>JADMIO011529819.1_pt1 | contig 61985 bp, 57 predicted proteins | sample 8958161 | NCBI WGS metagenome assembly JADMIO01 (sample SAMN16585339, study PRJNA669376) | soil metagenome | isolation source: Crop rotation soil | place: USA: Cullars Rotation, Alabama | collected 2011 | reverse complement strand
AGGTAATCTTCGCCAAAGCATGAGGGCCATTTTGATTCAGGCGATTGATAAATGGCGGCATAATTTGGAGGTGATACGGGAAATGAAGTTTCCACTGAGCTAAACCGGGAATAATCAGGATAAAAATCATTTTTGTTTTTTATGAAATCGGATAAACGGATTTTAGGACTTTGCCTGAGATTACGTTTCATTAGTTTATCATCCTTTTTTATTTGGCGTGCATTTTTATACGACTTAGGCACGTCAAATAAACCGGACCTGTTCGATTGAACGGAAAGACTGTCAATCTTGAAGGATGAAACTTTACTGAATTGCCCAGGTTGTGTCTCTGCATATAGGACTCCTTCAATGGGGATCCCCGTACTAACTAAAGAGCCAAAATCGATTCCAGCCTGTACCTGGTTGTCTTTACATCCCATTGCAAGACAAATAACTTTTTCGCGGAAAGGTTTCCATTGTTGTGACACGTCAAGTAGCAATTCATACTTGTATTTTTCAGTGGTAGAATACAAAACAGTGGCCTTCACCAGGTTTTCATTTGTGGTGGGGGTCAACTCAACTGTCGCTTTGATCACTTCGGATTTAGAAAACGAAACAACTTTCTGCTTCTCAAAATGAAGGTAGGTTTCGGTAGATTTATCGAGGTAAAGGAAACCGCTTGATTTATCGGTGATATAAATGAAGTTCAAACCGTTGATAGTTCTACCCTGTCCTTCTACCCTCACATTGGTCCCACTGACAGCAACAAAATAGGTTCCATTTAGAGCGGTAGGATCACTAACTAAATAGTTCGAAAGTAACCTTCTAACAATATGAGCGCTTTTGCTTTCAATCGAATATGACAGAGAGTACTCAAGAACCTGATCTTGATCCACTACTTCATGTTTCCATTTCTTCTTTGGTCCATCCATTAACTTCCTGATGGCTTCCCTTGTGGCTTCATTTTTTATACTGTCGAACATTTCCGACATGTCAGGATAAGGCGATTTTTTTTTCACAACATAAGGTTTAAATAAGTGGTTAAAATATTCAATTTCAAGGTACCTCGACAGAAAGTTGTCGACGAAATTGAATTACAAAGCGAAATCCGGAAGGAAAGTGAAAAAGCCAAAACAAAAAATAGAATTATCTTCTGATCTTACATGTGATATATCAAATGTTGATAATATTAAGTGAATGGTAAAACTCCTTTTGTTACTCATTTGGAAGAAAGTATACCTAAAATGCATGGATTATCAGAACAGAAATGTGGGATCTCTTCCATCTCCAGGCGGAGTGCCGTCACAATTATTTATTCCACATGGTATAAAAAACTCAGTGAACTCTCCGGTACCTCCATGATGAATTTCAAAATCACCGAATACACATTTGAATAAACAAACTTCAGCACTACAACAGGGCTTATAACATGAAATGGTTCCTTTTACTGTAATAGTGCAAGAATAAAAAGTCAATTCTTTGGCTGAGTTAGGCAAATTAATTTTAAATGCTTGCTTGACGCCTAGCTTATTCAATTCCGGCAATAAACGTGCTGTTTGATACGGATTGTAAAAGGTAAACACACAAGGAACTGATATAGTTTCCAGTTGAAGATTATCCCAAATTCTTGTTAGTGCACACTTTGGGCAATGGAAAAGCGTGTCATTCGGTGACACATTGAAAGATTTTTCATTCTGCAACACATATTCTTTCGCATCTTTTGGGCCAACAAACAATGAATCTGGAACCAATAAAAATCCCTGGCGTGTTAGTTCAAGTTCAGCAAAAGTCCTGGCAGTAATATTCTTTCCATTTGAATCAATAAATGCAATCGAAGCACCATTAAGAAATTCTGATGGTATTGCTTTATAATTTTTTAGCATACTTAATTGACCAGATTCCTCATCAATCTTAGTATTGTTACAGGAAAAACTTGCCAAAATCAGGAATAATGATAGTAATGTAAACATTAATCTTTTAACAATGTTTCTTACTGATTTTAATTTTTGATTTAAATCAATTGTTTTACCTACGATTTCCTTAATTATTTTGGGGTCCTCCTGGATAAATTTAAATTCTCCAAAACTGAATATTCTCTGTTTCATATTTTATTATTTAAAATATTAAGAAATAAATCACATTAAGCTATATGTAGTTACAACTTGGTAATTAGTGAATATTAAGAAATCCCTTGTGCCCTTTCTGATTACTAAACTAAATAATCTATTTTCTCATTTATTCTACAAGTTCACCATCATACCCTACAAGTATATGGTTGTCCAATATGAGTTCATATTAAGAATGAGATTGCACTGGTAAGAAATGAATACTGTGTAATTGATGTACTTGGTTACAATAATAAAAGCATTCTTACGCTGTCATTATTCGTTCCGGATTTGATAAAGTTTTTGATCAAGTTTATTTGGACAACACAAACAAATTCTATTCAATTTTCTTTCCTACAATCGACAGTCTATTTTAACTGCCTCGAGAAATTTCCGGCAATTTTTCTCAATGGTAGATATGTCTGCAAGCTGCCCCAATGACTTTATGGCCTGTCCCATGAAGCAATTGGTGGCATAGTCGATATTGCTGTTATCCAGCAGAGGGGTTTGGCGGATGTGGGCCATATGGTAACACCGTAAAAAGCTATTTCGGAGCAATACTTATTTTTTTGAATTGCCAGAAACATGGCAATAATTTGACTCCACTTGGTCGTTCAAAGGATGAAAACGAATTAAGTTCAAATAAGGGGGGCCTTTCGGGTCCTTTTTTTGGCAGTAAAAATACTATTAAAGTAGTATTTTGATTTATGGTAAGGGTGAAGAGAGGCAAAGAGGTTTTTAGGGCGGTTAGTTATTCAACTTTAGCTGCCTTATCGCTTCCCCTGTCGGTTCGGCCATGACTTCTGTCGACACTTTCGCCGCCGCTTGCTCTATCATTTCATCTGTCAATATCAATATCCCATCAGCGTTTGCTGATACTAATTTCCTGAAAGCATTGTACCAACTTCATAGGCTTATTTTGTAGTCATTAGGATCTTCGTTTCTTCACCAAGCCTTTTCACCTTTAGGACCGTGGTTGTTGATGTCTCCGTCAGCTTGGCAACGTCGCGGATTGTGTAGTTACCCAATGCTAGATACTTGATAATCCTCTTCGATTTTTCCTTTAATAAAAAGTCAGATTTTCGCTCATTGGTACCAGGTTTACGTCCGAACGTCACACCCCTCATTTTTGCACTTAGCCTGCCCATTGCCGTGATCTCAAGCAGCCCTTCCCTTTGTTGCTCAGCAACCACGCTAATGATGTGGGAAAACATTTTAAAAACTGGGTTTGCCTTACCGTTGATTTTACTACTGATATTCATGTCAAGTATATGAACATTGACGTCGTTCTGTTGACAAGCATTAAGCGTTGATAATGTATCAAAACTGTCCCTGCCAAGCCTTGAAAATTCCTGTACATATAAATCTGATACATTTTTAGAATGTATCATTTTTAATAGCTCACCAGCTTTGGGACGCTTAGCGAAGGCAATCGTTCCCGAGCACTGCTCCTTAACCACAAGATCATACTTGTTCGTATCCAATAACTGTCTGGATCCAGTTTGCGAAACAGCGCTATACCTTACGTATTTTACCTTCAATTGTATCATTTTAATTAGTACAATTAAAATTAACACAAATCAGTCAAGGAACCTAACGTTATTATCCTTTGGATGCGTTGCATATTAATTGTTGATTAAATCTGCTACGTTCGAGAATGTTTTAGATAGCAACTCAAAACAACTACAGCTATGTAACTTGGTTTACCCTTTAGCCACAGGGTTGGAATAGCTGGACATAGAAAGTATGACTGATTCACTACATTTTTTGAGTGCTCTCGTTGCTTAAGTACATCTACAAAATAATATTCCAGCTTTATCGGAATGAGAAGAACGACATTACTTCTTCGTATACAATCATTCTGTATAACAGGATCAATATAATAATGAGCAGGATTGTCAAGCATGATTTCAAAGATCTTTTTTTCATCGGCTACATTCTTGAAAGAATACTTACCCAACGATCTAAATGCATGAGCTGTTTTATCAGAGATCGCATCATGAAACTCTGACGTACTTAAAAAGGTGCCAGGGTATGTTATCCTGGATGTTAGGTAAGGGCCGAACCAAAGAAACTGTTATTGTGTTTAAGCAGTTTCCCATAATGTAAAGCACCATGTATTTGTAAAAAATTGCTCTGATGTTCGTTGCAATAAAACTTTTGCAGTAGCAAGCAGGTCGTCTACCCGGGGAACAACAATTATTATGTCATCACCAACCCGCTCCTGTGACAACCTGGCAACTATAAGGGACTCATTTACAATCTCAATGTATTTTGTCAATTAAGTCAGCGGCAGAAAAGATACGTGTGTTTGTTGGTGCTGTATAAACCGATAGATCAGCAATTAGAATAAAAATGTCTGTTCAATAAAATGAAACTTAACCAAAAAAAATTTTTAGCCGTCGGCTTTTAACCCTTTTGGTGGGTCAACAAATAGTATATCTACGACTACTGTTTTCTCCATTTCTATTGATAGCCATTACCGAAATCCAAAAATTATATAAATCGTACCCTTAATTACGTAATAGTCGCCGCTAACAGCCGGTGCCACTGATATTTCTATCACCACTATTATCAATCATCTTACTACACCAGTAACCCTGCTTTGTAAAGTCCTTCTTTAATGCGGTCATGCACTATTTCATGAAAAAGTATTGTCTTAAGCGTAGAGCACACATTGGCCGCTTTGCCAGGAAACTGATACTCAAATTGAACTGCAAGCTTCGAAGCTTCTTCTGTTCGCGACAACTGTCCTAAAGCGGCGATTTTAAATATATCGTTCCAAAATACGCCGGGGATATTTATGCGCTCGGCGTATTCAAGTGCCTTGCTAAAATTGCAGGTAAAGAAGTTACCACAAATGGGACCCACGTTGGCCCACCATGGGTAATAGGGGTTAAGTTTATTGGATTGTTCAAAAAAGGCCATGCTCTTATCATACTCACCTAAAATACCCAGGAAAAAGCTGGCAATTGCAAGGAAAAAGGGAGATTTTGGTTGAATGCCCATTCCACGATCAATTGCTTCCAGCGCCTTGGTCTTTTCGCCACGATATGTAAGAAGATACCCAAGTGATATATATGCATGCTGACAATCCGGATTCAGCTGCAATGCTTTTTGCACGCACCTGTCCGCCTCTTTCAAAGGGTCAGGCACCGTGGCATAGCGTAAAGATAGACTGCCGACATATAGTTGTCCGAGTATCGCCCATCCAAGCGCATAATTAGGGTTTTCTTCCAATGCTTTTTGAATGCGCTGAACGGCGATTCGAAAAATATCTTCGGTATACTTGATCTGGTAATGATAATACCAAAACACTGCATCAATGATCTCCTGGTTCATAACCGGGTCGAGTTGAGAAGAAAACGCAACACTCCGACTGATAAGCCCATAATAACCAGCTAGCTTTGGTACAACCTGGTCCAGGATATCTTCAAATATCTCGTACAAGGAAGTGGATTGCAGATCATGTGAATAGTTTTGCGACCAAAGTTGTTTACCTGTTCCGGCATCTACCAATTGTAATGCTACCCTTATGCTTTTTTCATCCCGGAAAATTCCACCGGTTATGAAATGGCTAACATTCAATTCTTTGCCTGCACTTCTGATGTCTGTTTTCTCGAGGCGGAATTTAGCGGTAGAAAAATACGAGATAACAGAGATTTCCTGGAACCTCGCAAGTTCTGCGCTTAATTGCTCGCAAAAACCGTCAACCATAAAGTCATTCTCAGGCAGACCGGATAAATTCCTGAATGGTAAAACGGCCACCGTATTAACGGCAATCCTGGAGGCAGGAGCCGACGGAGCGATGGGTAAGGTTGCAGCGGTTGAAAGCAATTCTTTTGAGTTATTTCTTCCGATAAATTCAGGCACATAACTCCCTGTTTGCATTGATATCATTACCGCATTATTACTGCCTTCCTCACGATAATACTCATGCAACATCCTCCTTAAACGGCCGGCGTGTATCCGCACTACGGCGTCCAGCTGTGGATTAAAATCAGCTGGTTTCCCAAGTGCCTTTACTGCAATAGAATACTCTTTGATTTCTTCGGTTTTCCCCTGAATAGTTTCCGTAACCACATACCTGAGAAAATTCGAAAGCACAATAGATTTCTTAAACACGTTTGAAGAGAGTGTACGTTCGAGTTCCTCTTTAACGGCTGATAAACCTGGCGTTGACATAGGTATAAGAAAATTTTCATCAAGGTTACATTAACTGCATGTAACCGTTACATAACCGTGTTTAACTTGTTTGGGTAAAGTAACCGATTTAGTTTTAACTCATAAAATCTCACAATTAAAATATGGATAGCAAGCTTGAAACCATATTTGCACGTTTTCCAGACTATCGCGACAAAATTATTAGGCAAATTAGTGAAAATGAAGATTTTGAATGTTTATGCGCGGACTATGAGCTATGCATCAATATGCTTAAAGCACTCGAAAAGGAAACTGAGTTAAGGCATTCCAAGGTGGCAGAATACCTCGAAATAAAATTAGAACTTGAGCACGAAGTACAAAAATACCTTCTGAAATAAACCTCGAAAGATTACCAGTCAAAAAATAAATTATCAAACCATAATCACTTTTTATGAAACAGAGAATTCTAAAACCAGCAACAGCCTTGGGTGGGGCATTGCTGCTATTATTAATGTTTAACACCATAGCAACAGCACAAACGGCCAGCATACCGGATACGTCAAAAATGAAGTATAACGAGATTTCCTCGAAACTTAAGTTGTACGTTTTTCCCACGAAAAATCAAAGCCAGCAACAACAAAAATCCGATGAATTTGAATGCTATAAATGGGCTGTAGAGCAATCTGGTATCGACCCGCTGAATATGCCACAGGTAAAAGCAGCACCGGTACAAACAGGCCCTGATGGTTCCGCAGTAAAAGGAGCCGCAAAAGGCGCACTTGTAGGAGTGGCCGTGGGTTCTATTGGAGGTGAGGCTGGCAAAGGAGCTGCCGCAGGGGCAGTTGTTGGTGCTGCGGGTGGCATCAGGCAAAAAAGGGTTGGCCAGGCAAAACAACAGCAACAATCCCAGGCCGATGCCGCTGCGCAGGAACAGGCCATCAAAGACAGTTTTACAAAGGCCTTTTCTGCCTGTATTGAAGGCAAGGGGTACACCGTCAAATAAACATCATTCCATTTTAAACACCATAACTAGCAATTTATGAAACGTTTGTTTTTACTTAGCCTCGGTGCCGTTTGTTTTTTTTCTTCTTTTGGACAGAGCAATAAAGAAGATGTTGATATGATACAAGCCATTTATGGCAAGGAAAAGAAAACCATTGTAGCGGATTTTATTATGCCGCCTGACAGTGCAAAAAAATTAGCTTTCTGGGGCCTGTATGATGCTTATGAAACAGAGAGAAAAGCATTGGGTAAGCAGCGTATATCCCTACTTGAAAAATATGCAAACGGCTACGGCAATATGGATGATAAAGCTACTGATGACATGATGAAGCAAACGATGACGCTTCAAAAAAGTGTTGACGGTCTTATTGCCACATATTACGACAAGATCAAAAAATCCGTTGGTGTAAAACAGGCCAGTCAATTTTACCAGATCGAATCTTATTTGCTCAGTGCCACAAGGGTCTACATTCTTGGTAATATTCCATTCATTGATGAATTGGAAAAATTACCGGGAGCGGCCGCCGCAGCCAAGTAACTGGTTGCTAAGAATATCGCCGATTTTACAGGTTATTCATTGCATACACTATTTTAAAAATAACTGTATAGGAATACGTATGTATAGCAATAAAGAAAGACTCAAATAAATTCGTTGCAGGTGTATTTGTAAAAACAAAAATCACCTTCCATACAACAACACACTTATGAAAAAATCAGTAATATTTTCCATTGTTATACTTTTCTCCATTGTAGTCAATGCGCAGCAATCCAATTCCGTATCCCTTAATGCATATGGTGGATACACGTTTGGGGACAAAGTAAATTTTGATGCTTCATATGCGAATGTTGATGCCGCCTTTCAGTATGGCGGCGGGCTTGAATATTTTCTCGCGAGGAACAAATCTATCGAGCTGAAATACCTTCGGATGGACACACATCTGCCTTATTATCTCGCAAATGGTACACAACTTAATAAGGATACTTCTAAGGGTGTGGTGCAATATGTGCTTGCTGATTTTACAGAGTATTTCGGAAATTCAACTGCAAAGGCTGTGCCCTACGCAGGGGCAGGACTTGGAGTAGGAATTGTTTCTATTAAAGAGGGAAACACTGCTACCAAATTTGCATGGAACGCCAAGCTGGGTGTAAAATTAAAAACACCGTCTGCAGTATCTGTCAACTTACAGGCATATATCCAATCTATTGTTTCTGCTGTTGGTAACGATTACTGGGTTTACCCTGGTGGTGCTGTTGTTGCAGTACCCGATTATGCTACGATTTTCCAGTTTGGGCTTGGCGCTGTCATCTCATTCAATTTTGCCGCTCATAAGTAATTATTCATATAGGTAACAATCATTAAATTATTTATTAATTTAAAAGCAAAAAATGAAACAGTTAATATTTTCTACATTAATAGTTGCAACGTTAGCGGGTTGCAGTTCTACTGAAGTTGTGAAAACCTGGCAGGAACCAAGCGCCTCAATAAAGATGGAACCGGGTAATAAAACTTTGGTGATCGCGATGGTAAAAGACGAAACATCCCGCCGGGTAATAGAAGACCAACTGGTAAAACGTATGAAGGAAAATGCGATAGCCTCCTATAGTTTCTTAACAACGGAGACCCTCAAAACAGCGGATCCTGCAGCACTTACACAAAAGCTTAAAGATGATAAGTATAATTATGTATTGCTGATGCGCCTGGCTGATGTAGAAAAAGACACATATTATGTACCCGGCACCACCACCGCCTACTATGGCGGCTACAGGAGATACTATGGTTACGGAGCGGGGATGTATACCAACCCGGGTTACTATACCACTGATAAAAACTATTTCGTTGAAACCACTGTTTTTTCTGTAGAACCGGACAAATTGATATGGACTGGTACTACTAAAACTGTGAACCCTACCAAGCTTGAAAAAACTGTAAACGAAATTGCGGATGTAGTTACTGATAAAATGATGAAAGAAGGATTTTTAAAGTAAAGTGAATTGTAACGTAACGGGGCTTGTATTTACTTATAACCACAGGTTAATTGTATACGAGTCAATGATATTGAAAGCTGATAAAACGAGATTTGTTGCAAACAGCTGCATTACAATTAATAGCATTCGTTATTCTCTTAAATAATGCTTTTCTTTCTGACTCGTGATTCACTAACATGTAGTTTTCCTTACAACCGGTGCTGTTTCATGGGATACCGGTTACTAGGAATTGCACCTCTATTAAATCTTTATCTAACTCAAAACAACACAAATGAAAAAGCTATTACTCCTCTTCGCAATGGCACTAACCATCGCGGCCTCGGCGCAGCAAAATAAAAAACCAAACATAGTCGTCATCTGGGGTGATGACATCGGTTTATGGAATATCAGCGCCTATAATCAGGGTATGATGGGCTACAAAACACCAAACATTGACCGTATTGCCAAAGAAGGGGCCTTGTTTACCGACTGGTACGGCCAGCAAAGTTGCACGGCCGGCCGATCATGCTTTATTACAGGACAAACCGGATTCCGCACAGGTATGCTTAAAGTGGGGCTTCCGGGCGCTAAAGAAGGACTGCAAGCCAGGGATGTGACGATTGCCCAATTGCTCAAAACACAGGGTTACATGACCGCTCAATTTGGTAAGAACCATCTTGGTGATCTTGACGAACACTTACCAACTGCACATGGTTTTGATGAGTTTATGGGCTCTCTCTATCACCTCAACGCTGAAGAAGAATTTGAGAACCCGGATTATTATAAGGATTCTGCGATGGTTAAAAAGTTCCAAACCAGGGGTGTCATTCACTCATGGGCGAATCCTGATGGTACCCAACGCATCGAAAGCGCTGGCCCACTAGGCAAGAAACGCATGGAAACCATTGATGAAGAAATAACCAAGGCTTCGCTGGAATACCTGGAAAAGGCGAAGAAAGCAGACAAACCATTCTTCCTTTGGTGGAACGCGACCCGGATGCATGTTTTTACTCATCTTAAAAAGGAAAGCGAAGGAAAGACCGGCCTGGGACTTTATCCCGATGGCATGGTTGAGCACGACGCCATGGTTGGCCAAATACTCGACAAACTCAAGGAACTCGGACTTGATGAAAATACCATCGTAATGTACTCGACGGATAATGGCGCAGAATCTTTTACTTGGCCCGATGGTGGAACGACACCATTCCGTGGCGAAAAGAATACCAATTGGGAAGGGGGATACCGGGTACCATGTGCTATTCGCTGGCCTGGTGTTATAAAACCTGGCACAATAAGCAATGATATCTATGCACACGAAGACATGCTGCCAACACTGCTTGCTGCGGCAGGCGTTCCAGACGTAAAAGAGCAGCTTCTCAAGGGCATGAAAGTGGGAAATACTACATTCAAGGTGCATCTCGATGGATACAATATTACAAACGCTCTTAGCGGCAAAGCTCCTGATCCGCGCCATGAAATGTTCTACTTCAACGACGATGGCTCGCTGGTTGCGTTACGGTATAACCAGTGGAAAATCGTTTTCGCAGAACAGCGTGCCCACGGCATGGATGTATGGCAGGATCCTTTCGTTCAATTACGCTTGCCCAAGATATTCAACCTGCGCTCCGATCCCTTTGAGCAGGCCGATAATCATACCATGGGTTACGACAAATGGAGGGCTGACAGACTCTTTCTCCTCGTTCCGGCCCAACAATACATTGGCGGCTTCCTGAGTACGTTCAAGGAATTTCCACCAAGCCAAAAAGTCGGCAGCTTTAGCCTCGACCAGGTGCTTGAAACACTCAAAAAGAGCGGAGACTAATTCCAGCTATTGTTGAACGAAGGAATTTTGTTGAAAAATATTCTCCTTCTTAGTACCGGCAGCAGCAAGTCTTGCTGCCGGTTTTTATGAACTTATTACGGCTGCCTTTAATAACCGAACCAAGTCCAAAATCCCTGTTTGCGCTACATGTACAGGACAACCATTGATTATAACTATTCACTCCCTACCGGTTATGGCTAATATCCCCGCCGTGATAGTTTTCCTGGTTACCGTTATCCTGGTTGTTCTTTCCATTGAGCTAGGCTACAAAATGGGTGTTGTTGCACGCCGCCGGTCTGTGAAGGAAAAGGCATTGCCCGTGCCAACTATAGCTGGCTCGATCTTAAGCATGCTGGGTTTTATACTGGCATTGACGTTTGGCATTGTTGCAAACCGGTACGACGCAAAAAAAACGCTCGTTCGCGAAGAAGCTAACGCCATTGGAACAGCCTGGTTAAGATCCCAGTTACTTCCTGATGGTGAGCGAATGAGTGCTTCAAAATTGTACAAAGATTACCTTGATATAAGGTTGCATGGAGGTACAGTAATCGACGATGAAGCGTTACCAAAGCTCCTGATGCAAACAACACAAATCCATAGGGCTCTGTGGGAAATGGCATTGGTAAATGCAAAACGAGACCTTAATTCAGATGCAGGTGCATTGTATTTTGAATCGGTAAATAAAGTGATAGATATACATACTTTGCGAGTGGCCAAAGGCTTACAGGCAAGGCTTCCGTGGGCTATTTGGATAGTTTTTTATGCCCTCCTTATGCTCGGCATGCTTTCTATTGGTCATGAAATTGCTATGGCTAATGCTGAAAGAAGATGGGCAGTAATAGTGCTGTCGCTTTCATTTTCACTTGTAATAATATTAATCGTTTTAATGGATAGATCCCAAAGCAAATTAATTCCTGTATCACAACAACCGCTGATTGATCTAAGAGCTTCTATGGAAGAAGGCCACCGCTAAATTTTTTTATCGCTTATAAAACATGCATTCATTAAAAAGCAGATGAACTTATAAGTGAATTATTTTTATATATCATTTATGGGTATCTAAATCTATCTCAACTCTTATTAGCGTAATCGGCTAATTATATGTAGCTATCATCATATCCTTATTGATTGGACATTAATCATCAAAATTGAGAAACTAACCAACTTGCGCCAGCACATTTAAATGATCATTTTTTTTTAACCCCATGTATTCATCTCTAACAACAGAAATATGAAATTGAAAATTAATTTCCCTTTACTGCTTGTCGCTTTCATTCCTGCATTGTCGTTCGGTCAGCAGTTACCCTCCTGGAACGAAGGGGTAACTAAAAAGGCCATTATTGATTTTGTAACTAAAACTACCACAAACGGCAACGCAGATTTTGTTCCGGTTAGCGAACGCATTGCGTGTTTTGATAATGATGGCACTTTATGGAGCGAACAGCCCTTGTATTTCCAGCTGGCTTTTGCCATAGACCAGGTAAAAATGATGGCGCCGCAACATCCCGAATGGAAGGCGACACAACCGTTCCAGGCATTATTGGCGGGCGATATGAAAGCAGCTTTATCGGGTGGTAAAAAATCGCTCGTTCAAATTATCGCCGCTACCCACTCCGGCATGACGACAGAAACCTTTGAGAAGTCAGTTAAGGATTGGATGGCAACAGCTACACATCCAAAAACCGGAAAGCTTTACAGCCACATGATTTACCAGCCCATGCTTGAATTGTTAGATTACCTGCGTGCAAATGGCTATAAGACATTTATAGTTTCCGGGGGCGGCGTTGACTTTATGCGCCCCTGGGTAGAGCAGGCTTATGGCATATCTCCCGACCAGGTAGTTGGCAGCTCGGGAAAAGTAAAATATGATACATCAAACGGGAAACCTGTCTTAATAAAACTGCCCGAAGTAAATTTTATCGACGATAAGGAAGATAAGCCTGTTGGCATTCACCAGCATATTGGCAAGCGACCCATTTTCACGGTTGGCAATTCTGACGGAGATTATGCCATGCTGCAATGGACAAGTACCGCAAGCGGACCGCATTTTGGAATGATTGTTCATCACACAGATGCTGCCCGCGAGTTTGCTTACGACCGGCAATCAAGTATCGGTCACCTCGATAGAGGACTGAATGATGCAACAAAATATAACTGGTTCATCGCAGACATGAAAACAGATTGGAAGACAATATTTCCCGGTAGGTAATTGGTATGACAAAGGGCTTTAATGCTTGTAGGTTTCGATGTGTAAACGAACCGCGGCGTAACAGTAATTTTTTTCAACCATTAAATATTAACAACAATGGAAAGGGTACAATTCATTTTTAAAAAAACATGGCTGCGTTTATGTGGCCACGCGGTTCATTGTATGTTGATAATGGCATTTGCAGGTACACAAGCTTTCGCACAGGATACCACTGTTATCAAACATCCAGGTGCTTCTCAAAAAAAATGGAACTATCTCGTAGAAGCTTATCTCATGTTTCCGAATATGAATGGAACAACCGGTATTGGTACGCTGCCCGATGTGGAGGTTGATGCTAACCCCGGTGATGTGTTTAGTAATCTGCAGATTGGCGCTATGCTCTATGCCGAAGCTTATAGCGACAAATGGGCTATTTCCTCCGATATCATTTACATGGCCCTGGCGCAGGATATAAAAACAGGTACTGTTATAAAAAGCGGCGAGGCAAAGGCAAAACAATTTGCCTGGGAACTGGCAGGTATGCGCAGGCTATTACCCATGCTGGAAGCCGGTGTTGGTCTTAGGGTGAATACATTAAAAATGGATGTAAACCTGGTACAGAGTAATGTAGGTGGCAGCACAACCAACAGGGGCAAATCGCTTACGGAAACATGGGTAGATCCCTTTTTCGTTGCGAGAATTAAGAGCGATCCCGCAAAGAAATTTATTTACCAGTTGCGTGCCGATATAGGTGGTTTTGGAATAGGAGCGGACCTCGCCTGGCAAATACAGGCATACGCCGGTTACCGGTTTTCCAGGCTGTTACAAATAACAGCCGGTTACCGCGTGCTTGGCGTAGATTATGAAAAAGGAAGTGGAGAAAACCGCTTTCTGTATAACATGGATACGTTCGGACCGGTGATAAGATTTGGATTTAATTTCTGAGTGTGTAAAGTAAAGAGCAAACGGGAAAGATGAGAAAGGGAACGTGGTGACACACTTCTGAAAAACTATATACGATAAATCAAACTCAAACAAAGCGCTATGAGATTAAACATTTCCCTGCTATTTGCCTTCCTGTTTCTAAACGTGCAAGTCTTTTGCCAGGTGTATTCAGACAAGGTGGTGGGTAAAAAGAATGAAGACGTCCTTGATAGTATTAAGGCCAAAGAATATCCGTATGTCTTACCTATCTGGGGTAAAAAGGTCACCAAACTCGGATATAATCTCCCTTATTCAGCAGGTGTTAGCGTCAATTATTTTTGGCAGGAATCGGAACTGGTTCTTAATAACCTGAATGTGGGCTTCAACAATGGCCCAATGTATAATATCGATGAAATTATAAGGTTTAATGAGGCTACTGCCACTGCTAACTCCGTTAATATACGCCCGGATATTTGGTTGTTCCCATTCTTAAATGTTTATGCCATTCTCGGAAAAGCTAAAACATCCACCGCCATTGACGCTGGCGTTTGGGTTCCTGGAAAGGATAATGAGTGGAGCCAGGTAACCTCATTTTCAACAAAAGCCAATTTTGATGCCACTATTTTCGGCTTCGGCATGACGCCTACCATCGGCGTTGGCGGCGGCTTCCTGGCACTTGATATGAACATGGCCTGGACCGATGTAAATGCGCTGGATAAACCTGTGTTTACCTATATTTTCGGCCCACGACTTGGCAAATCGTTTAAACTCAAAAAACCGGAACGCAATATTGCTATTTGGATAGGCGGCTTCAGGGTTAATTTCTCTTCCGATACAAAAGGTTCTATCAAGTTATCAGAAGTGATTCCTACAGAAGGATTGCAGGGTAAAGTGGATGGTGGAAGCGCTAAGGTAGAAGGTAAGCAAACAGAAGTAGACAACTGGTGGGCCGGCCTTACCCCGCCGCAACAAAACAATCCTGTTAATAAGGCAAAATATGAAACGGCCAACCGTGCCCTTGGTGCAGCAGCCAACTTTTTTAATGCCATGGATGCCGCGCTTAACGATGAACAATCGGCGACCGTTCAATATTCTCTCGAGAAAAACCTGAAGGCTAAATGGAATTTCATAGTTGGTTCCCAATTTCAGTTGAACAAACATTTTATGGTGCGTGCGGAGTATGGTTTTTTGGGAGCCCGCAACCAATTTCTCACAAGTATTCAATACCGTTTCGGTTTATAATAAAAATTTATAGTGATGAGGAAATTTTTGTTGTTCATGGCTTTATCGTTTGCTGCTTATACCGGCAATTCACAGGTGCTTATTTCGATGCTATTGGGTGATAAATTAAATTCTGATAAGCTGGAATTTGGTATGGATGGTGGTGTTAACTGGTCGAATTTACAAGGACTGCCAAATGCCAAAAGCCTCACGGGCTTCAACCTTGGTTTTTACTTCGATTTCAAACTTAGAAACAGGGCATGGATGGTTAATACCGGCGTAATCGTAAAATCTCCCATGGGTGCAGATGACCTGCCCGTTTTTGATTTAGGTAATGCACCGCTCGATAGTGCCTTTGTGGGTGGAAGCGTCAAAAGAAAAATCAGGTATTTCAATGTTCCGGTAATGATGAAGTACCAATTCAAAAATAATATTTATGCCAAAGCTGGAATACAACTTGGTCTAAGAGCGAAAGCCTTTGATGAATTTACCAATAAAGTAAAAGACAAAGATGATTTGAAGTATACCTTAAAAACAAAAGACAATTATCATCCGCTCGATGCTGGACTCGCTTTTGGATTTGGTTACCGCCTCACGAAAGGAAATGGTATAAATATCGGGCTGCAGTATTACCTCGGTTTGATTGATGTTGTGGTCAGTGATGCCACTCCCAATCAATATAACAGGGTGCTTTACCTTAACGCCGGTATCCCAATTGGTAAAAACAAAAAAGCTGAAAGCAAAGAAGTAAAGTGATAAGCAGCAATAAGTTTAGGCAGCTTGTGGTGGTCAAAAACATCTGGTGAAATTTTGTAATGTTAGATAATTCTACAATGCATTTGAAAACGGTCTTCGCACTGTTGCTTTTAACGAGTATTACCACAGCAGCCATGGCACAGAATTCACCGGACTCACTGCGCCATCTGTCAGACTCGTTGCAGTATTCATCAGACTCGGCGCAACAAAAACCAGCAGGTGCCGCTGCTGATGATCCTTCGCAATTTTTCACCCGGGTCGAGCTTTTTAATGAGCTGCAGCATTATGGGAAGAAAGATTTCTACCTGAATCAAACCGTTCTTCGTGCCAATATCAAGATCGGCAAACGGTTTACCACCAGGATAGATATTCCCTTCGTTTACAATTCGCTTTCCACCGCGGCGGAATACAGCCAGCTTGGCATTGGTGATATTTCCTTTCGTTTGCTGGGCTATAAGCTCATCGAAAATCCAAAATCGGCGATCACTGCTTCTGTGGAAATCAGTTTGAATACTGCTGCCTCACCGATCCTGGGCACAGGTAAAAACCTGGTGATTCCCGTTGTATCATATACGAGGGTAATACCACGTCAGAAAATACTTTTAGCGCTTGTGGTGCAACAAGCAAATTCAGTGAGTGGCGACAAGTCTAGAAGTAATATTAGTTTCTCAAAAATCCAGGCCGTTGTCATTAAAACATTGACGCGGAAAACATGGGTAGTAGTAGCGCCTGAATGGTTTATCGATTATGTGCATGGCGGATTATCAATGAATTTCAGAAGCCGTTACAACATCACACCCAGACCAAGGATTAACTTTTTTGCTACTGCAAGTGCAGGCATTTTTGGCGATTTCGCCGGCCGTTATCAATGGAGTGGTGAGTTGGGCTGCCGCTACTTTTTATTAAGAAACAGGCACGCAAAAAAGTAGTGAATGCAATAAGAAAATATAAGTTGTAGAGACCGTAATCTAATATATTGATAACAAGAAACTTCCTCCTATGCTTACCAGGAAATACTGCCGCCGGATTACTCCGTTAATTATAAAAACAACGTGTATTTCATGGGCAATTATTCTCTTTGGATCAATGGCAGCCGTGTATGGCCAAACAGAATTTGATTCGTTAAAACGCAACAGCCAGCTTGATACACTTTATCAGCCATCTTCAAAACCAACATTTGTAACAGAGTTTGCCGAACTGAAAATATCAGGATTTGTACAACCCGCCTTATACTTTGATAACAACAATGTTTTGAATAACGACCTCTTTGTTACCTCCGAAATCCCCACTACAAAAACCACTGATATAAAATTTAAGCGGTTTCACATCTCTGCCAACCAAAGCAGGCTGGGTTTTGCTTTTAAATTTCCAAAGGCAAAAAAAAATACAAATGCTTTCATGGAGGGGGATTTCTTATCCAGCTCCAAAGGCGCTAACACTTTCTTTCGTTTACGGCATGCATACTTATCATATGGAGAGTTTTTGATCGGGCAAACATGGACCAACTTTGGCGATGTAAATGCAGGGCCTAACACGCTGGACCTGGAAGGTCCTAATTCTATGCCGGCGTCCCGTGTGGCACAAATAAGGTGGCGGCGGCAGATCAATAAAAAATTAATACTCACACTCGCTATTGAAGAACCAAAAAATGATTATACGCCGTTGGATAGTGCTACTGCACTAAAAGCCTCTTTCCCGGAACTGGTAATCAAACCTAAACTACTTTTCAAAAATGGACATTGGGCCAATTCAATAATTTATAAACCCCTTGTATACACCGACAAGAACTATACTTTTAAAAAGAAGCTTGGTACCTGGGGGTTTACCAGTTCATTAAGTATCCAGGTTCCTGATAGAAAAAAATTAAACCCATTTGGAGTCACAAAAAGAAACATCAGTGTATTTGGGATTATTGGTGAAGGCACACAAGGTGCAGTAAACGACTTTGGCGGGTTGGGTTACGAAGCATTTCCCAAGGATCCAACTTCGCTCGAATCTTTGTTGTACTATGGCGGGTATATTTCTTACAGTTTTGTTTTTAAAAAAAGATGGTCATCAACCTACGTATATAGTTACCTGCACCAGGAAAAACCACTTACAACTGAATTTATTTTTAAACAAAGCCACTACATGTCAGCAAACGCCATCTTCGCCTTCAACAAGTATTTTACCGCTGGTATCGAAGTGTTGCAAGGCATCAAAGAGAATTATGATAATACGAAGGGAGATGCATTGCGGTTACTGGCCATTGTGCGCCTGCTATTTTAAGAAACTTTTCTTTTAATTAATGAGGTATGAGAAAACTAATCACCTGCAAAAACTGTAGCAATCAATTCGAAGGAAATTTCTGCAACATGTGCAGGCAAAGTGCCGATACGCACCGCATTACCTGGCACGAAGTAATACATCATTTGCCTCATGCATTATTTCATACCGATAAGGGATTATTACACACCATTAAAGAGATGGCCGTGCGGCCAGGCTATGCCATTCGGGAATATATCGGGGGTAAAAGGGTTATTCATTTTAATCCCTTTCTTTTCTTAATTCTTTTGGGTGGGTTTGCCATATTTCTTTTTGAAACAGCTCATGTAAAACTGCTTAATAAAACAATCAATCTTGAGGCGGTAGAAGCGTACAATTCATTACTGGCGCATAAGTTTTTGTTGCTGCCTTCATTTATCATGATGCTGCTGTTTGTTATTACGGACTACTTTTTTTACTGGAATAAAAAATATGTTATTCCCGAATTGATCATTTCAAATGTTTTCCAGTTAGGTCAACTGCTTGCCTTTATGATACTGACCTTTCCCTTGTTGTTTTTGCAACATGCAATTGAAATGAAATATGGTTGGCATTTTACGATGCGCCCCGTTATAAAGGCGATAATGGTTCTCTATCTTATGTATGTTCGTTACCAGTTATACGAAGCAAAGGCGAAGTACTGGACGTCGGTTAAGATTGTTGCACAAGTGGTGTTGATATATTTGATCTATGATCTATTAGTTGCCCCCCTGATTGCCCGTTCTTTTTCGTAGCATTTTTATTTGAATAACTATTAAGATGAAAACTCATGCTGCTATATTATTTGATATTATTTAGTTATGAGTGAGAATAACATACAATGTGCTAAAGAGACAAAGGCAATAGATCCTGCACTCGACCTTGCGGTTGAAAGAACCCAACTGGCACTGGAAAGAACACATCTTGCCTGGATTAGGACCATGTTTACATTAATGACTGCAGGGGTGGCTATTGACAAAGGCTTTGCTTATATACATGAAAAACGAATGGTAAGCGGTACCGCGTTCGTAAACAATGCACATGTTATCGGACTTACTTTAAGTTCAGTCGGAACCATTCTTTTATTGTTCGGAACAATACAGTTTATTAGGCGCAACAGGGAACTGGTTAATATGAAAAACGGAAAATTTATTTTGGTAACAGCAGCAGCTATATTGTCCTCCATAGTTATCTTACTAGGATTGTCACTTACGCTTTTAATGATCATAACAAGATAATGTATACTTTAAAATCCTTCATAAACCATTTAACAATAACCATTAGTAAAAATGAAAAATGCATCACGCTCCAACGCCCCTTGTAATTCTTACACGATAGATCCTCTTTACACTTTATCTAGGCGATGTTTGCTTCTGCTCTCTTTTTGTTTCTGCAGTCTGGTATTACATGCACAGGTAGATGAGCATGGAGAAGAGCCATTTAAACCGCATCATGCCATATCGCTTTTATTAAGCCACACACATACTGCGCAGGGCATTGAAGATGGAAAAAAGAAATGGCTCACATTACCGTCATGGGCATTGGATTACAATTATTTCTTCAGTAAGCAATGGGCAGTTGGTTTGCACAATGATATGATCGTGGAAACTTTTAAAATAGAAGAACATGAAACAAACAACGAAGCAGTAGAACGTACGAGGCCTATCGCAACTGTTGCCGTTGTAAATTTTAAACCCGGCAAACATTTTTTATTTCAGATGGGAGCAGGAGGTGAATTCGCTAAAGAAGGAAACTATTTTCTAAACCGGATAGGGCTGGAGTATGCACTCGAACTTCAGCATGCATGGGAATTGGCAAGCAACCTCACCTGGGATTTGAAATGGAATGCTTACAACAGTTTTTCGTTTGGTGTTGGCGTAAGCAAGGCTTTTGGATTCAGGAAGAAATAATCCTGGTTGTACGATTGATAAACAACACTCATGAGAATGAAATGATATATGAAAAAGTACCTTTCGATTTTTAATTATCAAACATTATTGGTTACAGCGCTTTCTTTATTAAGCTGCTATGTATCGCTTCGGTTTCAACTCAGGATATACGCTGATTTCCTTATCATAGGCATCATCATTGTATTTCCGCTTACGTTTACCATGCGGGAGGCATTTAAAAGAAGAGAGCGGTCGATACAATATTTGGGCCTGTTAAAGTCATCCTTGCAATCTGTGTTGTACAGTCTTCAGAATACCAGGCTGGAGGGATATAAAAAAGCTGAATTTGGAAATATTCTGCAGGATACGTCTGAAAAGCTAATGCGCAATACATATCAGGAGCATCCGCCGACATTATAGCCGTGGAACGGGCTTCCTTGGCGTAGTAACATTTATACAACGAAATAAGAAGGAGACAAAAAAATCGCCCCCAAAATATTGTTATTTGTCGCGAGAATAAATGAAAGTATTGAATATTTACTCGCGGTAAAGCGCCACCGTACACCCTGGGGGCCAAGAGCCATAGTGTTGTTTGCCATCTATTCATTTGCTGTTTACCCTGCTGCTGTTTTATACAAGACTGGAGATGATTTTCAAATCTGGAACTTGTTTCTTGTTACAGTATTTAAAGTAATTATTCTTATATCGTTGTATAATGTGCAGGTCTTAATGGAAGATCCTTTTAACCAGGACACACCAGATGGTATCAGGCTTCAGGATTTCCGTTTTAAACAGGAGAACACGCCTGCTTTACCTACCCAAATTCCAACCGAATTTCCAACAAGTAATTTATATTGGCCATGAAATTAATGGCCTCTATCGTATGAAGTTTTGCGGTTGTCCCCGGTTCGATGCAGCAAGAAATATCTAAGCCGTATATAAGCGATTATGAGTAAGACATGGTTGCATGTCCCGGTTCTTTCCTGGCATACGCTCATATAATGATTTTTATTATATCCCATAACAGTATTTTAAAACGCCTTAACCGGTGCCAGATACGGTGGGCTCATGGCAATTCAGTCATTGTAGCTCCGGGCGGCGCTTTTTATTTCTTAATGATAGACAAGGAAGGCGCTGAAGTAGCGAAAATGGCTCACGAAACTGGGCATTACTGCTTTTGTTTTAAAATATCGTGTAGTATCCACACAGGAAAACGATGGAGAAAAAATGCGCATCCTGAGTGAAGAAGACGGTCGCCAGGCTGCTCGGTATATTCGTGCAAATGCAAAGTAATTAGGGATCAAGTCGAGCAAAATTGGAATCATGGGCTTTTCTGCTGGCGGCGGCATTGCAGTGAATGCGGCATTAGAGCACGATGCTTTAAGTCGCCCTGATTTGTTGGTAGCTTTTACCCGGGCTGGCGGGTGTAGCCTTCAGTTCCCTCTGATGCTCCACCGTTGTTTTTAACCATATCCGATAAAGATGCACTTGTAAGCCCTACTTCTTCGGCACTTCTTTACGAAAAATGGCACAAGGCTGGCAAGCGTGTAGAACTTCACATTTTTGGAAACGGTGAGCATGGATTTGGAATGGGAAAAGAAAATACGCTTACCGACTCATGCAAAATGTTATTTGCGTCATGGATGAGGGCGTATAGTTTTCTCCCAAAAAAAGAGGAATAATATTAATCAATTTTAAACGGTAGTATAAGAGCCGCCGCAATTGACCAGGCAGAAAAGCGAAAAATGGAAATCTTAAAGATTGCAGGATTCAATGCCATTCGCAGTAGCCACTATCCTCTTTCGCCTTATCTTTTTGACGTTTGCGACCGATTGGGTATGTTGGTGATTAATGAAGCATTTGATATATGGAAGATATCAAAAGCGGAGTTTTTCGGTCTGAAAGATAATATAACAGATTATTCAAAATCTTTTCGACAGTGGTGGCAAAAAGATATTCAATCCATAGTACTCCGCGACCGCAATCATCCTTCTGTCATTATGTGGAGTATCGGTAATGAAATATTGGAAGCTGCCGATACATCCGGCAGTTCGTTGCCAAATCACAGCCACGGCTTGGCGCAGTACTGTCATTTTTAAATCATGATTGAATAATTTTTTAGTGTCACTTTTAGGCTACACCCCAAATTGCGAAAATTAATTTCAGCTTTTTTCGATTTTATGGGCATTTATTGTTGAGTTATTCGTATTTTTAGGGTATAGAGTTAATAAACCTAAATTTACGAATGAAAGCACTTTATACCAGGGTTTCCACCATTGATCAAAAAACCGATAGACAGAGAGTAAATGAAAAAGACTACGCAACAATAGTCGAAGATAAGTGTAGCGGTGCTGTTCCATTTTTTGAAAGGGATGGTGGTAAGAAAATCAAAAAGCTTATTGAAAAGGGTGCCTTAACTGCTTTGGCAGTGTGGAGCATTGATAGGCTTGGCCGAGACCTACGAGATATCATAAACGCCATCCATTATTTTAATCAAAAGAAAATTCCTATTCATTTTATTTCTCAGGGTCTGAGTACGTTGAATGAAGCAGGTAAGGAAACCCCGATTTCCAAAATGATGATTTCTATATTGAGTATTGTGGGTGAAATGGAGCGCACGCAGATTCGAGAAAGGCAGCTTGAAGGTATTAAGATTGCAAAGCTCAGGGGGGTGTATAAGGGGCGTATTAAGGGCAGTATTGAGGACACCCTTACCTTTCTATCAAAAGAAAAGAACAAAGCAGCTCTTGGCTACCTAAAACGCGGCATGAAAGGTATTGAAGTGGCAAAGCTAACTGGCTTAGCATTAAACACAATTACGAAGGTTAAGAAATTGGGTTTGACTGATTTGTAGACTTCAATTCGGCCATATATCTTTACCAGGCTCACAAATACAAGAAATTATCATTACCCCAAAAATCCTGATAATGAAAGGGCAAGAATTGAAAATTGTGTTTAAAAATGATTTGGCTTTTTTGACAAATGAAGTGGCTTTAGATTTGAATCAAGTCCAAATATCTGATTCGCCGGTTAAATTCCAATCACCTGCTTTTTGGACGGTAAGAGTGATCAACCACATCGAAAAAGAAAATCGATTATTCGTTGAAGTGTTGTCTTATGAAGTTGGTGAAACTGAATTTTCAGATAATCAAAATGAATTAGCTGACATATTAATCTCGATTGAAAAGGTAACTTTTAAAAGTATTGATACAACTGGACTTTTAAAAACCCTTCACAGTAAAGGACCTGTAAAAATTTTACCACCAAAACAAGAGACAGTTTACAGACAAGAAACGCAAATACAATTTGAAAGTGCTTATAAACCGTGGGCCCTAAGGCAGGTCGAGAACCAAGCAAAAATTGAGAGAGAACCAATAAAAGAAATCTACAATGAACCGTTTTCAATTCCAATAAAAAATGTAACTTTTATTTCTAAGGGGGTTGCTTTTAGTAAAAAAATACAGCAGTTTAAAAAGCCAATCGAGTTTCAAATTTTAAACGAAAGTGTTATTAAGGAATTTGATGCAATTAAGAATTATTTTGCAATTGTATTAAAAACAAAAACAATCCAGGTCTTTCCAATTATCACATCAATTGATGGTGAAATCACTTCAAATAAATGCAACATCAACCGAAATTGAAAAAATAGATAGGACACTTATTGAAGAAGTTAAGTTTGAACTTGTAAAGGTTGTAAGAAGAAGGGAGTCATCTGGTGACAAGCAGTTATTCACAATGGACGAATATTTTGAAACCTTTGCTGGAAAGGACTTTGAAGCACAACATTTTTTTAAAGACGACAATGATTTTTTTGAAAACTTGATTGAAAAATCTGAAACTAAACATTATAAACATTTAAGATTTTTATCAAGCAAACAGAAATACGACATGCAGAAACTTCGCTTTGTTCATAGACCATTTTCATTTGTTTTTCTGTTACGCGGTATCGACAAATTTCATATTGTTTGGGAAACACTTGACACACAAGAAGCCACTTATATTTGGACCGTTTCGGATGGTATAACAGATTTAAGGCAAGCTTTAATCCAAACAGACAAAACAATTAATTTGATAATCAGAGACGGGAAAAATGAATACATAAGTCGAAATGAAAAAAGTTTTAATAGAGTTTTTCACGACTATGCAGACTTACAAAATGGATTTAAAACCTGGAAAGCAGACATTGAAAAAGTAATATTGTAAAGTGGTCAAGGCCTATTTAAAGCCCGGAATGAAAGGTATCGAGGTGGCAAAGCTTACTGGTTTAACCTTAAATACTATTACTAAGATTAAGAGAGTGGGCTTGGCTGATTTGTAGCCAAGTTATTAGTGCAAAAGCAATCTTTCAATGGTTATTCTATCGGCCAGGCACAACCTGAACATGAAAGCTAAAAATAGCTACGTAAGCCACCGTCTAACCCCGTCTTGTTTTGCCGATTCATGTTCATTTGATTTGCAAAAACAATTAGATGCAAAATTCAGAGACAGGACAACAAATGTTCAACATGGTAACGCATTGGCAACAAAGTGGGATTTCTCAAAAGTCATATTGTGAACAACACGGGATCCGGTATCATGTTTTTCATTATTGGTACAAACGTTTTCGGGATAGCCAGGCTGATAGTAAAAAAGAGGGAACATTTATTCCAGTTCAAATAAAGCCACCGGTAGCTGCCGTAAAAAACGCAGGCATTGAATTGCTGCTCACCGATGGCCGCAGGTTATTTTTTCATCAGCCTGTGAGTGCTGATTTTATCAAAGCCCTTATTAGTTAGATATGCTGCATCTTTCTGCTTACTGCAAATATTATTTGTACAGCGGCCAAACGGATATGCGCAAGGGTTTCGATAGTTTGAGCGGCATTGTATTGCAACAGATGCAGTTAAATGCACTCAGTGGCGATGTGTTTATTTTCATCAATAAAAAGCGAAACCAGGTTAAACTGCTGTTGTTTGAAGGCGATGGGTTTGCCATGTATTACAAGCGTTTGGAAAAGGGCACTTATGAACTGCCTTCTGTTGATAATAAAACCAGCAACATACTGGTAAGCAGCGAGCAATTACAACTCATATTGCAAGGGATCTCATTGCGGCATGTGCACCGTCGAAAAAGATATCAACAATTGCCTGAAAGTTAGTGGATAGTGGATTGCTGCAACGTAACAAAGTACTGCATTGTATTAGTTTTGAAACATCAATGCAGTCAGCACCGGTACATACAGATTACAAGATTTTACATGATGAGTTGCAGGTAAAGTATGCCGCTTTGGTACACGAACTTGACCAGCTTAAGAAAATGATCTTCGGCAGCAAAAACGAACGTTTTGTGCCCGCTGATGACAGTAAAATAAACCCGCAGTTAAGTCTTGATCTTGATGCAGAAACAATTGCGTTGTGCAAGCTTACCGATGCTGTAAAGATTGAGTACATCCGAACCAAAACAGAAGTAACAGAGAACAAGCCGAAGGCACATCCGGGCCGTATGAAATTGCCGGAAAATATCCGCAGGGAAGTTATTGTACTGCAGCCCGATACCGATGTAAGCGGCCTTAAAAAAATCGGAGACGATATTACGGAAGTGCTTGATTTAATTCCTGCTGAGCTTTTTGTAAAGCAATACATCCGCCCCAAGTATATACAACCGGTTGGCCAGCAAAGCAATACCGTAATTACTGCTTCCTTACCCGGGCGCATCATGGAAAAATGCATGGCAGGCGAAGGATTGCTGGCGCAGATTGTTGTTGATAAATATGTTGATCATCTTCCATTGCACCGCCAGCTGCAACGCTTTGAAAGGGCAGGCATTAAAATAGCACAATCCACCATTAACGATTGGATGAAGGCAGTACTTACACAGCTTACTGCGCTCTATGAAGTGCATAAAAAGCATGTATTGCAAAGCGGTTACCTGCATGCCGATGAAACACCCTTAAAAGTGCTGGATGATGATAAGAAAAATGCCAGCCACCAGGGTTATTATTGGGTATATCACAACAGCATAGCCAAACTGGCCTTGTTCGATTACCGCAAAGGCCGCGGCAGGGAAGGTCCCGATGATATACTAAAAGATTTTAGAGGATACCTGCAAACCGATGGTTATGCTGTATACGATGCGTTTGACAAACGCCAGGGCATTACCCTTATGCATTGCATGGCGCATGCCCGGCGTAAGTTTGTGGAGGCGCTTAACAGCGACAAGGATCGGGCTGCTTATGCATTAGAATTATTCCAGCAGTTGTATGCCATAGAGCGAACTATAAAAGATGGCGAACTATCGTACCATGCCTTGCTGCAGCTACGGCAAACAAAAGCAGAACCCATTTTGCAAGCTTTAAAAGAATGGATGGTAGCGGAATACCCCAAAGTATTACCAAAAAGTCCTATTGGGCAGGCAATGGCCTACTGCTTACCACGGTGGCAAAAACTTAGTATATACACCACGCAAGCATGGCTGAACATCGACAACAACCCGGTAGAAAATGCTATCCGGCCCGTTGCTATTGGTTATGCATAGTAATTTATTATGTAAAGTGATATTATTTTCACATTCAATTTCAATTCATTGTAGCGGCACTAAGTAATATCACTTTACATAATAATTTTCGTTTTTTAGAAGCTTTTCAACCATTCCATCAGATTGCCACTTTTTAGCCAAATAGGATTTTCTTTAGGAACAACATCAACATATGCTTTTTCGATCGCTTCTCTTTTTTTTCGTGAGTCTACTCTTGCGTAAATTTCAGTTGTTGTTACAGATACATGACCTAAAATATCTCTGATATATACCAGATTGATGCCTGCCTGTAATAGATGCATGGCTTTAGAGTGTCGTAAACTATGGCAACTTATATGACCAGTAACTAGCTCAGGATTTTTCACATTTGCCATCATTGCATATTTATGCAAGATGTGATTAACACCTGCTCTTGTAAGTTTTTCATGCCGGCTATTACAGAAAAGAGGATACATATTTGCACCCGGTTCTGTGAGTCGATGTTCATGCATATAATTTTGTAATAGTTTAACCTGCCCCTCAAGCATAGGAATGATTCGTATTTTCCTACCTTTTCCGGTAACCTTTATCGTTGAGGGTTTTTCCAGTCGTATGCATGAAGGATTAAGATCAATAATTTCCTGAACCCTTGATCCTGTATCATACATTAGTGATAACAATGCAAGATCTCGTCTTCCTTTGCTGGTTGTTATATCAGGCTGCTGTAGAAGCAAAGTAATACCTTCAATGGATAAATAGTTCACGGTTGCTTCTTCGGCTTTTTTCATTTTGATAGCAAGGATCTGCTGATAATCATATAGATTTTCAGGATTCTGATATTGTAGATATTTAAAGAATGAATGAACAGCCGACAACCGGATGTTTCTGGTGACATCACTATTTTTCCTTTCTTTTTGTATCCATTCAAGAAAATTAATTATTACATCCTTAGTTATTTTTTCTATTGTTAGCTTGTTTAAGTTTATGCCGATGGATTCCATAAAAGTGATCAATAAAACAAAAGTATCTCTGTAGCAAGCAACGGTGTTTGCGCTTGCCCCTCTTTCATGAGATAAATATTTTGTCAGGAAGTTTGTCAGATATTTAGAAAAATTAGTGGGTTGCATAATATTCAGTTTTGGGAAAAACATTTAAACAAACGAGGTCAACATCTTTAAGTAGGCCTGGGTACATTTCAGAAGTTAATCTGACGTAGGCATTTGTAGCTTCAAGCGATTGATGGCCCAGGTAAGTCGATAATATTGGCAAAGAACAATAAAGATCAATGCCAGCCTCTGCCATCATAGCCAGAGAGTGAACGCTGAAGGTGTGTCGAAGATCGTGCAGCCTGGGCCCCTGATCATGGCGGGATATTCCCGCTGCCCATAATATTTTTTTGAACCACTTGCGGATGGTATCTGTGTTGCAATTACTACCAGACAAGGTTATAAAAAAGCAATCACTTTTTGACTCAGATAGTGGTAGTAATTCTTTGTATGTAATGTATTCTCTTAAAACTTCAGAAAGAGATGAAGAGATTGGGATCAGTCGCTCCTTACCATTTTTACTGTCTCTAATGATGAGGTAATTATCAGCAAGATCAACTTCATTATCCTTTAATGATAAAGCCTCGCTGATGCGCAAGCCTGTCGCATAAAGAAGCCTGATAAGGGCAGGAAGGATGATAATTGGGGAGTCCATTCTCTTTTTTTTACCAAGAACACTATCGCAGGCTTCAAATAGGGAAACTATTTGTGCACTTGAAAAAACATAAGGAATAAAGGTGCTTTTATTTGGAGGAAGTTGAAGAATATATGAAGCAAAGCCAATCTTAGATAAATAAGAAGCTAATTGATTTAAGCATAAGCATCTATGATACTTATACGAACTTGATTCGTTTGGATTCAATTTGCTCCATGCTTCAGCCAGATCTTTGGTAATCCCAATAATTCTCTCAGCTCTCTTTAAAGTAAACAAATCAAAATAGGTAAAGATGGTTGCTTCAGTTTTATACTTAAAGCCCAGGCTTTTTTTAAAGTCGATATATTGCTTAATATATGGAGCGTAGATTCCATTAAATTGGTTATGCATAAAAATATCCTCCTTTTTGGTTATAAAATGATGAACGAACACAAGGAACTTCGAGCGAACATTTTCTCATTGATTTGAGATCTATTCTAAGATAATAGTTGGTTGATGCAGTATTCTGGTGTCCGAGTACTTCTGATATTACAGGTAATATGGTTTCTTTTTCCAAAAGAATGCCGGCAAGGCTATGCCTTAGCGCATGAGCCCCATGTTTTCTATAAGCGATATTTACCCCGGACTTAACAAAATTCGAATGAACAATACCAGTAATTGAACCTCTGTTTATTGGTCTATAAGGTGATTGGGAAATAAGAAAAATAAATCGTTCCTCCGATTTAGGACGGCCATATTTAAGATAGTCAATGATCGCATTGCCGAGATCTGGTAAAATCGGAAGCTCTATTCTTTTCCCGGTTTTATATTGATTAATTACAATCGTACATTTTTCCCACAAAAGATTTTCAAACTTGAGATTGGCAATATCAGAAGCTCTTAAGCCCAAGCGCGTTGCTATTAAAATAATTGCATAATTACGCTTACCTGTGGCATTTCCACGATCGACCGATGTAATCATCGTTTCGATTTCATGAGGTGAGTATGTTGACGGAAGCTTTGGCTGTTTATTGTATTTTGCTTTTGGAACTATTGCAGCAAGATCATTATCTATTAGATTCAATTTATATGCATATTTTAAAAAGCCTTTGATGCTTTCCAGGGCTCTGTGCGTTAACGAAGAAAACTTTGGATTGATGGTTTTAATGAACGTTAAAATATGTAATTGATTAATCGATTTGATTGAAGCGACCTTAATATTATTGAGGTAACACAAAAAACGGTAAAGGTGTCGTTCATACTCTTCAATTGTATGCTTGTTTAGTCTGAGAGAAATTCTGTAAGACAAATATTCTGTCATTAAACGGCCAATTAACCCCTCGAATACAGGTTGTTCTTTTACAGGCTGTATAGATCCGGTCTCATAGAACTCGCATAAAATATTTACTCCCCTAACGAGATCTTTTTCCCTTTTTGACAATTCGCTATAATCCCGATTGCCAAACTGGTTTAATAAAAATGTTTTACCTACTGTCGTATCAAAGTCCTTTACTTTTTGTGCATCCATATACCTCTTCACTCTTCTCCACAAACAATGATAATGGAGAACTGTTCCTTTAGATCGCAATAGCTTTTCGATTAAAAAACCTGCGACCTCTGAAGTTAATTCTTCAAATGCTTTACGGTGGATCTGCATGACTTAATTATTTTCTGTAGTTAGCAATATTGCTAATACAGAAATTTATGCAGAATATTATGTAAAGTATTCGAAAAGATTTGGAATAAAATGTAATGAAAACGAATCATTTACGGTTGGCCGCTTTACATAATAATTTACTATGCATAACCAAGTTTATGTAAAGCTTTACATAAACTTGGCCGCAAAAACTATCTGTTTGCTGGTAGCCATGAGGCCGCACAAAGAGCGGCCATGGTATATTCATTATTTGCTACATGCCGCATGCACAACATCAACCCCTGCACCTGGCTGAAAGATGTATTGCAACGCATGCATCTGTATCAAACCAGCTACATTCACGAATTGCTGCCACAGCACTGGCAGCCGGAGATATAACGACTCAGAATGGGTTATCTAACACGTGGTTGCTCAGTGGCTTACATAGCTACAAACGATTTTCATAAGTTGATTGAAGTATAAGCTAATTAACAATTATGTCATGACCAGTATGACAAGGCTTCAACTTTGATGTAAAAAACAGAATTACGCAGTATTTACACCCTGAACAAAGTCATGACAAAGCTAATGGACATTAATAGATTCGGTACATTGCAAACAGCCACCCCCGTAAAATACTTATGTTTGGGTGGCAAGCTTTCCCTACAAAAACACAAAAACAACTAAATGGAAAAATTATTTGAGAAATTATTTGATCTGAAAAAGATTCCAACTAAGTTGATTTTTGTAATATGGATTTGTTCATGCATCATTCTTTTTGCGCCCGAACAAACACTTGTAAAACTAAATCTAAAAGATTTCTTAACAGATTTTGGTAAATATATAGGGATAACGTTTTTAGTTTCGACAGCTTTTCTAATTGTTTCTTTAGTAAGTTATATATCTGGAAAAATTGATAGAAAGAAAATCAAGCGAGAAATCGAGAGAGATATTATAAAGGAACTTTCAAGGCTGGGATTTCATGAAAAAGCAGTTTTAAGAGAATTTTATATCAACAATAAAGACGCCTTACAATTACCAATAGACAATGATACAGTTGTTGGACTTCAAAACAAACGAATAATATATCAAGTTTCAAGTACTGGATTCACATATTTACACGGAGCTTATTTTACTTACTCAATAACTGAGTTTGCTAAAGCAAACTTGACTAACGAGGTACTTGGATTTCCCGAAAATATAACAGAAGAAGACGAAACCCGAATAATGCAAGAAAGACCTGAATGGGCAAAAGACAAACATAATTTTGAAAACAGGAAGAGGTTAAGATGAAAATATAAAACCTACAACTAACATATTTTTTGAACTGACATTTTCAGCCTACTCACCTGCATAAAGCCCATGTCGTTAGCCACAATTTAAATGCTTCTCACTCCTAAAAATAATCCAAACGAGTTTAATCGATTTCTCTTCAAAGAAATTGACCTCGGCCTATATCAATATAAGTTCTTGCATGACTATATTGACAAGGCGACCAAAGGACTGATGCCCATTTATGATTTATCATTTCTAAGCATTTGCCCTACTGGTTGGATATTGATTCTTCATGGTGAAACGCTGCTAATTTATGGGGAGGCATGGAACGAAAGCCAATTTCAAGAAATAAGCGAGGGTTTTGATTTAAATAAATATACAAACTACACTCTTTCGGGTGACAATAAACTAATTGACAAATTAGTTTGGTTCTTCAAGCCAAAAAACTTTGAGATAGAAAAACGACGACTTCTTTATCATGCAAATGAAATCAAGAATTTTAATACCGAAAACTTGAAAATTAGACTGGGTTCATTTAAGGAGTTAAACGAATTGGCGGTAATGCTTCAAGAATATTACCGTGAAGAATACAATGGTTTAAATGATAAGACGATTGAAGAAATGCGTCAACGTATTTTTTCAGTAATTCAGACAAAGAAAATTTATGTACTGCTTGATATGACTGAGACACTTTTAAGCTTTTGCACAATAATTGACCCTGATATAGGCATTCTATTTACAAAGCAGGATCATCGAAATCGAGGCTATGGCAAAGTCATATTGTCCCACTGCTCAACAATTTTGCAACAAAAGAACGGTACGGTTTACCTTATGACTGATAGAGACAAGACCGAATCAAACATTGTCTGCGAATCGGTCGGATTTAAGCCATATTATGAATATATAGTGACAAAAATAAATTTTGACTAACGCGGGATTGCTGACACGTGGTTTTTCGTCATGTGGAAGCCGTGCATGTTATGTGCATTTGAAATTTTAATAACAATATTTCTTTAGCAGGCAAAAAGTTCGATATTACCAAAATGAAACAAAATCTTTTACGTAAGCAATTTTTAGAAACCACATGATTCACGAAAGTCATTACTGGAAAACAGAACTCATTAAGCTCTCAAAAAAGCTTACAAAACGCATTCCCTATCAAAGGTTTTGGACAGATGCTCAAAATGGTGCATTTGAAAAGGAAATTATGATCGGGTTTTACATTGTTAGGAAACTAATAGAATCTCAAAAACTACCCAATCGACTTGTTTCAACCAAAATAACAGGACGCAAATTTCCTAACAATGGAACAACTATTCATTTGATGAATACGCACAGATTTTATGATCATTATGATTTTGACAAAGAAAAGACAGAAAAATTTGACTTAAAATTTTTAATAAACCAAATAATTCATAGTTACATTTTTTCACCTGACTTTGAAATTGATGCAGAGAATGGTGAAATGACATTATCTACAATTCATTTTTGTTCAGACGACCAAAGAAATGAATGGCTATATGAACTGAGTCTAACTACTATAATTGAATTATTGGAAAAAATCGGAAACAGTCATGTAACAAATTCAAGTATGATATTTGACGAGAATAAAAAAGATTACAGAGTTAAACATGGTGATGAAATATTTATAATACCAGAAGAAGACAAAGAATTACTTAAACTCTTTAAAAAGCACAAATAAAACTGCCCAAGAAACTTGATTACACTTATAGAACCAGCTAACTGGAAAGATTTGCAAGAAAAAGTTACTGAAATCCTAAGTGAATGTGGCTTTGCTACAACTATCGAAAGAACTGTACCAACTTCACGAGGAAATATCGCTAACGCTTAAATATAATACCGCATTTAAATTAAACATTCATGTCGTTATTTGACTTTGTAAAAAACAAGATGAAAATGTCTCACATTTACCAGCCGGTGATGATAAAGACATTGATTGAAAATGATGGTTCTGCAAGTGTCTTTAATTTAGCCAAAGAACTTTTGATATATGATCTTGCTCAAATCGAATATTATTCAAGCGTCACCAATAGTATGGTCGGGAAGGTGTTAAGAAAACATAAGATTGTTGACAAAATTGGTGACACCTATAAACTGGTAAATTTTGAAAACCTTACCTCAGATGAAAAAAGGGTCATTATAGACGAATGCATCACGAAAATTGAAATATATATTGAAAAAAGAGGGGCTTTGATTTGGGAGCATAGACGAAGAAACCGCCGGCCTATTCCTGGCTCGATAAGGTTTGAAGTATTAAAGCGCGCAAAACAACGTTGCGAACTTTGTGGAATATCCGCTGATTTGAAAGGACTTGAAGTAGATCACATTATCCCTAAAAATATTGGTGGCAAAGATTCAATCGAAAATTATCAAGCCCTTTGCTACACTTGCAACGCCCAAAAAAAAGATTTAGATAATACTGATTTTAGGGATTGGCATTCGCTGTTTAATAATTCAGAAGATAATTGTATTTTTTGTATAGCAAAAAATCAAAAAATTCTTTTTGAAAATAATTTGGCTATGGCTGTTTTCGACAATTATCCTGTTACAAGATATCACTCGTTGATTATACCAAAGAGACATGTGCCACAATACTTTGACCTGCATCAAGCAGAAACAAATGCAACCACCCAGTTAATTTCCAGTGTAAAAGATCACCTTCTTAGCATTGACAGTTCAATTGAAGGATTTAATATTGGAATCAATTGCGGAGCAGTTGCAGGTCAAACGATTCAGCATTGTCACATTCATTTAATTCCTCGCAGAATCGGGGATGTAGAGAATCCGATCGGAGGAATTAGAAATATAATACCCGGAAAAGGAGACTACCTAAAAAATGCCCTATAATCCTAAACAAGGAATTAATTAGTTGTTTTGAATTGAGGATTTTTTAAATACAGCTTTAAATATTCAGGAAGATTAGTCTTTATCAACGGCATTCTGTTAATAATAATTTATCAATCATAAATGCTATTAACCCTTTTTATTTCTTTAGTCAGTTGCTGAAATGTCGTTTCTCCTTCAATGCTCGATTCATTAGGAAACTTGCCAATGATTTTTCTATTCTCAGGCAATTCGTAATGTGGCAACCTGACAATAATTGTGTCACCTTCTTCGGTTTCGCCTTGCCACACATCGTCTTTCGGGCCGTCTGTAGTAATATCGTCGTCTACTTGCTTTAAATTCAGAAAGTGTCGATGCAAAAATTCGCCCGTTCGAGTAGCATATTCGATGTGAAGAGTGTCGTCAAAAATATACCTGTTCTGATTTGCTTTTTTGCTCATAGTACATTACGTTTTAGCGTGTTGGTATTATTCCCAGTCCCAGGCATTCATAACTAATTACCAATCCTGGGTATCTCAATTTTCTTATCTGTCTTTTCCATTTCCTCCATCTGGTTTAAAAGTTTCCTTTCCCATTCGTTTTACGGTTGTCTTTGGCCCAGTGCCAATTGAACAGCCGCCCTTTCCAGGTCTCCTCTGATATTCGAAATTTCTTTTTTGTCGTTTATTGGTAGGGTTGCCATTTTTCGAAGTTACCATAAGTTACACCAACAAAGTGAAGATGAAATGCAGGGACGGACAGGCAAGATTTACTATTTTTGATTATATTTTAAATCATCTTTTCTATAAGCGTGGTGTTCATCTATTACCATAGTGCTATCAGGTGCTACGAAATCTTAAATAGCTTTAGTAACATTCTTTAAGTTAGTTATCGGAATGTTCTTACGTTGCCATTACGTTGCACCGCTCCAAATAGTCTTACTATTCAATCCACCACCGCCTTTTTTCTTGGTTGCGTGCTTATTCGATTCAGAACCGCTCACATACGTTTTAACCTCTACAATACAGTCTAATAATTTGTCAGCATAGCCCTTATTCTTTGGTTTAAATGCCATGCAGTTTTTTGAGTTGCCCCCAAGGCCATATAGCAAGTTGTAAGCTGCTTAATGTTTTCATGCTATTTTGATGTCATAGTTAAAGGTAGAAAGTATTTTGGTTTATCCAAATTTATTTTTATACTTTTACATCTATCATTATCTATGACGATGGAATTGGAGAATATTTATAGATTACTACCTACTGAAAAAGATGCAATAGATTTTTTGGAAGATTTAATATGGGGTGGCAATCCTGTTTGTCCTTACTGTAAGTCGCACGATGTTACATCAGCCAAACGAGGTAAAAGGCATCATTGCAATACATGTAACACCAGTTTTAGTGTTACCGTAAACACTATTTTTCACCGGACAAAAGTTGATTTTCAAAAATGGATTTTTCTTTTATGGCTGATCTCCACAGGGAAAAAAATGCCAAGCCTTAGGAACTTATCAGAAGAATTGTTTATGACAAAAGACACTGTCTCAAAAATGCTTATTCGAATAAGAGGGCAGAATGCAAAAGACGCTCAGTTGATTGATAAAATACTTAATATAATAAATAATGGAAACACAAATGCCTAAGGCCACCCATAAAGGAAATATTACTATTAATGACATAGTAATTGAATGCTATAATCTGGACAACGGACAAAGAGTTTTAAGCAGAATTAGCTTTTTAAGGGCTTTGGGAAGAACCGGAAAAGCAAAAGGAGGAAGAAAATATGATGAGGAATTCCAAAAGCCTGTTTTTCTAACTGCAAACAACCTTATTCCATTTATTTCCAATGAATTATTAGAGAATTCAAAGCCTATACAATTCCTTGATTTAAATGGCAATTCCTCAATTGGGTATAAAGCAGAATTATTGCCAAGCACATGTTATGTTTTCATTGATGCCCAAGAAAAAAATGCGCTTAATGAAAATCAAACCCATATTGCAGAGAGGTCTAAAGTTCTGGTCAGGGGTTTTGCTACGGTAGGAATAATAGCTTTAGTTGATGAAGCAACCGGTTTTCAAGAAGTAAGGAAAAGAGATGCTTTACAAAAGATTTTAGATAAGTATTTGCGTAAAGAATATGCGGCTTGGGCGCAAAGATTCCCCATGGAATTCTATGAAGAACTTTTTAGATTGAAGGGGTGGCCTTTGGATAAACGTACAATGAAAATGCCCGGAGTAGTAGGTAGGTACACAAATGATTTGATATACGACAGGTTAGCCCCTGGAATACTTGAAGAACTACGAAAGAAAAATCCAGTTATTGAAGAAACGGGAAGGAGAAAGACAAAGCACCACCAATGGCTAACAGAAGAAACCGGACATCCTGCATTAGATACGCATTTTATTGGGATTATGGCGTTGATGAGAGCTAATGCCCATTGGGAGCAATTTAAGAGGGGATTGGAAAGGGCTTATCCAAAAATAGGAACACAATTAGCGCTTAGATTTTTTGAAAATGAGGAAGACTAGTAAAATATTAAAAGGGGCAACGAAGCCTCTTAAAATAGTTGTTCGCAGCAACACGGGGGAATAGCGGCAAAAATGAATCTGTCGTGAACCTTGCACACCGACCTTCTCATTAGTGGTTCTTCCATTAATACGTAAGCGGCGCGTGAGAATTCCCTATTTCAAAGGTATTTTTAAATTTTGTAATTTTACAGGCATGGCAAAAGCAAAAAAGAAGTCAGATAAAGAAGCATCAAATGTTTTTCATAATGTAACGAAAGGATCGATAAAGAATAACCCTTGGCAACAAATAAAACAACCGAAGAGATGGAAGAAATAAAACTCACCTTAAAAGATGGCAGCATTGTTTTAATAAATGAACTTACGCCCAGCGAAGACGGGTTAAAAAGATTTTTAGTTGAATCAGAGAATGCCAGTTTCGATGCGTTTACTTATACTCCTAAAGGTATAGGTAAAGATGATTTTTCGCCAACACAACAAAAAGTAGCTGTTCAAATTGAAGACAAATTGCCAAATTAATTTTCTTACTACCCGTGTTCTAACACGTATATAATTACCATTTAAAGCAAAGTTTTCCTTTTCATAAAACACTTAAATGTTTTTATGAAACCTCTTTTCTTTAATAAATTAATGGCCGTTCCGCTGTTGTATGCGTTTGTTTTTTGGGGCCGCTCGAAAAAGTCAGATCCTGAACCTGATCCAATCTTGTACCCAACATTTCAGTTCACTGCCAATGGAACTACTTATAATTGGAATGGTGTCGGGCAGGATATTATTAGTTACGGGCCCATTATTCGGAAATAACCTAATAATCCCGTGTATACAAAAAAGGAATGAACCTGGTGATGCCAGCAACATTCATTAGTGCCAAATCAAAGAAACGTGTGTTCGAAAAGTTTAAGTCGATGGCAATTCACAAAAGGCGAAGACCTTTGAAAGAAGTAGCTTCGATATTGACACCTGTGATACGTGGTATCATCAATTATTACCACAAGTTTTGGGACCGGCATATGTACAGGGTTTGGTATCATTTAAATCAAAGACTATTGTAATGGGTAAAGTGGGAGAAGGGGTTGTATGAGCATGCAGCCATCAGATGGCTCAGGCAGCAGTACAAGGAAACTCCGAACTTATTCCACACTGGCGGTTTGTGCATCCATAGAATTCTTACATTGTGATTTAAAAACAAGAAGAGCCATGTGAAGGGAGACTTTCATGCACGGTTCTGTGAGAACGTAGGGGTGTAATTCCCCTCGTCACTCGATTATGCGTCACCCTATGACGACCCAGCTAACATCAACCAACATTGCTAACATCTAACAGTTATGATGACAACAAAAGAAAATTCTGATACACTAATAAATAGAGAGCAAGCACGACAGAGAGCGGAAGACGAATCAAAACGGGCTGACATGAAACAACATGCAGACAAATTGATTCAAGGTTTTGAAAAACTGCAAGAGAGCCATGCAAAAAGAGCAATTTGGGAATTGTGCCAAAACGCAATTGACTTATCTGAGCACAGCGAAATTATAATCGAACTAAACGACCACTCAATAATATTCAAGCATAATGGAAAACCATTTACATCAAATACTTTAAGCTGTTTGATAAAACAAGTAAGTTCGAAAAATCCTGATAGCAATGAAGATGAAGTTGGACAATACGGAACAGGATTTATTTCTACTCACTCTTTTGGCAAGAAAATTTTGGTTACGGGTTCATTAAGCGAGGGGGACTATTATATTCCCATCAAAGATTTTGAAATTGACAGGATTGCCCATAATGCTGACCAACTCATTGACAAGCTAATTGAACAGCAAAAAAAAGTATTCAACTTAATTGAGCATGGTGAGTTAGAAACCGAATGTAGTCAATTCACTTCTTTTGCATACCAAACATTAAGCGAATTAGAAAAACAAAATGCATCCAATGCCGTTGAAAGTTTAATTTATATTCTTCCTTATGTGATGATGATAAATAAAAAACTTAGAGAAGTAAAGGTTTGTCATAAAAACGGAAAGGAAACTATATACCGTAAGGGAGAAACATCTCCTATCGAAGATTTATTTGTAACAGAAATTCACATTGACAAAAACATTAAGAAGATTTTTTCTTTAGGGACAAGTGAAGATGATTTGATTGTCATACTTCCATTATTGGAAAAAAATCAAGCAATCGAACTTGACAAAAATCTCTCAAAACTTTTCCTTTACTACCCATTAATAGGAACAGAAAATTTCGGATTTAACTTCTTGATTCATTCTAAACAATTTGGACCGACAGAGCCAAGAGACGGGGTACATTTAAAAAGCAAAAATGAGCAGGTTCAGGAAAAAGAAAAGTCAAATAGAGAAATTATTAAATCGGCTTCCGACTTAATTTTTGAATTTGTCAGAAAGCATGCAAAAGATATCAATAATCCAAAATCCCTTGCTTCAATCTTTTTTAATTCTAATTCTTCAAGTACACATTTAAGCGAATACTTTACCGATTTAAAAAATGAGTGGGTAAAAAAATTTAGAACTTTCAGTTTAGTTGAAACAGACACTAACAGAATAGAACCTGAAAAGGCAAAGTTCTTTTCAAGGGAATTATTGTTGGATGAAGAATACTTTTCTTCCATTTATTCCGTTGCCAGACTTTTTTGGGATAATATTCCCCAAAAACCCTTGGCAATAAGTTGGACGAATATCATTGAACATTGGGACGATAAAAACAGTTCTTTTATCACTATTTCTGAAATAGTAAAAAAAATAGAAAGTTCAGCCAACCTTGACTTTTTCTCAAACCCAAAAGAGCTTCAAGAATTTTATGATTATTTAATAAAGTATTCCGATAGTGGTATTTTCAATCTGCACAAAATACTACCTAACATCAAAAATGAATTCAGATTAAAATCACAGCTAAACTCAACATTAAATATTGATTCAGTTCTTATAAATGTAGCAGACATAATTATTCCAGAAATTCCGAAAAGATATATTAAGCCAGGATTTGAACTTAATCTTGGTTTTGAGCCATACGACAGAAAGCAATTTTCAAAAGACATTAACTCTCAAATTGCAGAACACAATAAAACAATAAAAGAAAGTTCAACTCTTTCTGACAATATTCTTTTAGCTCTTATAGATTATTGCAAAATATTTCCTGCGGTTGAAAATTCCGGAACAAGAGGCGAATTAATTAAATTAGTTTGCGAATACTATAAAATTGACCCAACTTTTGTTGGCTTGGCGACAATTTCAAATCAAGAAATGGATTGGCTAACGCCAATCAAATGCTTGCTGCGAAATTTTATTTGGGTGCTTAATAACGAAGATAAATCTTGGGTGGAAACTAACACAGGTTTTTTAAACAGATTACTTTCTATTATTCACAACTATTATGAGTATGATGATATTGTTCAAACGCTACCAATTTTTCCAAATCAACTTTTTGAACTTTGTAAACAAGGTGACCTAAAAACAGATTCCAAAATTCCAGACGAGTTGAAAGATTTGTATGACGACGTTGTTACCCCTAAAAAACCAATTAGAAGTTCGCTAATTCTTAACAGATTTTCTGATTATTTAAAGGATAGTGAAACAAAGTATCCCAAAAATCTTGGGGACAGCATTGATAAAGTTTTTCAGGATGAAGCACCATACTCAGAAATCAACAATCATCCACATAGTAATCAGATACTTTGGATAATAAAAAAAATGTCAGATGATGAAGAATGGACTAAATTCTTTCCAATTATTGAGGAAAAGAAAGCAACAATAATGATGGCAAGGATTTCCGATAAAGAAACGAAGAATGACCTTTTCTCAATAATAGGATTAGATAAGAAGAAAATTGCTTTACTCGGAGATTTATCAAGGCAAGTAAACCTTGAACTAATTATTCAACTTGGAAAACAAGCATTACAGGACCAAAAACAAAAAAATGCGGACTTCCAATTCAAATATTCAATTGGAAAACATATTGAAGACCTTATCAGGAATAAAATTGGTTCTGCCTTAAATAATTTTCAAGTCAGAGTTCGTGACGAACAAAATGGACAAGACATGGTAATTGAGTTAAACAAATCAATCATCTACTTCATTGAAGTTAAATCTCGTTGGGATGTTAGAAATTCTATTACAATGAGCCCTCCGCAAATGAAAAACGCATTTGGCAACCCAGACAAATATTCATTGTGTTGCATTGACATGCACGACTATAAAAATGGAGATGAAGAAAGATATAACGTGACGGACATAAACGAGATAATCAATCGCATAAATGTATTAAGTGATATTGGAAAAAGAATTGAGCCTATTTTGAATGGAGTTCTTTCAGTGAAGGACATTGAAAACGAGATCACTCTTACTGGAGATTATAGAGGAACCATTCCACAATCAATAGTAAAATTGGGACAAGAACTAAATAAATTCGTGGACGAGTTAATTACAATTGTGAAAGGACATAACAGTAAATAAAAAAAGGCGAAAGCATAAGATTTGGTTTTGTGCAAGCAGAACTGGACGTTGAAAATTCGGCTATTTGCATCGCTGTACTTTGGTTCCTGCAAGCCGACCCAGCGACAGTACATCTAATAAATTTTATTACCAAACATGTCAGAGAAAGGAAGTGTATTTCAAAAAGGAGGTGGTGGTACAAACTTTGAACAAGCCATTCAAACAGCGTTTCTAACGACACTGATAATTCGGGGTAATGCACCATTGAATTTTGCAAATGAAATTGTTGAAGTTGCATTACAAACAACAAACAGAGGTTATGAAACAGACGACTTATTAGTAGTGGCAAAGTCATCTTTTGGACAGCATAGATTGTTAGTTCAGATAAAAAACAACATCACATTCACAGCAGACAATGCTCTTTCCAAAGAAGTGATTAAAGCGTTTTGGAAAGACTATAACAACACTGCCCTATTTGATAAAACAAAAGACAGATTAATAATTATTAAAAGTGGTTTCACTAAAGAAGAAAGAAATCATTTGAAGTCGCTGTTAGATTGGGCAAACACACATGCAACCGAAACAGATTTCATAACAGAAGTAAACAGGATTAAAGGAAAGAAAGACCGATTAGATTTTTTTAGAGAAAGTCTAAAAGAGGTAAACTACAATACCGCACTATCAGACAAGGAAATTTGGGAGTTCTTAAAATGCTTTGATGTTTTAGAATATGATTTTACAAACCAAAACAGCGTAGATGAAATATACTTTCTCAATCTAATAAAATTAAGCAGGAACAATGAATCCACAGCCAACGAAAGGGAAATTTGGGCTTCAATTTCTTCTTTCGTTTCAAAACTAAATAAAGACGGAGGCAGCGTTACCACCGCTAGTATTCAAGGAGAAGAACTCTATAAACATTTTGATACAAAAAAAATTAACCCTTATTTAAAATCCATCGAGAAATTAAGAAGCGACAGTGAAGTTGTTCTATTACCTCTCAAAAACACAATTGGCGGACTTCATCTTGACAGGAAGAAAATCAGTCAGTCTATAGCCGAGTCAGTAAACAATTTTCAATTCACGATTGTAACAGGAAAACCAGGCGTTGGAAAGTCAGCCGAAATAAGAGAGGTTTTGAAAAATGAGTTCCCTTCTGCAAGTATTTTTGTTTTTAGAGCAGACCAGTTTAATGAACCACACATTGCTAATGTTTTTTCCAGTCAAGGAGTAAATGAAACATTGCAAGATGTTTTTTCTTGTATCTCACTTATTCCTGACAAAATTATTTTCATTGACAGCTTAGAAAAACTTCTTGAAGCAGACCCTGAATGTGCATTCAAACAACTACTTGCGTTGCTCAAACAATTTCCTGACATCAAGATTATTGGGTCATCAAGAAAGTATGCTGTTGACCTGATAACTCAAAAATTTGGTATTGATAAAAGCGAATTAGGCAGAGCAGAAGTTTTGCCGCTTGACGATAGCGAGTTAGATATTGTCGCTGAAAAATTCCCGCAATTACAAGCTGTTCTAAAGAATCAGAAAATAAAGAAACTATTGCAAAGTCCAAAATATCTTGACTTTGCAATTTTAGCCCTGAGTAAATCTGCTGATGATTACACCAATATTTCACTGACAGAATTCAAGAATAAACTTTGGAATTCGCTTGTAAAGAACTCAACAAATAGAACGAGAGGATTTCCTGCGAAACGAGAGGATGCCTTCATGGAGATAGCAATTAATCGTGCTAAAGAAATGAAGTTGTTTACAAGCATCGAAAACGGTGATGAAGAAGCGATTGATTTATTAGAGAATGATGAAATCATTTTTCAGGAAAACGATAATAGAAGATACTCTCCAACTCATGACATTTTAGAAGATTGGGCGTTGGTAAAATATATTTCATCAAAGTATGAGAGGTTTTCCAATCCGAGAGAGTTGTTTGATAATTTGGGTAATGAACCAGCAATAAGAAGGGCATTCAGACTTTGGATTGAAGATTATTTAATTGACGACAGTAAAAAAATAAATGAACTCATAAGTGCAACTATTTCTGATACTACTATTGAAGGATATTGGGCAGATGAGATTTTGATTGCTGTTTTTAGATCTGACAATTGTGGTTCATTCTTTTCAGCATTTGAAAAAGACTTACTTGATGGAAAGACCTATTTTCATTTTCTAAATAGATGTATTCACCTGATAAAAACAGCCTGCAAAGAGAGCAGTTTAAATAGAAATAATTTTTCGATATTGCTGCCGATTGGTTCAGGTTGGAGTGAAATGATGAGTTTTCTGCGAAGGCACATCAATGAATTAAATTTTATAAGCCGTTCTGTTTGCAATTTTCTTGCTGATTGGAATTATCGGTTAATGTTTCAGAGTTCTCAAACCGAGGAACAAGAAAAACTGGACGCTAAGGAAATTGTAATACACTATTTAAAACAAGTTGAATCAGGAGATGAGAACTGGGGGAATGAGTTTATGAAGGATAAACCCAAAGAACTTGTTTCCATTCTTTTTCAATTAGCCCCAATCGCTAAATCCGAAATTGAAGAGCTTATTGAACGAGCTTTCAAAAACAAAGAAGATAGAAACTCATGGAAGTTAGGTGCCTTTTATGAAAAGGTGATTGATAGTTGCATTTCAGGTTTAGGTAATCATGTTCTAATTAAAGAACTTCCCGAATTGGTTGTTCAAACAGCATGGAGAGAATGGAAACCAAGAAAGATTGTTGAAGACCCAGAACACAGAAGTATAACATCAATGATTAGAGGAAACAGATTGGACGGTGATGAGTGCTGGGGATTAGGCAGCAAACATGATTTTTTTCCTTCGGGTATTTATAAAACTCCTCTCTACAATCTCCTTTGGAATCATACCCTTGTTGGTTTAAAGTTCGTAACCGAAATTATTAATTACTCCATTGACTATTATGTAAAAGCTGAATGTGACTACAAGCATCAATTCACTGAGATTGAGATTGAACTAAACGATGGAACAAAAGTGAAGCAGTGGGCAGCATGGGAACTTTGGGCTGCTTACAGAGGGTCAAGTGTTACGCATTATGCGATTGAATCATTGCTAATGAGCTTGGAAAAATATCTTTTAGAAACAGCAGCATTAAAAACAAAAAGAAGCAAAAGCAATTTAAAGTTCATGTTTAACTACTTGTTGCTTCACAGCAACAATGTTTCAATAGCAGGTGTTTTAACAAGCGTTACAATTGCTTATCCCGAAGAAGTAGAAGAAGTAATGTTACCACTATTACGAGTAAAGGATTTTTACGAATGGGATATAAATCGTGCACTCCAGGAATCTTCAACTCTTGCACCAATGGATAGTAAAATTTCATTTGCTCAAAAAGAGAGGTGGGATTCCAATCAGTTGTCACACAGGAAAAAGTTCCTTAGAGGATTAAGTGACTTTATATTTAACTATCAACTTTATGTAGGAAAAATAAATAAGGGAATTCATAGTGTATTTGATAAGCTAAAACTTGAAGTGAAGAAGGAAGAAGTTGTTTGGAAAAAAATTCTAACCGAAATTGATATTAGAAATTTGAAGTTGGGAGAGTATGATGAAAAACTTGGTGGATTCCCGATACAGCCAGTTTATGATGAAGAAGTTGTTGAGTTCATGAGTTCGGGCAGTGAATATTTTGAAGCACAATCCAGGTCATTGACATATTCAAGCCTTATTTCAAAAGGATATGAATTAAAAGAACTAATAAACTTTGAGAAATGGAAAGAGTTCTATTTACATTATCAGAAAGAGGGGAATTTAGAATTTCTTTATGATAGACCAGTTTCATTGAGCATAATTGGTTTAAGAGATTTTGAAAGCGAATTAACCATTGAACAGAAACAATGGTGTTTAGACACAATAAAAAATTCTATCACAGCTATTCTTCAAGACACTTTTAGCCGTAATTACGGACTAAGTAGAAATTATAGTTTGATGGAAAAAGAAATTGCTTTGACTTCGTTCCATTACTTGTTCAACAATGCAAAAAACGAAAAGGAAACAAGTGAGTTTATTGCCTTAATGACATACACATTATTTGCCCCATTTGGCGACCATGAAATAGACAAAATTGTAGAGTATGTAAGAACAGTTCTTTTTGAGAAGTCACCCAAAGAAGCAAAAAGAGTATGGTGTTGCCTAATCAAATACTCTGAATTCAAAAAATCCAATCCATACTTTCACGATTATCACAACCAAGAGAAACTCAAAGAAAAAGAATTACAAGAGCAAAAGTTTGTTGAGGAGCAATCAGCAATTGCCAATTTGTCCCTTGACATTTCAACTCTTGATTTGAAAAAAAATGAAGGTTATCTTCTTGCAAGAGCATTTGTAATTACACCATACATAACAAGTGAAAAAGTGTTTTCTGATTTCATTCTACACTTCATTCCATTGCTGACAGAAGATTTGAAGTTTGAAGAAAGCCATTCATACAACAGAAGCAGAAATGAAAGACAAATTCAATTTCAGGGAACACACGATGCACAGTTTTATATCAGAGACTTGCTTCTAAAAGCAGATATATCCTTATCAAAAGCAGTCCTTGACCTAATTCTTAATCCACTATACGCAACTGATGTCAAACCTGGAAGAGGTACAAAGGACCTTTTTGAATTTTCTTCAAAAATTCCAGAGTATGTAATCTACCGACTTGACGACATTATTGCTAACTCTACTGATGAAGGGTATAACAAAAAGCTAATTGATAATTTTTGGAGAATTTGGGAATACCTCTTTGAGAAAATTAAAAGTAGTGGCAAATTATTACTCACCCCCACTCTCTTTCTTGACATTGATTGGAAGAAAGAATCAACACACTGGAAAGTATTGGAAAACAAGAAAGAATTTTATCATCAAATGGTTAAGGATTTAGGAGCTACGAGAACGAAATCCATGTTGAATTTATTTTCTACTGCCGGCGAACAAACTTTTTTACCAGAAGGGATAAGTTGGTTAGTGGATATTTACAAAGTTGATATGAACGCAATAGCATCATTAATTGCACCGGCAGCGGAAAGAATGATTAAACGCCTTTTTTACAATCACATCTCAAAAATTAAGGGCAATAAAAAACTAATAGAAGATTATCTTTGGATACTTAATAGAATGGTTGACTTAGGTTCTTCGGAAGCGTATTTATTTAGAGAGAATGTCATTACATATAAGAACTTGAATTAATAATAAGTTGGGAGTTGTTTATGAAAAAAATGACCTGTTACGAGGCCATTTTGTATTTTTCTTTCAATCCTCCCATAATGACTGTCCAATTTTTTTTGCGATTATGCTTAGCCATTCTTTTTGCAGAATCCAATTTTGAAACCTTAATATACATTCTGAATGCTTTTTCGGTTTTGTGTCCTGTGATTTTCATTAAATCAGTAATGGGGAACTCATCCAAATAGTAATTTGAAGCAAAAGACCTTCGAGCCGTATGGCTTGTTACGTGCTGCCATAATTCCGCATCAGGTTCGTTGACCAATCTCCCTTTTTCATTTAATCCGGCGGCTTTGCAGGCTTCTTTTATGTAAGAATTAAACTTTACATCCGATATACTTTTAGGAAGCTTGTTGGGGTTCATCTTATAACGTTCGAAAATGTCTAAAACTACTGGGTTGCACGGTACATAAACCAAAGCCTTAGTTTTTTTTGTGTATATGCGGATAAATCTTTCCCCGTCCTCTTCAATAATATTTTCTGGTTTAACATTGTTGTAATCACTAAAACGCAGACCCACCCAACAACCAAATACGAATAAATCTCTTACCTGTTCCAGGCGTTTATTTCCTGAAAAGTCATAATTGTAAAGCTTCATTATTTCACTTTCATTAAGATATACCGCGTCCGTCTCATCTCGGCTTACAGCAAATTTTTTGTTCTTAAATGATAGATTTTCGGTATAACCCAAATCAACTCCTTCACTCATAAATACCTTTAATATTTGCACAGTCTTACCAGTTGCATTAGAGCTGAGCTTGGCCTTTGATTGCAGATAATCAACAAATTTGTAATAAAAGTCAAGGGTGATATTATCGAAATCGACTTTATTACCAGTAGCTTTCTCAAAGGCTATTAGATGTCCTTTCGCAGTATTGTATGTTTTGAGGGTGTTAGCAGCTTTGTTCTTACCCTTATATTTAATTTCTCCTTTTATAAACCGATCAGCTAACATGTAAAGCGTTGGGCGCTCCAATTCTACCTTCTTCTTATTGTGGTGTTTCTGCATCCAGGAATCTAAACGAACTCTAATCATTTCTGGGGTAGGTATCCCATCAGATAAAAGGTCGCGGTAAGACCGACTGCACTCCTTTGCTAAGTTTTGAAGGGTTTCACACAGAAAATGAGAGCCATCTGCTGTTGTTACTTTTTTTTCTTTTGGTTCCTGTTTTCTCTTATCCCAATTGTCTGGCTTAATAGTTTCTCCGAAGGTGTAAACCAATTTGCAACGATTGTATTTATATTGAAGATAAATAAGGGATAAGCCAGACGGCTCTGCTTTTTTTAAATAGAAACGTGGCGTACTCATAAATTTTTTTGCCCCGTAAAGATAAGAAAAGACAGTATTTAGTTGGCCCCATAGTTGGCCTTTATTTGAAATTTCGGTTAAACTGTAGAGTAAAATGTCGTTAAGTAAAGACCGATTCTATGACTGATTTTTAACGGATTAGGTAAAATTCGTTAAATCCAATAAAAAAGGTCTTAGTGCGGCCCACACCACAACGAAAACAAGGAAACCCCTGATACTACTAAGTTTCTGGGGTTTTTTAATTTCTTTGGGGGGCGGTTTGCAGCAGCCCGCATTTAAGATGTGCCTGTTGGCACTAAAAAAGCCACCTGGTCTGGTAGCTTTCTATTCTATTCACGTCCTTTTGGCGTTGTGACTAATTAAGGACTACGAGTTGTACTTTATTTGCCCGTAATTGTAAACTGAACACCTTGTTTTACAAATAGTAACATATTGGGGCCGGTTAATTTTACACTATGGCAAGTGGCATCAGCGACTATCACCGCACTATTAGCAGCAGGTTTTATGATTACATCGGTGTATGCATCCGGAACCACGCCACATTCCCAGTTCAGCGGATAAAACCAGTTGGCGTTGGTGGTGCCAAGCCACGTATTGATGTACTGCAATATTCTTACATTGCTGTAAACAATTTCTCCGTTTTCGAGTAACATGCGGCACCGATACTGGTTGCCCGTCCAGGAGGTTGGTGCAGTTATGGTAACTTTTGCACTGTGAGTTCCCCTATAATTTGCATTGTCCGAAATTGGACTGAATCCATTCCCGTTATCCAGTTCCCATGTATAAGTGGTAACATTTTTTTGCGAAACGGTAAATGTTGCAGCGCCTCCCTGGCAGGTTGCACCGGTGTCCGAGGTTATTTTAAGCAAAGCGGTATTGGTAATAACCGGCAGGTTATAATCGAAATAAATAGCAGCCCTGTTTAAAATGGTATCGCCCACCTTAACATTAGAATTGGGTTTTACCCGGTACCCAATATAGCCGTGGCTTTTAGGTTCGTTATGGTTACTATCTACCAGTTTAATGCCATCGAGCCGCAACGTAATGCGGCCATCTTCCAGTTCCATTTGAGAAGGGTGGCTGGCATCAGTTAGTTGCAGGGTTTTCCAGTTAACCTTGTTGCTTAGGGTATCTTTTATTATAACAGTAAAAGCGGTATCTGTACCGATGTTCTGAAAACGAATCAGGTAACTCAACCAGTCATTGCCCGCCAGTTGCTCTTCGGTTACAATACCGCCGTGTGCTTCCCGCTTGTCGTTGGGATCGTAGGAACCGGTTACCAATTGTTTTAATATGTAAGTATTATCGGTCGCGGTGGTATCGTTTTCAAGCGGAATGCTCGCAACAGAAACCAGCGTAAGACCGTTTGTTAATGTGGGCGGAATGGCGGCTTTAAAATTAATGATGATGCAGGACGTATCCTTCGGACCAAAATTGCTCAAAATCCACTGCAGCGTGTTGCCATTGAGGGTGCCGGGCGCCGGGTTGGCATTTTGGTAAATAAGCCTGCTGTCTTTCGCTAGTGTGACGGTGGCGGATGGAATGATCTCCGTGCCGTTGTTAACGGCAATGAGCTTATACTGCACAGCAAATCCGAGCCGGGCAGGTGTTATTGGTAACAGGTTAATGCTGAGGTCTTTTATACCCGGTGTGGGTTGGATGGCAAAATGAATGGTATCGGTATTGTAATAGGTATTATGCGAAATCACAACCGAGGCCGGCATGGCAGTGTAATAATTTAGGGATGAGGAGTTGAAAGACACCTCGTAAGTACCGGTATCGGTTCCCAGTCTATAATTGCCATCATAGGCAATGGTGCTTTTAGTGATTCCATCCGGCTGCTTTGCAGTAATAACAGCCTGCTCATACAAAGTTTCCCCGTTATCAAATAGCCCATTTCTGTTAATATCATAAAATACTTTCCCGGTAATGGTATTGCCAATACCCAGCCGTGCAATAAGCCCCCGACAATTACTGTATTCTTGAGGGTCGGGAGCCGCTTGTGCAAACCCTGCTATAATAACATCTGACTGGTTTACAGGCATAGCGGCCATAGCAAATTCGTTCCGCGTGGTGCCTACACATTTTTGCCATACCATTTTGCCGTTGGTATCCATCCTAAGCAGCCAGGCATCGGCGCCGCCTGCATTGCCGCTTACATCCCCATCGTTGGAAGACGAGAAGCCCGATACAAAATAACCTGAATGGTCAGTGGCCAGTTTTATGTTAGCCGAGGCATCGTCGCCCGAGCCACCAAAGGCAGAAGACCATTGGAGGACGCCGGAAGTGTCAGTTTTCAATACCCAAACATCCATTGCGCCATGGCTATTAGAAACATCTCCATCGGCAGAGGTGGAATAGCCGGAAAATAGGTAAGTGTTTGACTGACTGTCATACTGAACGCTGTTAAGGACGTCAGTACCCGAACCGCCGAATTTTTTCTGCCAGATGATGTTTCCGTTAGTGGCCAGTTTTATCGCCCAGCCATCCCGCCCGCCTTTTGAACCAATAGCATCACCATCGGTAGAAGCTGTAGTGCCGGCCATAAGATAACCGTCCGGCACCGTTATAATAGCGAAAGCTGTGTCGGAATTGCTGCCACCGAAGCATTTTGCCCAGATTTTATTACCGGTAGTGTCTGTTTTAATCACCCAAGCATCAGCCAGGCCATGATTGCCGGTTGCATCGCCATCGTTCGCTTCTGTAAAGCCGCAGGCAATAAAGCCAGATTCAGTACTATCTATGCCAAAACCTTCACTTGGCTTGGTTCCGGTATATTTTTTTTGCCACTTGAATTTGCCATTTTTATCCAAAACAGAGATAACAAAATCATGAGTCCAGCCTATCCCTCCAACATATTTTTTCGGGTATTTTCCCGTCCAAAAAATTGCACTTAAACTGTTCTCTCCAATCGCGGTAATAATGCCATTAGTGAAATGGCTCCATTGTATATCGCCTGTTTCACTAAACTTATAGACTGAACCGTAGTAACTTTCGGCTGCATGCTTTTGAAAAAACATCTTGGTTGATAATAAGAACCCTATTGAATCCTCGCCCCCAGCAACAAAACCTCCATCTCTGGTAGCAGTGGCATGGTAAAACGTGGTACCTCCGATATATTGTTTTTTTACATACTTCCCCCACTGTACCGCGGGGCTTTGGCTAAAGGCGACAAAAACAGAAAAAAGGGCCAGCAGTAGAAGGGTCACGTTTTTCATGAATATTAGGTAAGGGCGATCAAATATCACTCAAGTAAACGTTGTCCGGCCGTTTTACTTCCGATTTATTAAGCAAAGAATGACGAAGGGGTGATAGCTCCTATTTGCAAAAAGGTTTTCTTTCAGTTCTGTTTCAAAATTTCCTGCATGAGATCAAATAAAGAAATCGCTGTAATGCCGTTACCGAGCGAAAACTGATCTTTTCCTGCATATACCACATATCGCCGTTGTGGTGCTATATCTTCGCATGCGATGTGGAAGCCTTTGGATAGTGATGGAGAGGAACTTCTTTTTATTTCAATAGCCCATTTTTCTTTAGGTGAAAACTCAAGTATTAAATCGATTTCTGCGCCGCCTGGCGTACCGTAGTAAAACGGCTGAACTCGGGAAGGGGCCACAGACATGATATTCTCGATGACAAAGCCCTCCCAGCTGCCGCCGACTACAGGATGTCCTAACAGATCGTTATACGTAGGAATATTCAGCAGGGCATGTGTGATACCGCTGTCACGTACATAAATTTTGGGAGACCGCACAAGCCGTTTGCCGATATTAAATGTCCAGGGTTTTAAACGTCTGACTAAGAGGAGATCGCTCATAAGGTCGAGATAACGTCCTATCGTGATACCCGATACATCGAGGTTTCTCGCAAAATTCGCTGCGTTTAAGACGCTTCCCTGATTATGCGCCAGCATTGTCCAAAAGCGCCACAGCGTTTCGGCGGGAATGCGCGGGCCCAGCTGTGGAATATCACGCTCCAGGTAGGTTTTTATAAAATCAAACCGCCAGTCAATACTCACTATATCGGATTTCGCCAATAGACTTTCAGGGAAGCCGCCACGCAACCAAAGGCTATTCAACTTATCAATGCTATCGCCCGCATATTCTAATGCATCTACCGGGAAAAGCTCGATATAGGCGATGCGGCCGGCAAGGGATTCACTTGATTGTTGTAGCAGATCAATTGACGCCGATCCTAAAAACAGAAAATGCCCAGCTTTGTTTCCTTTGCGGCGTTCCTTATCAATGATGCCCCGAAGTGGTGCAAAAATTTCCGGGAGCCTTTGGACTTCATCGAGGATAATTAGCTTGTCACTATTGTTGGCATGAAAAGCGGCGATATCGCGCACCTTCTCAAGATCCAGGCGGCTTTCAAGATCAAGATACAGCGAGGGGACTGTTTCCGAGATATTGAGTGCGATGGTTGTTTTACCGACCTGGCGCGGCCCGATGAGCGCAACGGAAGGGCTGCGTTGAAGGGCTTCTTTAACAATATTCTCGATTCTGCGCTTTATCATCTATGCAAATGTAACATAAAATGTAAGAATTACATAGAAGTTTGAATTGTGTCCAATATTTTATAAGATACGAAGCAATAAAACCAACCTCTTTTTCAGCTTCATTTCTATAGTTAAATGCGGTATGTCGCAAAAGAGGTATTAACAGCCTATACAAGGATTTTAGGGAAAATTAATTGTCGTTAAAATGGATATGTCGCCGGATTATAAAATGCCTTTCTTAGGTACATAGTACCGAAACAACATAAATTTTAATCAAGGTCGAACTCAGAGGCTTAGAACAACGACCACGCCCTGGATATTGATTCAAACTATTATCGCAATGCCCGCTTTTTCTCAGCATTTACTTTTTTTCTTTCCAAACCTCTTTCCAGCGCTTGAATTCCGCTGGCCTTATTTGATATCGGGCAAAATTTCCTTCATGTAAATTCATCAGTTCAGTTTCGACAGCTTCTATAAATTTTGATCGGTCGGTTTCAGGCAATTCCAGTGCCTTCACTTTTATTCTGCCTACAGCAATATTTCTTGGAAGTGCTTCAGTGACGGCTTCGGTTATTATATGCCGGATTGAATCGCGATATTTAAGGCGAAAGGGGTCGGGGTCGCCCAAAGATTGGCGCTGTGCTGCGTATTGTTTAGCAGAACGGTCATATGTCCATAAAAACACGTCTTTTAAGAGGTCTATTCTGTTTAATTCATACACTCCTAGCAGGCCCTGGATATAAATTTCGTTAGGCACTTCGGTAAAAGAAAGCGGTGCAAGATTGTGCCTGTTTAAAGGTATGTTGGCCGCAAGCCGCGATACCCGTTTGTTGACATCGTCAAAGGGCTGCAAGTATGGCAATTGCACCATGATAAAAAATGCTTGCTCAAAAGGGTTTTCTATCTGCTCTGCCTTTTGCAGAATTAACTCAAACATTTCTTCAATGAGTTGTGGAATTCCAAGAGGTGTATAAACTGATTTGGTAATCCCTGCTCCGAAATTGCGTAATCTTCCAGAGGCGGCCGGATTGGGTAAAAGGTTATCAGATAGCATGGCATGAAGGTTTAATATTGTATAACGGTTAAACCCGATGTCTTCGGAATTTTGAACGATAAATTCTATTGCATCCTTGTGGTTAAGGATCATTTGAGATTCTGTTGCTGATTTTTCATCAGCAGAAATTCCATCGGAGATCAGACGCTGGGTGTCTAACAAGGAATAAGTATTCCCCTCAAGCCTGCTGGAATTCCAGGACAAGTCTATTAATAAGCGTTGAAGAATTTCTTTCGCGTAGGTTCCGGCGGGTTCATTTATTCTTGCTGTTATGCCGAGTTCACCAAGATTTTGTTTTTCTTTCGTTGTTAGATAGCTGTTTATATTAGGCTGGTATGATTCTAAGAATGCGCGGTTATAGGATACTGGATTTCGGCTTTGCTGCGGACGTGAAACTTCCCGCTTAATTTCTTCGCTAACCTTTGTTAAAGGCAGGATACTTTTATCTGTTTGTGCGGCGCTAGTTTCAGTTTTCTCGATGAGGAGATGGTATTTTGTCCCGCGTTTCTTACCCACTGCCTTCACGGCGCCTTGCTCTATGAGCTGCTGTAGCCGTCTTTGTAAGGTCCGCCGTTCGATTTTCGGATGGTAAACACGTTCAATATTTTCCACAGAAGCACCGTCCTTAAATGCTGCTAGGATGTTCTTGAGGCCTTCCAATTCCTTATCAATATTTTCCTGACTATTTTTCATTAACGACAATATACCGTCTTTTACGACAATTGTCAGCATTTTATGTCGTTATATGGCTATTTTATGACGTTTAACAGATTATATGTCGTTATTTTACGTTTAACGACATATAAACGTGTTTAACTTAAAGTTCCAAAGCACTATCTAATGCGTCATCTGCCTCTTTATGAATGAAATTCCCTGATAACCGACCTCGAATTTGCAAAAAATTTGAATAAGGAAGGAATAATTAGATCGTCGTCCAAGTCAGTAGAAAAAATCCTCACAAATCTTCCTTCGATAAAAATTTCAAAATAGCTGAATGACGTTATCACACCGTGAACTTGTGGCTATAGTAAGCAGTGCTTTTGAACTTATTCGTCAATGCAATATTGTCAAACCTCATGTTGATGAGGGAGGAGGACTTTGGTTACGCGACAATGCCTATGAACAGGAATTTTAGTGTAAATGTCACTTTCAAGGTCACTAAATTTGCTAAATTGGTGACATGAAAACGATGCATGCCAAAATTAAATCATTGATTTCCAATAGAAAATCTGGGAATTTGCTGTTCCCAACAGATTTCAGGGGATTGGGGACCGATAGTGCTATTAAACAGGCACTTTCCCGGATGGTTAAATCAGGTGAGCTAAGACGCTTGGCACATGGCATTTATTACCTGCCTAAAGTTGATCCTCAATTAGGGGACATGAAGCCAAGCGCAGATGAAGTCGTGAGAATGATTGCGAATAAAGAAAAAATCAGGGTGAAGCCGGCAGGTGCCTTTGCGTTGCATCAATTGGGACTTACAACCCAAGTGCCAACCAAACGTGTATATATAACAGACGGACATCAACGTCAGTTCAGTATCGGGAAACTGCAAATCAAGTTGAAGGCCACTACTCCTAAAAGATTAATGCGTAAAGGCAAAATCAGCAGTTTGGTTATTCAGGCACTGGAAGAATTGGGGACCGATAATATTGACCTAATAACACATGATAAAATGAAAGATCTTTTAACAAAAGAAGATCCAAAGCTGCTAAAGCATGAACTGCAATTGGCTCCCGTTAAAGTAAATAATTATATTTTCAACATCTTGAAAGATATCAAAGTAGGTTTGGATGACTACAATTAACGGATGCGAGAATTTTGCAGTGGCAAAATCAAATGAATGACGCGGTGATTTTGCATTTAATAGTTGCCGTTACACAGGTCGCTTACCAATTTTACTGTTCCGGCGAAGCTTACTGGTTTCCTGAAATAGTTAACGGCGCCGTTTGCCTTACAGTAATCAATATCTATCTGATCGTCGGTTGTAGATAGAATAATCACTGGTATTTTACTATACTTTTCTGATGTTTTAATCTCAACCAAACATTCTTTGCCCGATTTCAAGGGCATATTTAAATCCATTAAAATTAAATCCGGGCGGTAGTCTGTCGTAATAAGCATGGTTAAAGCATTGCCATCCCAAACCAAAGCAAGTTCAACCTCAGGATATGCTTCTTTAAGGGCCATCTCAATTATGTCCACATCCTCAGGATCGTCATCTATCAATAGGATTTTTTTTACTGTGGGGCTCATAAAATAATTTCTGCAATAGTCAAGCCAATTTATTTTTTAAGAGGTTTCAAACCTATTTCCCAAAACCTGATCAGTTGGTCGCGGGCCAATAAATCTGTTCACTGGATGGAAAAAGCATGGTAGCGCGAACTTGTAACCGCCAGGTGCTATGCTGCAATTAACATTTGATTGTGCTGAAATGATCATTTTACTCTGGCCTGGTGGTTGGAAGGTGAATGTCGTTAGTAGGATTTGTCGAAAGGTTATTCAATAATTTCCGTTGCAGTGATCAGTTACCCGTTTAATTGTTCCGGCAAAACTTACAAGTTTTCTAAAATGGTTTTGAACACTGTTCGCTTTGCAAAACCCGATATTTGTTTGGTCGTCCGTTGATGAAAGGATTACTACCGGTACTTTCCTATACTTAAGGGATGATTTATTTTCAGTCAAACATTTTTTACCAAGTTTCAGTGGCATACTCAAATCCATTAAAATCAAATCAGGTAAGTATTTCGAATTTATAAGCATTGATAAAGCCCGGTTATCCCGCGCTACCGACAACTCAATGTCCGGGTAAACCTCTTTCAGGCCCATTTCAAATATGTCGGCATTTTCAAGGTCATCGTCTAGTAAAAGGATTTTATTTACGGTGTGGGGCATACACTAATGTAACAAAGGAGAAGCAGTTTTACAAGAATTTATATACGATAATCATGTAATATTAATTGACTGGTGATTCTCATTTATTGGCTGGATTTCTGAACCTTATTATTTCTTATTTATATATTTTTCGGGGGTGATTTTTCTCCAATCAGTATACTGTGAAAACTCAAAAAACAATCGGCTAGGCAATAACCTAATCAATTTTTCAGCGGTATTACCCACTTCATTTACAACAGCTTTACATTCTCTGTTGCCATTATTCCAAAGCAGATTCATTTTATCGAAACGATCGGTTCGGCCAAATAGCTACTCCTATATCTTTGGCGCCTTAAATTAAGCCAGTGAAATTAGTAACGCACCTGTACGATGAGCATGAGCAATTAGCGATTTACCATAACGGTTTTTTGTATAATATGGATAAGCTGCATCCCGATATGCCCAATACCATGAGCATGTTTCTCAATTATTGGGATGATACAATTGAGCCGGCTTTAAAGATAAACCAGGCGATTCTGGATGGGCGTATCAGCGAGGCTAAGGGAATACCTTTTGAAGATGCGCAGATACTGGCGCCCGTGCCTTTTCCTACAAGTTGCAGGGATGGGTACGCTTTTCGGCAGCACGTGGAGACTGCCAGGCGCAATCGCGGCGTTCCTATGATCCCCGAGTTTGACCAGTTCCCCACTTTCTATTTTACCAACCATAATGCCATCCAGGGTCCGGGCGAAGTAGGTGTAATGCCAGATCATTTACAGAAGCTTGATTTTGAACTGGAGTTTGCCATTGTTATCAACCGCGCCGGGCGAAATATTCCTGCGGAAAATGCCGACCATTATATCGGAGGGCTGATGATCATGAATGACCTGAGTGCCCGTCGCCTGCAAATGGAAGAAATGGCGCTGAACCTTGGCCCGGCTAAAGGAAAAGATTTTAGTACCGTTATTGGTCCCTGGCTGGTAACCACCGATGAATTAATGGATTTCGAAATCCCTGCAAAAGAAGGCCATACCGGACTTGCCTGGAACCTTGCCATGAAGTGCCGGGTAAATGGGGTAGAAGTAAGCAGTGGTAATACGGGCGATATGGATTGGACCTTTGCCGAACTGATTGAAAGATGCAGTTATGGCGTTACCCTGCATGCCGGAGATGTAATTGGAAGCGGCACCGTTGGCACTGGTTGTTTTTTAGAATTGAATGGCACGGGAAAGTTGAATGATCCAAATTACCCCGAACAATGGTTGCAACCAGGAGATGTGGTGGAAATGGAAATTGATGGACTGGGTATGTTGACCAATACCATTGTTGCCGAAGAAACGGAATGGAGTCTTTTGAATTTGAAGAAAGCGGTGGTTAGTTGATCGATGAAGGTTTGATAAGGTGAATGTGCAACATTTAATATTCCCTAAGTCCAACGGGCGCTACTTGACCTTTCACGGTTCATTTTTCGCGTTTTTGACTGGATGAGTTTTTGCGTTGCAAGGTCATTGCCCAAGCATTACTAAGCCGATGAGCTGCCCGATGCCAAAGGTTTAGCCCGACGGGTCGCAGACTCTTGCAGCCACAACAACTATTGGTAATGGTTCATGGCCGCCAGCCCCATGTATTCCAGTATTTACTTTTATACACTTATACCTTATTTGCTTCTCCTTTTTACCTTACCCCAGCACTTCTTCCAAAACTTTTACCGTTTTCAGGTGGCCAAAATCGCTGATATGGTACACAAAGAATTGTTCGTAAGCCTGTAATAACTGGCGGCGGATCAACTGGTTTAGCTTAAGGCGGTATAGCGTAACCGGGCTGTCGGTTTGAAGCAAATCGAAAGTTGTTTCGCTCAATTTCCCATCGAGATATAGCTGGTGCTCAGGGTAGCCGGGGGTGAAGCGCCCTTCCTGTAAATCGAGAATAGCACAGTCGGCAGTATAGTTGTTCTCTAACCGAAAGCCAAGCTGGGCGGCAAGTTGCAAAGCAAAATGCAGTGGCATATTAGCAGTTACGGTCAGTGGTGTTTGATCGAGAATTACCAGCGTGTTTTCGGCAAAGGCAAACATTTCTGTATTGGTTTCGGTTTGCTTGATGCATTTGCTTAACAGCTCCACCATAAACAGGGCTACCGAATACTTGGTTACGTTGCTCAGTACCTCGTTGTAGAGGTAACTCCATTTTATTTCTTTGATAAGCTGCAGCTGCTTTAACTCGTTGTGATACACCACGAGGTCGAGCAGGGCAGCCGGCTGAAAATACATAGACTGGCTGCCTCCCTTTTTGCTGACTTTACGGGCACCTTTTACAATGTACGATTGCAGGCCAAAGAGTTCGGTATACGCAGAAACGATGAGGCTGGTATCGCCATAAGGCATTGCCCTTAAAATAATTGCTTTTGTTTTATGCAGCATGCTTCCGGTAGCCAATGGTTAAATGAGCGCGATCAAAAATAAGAAGATTGGTTTGGGGACGTGGGTGTATAAAAAGTATAAGACCTATATAAAGAGTTGGAACGAATGTTATAATCATAAGAAAACGTTTAAGCCTGCGTCCATATGTTCCCGGCTGTTACTTCTTGCTTTTTATTCTTTTTCTTTGCGGGCATTTAGCAACAACCATTCATCATTTATCCACTCATGGATACACTAATTGCCGGGTGGCTGCGGGTGCAAACCAATCAGGTATAATTTTTTACTATATTATAAGTACATGTGGTATAAACTGGGACAATTCATTCTAAAGAACCGGGTTATTTTATTAGTGCTACTTTTTGCAGCAACCATTTTTATGGGCTGGCAGGCAAGTAAGGTGCAAATGGGCTACGAGTTTGCCAAATCAATACCAATAGATAATCCGAGGTACCGCGATTATCTCTCGTTCAAAAGCCAGTTTGGGGAAGATGGGAATATGCTGGTAATTGGGGTAAACGACCCCGCTTTTTACAATCAGCAACATTTTGATGCCTACCGCAAAATGCTGGCGACCATAAAAAATGTAAATGGGGTAGAGGGTATTCTTTCTGTAGCCAGTGCTGTAAACCTTAGAAAAAGTGATACCAGCGAAAAATTGCTCGCCGAACCATTATTTCCACCTTCCATTAATACTCAGCCCTTAATCGATTCATCGAAAGCCATTTTCGAAAACCTGCTTTTCTATAAACGCTTATTGTATAATCCTGATTCGAATGCTTACCTCGCAGGCATCAGTATCAACAGCAGGTTGCTGGCCAGTAAGCAACGTACCGCTGTTGTAAAAGCAATAACAGATGCAGTTGGTGAATACGAAAAATCAGCCGGGGTTGAGGCACATGAAAGTGGTTTGCCGTTGATTCGTACCCAGGTTGCAGACCGTATCCAAAAAGAAATGAAATATTTCCTTTTTGGATCGCTTGGCCTGGCAATGATAACGCTCATCTTATTTTTCCGTTCGTTTGGTGCCACGGTACTATCTATGATGGTGGTAATTATAGGCGTGTTGTTTGCTATTGGAACAATGGTATTGTTAGGGTATAAAATATCATTGCTTACCGCACTTATACCACCGCTTATTATTGTTATTGGCATACCCAACTGTATTTACTTCCTCAATAAATTTCATATGAGTTGGGAGGAAGGAAGTGATAATCCTGATAGCAATGAAACCACCGCAGACAGGAAAAATGCGGCTTTGTTAACCATGGTGAGCAGGATGGGCATTGTAACCCTGTTCTGCAATATTGCTGCCGCTGTAGGCTTCTTTGTTTTTGCTTTTACCAAGAGCCCGTTATTAAAGGAGTTTGGTGTTGTAGCAGGTATCAACATAATGGCGCTGTTTGTAATCTCTCTCATATTTATACCCGCCGTACTTAGCTATATGGCTCCGCCAAAGGCGAAACACACAAAGTATTTGCGCAATAAAATGCTAGAAAGATTATTGGTAAAAATTGAGTACTGGGTATTAGATCGAAAAGGCTTTGTATATGGTGTTACCGCTTTGGTGCTGGTGTTTTCTTTCATAGGTATTATGAAGCTTAAATCGGTTGGTTTTATAGTAGATGATTTACCAAAAGATGATAAAATTTATGTTGACCTGAAATGGTTTGAGAAGAATTTTGGAGGTGTGATGCCACTTGAAATTGTAGTGGATACCAAAAAGAAAAATGGCGTTACGCGCAACTTAAAAACCATACAAAAGATTGACGAATTATCAGAATACATAGCCAGCCGTCCACAATTTGCCAGGCCGCTGAATTTGGTGGAAGGTTTGAAGTTTGCCAAGCAGGCTTACTACGATGGCGATAGTTTGAGTTACGCCGTACCAAACGAATTTGACCTGGTGTTTTTGTCGCCTTATTTAAAAGGCAATACCGGCGATACAACCACACAACTGTCGAAGATTGTAAAAACCTTTACAGACAGTACAAAACAGCGGGCAAGAATTAGTATTAATATGGCTGATGTAGGCACGGTTGAATTACCCAAACTACTTGACAGTTTAAGGGTTAAAGCTGATACGATTTTTAATATAAGCCTGGTAGATGCGACGGCGGACCCAAATGCCAAACCGCAGTATAAAAATGATTCGGCTTACCAGGTTCAATTTACCGGTAGCAGCGTTACCTTTTTAGAAGGCAGCCGCTTTATTATTAACGGGCTTAAAGAGAGTGTGATGTGGGCTTTCCTGCTGATTGCATTGTGCATGTTGTATCTCTTCCGTTCTTTCCGGATTCTTATCTGTTCGCTTATACCAAACATTATTCCGTTGGTGGTAACTGCCGGTTTAATGGGCTGGATTGGCGTTCCGCTCAAACCAAGTACCGTATTGGTGTTCAGTGTAGCGCTGGGCATCGCAATTGATGTGACCATTCGATTTTTGGTGAATTATAAACAGGAATTACCCGAACATCATAACAACATACTGGCAACAACAACCAGCACGATCAGGCATACAGGGATTAGTATTATTTATACTTCCTTGGTGCTGGTGGCGGGTTTTGTAATTTTTGTATTTAGTGGTTTTGGCGGCACGAAGGCATTGGGTTGGTTAACCTCTTTTACATTATTGATTGCTACCTTCACAAACCTGATTTTTTTGCCGGTAATTATGTTGGGGATGTTAAGGAAAAAGAAGAAATCGGAAGTCGCGTCTCAGATTTGATGCGCAAACCTATAGGGCGAAAAGTAACCGTTGAACTGTTTTTAACCAGGTATTTAGGCTGCTCCCGTCCTGTTTTTATCAACCCAAAATGCCAGCAATACAAAAATCCATTGAAGTTGGCCGGCCCATGCAATAGCGGTTACTGATGGCGGTGGAGCGCCGGATATATTAACCACATGTATGGTGGCAAGTAACAAAACCAATGTTGCAAGACCATACTTGCCAGCTCCGTTTTTAGGGGCTGTTTGTTTGTAATATATGATAACTCCCGCAACAAATATGGCGACTTCGATAATGTTTGAAAGCAAAGGATAATTCCAAAGGCCAAAACCGAATTTAGTGGATTGGCCGGGATACAGGGGCAGATCAGGCCGGTGTACAATAAGATCGAGCAACCAATGACTAACAACACATACTGCCAGGACCATTGCATGATGTGTTTTCCTTTCCGAAAGCAAAGCCCCATCCAATAACCATAATCAAACTATGCGAGATTGGATAGTAAGTAAAATCGAGAGGTGTAGATTTCGTAATGCCGGGACTAACTTTCCAGCACATTGGGATCCTAAGCTTAGAATTCCACGTGGACAAGTTGTCGCGGCCGCTTCTATAGTGTCACCTAAATACTAGTGACTCCAGCGTAACTGGACTGGCCACAGTTAGGCCGCAAATGTAATCACACTGGCTCACCTT
>JADMIO011485837.1_pt1 | contig 61994 bp, 44 predicted proteins | sample 8958161 | NCBI WGS metagenome assembly JADMIO01 (sample SAMN16585339, study PRJNA669376) | soil metagenome | isolation source: Crop rotation soil | place: USA: Cullars Rotation, Alabama | collected 2011 | reverse complement strand
CGCGACAACTTGTCCACGTGGAATTCTAAGCTTAGGATCCCAATGTGCTGGAAAGCCCAAGCCCAGACCGAGCCGTCATTCTTCAATGCAAGAGAATACGATGCTCCTGCTGCTATGGCAGTGATGTCGGTGAGAGAACTTACCTGAACGGGAACATTGCTATTGGTGTTGGTTCCATTTCCAAGTTCACCATAGTAATTTTCTCCCCAAGCCCACACAGTGCTGTCATTCTTCAGGGCAAGGGAATGATAATATCCTCCTGCAATGGCTGTGATGCCTGTGAGCAAACTTACCTGTACCGGAATATTGCTGCCGAAGGTGTTGGTTCCAATTCCAAGTTCACCACCGAGATTACTTCCCCAAGCCCATACCGTGCCGTCATTTTTATAAGCAAGAGAATGAGTCAATCCACTTGCAATGGCTGAGATACCTGTGAGAGAACTTACATGGACAGGAACATTACTCTCTGTATTATTTCCATTTCCAAGTTGACCAGAACCATTATTTCCCCAAGTCCAGACTGTGCTGTCATTCTTCAGAGCAAGAGAATGCGACCCTCCTCCTGCAATAGCGATGATGCTTGTAAGTGAACTTACCTGCACTGGAACATTGCTGTCGGTGTTGGTTCCATTTCCAAGTTCACCATTAAAATTATTTCCCCAAGCCCATACCGTCCCGTCATCTTTCAGTGCGAGAGAATACTGCTCCCATCCTGCTGCTATACCAGTTATACCAGTGAGAGAACTTACCTGAACCGGAACATTGCTGTCTATGTTTGCTCCATTTCCAAGTTGCCCACTGCCATTCAATCCCCAAGCTCGTATTGTGCTATCGCTGCAAATGGCAAGAGAATGAGAACCTCCGCATGCAATTTTCTGTGCGCAAGAAATAGTTGGCAATATTCCGTTTACAGTTTGCAAAAGAACTACTATGCTAAGAAATAAGATTTGCTTTTTCATTTTGGTGAGTGGTTGTAGTTATCAAAGATGATGAACAATCTTCAAACTTACACCACGTCAGCGAGCAATTCCATCGTGAATCGAGATACGCGAATTAAGAATTGCCCTCTCACCGATCAGTAAACTTATACCCCACTCCTCTTATCGAGTGAAAATATTTGGGGTCGCGGGAGTCTTCTTCAAACTCCCTGCGGAAGGTGAGAATGAAATTATCAATGGTGCGGGTGGTAGGAAAAACATCGTAGCCCCAAACGGTTTCAAGAATTTCTTTTCTTGAAACAACCTGGTTTCTTTTATCAATCAAAAGCTTCAGCAGCGCCGCTTCGCGCTTGGTGAGCGGGAAAACTTTCTTTGATTTTCCTTTTGCCGTGTAGGTGGCGAAGTTGATTTCATTACCATCGAATTGATAGATGTGATTGTTCTTCTCCTGTGTTGTTCCTTTGAGCGAATGACGCACAAGCACCCGTACGCGCAGCAATAGCTCTTCAAGATTAAATGGCTTGGTGAGATAATCATCGGCTCCCATCTTCAACCCCAGCACTTTGTCTTCACTTGTATCTTTTGCCGTGAGAAACAAGATGGGGGTTTCGCTGTTTGTGGAGCGAATGGTTTGACAAACTCTGTATCCATCGAGTTCCGGTAGCATGATGTCGAGCACAACGAGATTAAACCGCTGTTCACGGAATTTTTTAAGCGCCTGTGTTCCGGTAGTTGCAGTCACTACTTCAAATCCCTCCAGTTCGAGGTTCAGCTTAATAGCATCGAGAAGCGTTTTTTCATCTTCCACGAGAAGAATTCTTGCTTGTATCATGGCAGTTTACAGTTTACAGTCTTAAGTATTTAGTTCTGAAGTCATTTAGATTTCATTCACCTTACTTCCTCATCCTAAATCCTTCTCCTAAGGAAGGACTTTCTCCTCTCTGTTCAGGAGAACGATCGCGGGTGAGGAGAAACCTAAAGCGAAACAATATTTCTTTTTCATCCACTCATTTCTATATTCTAACATCTAACCTCTAATTTCTTCACGCCACTTTCGGAAGCACCACTTCAAACACAGACCCGCGTGGTGCGTTGTCTCTCACGCTCACCGTGCCGCGATGCATGGCGAGAATTTTTTCAACAATATATAATCCCAATCCGGTTCCTTTTGTCTTGCGTGTTTCTTCCTGACCGACACGGTAAAATTTTTGAAAGATTTTTTTCTTCTCATCATCAGGAATACCAAGACCATCATCAGCGATTCTGAAAATCACCTTATCATTCTCATCATTAAGAGAAATAGAAATCTTTGATCCTTCCACAGAATATTTTACAGCGTTCTCCACCAGGTTGGTGATCACGCTTGTTAATCCGCTTCTGTCACCAATGACCATGACGTCGTTCGCTACACCCAATTCAAAATTTCGTTCCACCTCTGAAGTTTCCTTTACCTTCTCCACTACCTGGATTACGATCTCGCTCAAATCACACGCATCATGCCCGATGCGGAAAGAGTGATCCTCAATTTTCGCTGCGAGCAAGAGATTTTCCACAAGCGTGTGAAGACGGTCCATGTCACTAATGGAGTTGTTAAGCAACGTCTCTATTTTATCTTTTGGAAGAGCAGAGTGTTTGAGAAGCGTTTGCATGGCGACCTTTGAAGACGCAATCGGTGATCGCAACTCATGCGTGATGGAAAGCAGAAAATTTTTCTGCACCTGTTGAAGCTTCACTTCACGGCGGAGTGAACGGTTCATCATGATCGTCATCACAATTAAAATGACAAGGAAAACTGAACCTTCCCCTGTGATCATGTACACTTTTCTTCTGCGCTCCGCATCAATGGCTTTTACCTGCGGAGACTGATAGAAATATTCAATGTTTTGTTTGGGATAACTTAGTTGAAGGAGGTCCCGTTTTTCTTCAAACGCCTGGTCATTAATCCGTATCAATAAAAGCACCCACCATGCAAATGCAATAAAGATGTAGCCAACAAGAACATAAAAAGTAAGTATGGATCTCCTTCTCATCATCATCATACTGCAAATTTCGCTTGTTAAGTTACATCTATGAAACAGCGCTTGTATGTATGAAATGAAAAAATGAAAGTGTCATGACAAACGCGACACTCGTAAAATGTGCTGTTCTAACTTTCCACAATCTGAGAACTTGTCTTTCGCACAGGTAATTGAACATAAAAGGTGGTGCCGACATTTTTGCGTGACGTGAATGAAATGGTGCCACCAAAACTTTCAACAATATTTTTACTAATAGCCAATCCCAATCCAGTTCCGGAAGATTTCGTGGTGAAGTTCGGCGTGAAAACTTTTTTCCCTTCATCATCTGCTATGCCCACGCCATCATCGCTAACAGAAATAATCAACTGGCCGTCATTGTTCTGGGTGATGATATTTATCTCTCCCGTTTTCTCTGCGGGGATTGCCTGCACGGCATTCAACACTAAATTGTTGAATACACTCATCAGTTGTTTTCTGTCTGCAGCTACCACGCTGTTGTCTGCATTGCTGTGAACGTGAATTTGAGTTCGCTCATATTCTTTGTGCAACTCGGCAGCAGATTTCAGAATTGTGTGAACGTCCACGTCTTCAATTTCAGGCCGCGGCATTTTAGCGAAATTGGAAAACTCCGTAGCGATTTCACTTAGGTTATCAATTTGCTCTATCAGTGTTTGAGAAACTTTTGCAACCAACTCCTTCAGATTCGGCGCGTTGTTTTCGTAGGCGCGCTTAAGGTGCTGTATGTTGAGCTTCATGGGAGTGAGCGGATTTTTTATTTCATGAGCTACCTGCTGCGCCATTTCCCGCCATGCTAACTCACGTTGCGATCGTGCGAGTTGCTCAGCACTCTTTTGCAGCTCATCAATCATGTTATTGTATTCATCCACCAATTCGCCAATCTCATCGTGTGCTTCCCACTGTATTTTTTGATCGGCCTCACTTCCACCCACTCGTAACTTTTTAAATTTCTCGCTGATCACAGAAAGCTTTGAAGTAATCTGTCGTGAGATAAACGGCGCCATCAATCCGGCAATGATGGTTGCGATCACAAGTATGTTTACGAGTGTCACGAAGAAGAATCCTACCTGTTCATTCAGCTGTTGCCGCGTATTGTAGTATGGCAAATTGACTATGGCAATCAATTTTCCGGTTTTATCACGAATAGATTCGTAACCGCTGTAGAATTTCAGTTTGCCAATGTTTTCTTCATTCACAAGGGCTGTTTGCGATTCTTTATGCAATTCATAAAACGCTATGGGATTAATCTTCTTTCCAATAATTTCTTTCTCAAAAATGCTCGGCTGTGAAGAAGCCAGCAAATCGCCGGTGCGATCATAAAAATTCACTTCATTGTCCTGCACATCTGCCAACTGGCTAATTTTTCTTCTCAATAAAAAAGAGAGCGGACGTGCGCCGAGTGTATCACTTAAATCTTCATCGGCCATGTAACGTACTGCTTCAGCCACGCGATTCATTTTGTCCTTCACGGTGGTTTGAGCCAGGTCATTGAATTGCCTGAGAAAAAAATTCCCTGTCACGTATCCCGTCACGAATAAAATGGACAAGATGAAAATCATGAAGAAGGCGTGAATGAGTGAACGCAGCGATGCGCTTCTGAATAATTCGCCGGGTGAACGGACGTGCGGGTGATTTACAATAATGTTGAGAGCAACAATCAACAGTGCCAGCACAAACATTACGATAAACAGAAACGAAAAATATGAGAGAAAAAATGTTGGCGAATTATTGCCCTTGGAAACAACAATAATGATATTATTTCTTGGCATGTATACTAAGTGATTGCTTCCGTTCTGTTGCATGAACTCATATTCTGCTCCCGGTTGCGTTTCCCACCTAAAGCGATACTCATAGTTGTAATTCCCGTGCTGATCAATGAGTTTCCGATTGTTGTAAATGGCATAAGAATAAGCAGGTGTAACCACAGGTGGCTTATCTTTTTCACTCATCAGCAACTCAGGATAAACACTGGCGCTCTTATATGGGTTGGCTTCTAATTGCACATAGAGCCTTCCGATCATTGAATCTTTATCATTGATATTAAATCGAACGAGATAGGCAATATTTCCGGAGGGAGAGGATGAATAAAAAAGCTGGTTGCTTTCACTACCAATAGACAGCATGTTGCTCTTCAATCCCATCTCGGTTACAAAGCCAAAGTCTTCTCCAAATCCCGGAAGCAAAATTCCATCAACATCAAAAGCGTAGAACCGGGTTTCGTACCTGTTGAATCCTTCCTGGAAATACAATTGTTGCAATCGTTCCACAAGAATCTGCCCCGATTCCTGCGGAGCTTTGAAGAACTGTTTAACAAATGGATCGCGCTCGATCTTATCTTGCAATCCCATTAATAAATATTCTGTAACGGCATCCCTGTCAGAGATCAGCTTTCTCGCAAATACCCGCCGTGTATTTTTCTCCTTTTGATCTCCATAGAAATAAAGCAACGCTGAACCTGCGCTCGCGAAAAATACAAGGAGCAAAAACAACCGCGTGAAATTCAATTGCGGAGCCCCGCCAATACGGAAATAAGGCAATAGAAGGATAAAGGCATTGATCCAAACCATAATCCATATTCCTGAGGGGCCAAAGTCACTCGATATATAGTAGATAAGGGCAATCATGGTGCACGTGAGAAGCGCAACAGCATTGTCAAACCATTTTAATGGTCGCTGATGGAGGATGGAAATAACTTTTTCAGACAGAAGGAACAAACAAAACATGAGCAGTGCAATACACAGCACACCGAGGATGCTGAAGTAGTCAGGTTGGAGAGGGTTAATGAAAGCGAATTCAATTTTCGAATCCCGCACCAGTGACTGAATTATCACTACGCAGTAAACCACCATTAGGAAAATGAGAAAATATCCACACAGGTGAGCGAGATAATTACTGGAAGATGTGGAGCTGAAACGAGAACGAAGGCGAAATTTATTGGTGAGGTGAACGCTAATCCAAATGAGAAAAAGCAATTGAATGAACAAGCTGCCCAGCGAAGTCGCCACCCAGCTTGAAGCAAATAATTTGGGATCGAAAATGCGCCAGTTCTCTACATCATCAGGCAGCCATGCCTTGTGCGAAAAGAAAAAGACAACTCCGGAAAACACAACAAGCAAGAGCGCCGGCCGCACCCATGGATTTCGAATCTGCGGCAGATGGTTGAACACATGGTTGAGGAAAAACAAAAGCAAAATAATTGCACTGAAGAAAAGTAGTAACGACAATCCGCCTGGCTGACTGTCACGTTCGTTCTCATTAATACCGAGGTAAAAAATTGCAGTGTCATCCGTTGATTTAACAGGCAAAAAATTATCCTGCTGAAGTTGAGAGAGATCAAAATAAGAGGGTAAATCAAACTGGTCACTGAAGTGGTTGCGTAAATAACTATTGGAGGTTATATAATCATACTTCACCGGAATAAGTGCGAGTAGGGTAATAGTCTTTGCCGGCTTATTTAAAAATATTTTTTTATACGTGAGATAATATCCGTTCTTGAATTTTTGAAACCCAATTCCAGTTGCAAAAGATGCTACAGGTTGCGAAGGAATCACTTCATTGTCTCCCCAAAACGAAAGCGAATCATTGCGATACAACAGTATTTCATAAGGCAAGTGGTTGATTTTTTCAACTTCTTCTTTCGTTAATTTTTTTTGCGAAAAATTGCTTTGCAGGTATTCCGGTGTAAACCTGGTTTCGATCTGTTGGGTGACTAATGCAATTCGTTGTGAAAGGAAATTCGTTGCATGAAGCAACTCATTTTTGCTGCTGGTGAGATTAGATAGCTTGTATGACAACCCTATCAGCAATAAAGCGAGAAGCAATAAGTACAGGCGATATTTTGAAAAAAAATTCACGACTTGTTAAGAGATAGCAAAGTTACGATTGCAAGAGAAAGGGGAAATGTAAAATCCTCCTTTCCATCTTTACTTACCTTTATTCATTATTCTTTTCACAATGAAAGAAACTATACTCTTCCTCATCATAATCTTCATTACCTCACCGCTCCACTCCCAAATTATTCCCGACAGCATGCGCGTTGACTGGACTCATGCAGGATATGAAGGCATCATTCCTGATCCGCTAACTATTCTAAGTGTTACCGATTATGGTGCTATTGCCAATGATGGAATTGATGATGATGCCTCCATTACGACTGCAATGAATGCCCTGAATGGACTATCAGGAGTACTTTATTTTCCTGCAGGAGTTTACGACTTCGGTACTACAATCAACCTCCTTGACAGTGTTGTATTGCGCGGCGCCGGTTCTGACTCTACGACACTCGATTTTAATTTCGCAAACAATGGTGGTGATGCCATTCGAATTTGGAAGGGGCAAGATTCATCCTTCGTTGATGTTTTGTCAGGATATCAAAAAGGTTCTGTTAAGCTGGTTGTCGCCAGTGCTTCTTCATTTTCAATAGGTAATTATGCAGAGCTGAAAGAAACCAATGGCGCATGGAACATTGTCCCTGCCTTTTGGGCAGTAGACTGTGTCGGACAAATTGTACAGATTACGAACATCATTGGCGATTCTCTTTTTCTCGATGAAGCATTACGAATTGATTACAATGATACGCTTCAGCCACAGATCAGAGTGTTTACACCAATCACACATGCAGGCATCGAATGTTTGAAAATTTTACGCGCCGATTCTGTTGCCCCTATTGTTTCATACAACATTTCTTTTCTCTGTGCTGCAAACTGTTGGGTCAACGGCGTTGAAAGCGACCACGCAATCGGCGCTCATGTGAATGCTGATCTTTCAACACACATTACAATCAGCGGCTGTTACTTTCATCATGCTTATGAATATGATGGAGTTTCTACTCATGGTTATGGCGTCACTCTTATTCAGCACACAGGAGATTGCCTGATTGAAAATAATTTCTTCCGCCATCTGCGTCACGCAATGATGGTGAAGCAGGGAGCGAATGGAAATGTGTTCGCTTATAACTATTCTATTGAACCCACTCGCACAGAAGTTCCAACTGATCTTGGCGGAGACATCAGTGTGCATGGCCATTATCCCTTTGCCAATTTGTTTGAGGGAAACATTGTGCAGACACTTTACATTGATCAAACATGGGGACCCGGCGGACCATACAATACTTTCTTCCGCAATCGTGAAGACCTCTATGGCATCATTATCACACAAGGCAATGTGATCACTGATAAAAATAATTTCGTTGGAAATGAAATTACCAATTCGCTGCCTTTTCATGGGCTCTACCTGATTTCAGGAAACAATCATTTCCTCTGGGGAAATAACCGCCAGGGAGCTATTGATCCTGCGGGAACTGATTCATTACCGGATGACTCTTACTACTATTCATCTCTTCCGAACTTTTGGACTGGAGGAATTATTTTTCCTCCCATAGGTATTCCTAATATGATTAGCTCGAATTCAATTCCGGCAAAAGAACGGTTCTTGAATGGTGGCTTGTTCACTCAATGTGGTTTGGAAATACCCACCAGTAATGAAGCTGATGTTGCAAATGATAGAATTGGTTTTTCTGTTTTTCCGAATCCATTTAATTCACAAATCCATATTGTAGTCAATCAAGATTATGACAGTAAAAAAATTCAAGCCACTCTGTTTGATGTTGAAGGAAATGAAATTTACAGTAGTGTTATTGATGTTTCTTCATCGCCAGAGGATTTCACTCTATCCATTCCCAATAATATTCTGGAAGGGTGTTATTTGCTCCGGTTATTGAATGGTGAAATGGCTGAAGTAATTAAGGTGATGAAAGAGTGACAGATAACTTGCACAGAGAGTATAGAAGCACCGATCAACCTATAGCAAAGCGGTTCTGTTCTTATCCTACAATGGCTTCACGCGGTTTTCATTAATTACTTTCGCCAATCAAAATTCAAACTGATGAGTGAAGCGGGAATCGCCTTCGAAAGATTGCTCAACATCATGAATGAGCTGCGTGAAAAATGTCCGTGGGATCGCAAGCAAACATTGGAATCACTTCGGTTGCTCACCATTGAAGAAACGTATGAACTCGCCGATGCCATTGACCAGAAAGACATGAAGCTGCTGAAGGAAGAAATCGGTGACCTCATGCTGCACATGGTGTTTTATGCGAAGATCGCTTCAGAACAAAAGGCATTTGACATCACGCAAACGATCAATGACCTCTGTGAAAAATTGATTCGCCGTCATCCGCACATTTACGGTGATGTGGTGGCTGAAGATGAAACAACGGTGAAAAAAAATTGGGAGCAGATAAAAATGAACGAGCGAAAGAAATCTGTGCTTGAAGGAGTTCCGCATTCTTTGCCCGCTGTCGTGAAAGCATTTCGCATCCAGGATAAAGCAAAGCAAGTTGGCTTCGAGTGGGAGAACAAACACGATGTGTGGGAGAAGGTGAAAGAGGAATTGAGTGAGTTCAGCGAATACTCAGAGAAGGAAAATCTTTCCGCCGATGAAAAAGAAAAGATGGAAAAAGAATTCGGTGACCTGATGTTTTCACTCATCAACTTCTCACGCTTCGTTCAAATTGATCCTGAAGCAGCTCTCGAAAAAACCAACAAGAAATTCATTCAGCGATTTCTCATGATGGAAGACATGGCGCAGCAACAACAACGCAAATTGCATGACATGACGTTGCTTGAGATGGATGCGTTGTGGAACAAGGCGAAGGAAGTTTATAAATAGGTTGCAATTGACAGTTAGCAAAAGCGAACGAGTCTCATGTCAGCAGGTCTCAAGTCATTTTTTCGATGGGTGATCAAAATAGCAGTCGGGATTCTCCTTTACATCGTAGTTAATCAATACTTCTTCTGCCCTCAGTATAATTTTCCTACGCCTCATCCTTTTTCAGGCTCATTCATTTACAATCCCTATCAAAATATGGATTCTTTGCAATGGCGCAAATGCAACTTTCATGCGCATACGCGAGCCTGGTACGGGGCAACTACCGGAGAAGGCAATGAAGAAAAGTTATGGAACACTTATGATTCTCTTGGTTATGATGTGCATTGCATTTCTAATTATGAAAGGGTAAATCGCTATCATGATACTGCGCACAACTACCTGGCTGCGTATGAGCATGGTTATGGATTGATGAAAAATCATCACCTGCTGCTGAATACCCGCCAGGTTATTTGGGGCGACTATTATTTTCCTCAAACACTTTCTAATAAGCAACACATGCTCGAATGTCTGCATGCAGATGACACACAACTTCTTTGCATCAACCATCCGTTGCTTTCTCACGGATATGCCCCGGATAACATGCGCTACCTGCGCGGGTATGATTGCCTCGAAGTGCTGCGCGAAAACAACACCTACTCATTTTTGAATTGGGATGCAGCACTCGAATCGGGCAACCCGGTTTTTATTCTTGCTGATGATGATGTTCACCATATTGACAATCCTTTCGAGGTCGGGAGAAATTGTACGTGGGTGAATTCATCTACAATAAGGGCGAACGACATTATTCTTGCATTGAAAACCGGAAACGCTTACGGGATGATTGTTGGATATACTCCGGACGAAACAATGCAGCAGAAACTCGCAAAGGTTAAAGCCGGATTGCCGATGCTGAGAGATGTTCATTTGAACGGTGACACAATTAACGTGAGGGTGAGTAAGAAAGCACAAGAGATAAATTTTTTCGGAGAGAATCTGCAGCAGATCGGAATGATACTTTCCGCATCTGAAGGAATGTATGTGATGAAGAAAACGGATCCCTATGTGCGCGTGCAAATTAAGTTTGATGATGGCACACAAATGTTTCTCAATCCTTTCTTTCGCTATGATGGAAATTTTCCTGAACAAAAAATTCCGCCGGTAAATGAATTGAAAACAATTCTCTTAAGAATTGGAGGGGTCTTAATTCTCCTGAGCTATCTAATAATATTGATAGTTCGTGGAAGAAGAAAACATAGTTTGATTTAAGGCTTGTTGTCATTCAATAAAACTTCGCTGCTGCTTTATTTGCAGGAAGCTGTTAAATGTTTCTCATCCCGAACTTCTCTACCTTCACCACCTTCACAAATGAATTTTCCGAAGAGTAATATTTTTTCTGCACTTCTGATTATTGGAGTTGGTTCCCTTATTCTTCTCCCCTTTCTCGGCGCCGTTCACTTATTTGACTGGGATGAAATCAATTTCGCCGAATCAGCACGCGAGATGATTGCCACAGGCAATTATGCACGGGTGCAGATAGACTATCAGCCATTCTGGGAAAAGCCGCCGCTCTTTTTTTGGTTGCAGGCAGCGAGCATGGGTGTATTTGGAATCAATGAATTTGCAGCACGATTTCCTGATGCATTGATTGGCATCATCACCATGCTTACATTTTTTTTTATCGGGAAAAAATTATTCGATGTACGTTTCGGCATGCTGTGGTCACTGAGTATGATTGGTTCCTTTCTGCCTCTTCTTTATTTCAAATCAGGAATCATTGATCCGGTTTTCAATTACTTCATTTTCGTTGGAATCTATTTTATTGTTCTGGTGATTGGCAGGGAGAGTAAAACCGGCGCTTCGCGGTTCGCTCTGCTTTCAGGAATTTTTATTGGGCTGGCAACTCTCACAAAAGGCCCTGTTGCATTGCTGATTGTCTTGTTGACACTGATTGTTTATTGGATAATTGCTCGTTTCAAAAAAATCATTTCTTTGAAACATCTTCTTTTTTTCATCATCACATTTACGCTCACATCAGGAATATGGTTTTTGATTGCAGCAATTGACAATGGCATTGGATTCCTCGGAGAATTTATAAACTATCAAATTGCGTTGCTCACGAAACCCGTTGCAGGACATGGCGGTCCGATCTATTATCACTTTGTTGTCGTCTTTCTCGGATGTTTTCCAATGTCAGTAATTGCATTGCCTGCGCTAATCAAAAATTACAGAGAAGAAACACCATTTGATTTCAAACGATGGATGTTGATTCTGTTTTGGGTGGTAATGATTCTGTTTACAATTGTGAAGACAAAAATTGTTCACTACTCATCTCTCACTTATTTCCCGATATCATTTCTGTGCGCATTTGTGATTCATAAAAATTTAACTCCGCAATCATTACCACGTTGGGTTCTTATCATTTTGATTTTGATAGGAAGCATTTTCTCTTTGTTGCTTTTTGGTGCACCGTGGCTTGCTCAGAACAAGGAATTCCTGATTCCCTATTTGAAAGATCAGTTTGCCGTTGATTGTCTTTCGACGAATGTTCATTGGACCGGGGTCGAACAATATATTGGTGTGATGTATTTCTTATTTATGATAACTGCTGTGATTCTATTATGGAAAGGAAAATTACAGCGAGGTATTTTTCTGCTCTTCGGGACTACAACATTTTGCTTGTTGATGTACCTCAAAACTGTCGTTCCAAAAATCGAGTCTTACTCGCAAGGTCCGGCTATTCAATTTTATCAAGGTTTAAAAGGTCAACGCGTTTACATAAACACAATAGGATTTAAGAGCTACGCAGAATATTTTTATTTCCGCAAACCATCCGGCGATGATTCGCTGAGTCGCAATCAGGAGTGGCTACTCAAAAGAGCCATTGATCGTCCTGCATACTTTGTCGTGAAGTCCACATCAATGAACACGATGCAACAGTATCCAGAGTTGCAATTATTAAAAAAAGAAGGGGGCTTTGCATTTTATATTCGCCAACCGCAATGAGAAATCCGTGTCCAAAAATCTTTTCAAAAAAGTTTCTTCTTCGCCACCGCTCTCCGATCTTTGCGTAATCCTTTGTGCACTTAATACTTAAAAATCTGTACAAGGAATCAATCATGAAACACTGCATAAACTTGTCAATCATTCTTTTTTCAATTGCATCACTCTCCTTCTCCTGCAAAAACCAATCATCAGAAAAAGTTAATGATGAAAAAATTTCTGTTGACAGCGATTCGTCAACCATTTATCCAAGTGAAGTGGAAAATGATTCTGTCGCGAAAAAAAATTCTACTGCAGTTAATGATTCTGTAAAAGTTTCTGTAAAAACTTTTCAGGAGAAATCAGAATGGGGCTATGACATTTTGATTGATAATAAACTCTACATTCATCAACCAACCATTCCGTCAGTACCCGGCAACAATAGTTTCAAAACTGAAGACGATGCAAGGAAGACCGCTGATTTTGTGGCATACAAAATTGAGCATCACATTATGCCGCCAAGCGTCACACCTGAAGAATTAGACAGCCTCGGTGTGTGGAAGAAACAGAAGTAAACACGCTCCGGTTACCAATATCCTGTAAACTCTTGACCTGATCATCCATGCTTGAAAAATTGCACAGCACGTTCATGCTTCTGCGCCGCAGCAAGTGAGCTGAATGTTCCAAGATTTCTCCGCTTGCTTGTCTTTGGATTTTTCTTTCGTGAATAAAGGCGGTACTCACCGGATTTAAGTTTCCTGATCATACATAAATTAATTTCATTTGAAACCATCACAAACCATGTGCTTAAAGTGAAAGAATAGCAATGATGATAGGGATGAAAGTGAAATCGAAAAACCTCAAACTCATTTAGTGGATTTTCTTCCTCAACATCTGCAAGTTTTCAGCAAAAGTTTTATTGCGTGCTTCTGAATTTCCATGGGCACAGTGTTTGACTTTTTTTCTGAAACAACATTTATGAGACCTCAATCAAAAAAATGTAGCAGCTTCGTGAGAACGATCGTGCTAATATTTGTGCTGACAAATTTCGGATTCGCTTCTGCTATTGCTCAAATTGATACCAGCCAAAATCAAATTCATCAAAACCAAATGCCGCCGGCGAAACCAAATCCGCAGACAAATCCGAATCCTGATCCAAATCAGCAACCGACTAAGATCAATCCGAATCCAAATCAGACATTTCCAACCACTCCCCAAAAGATGCCGATGGACACACCGAAGATTGTTCAAAAACATTATCCGCCGGGTAGTGGAAATTCAAATCCTAATCCTGGTGCTCATAAATTGACGGAAGCACAACTGAAAGCCATTGTAGGAAAAGATGCAAAAGTTGGTGTTGATGACAACGGAAATCAGCTTTATAAGGAGCCGGGCGGCAGAACATATTGGGTGAATGACGAGGGAACAAAAGTATATGTGAAATAAAATTATTCTATTCAGGAAGCGTCGCTGGGGTAAATTTCAGCGACGCTTTTTTAGTCTGCATTCACTAAGGAATGCTTAGACGTTGAGGCAATTCTTAATTACATAATTGGCTAAGTGTAACTTTTTCCTTCTCAACTAATACTTTGAGATTTCCTGGTTAAGCTTCTCCTTCTTTAACCCCACTGAAGACTCCATTCCACTAAAAATAAGGTGATATGCATAGCTGATGAAGTTCCTCTCTGGATTTCTCTTGTATTGAATCTTTCCAATGCGAAGCCTGTTATCGTCAGGATTATTTTTTATCACTATCATCTTATTCGCTATCATGGTTTTTAATTTGCTCATCCCCCTCCCCTTTTCGTAATCACTGTTTAGCACGTGCACATGCAAATCTGAATACATAAACGTCATGCTGCCGGTTCCCGCGGTTGAATCCGCAGAGAATGAAAAAGTACTCTTCGTTGCATGCCCTGAATTAATTTGTATTGAAGGTGAATAATTTTTTAAAATGGGATTCCAGATAGACATGTCGTGCGTCCCAATTGTCCCATTCGCATAAAATTCATTTTTTGCCAAGGGTAACTCCATGTGTAAATTGAAGTCTGCATGTGACATGGCTTTACAACTCATGTCGACTCTCATGGTGTCTCTCATATTGACGTTTGAAAACTTTGTAAGCGAGAATGTGATGTTGTCAAAATCAATTCGTCCCGGTTCAGTGGCGCCAATATTGAGTGATTCATAAATAACATTTCCATCATCAACTTTCACTTTCTCAAGATCAAGCTTGAAAGGAAGTGAGTCGAGAAAGGTATGATGCAAAACATGTCTTGCAAATTTTCCGGGGATATTTCTATCCTTGTAATTGTAAATACGGGCATAACCGATTTCCACACTGTCAATCAACACCTGTCTAAGTTCTATGAGATTCAGAAACTCTTTTGAATGAACTTTCACCCGCGCCATCATAATGTCACGCACGGCAACCTGATACCCGAGCTTTTTCGCGAACAACGTTTTATCTATCGTGGGGAAGAAATTCATTGAATCAATGCTGGCTTCTCCATTGCTTGTGCTGAATGTGAAGGAAGGAATAGTGATGCGATAAAAGCCCTCCGAAAAATTGCCGTGAATATTTTTCAGTGAAACCACAGCACTGCTGATCGCAAGGAATTTTTCCGCATGCGAGGTTGCGCTGTCTGTGAGAAGATCATGCAATTCAAGGTTTACTGAATCAGAAGCCAGGAAAAAATTACTGCTGTCTTTGCCACTCATACTTATTCTGCCGTCGTTAAATTCAAGCTTATTTATTCGCAATGATTGAAACTTCGTGTGAATTAAGTCATAGAGGGTAAAATTTTTCTTAGCCGTATTCTTCTTGCGGGCAACCTCCCAATTTTTAACTGAGATCTCTGGCTGTTGCATTTGAATTCCTCCTATACAAATAATCTTTTTGAATACCAGTGAATACCAACTTATACCCGAAAGTTTGATAGATGCTGCTAAAAAATTCACTCCTTCAATAGAATCATTGGAAGAAGAGGAGGGACTGATACGAATATTTATTGCGCTCGCACATCCGGTGAATACATTTACATGAAAACTTTCCAGATAAATTTTATAATGCTCACTCTTATTGATGGCAGATTCAAGTTTTTGCTGTGCAAACGTTGAAGCGAAATGGTTGACCGAGAATAAAGCAATAAGAAAAATTGCAAGAATAATTGTGGGAGCCAACCAAGGGCGTGAAATTTTTTTCTGCTTCATCAAGCAATTAAATATCAATTCTCAATCCGAAAATCCCCTTATGATAGTCCGATTAATGTCAAAGAAATTATAACTTATACTTACCTAAGAGAATCCATTTGAATACGGAAATAAATAAATACAGAGCTTAATTCAAAAGGGCACTTTATAAAGTTCAGAGATCAATTAAGATTCTTAGCCGGAAGCGATATGACGGGAAGCTTTTTCAGTTTCCCGAAAGCTTACTAAAGCAAATAGTTAATTGAGACCAAATCCAATAAATATTTAGAATTAGTAAGAATTTGTCAAAAACAAGTTGTTTTTGATTGCCAAATATTGCTAAATAGGGCATACATTTGTAGCGCTTCAAAATCTCGAGTAAAATGTAAAGAAATTATTGATTTTCAAACTTTTTAACACACCACACTATGAGAAACTTTATCCTTCCCAAGCGCTTTTATTTCATAAGCATCATCCTACTACTGAGTACTGCTAAAACTTTAATAGGCCAACAAACCGTAATCTCCGATTATGTCATGTTTTCCGGCAATGGAGGGGCGGGCACAACTAATCCGGGCTCGCTGGGTTACGGAGTTATTTTTGGCTCATCTTCTACAATTACCAATGGTGCTATTGGCAGTTATTCTTTAGTAAAAACAACAGGCAACTCAAGCATTTCCTCAAATATTTTCAGCGGAGGAAAAGTCATTCTTGCCAATGGAAGTACTGTTAGCGGAAGAATTACCGCGGCAAATTCTGCTTCACTCTTAGGAACAATATTTTCCGCCGGCTCGAATGCCATGCTAACAGGTAATATTGATGTGAAAGGAAACATTGTTGTAAGTGGCGGTTCTGTTACAGGAACGGTCACTCATCCAGCAGGAACCACTTACACCGGACCAACTCCCAGTGCCAACATTATCGGTACACCTTCTCTTCCTACGCTTCCGGCATTGCCGCCTGTTACTTCTTTTCCGGCTTCAGGATCAGCTAATATCTCCACCTCCCAAGCAATAAACCCGGGCTCTTATGGGAACGTAACATTAAGCGGAAACAAGACCCTTACTTTCAACGGACCTGGTATATATGTTTTCAACTCGATTAATCTAAGCGGAAATAATAGTTTTGTTTATAATTTCCAAAATCTTTCTTCCGGAACAATTAAGATATATGTTTATGGCGATGCAATTTTAGCTAAGCTTGGAGCAACTATTACCAATGGAGGCAGTGCTTCCAGAATATTTCTCGAAACACATGGCACAGGTTCAACATCTGCAAGCGGAAAAGATGCTGTCACAATTGCTAACGGGTCAAACGGTGGCAGTGGATCAGTCAAATTTTTAGGTACGGCATGGGCTCCCTATGCGGCGATTGCCATTGGCTCAGGCACTGGTTCCAGTCAAATTACAGGAACCTTATATAGTGGAACCCAGGTAGTCATTCAAACGGGAGTTTCTCTTATATATTCACCCTTCTCCGAATGCTCTGCTCCTGTTGCTAATGCCGGTCCTGATGTAAATTTCTGTTCCGGAGGAAACGCGTCGCTTGGTTCTGCTGCTATTTCAGGAAACACCTACAGCTGGTCACCAACTACCGGACTCAGCAGCAACACGACCTCTAACCCAACCGTTACTCTCAGCGCTTCAGGTACAACCACCTATACAGTTACTGTAACATCCGGTACCTGCGTAAGTACCGACCAGGTCAATGTGACTGTGAATGCGTTACCTGATGTTCACGCTGGCTCGGGCTATCAATTGAATTGTTCCACATCCGTTATTCAACTCAATGGTTCATCATCAACTCCCAATGCACATTATAGCTGGGTTGGAAGCAATGGAGGAAATATTTCAGCTAATGCTAATACTGCTACACCAACTATTAATGCTCAAGGGACTTTTACTTTAACAGTGACAAATCCGGCAACAGGATGCACCGCATCTGATGTTACAACGGTTACTTTCGATCCCTGTATACTTCCCGGCTATTCTCCTCCGGATAATGGGAAATCAGAAAACATTATCGGTTCTGAACTCACCTCCCTGTTTCAAATGTATACAGGCACTAATCCGGATGATAATATATTCATAATAAGCGACAATCAGGTTTGGGTTGAAATAATTTATAATGAAGGGATGTACCAGCAGATATACGATATTCTAACAAGCGCTCCTTTCAACACCACAGAGTTTATTGATAATGGGACCGGTAACAGAATTATTACGACGCAAATTAATATAGAAGATTTAGGAACGCTGAATGATCTTAACATAAGCACCGGCGTTGATCTGATAAATTATGTACGTCCGGTTTATCCTCCTATACCAACAGCTGGTGTTGCATATACGCAAGGTGATGTGGGACAAAAGTCTGATTTAGCACGCAATGGATTTAAAGTAGACGGTGAAGGAATTAAAGTCGGTGTTCTATCTAATAGCTACAATACATTACTGGGTAATCCTGCCCACACAGATATCGTGAATGGTGATCTGCCTGGCATTGGAAATCCTGATGGGGATACTATTCCGGTTGACGTTGTTCAGGATTATCCATACGGCTCTCGTACTGATGAGGGAAGGGCCATGCTTCAGATAGTTCACGATGTTGCACCTAAAGCAGAACTGGCTTTCCGTACCGGGTTTATAAGTGCAGGAAATATGGCAGTAGGCATAAAAGAACTCCAGCAGGCAGGATGTAATGTTGAGGTAGATGATATTACTTATCTCACTGAACCATATTTTTCAGATGGTCTTATAGCACAAGCAATAGATAGCGTGAATGCATTGGGAGTTTCTTACTTCACTTCGGCCGGTAATTACGGTGACAAATCTTATGAAGGAATTTATACCCCAACTACGGCACCCGGCAACATCGTTGGAACTGCCCATGATTTTGGCGGAGGTGACAGGTTTATGAATGTCTCACTAACGCCGGGAACTTATTTAGCAGTAATGCAATGGGAAGATGATTTTTACTCAATAGAGCAAAATCAATCCGGTACACAAAACGATCTCGATATTTATCTTACCTATGATAATGGGATAACGCTCTTCGGAATGAACAGGTATAATATAAATGGTGACCCCATTGAGGTGTTATCTTTCACTGTCACTCAAAACACAACAACCAATATTTTAGTGACAAGGGCATCCGGAACAGGAACGAATGTGCATTTCAAGTTCGTATTCTTTGTCGGTTCGCCGGTGTTTAACGAATTTAGCCAGGGAAACTCGACGATTGTAGGTCAAGCAAATGCATTAGGCGCTATAACTACCGGCGCAGTTCTTTATTCAAACACCCCTCCGTTTGGAGTTACACCCACAAAGGCATCTTTCTCTTCTATTGGTGGCACTCTTACTTATGGAGCACCCAGAAATAAACCGGATATCTGCGCTCCCAATGGTGGTAATACAACAGTAGAACTTGGCGGAACCAACATTGACAACGATGCTTTCCCCAATTTCTTCGGAACATCATCCTCTGCTCCGCACGCTGCTGCGATAGGTGCATTGCTTATGCAGGCAAAACAAAAATTTTATGGAACAAGTCTCAACCCGGCAGAAGTGCGCAATCTTCTTACAAGTAGTGCGGTTGACATGTATACTCCGGGCTTTGATTATTTATCAGGATATGGGCTCGTGGACGCTGATGCTGCGATGAGATCGTTCGCTGCTCCGACTCCTTCTCTTATTTCGCTTGATGTTCCTTCAGGAACAACACCCGGTACTGCATCATTTTCTCTTACAGTAACCGCAGATTATATTACTACACAGTCAAAAATTGTTTTCAGGGACGATACGTTACCAACAACGTGGATTGACGAACATCATTTGTCAGCAACAATTCCATCCTTCTTTGGAAATCCGCCTATCACAGTTTGTACTCCGCCTATTACTCCCAATTTAAATGATGGAGGATGCTCAAACGTTTTATATTTCTTCACACCTGTTCAAATAAATGTTGTTGTGACAGCGGATAACAAAATCAAAAAGTACGGAGAAAAGCTTCCTGCATTTACTGCCACTATCACTGTGAATGGCACTCCACTCACTTCGTCAGGATATACACTTGCTGATTTAGGACTTGATGATTTAACCTTTACATCTCCTGCAACTAATTCGAGCAATGTGGGCATTTACTTTATACAGCCAACTGCAGATGTTTCTGATGTGGGTTTGCAGGAACTATATGATTACACTTTCACCAACGGATTACTAACTATACAAAAGATGCCACTAATTATAACACCCGTTGATAAAACAGTGGCGTATGGAGATAAGATTGATGGAACTACTATAGACTTCACGTATCAATACGATGCTTCTAACATTTTGGAAACAGACCAGTCATCTTTCCTATCTTCATTGCAAAATGAATATAAATCGAGTATTGTTCAACAAGTAGCTTTGATAGATGATCAGGTTATTGTTGATGGACATCCTTTGTCAAATTCTGAGTTAGAAAATCTAGCATTAATTTGTGGAGGCAGAGCACTCACAAACGGCGGCAGAGGCCTTACAAACGGTGGCAGAGGTCTTACCAATGGCACAGTGCCCGACACAACGTATATTATAGATGTTGCCTATCAATCACTTGTTGACTACAATGAGGACAGTGCGTCCACAACTCTCGTGAATGGACATCCATTATCGAATGGCGGAAGAGGTTTAACAAACGGTCACCCGCTATCAAATGGTACCGCGCTTGCAAATGGTCATCCTCTTTCGAATGGTTTTGCATTTGCAAATAGCACGACAATAGATAATTCAAGCAACAGCAATCTTGCAGTGATTATTCACGAGTCAGACGTTGCTCCGGATTCTGATGGCATTGTGTCGCAATGGTTTCCTATAAACCTGATTACAGGAACAAATGCAGGAACACATTTTATAGGGCCGGCCGGCTTTCTTACTCCGAACTTTGAGGTGACCTATGGAATCGGGCATTTAACTATTGAGCCCTATGAATTAAAAGTTCAGGCAGATGATAAATCTACTGTTTACGGAACTGCACCCGTTTACTCTTCCACAATTTCAGGTTACCAATATGATGATGCTGCAGTTAATGTGTTCACGGGTTCGGTGAGTTACTCTCCTGCCAGCAACGGTGTTATCAGCGCGGGAAATCATGCAATAACTCCAACTGGATTGACATTAATTCAACCGGCGAATTACTATCTGCATTATCTCAATGGGACATTAAACGTTGGTCCTGCAACATTAACTGCAACTGCAAATAACCAAACACGTGGGTACGGTTTCCCGAATCCCGCATTTACAATTTCCTACTCCGGGTTTAAGTTCAGCGATAATGCGAGTGTGATTAGTCCACCATTGTCTGCAATCACTAGCGCCACCATTTCCTCACCAGCAGGAACTTATCCCATCACCATCTCTACCGGTTCTACTGCCGCAAACTATACGATTGTTCGTGTTCCCGGAACTCTCACCATTAACGCGGCACCAAGTTGCAACATCACGGCTCCGTCATTATTACCTAATTGCGGCTCTACTGGAAATACACTCACTGCATCAGCTCCTACAGGCTATACTTATTCATGGAGCGTAAGCGGAACGGGATGGCAGATTACAAATGGAAGTGCAACTCTTTCCATTACTTACACTGCTGGTGGTTCAGGAACATCCGGAATATTTACTTTCTCTTTATATGCTCCCGGATCTTCATTTCTTGTAAGCAGTTGTTCGATTACATTAGCTGCAATGTGCACCGAATATTGTTCTTATCTGCAAAGTTACTGGAGCAATACCACTGCTACCGATTGTAACGGAGTTACAAGCACCACAATGCTTCCCGGCCTGCTTGGAACAGATTTGGTTAGTGGTGATGCCAACAGGAAAATTATTATTTCATCAACTGATGCGTCGTGCATGCAGAGCAAGCTTCCTTCCGGAAGTTCTTCATCTCAGCTTCCTAATGGGGTTGTTAATTGTGTTACAGCAACGGGAAATAACTACCTCAGCAATGGAAAATTCCGTAGCAACCTTCTGGGTCAGGAGCTTTCACTGGCACTTTCAGTTCGACTAACTCCTGCTCTTGGTACTTTGCATATTACAGGTCCATATATTACAACATATGCCGCATCTTCTTGTGTCAATGGAACTGCTGTAAACGGGACAAAGTTGGTTTATGCCATACCACAAACGGTCGTTACTTATTTGGGATCAAACACTACGGTTGCTGACCTGATAACGCTTGCTAATAAAGGACTTGGGAGCACGTTGCAAAATAATGCACCCTCTCTTACCGATATTGCGAACGCATGTCTTGCGATCACTACTGCTTTTGACCACTGCAGAATCCTTGCGGGTTTCTCACAAACCTCTCAAGGTGTAAGAGTTGAAAATCTGGATGCAAGTGAGGGTGCTAACGCTAATTTATTCATCTACCCGAATCCTGCATCTGATAATGCAACCGTTTCTTTTGTCGCAATGAAAGACAGTCATGCAATCATGGATGTATACAGTATCAATGGTTCTCTTATATCGCATGTGTTCGATGGCAATATAACTCAAGATGGAATCTACACAGTCGAACTTGATTGTTCATCATTTATGAAAGGGATGTATTTTGTTCGTCTGAGTGTAGATGGGGAGAATTCTATAGCAAAGCTTGTGATCATCAAGTAACTTATCACTCGTCATTGCCACCTGCTGAATCGCGATGGCAATGACGATTTTTTTTTACCGGTTTCTTTCTCCCGGGCGATTATTTTTACTGCGCGCAAAAAAAATTCTACTTTTAACTCGCCTCAAGCACGCGCACACGAATGTGTACCAGACTATTATTTTGGTTTATCGTACTATTTTTTATTCCCGCCTTCTCATTTGCCCAGGATGCGCAGATTGATAGCTTGAAAAAAGTTATTACCTTATCAAAAGAGGATACCGGCAAAGTGAATTCTCTCATTGAATTAAGCACTAAATATAGAAGTTCGGCACCCGATACAGCCTTAAAGTATGCTTATGAGGCAAAAGCGCTTGCTGAAAAACTTAATTATCAATGGGGACTCGGGTATTCACTGAAAAGTATCGGCATTGCGAATGTTATAAAAAGCAATTACGTTGATGGCCTTGAAGCGTATAAGGAAGCGCTAAATGTGTTTGAGAAAAATGGAATTAAGGTGGGTGTGGCAAACATGCTTAATAATATTGGCGTAATCTATTACAATAAAAGCTTGGAAGATCACGCACAGGATTATTACCTGAAATCGCTAGAGGTTTCTGAGGAAATAAAAGATACTCTGAGAATTGCTACAGCCCTTATGAATATAGGAACTATTTATAGCAATAAGAGTGCAACCTACGATAAGGCACTGGACTTTTACCGGAAAGCCCTGCCCTTGAGCAAGGCCATTGGCGACCTTGATGCTATTGGTACAAGCACTGTGAACATTGGAGAGATATACCTTAATAAATCAATTAAAGTTGATACGACTTCAGCAGATAAGAATCGCGATATGGATTCATCCCTGGCTTACCTGTTTAAGGCTCGCGAAGCATATAAAGGTTCTACCAACCTTCCTTATGCATTAAATATTATCGGGAAAGTTTATAAAGAGAAGAAAGATTTTCCGCTGGCTATTCAATATCACGAGATGGCGTATGACACAGCGAAAATGCTGGATTCTAAACTTGATATGGCACAGGCCCTTTTAGGTAAAGCAGAAACAGAGCGCGATAAAAAGGATTTCACCTCTGCTTTGCAAATTTATAAAGAGGCCCAAGTACTGTTTGAGGAAATAGGACTTGAAGAGAGCTACGATCTCAAATATGTATACGAAGGACAGGCTGCATCTTATTCTGAATTAAATGATTTTGCAAATGCCTTTAAATATCAGAGCTTATTGCTCGACGTAAATAGTAAAATTTATGACCTTGAGGTTGATAAGAAGCTTGGAACAAAACTTTTCACCTATGATCTTGAAAAGAAGCAGGGAGAAATTAATCTGCAACAAGAAGTGATCGGCAGGCAAAAACTCGTCCGCAATGGCCTTATAGGCGGCATTACAATTGTTTTGCTATTCGCCGGAATTTTTCTGAATCAGCGAAACAGGATTAGTAAAGAGAAAAAACGCAGTGAAGAATTGCTTCTGAATATCCTTCCGGCTCAAACGGCAGAAGAACTTATGAAAACCGGTTCGGCCAAGGCAAAAGACTTTAACCAGGTTACAGTATTGTTCACTGACTTTAAGGGCTTCACACGCATGAGTGAAGACCTAAACGCACAAGAACTTGTAAATGAAATCCACCGCTGCTACTCTTCTTTTGATACTATTATCACTACTTATAGAATTGAGAAAATTAAGACCATAGGTGACAGTTATATGTGTGCTGCCGGCTTGCCTGAAGAAAGTAAAACCCATGCGGTTGACACCGTTAGGGCAGCACTGAAGATACGCGATTTTATAGAGGAGGAAAAACAAAAGCGTATAGCCGAGGGCAAGTCATATTTTGAAATCAGGATCGGCGTGAATAGCGGACCCGTAGTAGCAGGAATTGTAGGTATCAAAAAATTTGCTTACGATATATGGGGTGATACTGTAAACATTGCCTCTCGAATGGAATCATCGGGTGAGATCGGTAAAGTGAACATCAGTGAATCAACTTATGAACTAGTGAAAGATAAATTCAACTGCACCTACCGGGGGAAAATTCAAGCTAAATATAAAGGCGCAATTGATATGTATTTTGTTGAAGATTATTTGCCGGATCAAACTCACATTCCCAAAAATCAGAATTACTCTGAGCCAGCCACGAAATCTTAGTAAGCGATTTGATATATATGGTTCTACTTTTATAAAACCATAGGCGCATGGACATGCGATAAAGCAATTTTAGGATTTCGCAGATCCTTTTATTCTGAAACTATCAAACGTCGTCAGCACTCTTTGAAGCATAGTAGCGCCGGATATGAATAAGCCGACATATGTAAAGGCGCTATGAAAAGGGTCCTGCTGGTTTGAAAGCAGGAAAACAATCAATGCGATGACGATGATAATGAGCGGCATTTTGAAATTATTCCATCTCCCTTCCGCCGCCATATTTTTTTCAATAATCAATGCTTCAGAGCTTTTTATTTGCGTTAGTATGAAGTTTCTAAAACTTTCATTGAGCAAGGTAATTTTACCATCAGTGAGATCAGAAGTCAACACACCCTTTTCATGAAGAGATTTAATAACGAAGATGTTTTTCGTATTGACTAACCCATCCTCAGCCAAATCATAGACTACGTATTGTTCTTGTTTTGTGAGAGAATTCCAAATGCTTTGGTAATATAGGTAAGCATATGTTTGAATGCTTTCCAATATCTCATCCTCCTTTTGACTCGCCATTAGACCATGATTATTTTCTATTTCATTTTTTATCAATGGCAAGAAATTGCCGAAGCGACACTCCCTCATTAAAATCGCCTCGGCATACGTGGTGGCATCTTGAATGCTTTTTTGAGTTACGCTTGAATCAATTTTATACTCATAATAATTGTAGAAATTACCTAAGAGCTTTGCCCACCTGTCTATATCCTGGCTGATTTGCTTTAGTTCCTTTTCATCCGTATGACTTCCAAATGACGAATAAGAGTTAAGGAAAGATATCGGGTCAACATCGGAAACGATTATAACCTTTCGCTTTCCATCCCTGCTCCTTTTTTCAGCCATGAGCCGCTCAATCATGTTGAGCTTAACACGATTTGTATTGCTATTCTTGAAATCATACTCGAAGTGGGTAATAAGAACTGAATCAATTTCAGAAAGCTGTCTGTGCTTTAGTTTGAGAAGACGGTCAATCATTTCATCTGTTATAATCTCATCGGGCTTGCAGTTGTCAGTCAGAGTAAATAAATCCACTATAAGTGAATTCTCTGTTGATTTGAATATTTCCTCAACGATCTCGAGTTTACCACAGCCCGGAATACCATTGACAAATATGTGCCTGTAATTTTCAGCATCATTTATCAGGGATTCTAACTGCTTCTTGCCTATATCGGCCGTTACATCGTATGTATTGAAAAACTTGTTAATGACAAAATTGATTACATAGTAAATAAGAATGAGGATGATAAGAAACGTAAGTATAAAATAAAAGACATTGGTTACAAGGAAGCGAGGATTTGAAATTTGAAAAACCGATGAAGAAATTTTTACCCTGAAATTATCATTGGGCTTACCTGAATTTAGGAGAGCAGCGTGAAGAGTGAGAAGTGGAGTCGAGTCCCATTGGTATTTGGCTATTGGCTTATTGTCAGACTTAATTATTTTAAGAGACAGAATATTTTCTGATTGATTATTTAAAACCGGTTTTAATTGTGCTATAATATTATCATAAAGACGACTCCTGACAGTAGTGCTATCAGGAAGCTTGATTCCTCTTAAAATGCCTGAGTCTCTCGTAATCCTGTAAAAAGTATATAAGTGACTTTCGCCGCCTGAATAGTTTCTCTTTACATTCGGCTCGTTTATATAAAGACTGTCGAGATTATGCTTCCCTTGCTTGTAATGATTTGCGAGATACAATTGAGCATCCTTGGTTTGGCGTAAATTAGTTTCATTATAGGAATAAATGAACATAACACTCGAAGGCAATGCGCAAGTAAGAGCAAGCCAGGTGATAAATATGCAACTCGCCCGCACAACATGTGGGGAAGAGCCCTTAATATAAGCACTTCTGTTATGTCCTTCCTGAAGATCCTTTCTTCTTGTCATTCGTCCGGATATAAGTTGAACACCAAAATGAATAAGTATTGCAATGGTTGCATATAAAATAAGAATCGTGTCTGCAAGAACAGTATTGGAAACGATTGGCCATCCGTTGTTCACAATAAAGGTTATTAATAAGAGAAGCGAAATACAAATAAGTACCCAAAAAATTCTATACCTCTTTAGAGTTTTATGATCCTTTTTTCCGGGTGCCGCAATGTTGAATTGCCAAAAGGTTTGTATGCAAAGCACAAATATGTTTAGGATAAAGATTTCATAAAGCAATAATGAAAAATCCGATATATGTGATGAATTTTGAAACACGACACTAACGATTATAATATTTAATAGAAGAAGAAATAAATTAAAACTGATGGATTTTGCGTATAAATGATTTTTAGATGGAGTTGGCCATAGCCAATCAACCTGGAAATGAAAAATCTTCAGGCGATTACGCCGGTCTTTAAGAATATCAACCAGCAACAGAATAATAATAATAAGCACAAAAAGCCCAAGCATTGAGACAACGGTAAAAGAAAGGGATTGCTCCATTCTCAGGTCTCTCCCTGTTTGATCGGCATAAGATGCCAGGTAAAGGTTCATATCACCTATAGGTTCGATAATAAAAGAACGGGCTTTGCCTTTGTAGTTAACCTGGAAAAAATTATTTTCAGATTCAGAGTGAATTGCTGATGTGAATGAAGTGCTATCATCGCACTCACGGAAAAGATTTTCATTATTGTTTTTCAAAGTATCAGAACTAAATAATACGTCACCATTTGCGGCGATGATGTTAAAGCCAAAACCTTCAGGTATAAAAGGATTGGTGATGCAGGGAGTTATTGCCACACAAGAAACAGCGTCAATTTTTGATCCTCCCTTTTTTGAAATAATAGTCCGATAGATTCCATCCCTCCATGAAATAACCGGCTCTACGGCTAAATCCACGAATTCTCCTATTTTCTTTTGATAGTGATAATCCGGTTGATTTTTAATAATCCTGATGAAATAATTTCTCGTTTTAATATTTGCTCCAACCAAATTCGCACTATCTGCCCATGCATGAATCTGATTTCCGGTAGAGTCTGCCCAGTAGTAGCGGAACACATTGGTATTAAATTCCTTCTTAAAGAATTCACTATAGCCAATAGTGTCCTGATGTTCTCCTGACTTTAGATGAACTATTGTGACACGTGAGTTTTTCTTATCGAAACTAATATTTGCTGAATCACACCACGGATTTTTACTGATAAAACTATCAGCAGAGATTAAATTTTTACTCCCTCTGTCAATATCGGCTATAAACTCCTGTTTCACTTTTTCAGCAATGCTATCGCATTCCAGCATCGTATTGTTCTGCCACTGAAAGCTGTCGGCTTTCCAGAATGTAATAGTTATAGTAATAACAGTAACAAAGATCATCAGCGAGCCAATAGACTGGATCAAATCCCAGCTACTTAATCTGTCCACCTCGTTCATCATAAGTACCTTCAGGAATGGCATGGAAAGAAGAAAAAGGATGATAAGAAAAAGTACGAGAATTAAAGTGTTATCAGATACACGGCGTGTTTCATAACCATATTCCTTCGCAGAGACCAAGCCGCATAAAGCATATGCAGTTCCACCGAATAGGGTAATGGGAAGAATAAACGCCTTATAGTTTTCGCCACCAATATTCACCTCCTTTATCAGGCTCGAACTGAACGGCGCAAAATCATCAGCGAGCAAACTGTCAATGGAGGCCTTAGTGCCTTTCATATTCACTATAGCATTCTCAATAATTTTTTCTTTGTCGCTTTTTAACTGACTTACTCTTATTGAAAATAAAGAACTGCTGTTGTACACTATCCTGTTAGAAGTAAAAACAAAACAGGTAGAGAAATTTTCTGACCTCAGGTTTGAAAAGAAGTCATCCCTATCCCAACTAACAAAGCAGCCCGTATCATTGTCTCTTCCTTTTGCTTTATAAAATGAATCAATCCTTACTTTAAATGAGTCATAGGAATAAGGAGAAAACTTTGAAGGAAAATCCGGAGTAGGCGTTACTACAATTAATGAATCTTTGGTTCCTTTTACGTTTTTGATTTTCCTCTCTTTGGCATTTATAACTACCAATTTTCTCGTTGAATATTTGTCAACGTCACCAGTATCTTTACTATAATTGACTGAAACAGTTTTAGCCCAGTTAACAATTGCGTCCCACTTATTATTCAGGGTTTTATTCATCTGAATAAGCTCACGAAACTTTGAGGCATTTACTTCCGACTCTTTTTCAGGAATGTAAACTTTCAGGTAGCTGTATAATGCCACCCCTACAAAAATGAGAGTAAGGATGGTGAAAGTATTTTTCTTAACGTACGCGCTAAAATTTTTCAGCATAACGTATTTTTAATTTCTTACTTCATACTCAGCTTTGTTGAAGTGACATTCCCGAAAGGTTACGGAACCGTCTGTTGAGAGATAATTTTAAGAGCACAACAAAGAAAGAAAAAACTACTGAGAGATTTTTTCTCTTACCTTGTTTTCACATTTGGTTTCTGTTACTCTCAGCGATTACATCAGGTCGTTTCAACGGGCTGTTGTTGAACAAACATCAACAACGACAAAAATCTGGTTTCTGCTACTTTCAAAATTCCAAATCTTCTCAACTCTTCTTATGGTGATCAGACGCAGCCATCAAATTAAACTCTTCGACATTAGAGGGGTGGCGCTTATTATAACCCGTCACAATTGACATGCGCGGGGGAATGTAATCCGTCCCGCCCATGGTCACGTTCTTAATCGCATCTGCCTGAGTAGAGGCTGTGCCATCTCCCTGAACGGCATCAGAAATATTTGAGCGATTAAATTTTTGAATTTCACCTCCCAAACCGACTGAGAAATACATGGGCTCTGCCATTTGAAACAACAAAATAAAAAGCTGTTTCTTCTTGGGATTATAATACGGTTCGCCATCAAAGTAAGCGCAAATGCTACCTTTCACCACAAGTAACAGACGCATGGACTTACATGCGGGACAATTTCTAAAAAGATACGTGCTGCCATTATAGTCAATCGCCCATCCCCAGCAATCATCAATCTTCAAAACTTTCTCCTTATCCTTTCTGAAATCTTTTCCTTTAAACTCATCTGCCATAACAAAATTGTTATTCACATAATCATCATAGCTCTTGTAAACTTTCATGTCACCGTATTCAATAACAATCGTTTGGTGCCCATCATACGCTTCGCCAAGTTGAGCCTGGGCAAAAGAAGGGTGATGAAAGCAAATGAAAGCGAACAGAAAAATGGAAGAGATGGATTTCTTAAGCATACGATTAAGCAGTTGGGTTAAAAATTTCCGAAAGGATAAATGTAAAAATTTTTACGGTCTTGCGCCCTGTAGCATTTCACTATGCAGATGACTCCCAGCGATTACATTAAATCATTTCAGCGCGAGCAGATCTAAAATAGCTTTCATAACAATCATCATGGAAACGGCAAGAGTTACTCAATCCATGTTTCCCTTTTAAAGGATACGGGTTAATGTCTAATCAGTCAGTCACCCTATATTTGTTACCATTAAATAGCATGTCGGTCGCTTCGGAAAAAAGATATTGTAAAAATTGTGGCATGTCCGGTTACGGAAAATATTGTTCAGAGTGTGGGCAAAGCTTCGATACCGGCAGAATTACGATTTCTCATATAGTGCATGAAGCATTTCATTTTTTTACTCATTTTGAAAAGGGCTTTGGATACACATTAAAACAGTTGGTGATTTCGCCAGGTTACCTGCAAAAGAAATATTTGCAAGGACAAAGAAGCAAAATTCAAAAGCCATTTTCAATGTTTTTTATATGCGCCTCCCTCTGCGGCTTATGTTTATACCTTATCAACTCCTTTATTCTTAAATATGAGGCTGCAGGTGATGAAGGAGAGATCCACTTCTTCCAGCATTATTTAGTGCTTGTTCAAATCTGCATGGTCCCTTTTTATGCCCTCGTGAGTTGGTTATTTTTTATACGCTCCGGGTATAATTACGCCGAACTTTTAATTGTAATCCTTTATACCGTTTCCGTCTTCTTTTTGCTGTTAATTCCAATCCAGTGCCTAAAATTCCTCTATCCTCACCTGAACACTAAATATATTGAGGTTCCTATTTTCATTATTTACAATTTGATTACTTATGTGAATTTATTAAATACAGTTGCACGCTGGAAAGTAATATTACTCAGTATTGGTAATCTTATAGTTTCTTATTCTGTGGCTCAAATAGTTCAGCAGGCCGTAATTCATTATGTTCAACCAGGGTGAGGTAGTCTTCGTCCGATTGGTTCTAGCTGGCCAAGACCAACATCATGACAACTGTCACAAACGTTATTGAGGATTGTCATTGCTCAACTTCCTGCATAGTAGGAATTTTGATGATGAACTTTAACTTCACTTCTATGAAACATCTATCATCAAATAAATCGAGTGACTGGATGTATATGCTGGCACTCTTGATTCCACTTGCATTTATGATTTTGCTTGGACTGCTTGCAAAGATCTTCATGGGGATATAGGAGGATTCTGTCCAAGAGTGAGGATTGAAACTCTGAACAGATCTTTCTCCCCATTGTCTCTTGATTTTTGTTGTCGAGAATTGAGGTTCTTGCCGACCTTTGCACAGAAATTAAAACAGAATAATTATGGATGCTAAAATTCCAAAACGCAAACTTGGCAAAAGCAATCTTGAAGTATCTGCACTCGGTCTTGGCTGCATGGGAATGAGCTTCGGTCTTGGTCCTGCTGCCGATAGGAAAGAAATGATTTCACTTATTCGCTCAGCCGTTGAAAAGGGAATCACATTTTTTGATACGGCAGAAGCTTATGGGCCATTTATAAATGAAGAACTCATGGGCGAAGCACTTGCTCCTTTTCATGGGAAAGTAGTAATTGCAACAAAATTCGGTTTTAAATCAAATGCTAATGACAGTGGTCGTTGGAGTGATTTGGACAGCCGACCTGAACACATCAAAGAAGTTGCAGAATCATCACTCAAGCGATTGAAAGTGGATGCCATTGATTTATTCTATCAGCATCGCGTCGACTTGAACGTGCCGATTGAAGATGTTGCAGGTGCTGTGCAAGACCTGATCAAAGAAGGAAAGGTAAAATACTTCGGGCTTTCAGAAGCCGGTGTAAAAACAATTCGCAAAGCACACGCAGTGCAATCTCTTACAGCTGTTCAGAGTGAATATTCATTGTGGTGGCGGCAACCCGAAGCGGAACTGTTGCCAACTCTTGAAGAACTCGGAATTGGTTTTGTTCCCTTCAGTCCGCTTGGCAAAGGGTTTCTTACAGGTAAAATTGATGAGAACACAAAGTTTGACAAAACTGATTTTAGAAATGTTGTTCCCCGTTTTTCTCCGGGGGCACGAAAGGCGAATCAGTCATTTGTTGATTTACTTAGCAGTATTGCCGAAAGAAAAAATGCGACGCCTGCACAAATTGCACTTGCCTGGTTGCTTGCACAAAAGCCGTGGATTGTTCCAATACCGGGAACAACAAAGCTGCATCGCTTAGAAGAAAACATGGGCGCTGTTGCGATTGAGTTTACAACCGATGAACTGAGGGAGATTGAAAATGCTTCTTCAAAAATTAAAGTGCAGGGAGAACGCTATCCAGAACATTTGCAAAAATTGGTTGGTCGGTAAGCAAGCGTCATGTAATTGGCGACTCACAAGTAGTCACTGATTTCACAGAGCAGCGAGAATGGAATGAATGACTTCTTTCCGGAGTGGTTTTACAATGTAGTTCCACATGTATTTATTTTCCTTGCTTTTTCTTTTATCGTTTTCATTAGCGGACGATGAGAGAATAAAAAGCCGCAGTTGTGATTTAATATCTTCAGTGAGTGTGTCAAATTGTTTCAGGAATTCCCAGCCGTCCATTTCAGGCATATTGATATCGAGAAACAAAACAGCTTTGACACCCGGAGTGGTATCAGCAAAAGTGTTTTTAATATAGTCTAACCCTTCACGAGCGTAACTAAATGTCTCCACATCAGCCACGCCGATGGCTTGCTTGATAATGATTCGGCACAGCATATTGTTGGCTTCATCATCATCAATTATTATAAAATTCATGGATCAGCGGTGGATTTGAAATCAATGGTGAATTCTGTACCTATACCCGGCTCACTCTCTACATTAATCATACCACCCAGTGCTTCCACCTGAGTTTTCACCATAAAGAGACCCACACCACGACCTTCTATTCCGCGATGAAAACGTTTGTATAATCCGAATAAATTATTTTTCATTTTACTTAAATCCATTCCGAGTCCATTGTCCTTAATCATCAGTGTGAATCCTGAAGCCTGCTTTTGTGTCCTGATTTCAATGCTGCAGATATCATTTCCTCTCCTGTATTTGATGCTGTTTGATATAAGATTGTAAAGAATGCTGTATAAATAACTCTTCAGAGTGTCTATTTCATCTATTTCTGAAAAATCAATCGTGAATTCAATATGGTCTTTTTTAATTTGGGTATCGAGACTGTGCCTTATATCAGCAACAAGTTCTGAAAATTTCACTCTCTCCTGCTTTTCAATAATACCGCTTCTGACTTTTAAGATATTATACAGGTCGAGTATTACCTCATCCAATCGTTGTGTGGATGCATTAATGCCTTTCGCGATTTCAGTGATGTCATTAAGGTCCAACGCCGGATCTTGCAGCGCCTCAGAAAATCCCAGGATGTTCGCTACCGGTAACCGCAGATTGTGTGAGAGTATGTAGGCAAACTGTTCAAGGTCTTTGTTGCGCTGAATAAGATCAGAAGTGATTTTATTCCTGTGGAGTTCAGCAATTTTCTTTTCGGTTACATCATTGGAAAGAACAAGCAGCGCGCGCTTACCTTCAAAGGTAGTGTGGTGGACAATACTTTCAACATGTATCAGTGTCCTGTCTTTTTTAAAGTGATTCCAGACGCCGACATTGAGCGGTCCTGAATTTTCACTTCGGTTTGCCTCTATGAATCGCTCCTTTTCATCATCCGCGCACAAATCAAGAGCAGACATCGCTAAGAATTTTTTGCGACTGTAGCCATAATGTCTGACGGCCGCTTCATTTACATCCAGAAACTGAAATGTGTCTTCATGAATCACCCACATCGGCATGGGGTTGTACTGAAAAAGGTTATGATATTTTTTTTCGCTCTCCTGGAGCTGAGCGGTTCTCTCAATCACGCGCTGTTCCAGCGTTGCATTTAATTCTTTGATCTGTTCTTTGGCTTTGTTTCGCTCTGTGATATCGCGGGTGATCTTGGAGATGGCTCTAACGCTTCCATCATCATTATAGAGTGCCGTAAGAACTACTTCTGCCCAAAACTGAGACCCATCTTTTTTCTTTCGCCATCCTTCTGTTTCCAGTCTGCCCTGTGCTTTCGCTGATTTCAGATTCTGTTCGGGCGTACCCTTGCGAATATCTTCATCTGTGTAAAAAACCGAAATATACTTTCCCATAATCTCTGATGCCTTATAACCGTTGATGTGCTGTGCGCCCCTGTTCCAGCTCGTGATGTTGCCATTAGCGTCAAGCATGAACAGTGCATACTCTTTCACATTATCTATTATGAGGGAGATGAGTTCTTCGCCGGCCTTCACTTTTAAATCGGCCTCCACCTGGCGCGTGACGTCTTCCACGCGGTGAATGATATAGATGAGCTCATCCTTCGAATTAAAAACCGGTTTATTGTAAAGACTCCAGTAACGTTCTTCCACCTGGCCTGATGGAGTGCGCATATCATATTTCTGTACCTCCATGAGGTGGGGTACTGCATGTTTTAAAACATAGTTGAGGGATACTCTCAGGTTGTCTATGCCGCGCGCGGCGATGTCAAGGGGGTTGTCGGGGAACACCACAAACAAATTGCGCCCGATGATTTCTTCACGCTGTTTCATGGTTGCCGCGAGGTAAGCATCACTTGCTTCTATTATGGTGAAGTCAGGAAGGAGAATTAAGTATTGACCCGGGACAGATTCAAGTAGTGCTTGAAGATCCGGATGATGAACCGGTGATTTTGCTGAGAGTCCACTTTTACTCATTGCAGTCAATTGAGAGTTAACTGAACACTTTTGTAATGCCTCCAAACAAAATAACGAACAATTTGGCTACTGCAGCAATTCGAGGAAAACTTTTGTGGCGCTTTGAGTATTCATTGAGAAAGAGCCAACGTCTTCGTCGAGGACTGAAATGCAGCTAACTTGCTCAGCAATTCATTTATCGTGTACAGAAATTTAAAAATATTTTACGCTGCATAAAAGTTACCCGGCGCAAATTCACCAGTCATGAAATCATTAACCGCGATAGGTTGCACATGAGCAAACAATACAGCAGTTTCATATCCTTCAATTCGTCGAAAGCATGGACAACTCTACCTCACGTTCCTTTCCTTTCAAACGAAAAGACCCTGCTGCATCTGCAACAAATTGCGTCGGAAGCGAAACTGTTTTGAGGAAATCATTTGACACGAGCATGTCGCTCTTTAACTCGTGACACATACCTTGAATTCTTGCGCAAGTATTAAGCACGTCACCGGAATAAGTTATGTCGCGCTTGATGATTCCAATTTCACCCACTACTACCTCTCCCGAGTGCAAGCCGGCTTTAAACGTGGGCACGAGTCCGAATTTTTTCATGTACTTGTAGCGCCGCGCGTGAATTCCTTCGCGCATGTCAAAAAAGCAATGGATGCAGAGCAGGTCTCTTTCATCGCCGTGTGTATTCCAGTTGATAATAATTCCATCACCCAGGTATTGATAGATTTCGCCGCTGTGATCAAGAATGGAATTGGTGATGTCGGCAAAAAATTCTTTGAGCAGATCGTGATAGCGTTCGTTGCCAAGCTGCTCGGCAATGGTGGTAGAAGAATTAAGATCAAGAAACATGAAGATGCGGTCTTCAGTTTTTGGCCTATAATATTTTCCGCGAACCATTTTCCAAAAAACTCCCGGACCAAATTTGTTGAATATCTGCAGCATGAGTTGCTGTAATGCAACCAATGGAAAGATCACAAAGAGCGCCGGATTCACCTGGTGAAAAAATAATTGTTTGAATAATGATATTGCTTCCGGATCATTAATTGGCTTGCCCGTTACATACATCACATAAGGAACCATGAATGCTAAACTCACTATTAGTAGCACCACGAACACGCTAACAAGAAGAGTGATGATCGTATATCCGTATGGTTTGTCACTGAAGCGATCCTGAATATAGTACACCATAAATGCTCCGAGTAATCCACCGACAATGAATCCTGCAATCACATTCATTGTTAATTCTGTTGCAAAGCTGTAAGATGGATTGAGTCTTTCTATGGTTGGTAATTGGTAGAGGAAATAATTATAGACAGATGAAAGAACGTTGACAAACATGGTGGTAATTACTATCGCCAGCCACTGCGTGAATTTTATTACTCGTCTTCCTTTCATGCTTTTGTATTTGAAGCAAAGTAGATAGAAATATTTTGAAAGGAGATAATGAAAACACCCGCTAAGACTTGGGCCAGTTGGTGAATGTTAAATGTAAAATAATTATTGACGGGGACTTAAGAAATAAGAATTGAGAATTAAAAGGGTGAAACCAATGCTAATTTTGATGTAACCTATGTTGATTTTGGGTTCACGGATATTGACTTTGTTGCGGACGGATGTTGATTTTGAAGTGACCGATTGCGCTTGTGGCTGCACGGATTTTAAGCAGGACACGACCGATGAAAATAATGAGGTGACGGATGGGACTTTTTGATGTGACCGATCGCAGTTATGGCTTAACCTATGCCGGGTTTGAGGTGACGGAAATGGGGTTAGAGAGGTGGAATGTGGGTTTTTGAGGGATTTATCGAGGGTTTGGTGTTATTGAGCGCACGCGAATGCCCCCAATTTGCTTGACTGCATTCGCACGCGAGTAAAGTAGACGGGACACCGACCACTGACATTTGCGCCAGTTAGGGGACAAGTTGCATGATCTTTAAAAGGTTCCTAAACTCCTTATCCAAGTTTATTTGTTGCATATCTAAATCGCAAAGTGCTGAGTAAGGATATTTAAATTCGTAAAACATCAAATCGTAGTTAGTGTCTGAATACAAAAATTGATACACCTGCTCTTTCTGCAGTTGAATTAAGTTTTTCTGATTATAATTAATATTAAAAGATTCAAAAAAATCCCTCCACAAATAATGGTTAAGTATAATCTTATTGTGTAATTGGTCGACATTTATTCTTTTGCTGCCATTCAAATTTTTCATTGGTAGATAAAAAATCATTTTTTTTGTCTCCTGTTTACTTAAAACTTCTTTGATTTCCTTTTGTATTCCATCTGTAAAACCAATTGAAACAAATAATAGCTGCGAAAGATTAACATACTCCTTGATTTTATTAAACCAAATATCATTACTAAAATAATCTCTACTCGCGCCTATTGTTGGTAATATCTCATTTGGGTTTCCAATTGCTATTAAAGGTCCTATTTTATTTAAAGTTCTTTCGAATATTATTTCACTTGAATTCCGCCACACCATTATATTATTAATCTGAATTTTATACGTAGGGTTTTGGTCATGTAAAAAACACCTTAAATACAAAACTGGGGATTTTGATGATGAATAGATTGTCAAATCAGCAGGAGGTGCCATTAATTGCATTCCTCGAATTACTAATCTACTGCCGTAGAGACAGAGGCAAGTAAGCAAAATAGGAAGTAAAATGATAAGAATTAATGAATGCCAAAAGTCATAAAAGTACAAACCGACACCGCCCCAATATCCAGCAAGAATTAATATTGCCCCTATTTCAAATTTTTCTACCCCTGATCTTCTCCGCTTCTTATACTTTTCGATTTTATTTTCTACTTCCTCACCTAATTCTTTACTCGTAAGTTCTAATAGTTTAGCATCATCTAAGACCACACGTTTCTTATTCGAAAAGAAAATAAGTATTAATGATGCACAAATAATAATAAAGATCACAGTAATAATTTTGACTCCTTTAATCTATCTATTAAGGCAGTCGCGAAACGCGCGCGCCAGCAGAGGCAGAAACGACTGCGCACTTACCAACGCGGGTAGCAACTACTACTCGTCTTTTTTAGCTATTTCGAAGATGCGATATTTTAATTTTTCAAAAACCCTCAACCTATATAATCTAGCGTATCCTTCACTTTCAAACTCCATCTCTTTGCTTATTTCCTTCATTGAAGAGCCATTACCAATGAGTTCTATTAACTTCCGTTCCCTTTCAGTTAACATTTTAAGAGCCTCCGTTAGCACCACTACTTTTCTCGATTGCTCAAGTGACTCAGAGAGATCATCAGTTTCTTCAACATTTTCCTCATCTGTTAGAGGAGAAATTGCTAGACGACTTTTCCCTTTTAATTGATTTATCCATCGATAACGGGCGATTGCATATATATATGTTGAAATACTGGCTGAGGGTTGATATTTACCATCTCGAACATTTTGAAAAAGGGAAACCATGGCCTCTTGAAAAATATCCTTAGCATCATCCATAGATCCACTATTTCTTAATACCATGGCGGCAACTTGACGGAAAGAATCTTTATAAACTTGTTTCATTACTAAAGGATCACCGTCTCCAAAAAGAGAAAGCAACGTTTCATTTTCGTTATTTTTAGACTTGTCGTTCATAGCTTAGCGATTCTTCTTTTTATTGTCTCAATACTCTTTTTTATAAACTCATCTGAGATTCCTTTCTCAATTTCCATTGCTATTGTGACAATTTCAATAAACTGCTGGTCAACATTTCCATTGGCTGCTATATCAATATCAAGATTATAATCAAGACCTATTATCGCTTCCCGTAACTCTTCCCGAAGTTTCGGTAGTTCTTTTTCTGAATAAACTATATGACCAAGGTCGCGGATATCAAATGGTGCATCTAAAATATTTTGTGTTATTACTATTGTCTTTGTCTTTCCATACGAATGCGCGAATCCCAATTCGTAGAAGACATTGGGATTTTTTCCAGTCGTATCGGCAATGCAGAATTTAGCCTTTCGAATGTTTGAACAGATTCTTTCACACCAAACTGATTTATTTGTATATTTTAAATCTGCTCGATCGCAATGATACCTTTTTCCTGGTACTGATTCAATAGCTTGCTTTATAGCATCAAAAATAGAATTGAATCCTTCAAAGGGCATTAAGACGAAAACACAAGAATCATCTTTCTCAACTGCTGGACATTCTCCTTCTATCCTTGTACAATACATAATTCTAGATTACTAAGTTAACACGTCTGACTTCCGCACCAACAGTGGCAAAGGGCACGCGAAACGCGCACGCCAGCAGAGTAGACACCGACCAACAGATATTTAATCGCTAATTTTTTGATAGATCATTTTCTCCACAACTGATTTTCCCGCCAATATTAATCTCTCTTCTCCTTCATATCTTTTTCCAAGTTCAACAACATTAAGATTGTTGAGCCTATCTGAAATTTTTCCTTTCACATCTATTTTTGCAAATGAAATTTTTTTCTCCCTTTCATTGAACCCAAATCTCTCAATATTAAAAGCATGCCGTTCGAGTTTAGTTATTATGTATTTATTTTCATCTTGAATATAAAAAACCTCTGATCCTTCAATCGGGCCAGAAAAAACACATTTCCAACGACCAGGAAAGAAATCTTGTGGAGTGATTGAAGGCGGATCGTATTCAACGCTATATCTTGTGTCTGGAATTTTGATGGGATGATTCTGCAAAATATAATTCAGATGAATCTTACCATTGTATGAATATACAACATAAAACCATTTTTCTTCTTGTCCGTGTGGGTCACCAAATTCTTTATCATTGGGATTAATAGATGCGGAATTGTTTCTTATTTTATTTTTTATTTGTTGTGTTACTGTATATCTTTTATCGTCCGATCCATATTCCGCATGTATAATTTCTAATTTATTGACTCTTTGGCTCTGATTTATAGTATTCTTAATAACTTCATCCAACTGAGGAATTATTTTTTCTGTAGTAATTAATCCTTGACTTTCTTTAGTATATTGATAGACATCAAACGGATTATTATGCTTATCCTCGACAGCATATGTTCTGAAGTGATTCCTATACTTTTCTCTACCGCGGAGTTTTTCATGGGTTCCCACTCCAATCATTATTTGAGATGGAGCTGCTTGATCCATTATTCGTTGAGCCCTGTTAATTCCATAACCAACAAAATTTTTCCTTTCATTAATATCAATGACTACGTCGTCCTCATTTTCATTTATACCAATTCTTACTTCAAATGCCTTGGTTTCGTCAATCTTCTTCAAGATTTCTAAAGCTAATTGTAATGGGATATCATTACCTAAATCTGAATTTTCTAAAGCAATACATATTGCGTCTCCTACAGGTAACAATGTTCTTTCATCATTTTTTATATCAAAGTGTTTTAAGCTATCCACAATGATTTTATTTAGAGTATTGATCATTAAAGACTGTTGCTCATTTGCTTGTTCAGAATAATTGACAATGTCTAAGTAGAGATACCTTATATTCTTGCCCATAGATTTTTTTTATCAGGGATGGATCATCTGCCGAAACTCTTTTAGTTTAACCGGGGGCCTAAAAAAGAAATCACACATGCACCAAAGTAATCTTCTTCCTGCTGTGCACTCCGGTCTTAATTTTTACATGCGCGGTATAAGTTTGGTAGTTGGCGAGAGTAACGGTGAGGGTATAAGTTCCTGCTTCGAGACCGTTGAAGTCTGCTATTCCTTCGGCATCGGTTTGCAATTTATTTTTCATGGAGCGTAATATTTGGGGTTCAGATTATTTGGGTTCCGAAAGGTAGAAATGTTTTTTTTAATAAGAGGGAAAGATTTTTTCAAGCAAGGAAGATAAAAAATTTGTTGGTGAGAAACATTCAGGCAAATTTTTAATGGCGCATCTGCTCGTAATACGGCTAAATCCAGGTGCATGGGAGCATTATGGAACATATCCGTTTGCTGAACGTAGGAAACACCTTTAAATATCCCAATCCAAAAACCCATGCGATCAAACAAAAGACGCTTGCGTGCTGTTCTGCGCACAAAAGTGAGAGTGAGGCAAATGCTAACTTTCCGGCGTTTGGCTGTTTTTTCCTTTGCCATTGCAATTGTCACTACGTGTCTGCTTATCTATTTCAACATGGGAACGCCGAAACAAGCTGCGGCAGGTGTTAATGTAACGATGAGCTTTCAATTTCCGGAGCTTATTGGAGGCACTGCCGGTCAGGTGGGCGCCGTATATAAGTTTTCGAATGTAGTGCCCGGAGTGGATGCTCATATTGCGATTACTAATCTTTATAAGGGGGCAGGGCTTTCTGATATTGATCACTATTCAGCAGGATATGAGGAAGCATGGCAGCCCTTTGTTATAACAGTAGCAAATGATTCTTCGTGGATTGATTGGAGGATTACTTTTAAAAAAGCAGGTACCCTGAATGATACTGCGCTGAACAAAGTATGTATTTGCGCTGTGGATGTAGACGGTGACGGAGTTGGACTGAAAGAAACGGTGGGTGCTGTTTCACCGGATTATATCGCCATGTATTACGAAAGTAATCTTACTTCGGTTACTGCTGACGGATGGAACCTTGTTATATCTCCTATTGATAACATTCCCAATATTGACACTACCAGGAAGCAAGCAATGGTTCAAATGAATTTCCTGTACAGTAGCGGGTTTAGTTACCGCACAGGCGCGATTTCTACTTATCCTGCAGGTGATATAAGGCAGACGTGTTTGTATTTCAAAACATTTTTTGATCCTGATTATTTGCCGGTTGAATTGGTAACATTTAAAGGTGTTCCGGTTAATCAGAATACTGTGATGCTAACGTGGCAAACAGCTTCTGAATCAAACAATGACTATTTCATTATTGAAAGAAGTGTGGATGGGGCTCACTTTGATTCCGTAGGAATGCAAACCGGAGCGGGCACCGTTCAATTATCAACCAATTACAATTTTGAAGATACAGGTGCGCATCCCGGTATTAATTATTATCGCTTGAAGCAAAAGGATTTTAATGCCGCTGTTAAATATTCTACGGTGGTTTCCGTAGAGCTAAGCATGACAGGGAAACAGCTTGAAGTGATTTCATCAGATCCTAATCCATTTGCCGGAGCTGTAACTCTGAGCTATTTCTCGAATCAAAACAGTGTTGCATCTTATTCGGTATGCAACTCAAGCGGAAGAATTGTATTGAAGGGTGAGGCGGAAGTGCACGAAGGAAAAAATCAATTGAATCTTCCTGAAATAGGCGACTTACAGAATGGTGTCTATTTTCTTCAATTAACGGAAGGAGCAGTGGCTTCAAATATTTTTAAGATCATGAGCGTGAAGTAAGTTTTGCCGATAACTTTTGGCTCTGACTTTCGGAAGCTGAATAGTGGTGGCAATATCTAACTTTAAAACTCCTCACTCGAAATGATACTGCATTCCTCTTCATGCCCAAAATAAAACTGCTGCGCAATTAAGACCTTGTCAAGCAGAAAATACTTTAAAAGATCATGCATAGCTTAGAAGAATTCATTATGTAAAAGTAAGGAGGAACAATCATCTCAGGTACTGAATATGGGGAATTGTCGGTGCGAAGCATTCAGTCAATTTTTAAATTACTAGCTTTAGAATCAACGGTGATTAAGAAAGCAGTTTTCAGGATGCTTTTGAAAACTCAAGATAAATATGCTTCACGGCCCAGGTGCACAAGATAACCCATGCAACAGCAAGTGAGACGCCTGCAACAATATCAGTTGCGTAATGAACCCGTAATACGATTCGGCTTATTCCAATGCTGAGCGCAATGAGCGCCAGCACTATTGAAAGCATCCATTTAATATTGTTACTCATCTTTTCGTCTTCCCAAATGAGATAGATGAGAAGTCCGCAAAAAATAACAGAAGACATAGCGTGACCGCTGGGGAAGCTATAGGTGCTTAGCTTCTGAATGAGCGGCATATCAGGCCGGTCGCGGTGAAACAGAAGCTTTAATGCGAACTCGAGTGCCATTCCGCTGAGTGAGATGATGGCGATATCCAACGCATACTTAATTTTTTTCCTGACTAGAAAATAGAACGTCAAAATCACATAAGCGGGAAGAAGGAAAGTGGAAGATCCGAAGAATGAAATAGTTACCATGTAAGTAATCAGCACCGGAGACGAAAAGGGTTTAAGAAAATCAGAAACAAGCTGGTCAAATCCATTTTCTTTTTCTAAGACGGCTTCGTCTGCTATAAAAGCAAAGAGCACGATGAACCCTATGAAAAAGGCGATACCGATCAGGGCTTTCAAAATGCCATGATGTACTTCAACTTTGATTTTCTTTTTCAATCTTTTGTTTTTTCGTGGTCGCATCTCACGCTTCGAGTCTGCATTCTACAAATCTGTGACCACGATATTTTTTTGTTTCATGCGCGGCGGTGAAGGGGTGAGAAAGACCCGGAATCAAAATGACACGACAGAAGTGTGAGGAATTTTTTCAGGCAATGAAGATCAAAAACTTTATTGCTGCAAAGCACTTGCATTATTTCCGTCTCAGAAAAATTCCGGCATTCAAAGCATAACCCACTGTGCCGGGGCGTATGTTTAAATAGTCATCGGGGAGTGTGAGTTCCATGGCTACTGTTTCGTTATCACTTAAACTGATGTTGCCCGATGTGGTGATGGTTGCTTCGGTGAGCTTGTTTTCTAAAGGAGTTCGTGCTTCGAGACTATCATTCTTTACCCATTGCCCGCAATAAAAATCATTGGCACTAAACAAACTGTTTTGAAAATGATAAGCGGATTGGTTGTAGTAATTCTTGATCCAGGCAAAGCGGCAATGCGTGACAATGTTGTTGCTGAAATAGAAATTTGAATCAGCCCGTGCTGTCCACACGCCTGCCTGGTACGCACCGTACACGATACAATGCGACATGGTATCGTTCATTTTTATCTCTTTCGCTCTCCAGTAGACTACTGCATTGCGGCAGTTGTAAAAGATGCAATGATCAATCACTGTTTCTTGCCCGTCGCTCAATACTCCCACCTGGATTGGGGAACCATATTTTTCTCCGATGAAGATGCACTGCGTCACCTTTAAACCCACAAGTGAATTATCGGCGCGTCCAATGGGATAATACAATGTTGTTTTGGGATTAGGATTGCCGGTGAACTTAAGCCCTTGAATCAGTACATGACTACATGACACTAAAATCGCAGTGCAGTTGGTGAATTCAAATGCTGCTGTTGTATCGGCATCGCAAAATATCACGGGCATTGAGGAAGCTTTCCATCCTGCATCATCAGGCATAATGGCTGCCTCAATTGTGAGTGGTTGCTTTGCAGTGAAACTACGCCCGGGTTTAAGCTCAATCTTATCTTTTAAATGATATAAACCCGGAAGAAGTTTTATTGAGACACCCCCATTTCCCTGCAATTCATTAACAACCGCAATTGCCTTTGTGAATGTGTGAAAGGGATGCGTCTTATCTCCTGATGCTGCATCGTCACCTTTCGAAGCGTCAACATAATATTGCTGAGGAGCAGCATGAGTACATGCGATAAGTTGCAATAGCAAAACAGAGATAATAAGCCTGATCATGGTGGTTTTTTAAATGAGATAAAAAAAATTCAAAATAATTATACGAGTAAAACAAAACGCTTCTGCTTCACAAGAGCAATTGATTGGACGAATGATGATTTTCATTCGACGATTGCATTAGCAGGTTTGATCAGGGTTAGTCTAACACGCCCATGGTTCACTGCGCTCCTCCCCCAGTCCTAAATAAAACTGTTGCGCAATCAAGTCTTTGTCGAGAAGAAAATATTTGAGAAGACCATTCACAGCGGTGCGCATTATTATTGCAAAAATCTCTTAATGCTCCTTTACCAACTTCATCACTTCCACTAATTTTCCCTCTACTATAATTTTGACCAGGTAAATTCCATCTGAGAAATTTTCTCCAACAACTACATTGCTATTCCTGAAATAATGGGACTCCTTGAGCCTGCCTGTAAGATTGTAGATGAGAACTTCTCCACCTTCACGGAGCACTGAGGTGTAAATTATAAATGTGTTTGATGAAGGGTTAGGAGAAACTTTAACAGGCGTATTGAAGATTGCAAGAGAAGGAACATTTGTGGGTACCGGAGGCATTATACCGATTGTATCAGGTGATGTAACGTTGATCTGGTTAAAAAAATAAGCGGCATCATCGAGCTGTGGATTCGATATTGAAAAGATGCAGGTTCCGGCGGGAGCCATGGAGTCCACTTTGAAGTTTAAATAACCGACAATCCCGTTGCCTGTAATGTTGTGATGATCAAATCGCGATTCGGCAATATCTAACGCGCCATTGCTGAAGCGAAGTTTTTTAAAGCGAAGAAGACTATCGTACTCTGCCAACCAGCTATCGTTGAAGTCGAATGTGATGCTGTTCTTATCGAGATAAACAGAATCAAAATTTATTGTAAATGCCGTTCCGTAAACGAAATATGCGAAACTGGTATCGCTTCCAATAGTTACCGGGACTGAATAGTAAGAGTTGGAGTAGAGAGTATCATCGTTAAAATCAAATTGAATACTTACAGCGGGATTGGAAATGAATACAGGAGAACAGTGAGGGTTATGTGTTTTCAGGTAATTTGTCTTTATAGCGAATGTGTCTAAAAAATTTATTGTTCCGTTTCCATTCCCATCAGTGTGTTTGAAATTTAAACTATCAGGTAGATTCCAAAACCAGTCATCAGCGTAGTAATCTTGCCATGAATACGAGTAGATATCTCTTTCAGGGCCAACAAAAGAATTCAAAACCCCGAGAGCGAGTATGTCACGATTATCTGCAATGCCATCATCATTGAAATCACCGGGCCATACGCAATCGTTATCTATATAAATCATGATGTAAGCGCTGTCCTTTAAACCGCCAGACGTTGAGGTGATTTTATATAATGTTGTTTGAGTCGGGAAAGCAATAAATCCGGAATCTGTTGCCTGAGTATTTATAGAAGGGTTCCAGGAAAGATTTGCAGCCACGAGACCTGTACAGGTATCAATGAACGTAAAGTTTGCGGTGTCTCCAATACACAATGTAGAATCACTATAAGTAAATTTCAATTGAGGAAAACAGGTGAAATCAAAACCATGGTGTTTCCAGATGCCATCAAGCCGGGCGAGAAATACATTGGAATCGTCTGCAATGATTTGCTCACCCGGAACGGGCAATTGAATGTTTTCGTTAATCACTTTCCAATCAGTTCCTGAAGATGTTCCGGAATATATATTGTTATATCCCAACGCAAACACTAAGCTATCAACTCTCCAGGCGCCTTTGTACCCATCGCTGCCAGGAGCATTAAGCGAACTCCAGTTGGCCCCCTTATCAGTGCTGTAATAAACTTTGTCAGATGTTATATATAAAAGAGAGTCATACTTCTGAAAGGATTTGAAGATTTTATTTGTTACTCCATTGCTTGAAGCGGTCCATGTTTGCCCTGAATCTACGGTAGCCCATATCTGCGAATTGGTGCAGGCGATAACTTTATTTCCGATGGTGCCCATCGTAAATATATATCCTGAGAGGGTAGTAAGCTGCCAATTATCACCGTTATCATAAGAAACATAAACACCCGTAGATCCGAGATTACAATATAATAAACCGTCATCGGTAATTACTATATTTCTCACATCTTGCTGCGCCCCGAGACCGGTACCGCTTGGAACCCATGTTTTACCATAGTCTGCAGATTTGTATAGATGGTAATCGAGCGTTCCGGCAAAAATTGTTGAATCTTTCACCGCTATGGAGTAAATGTATTTTTCCGGCAGGCCGGAGTCTATTTCAGTCCAGGAATTTCCTTCATCGTGCGTGAAGAAGAGTCCGGCAGGGCTCGCAAGGAAAATGTCTACGCCAAACTTTGCAAGTTTATATATGGATTCATAAGCTGTAAACCCGTTATTTGAAACATCCCAATGATCGCCAAAGTCATCAGAATAATATATACCTGAACCATCAACAGTAGAAAAGACTCTCCCTCCTGCTATAATCACATCTTCTGCGAATACATCCGGCATTCCATCAGGCGAGCGATGAAAGCTATTTCCGTAATCATGAGAAACGTAAACCCCGCTGTCTAATGTAGTCACGTAAATATTTTCATCCTTACCGGCAATTTCGCGAGGTAGTGATCCATCAGTTATAGAAGTAACGAGTGTCCATCCGGAACCTGTGGTGGATCTATAAATCTTTTGATCGTAAACAGAATAAAGTGTGTCATTCACAAGCTCAAGATGAAGATAGCTGGCAAATGTGGTGGATGTCCAATGAATACCACTGTCAATTGACCTGCGGACACCATACGAAGAAGAACAAAAGAGTGTGTCGTTACGAAAAACTAAACTGCCAAAACCGGAACCGGAATATGTTTGTAACCAGTAAGCGAGATCCTGTGAGAGATAAATTCCATTACTGGTAGCAACAATCACACGGTTTCCGGCTGTTACGATACTATTGACATCATCAAAAACATTTGAGCTAACGTGCTGCCAGTACTCGCCGTTGTTATTGCTGATATAAAGGCCCCAATAAGCACTTCCGGCATAGATATTACCTGAACTGTCACATGACAAAGATGTTATCCATGGATATGGAACCATACCGTTGCTCCTTTGCTGCCAAGTAACTCCACTATCTTCTGATATGAAAACACCGACCTGGCAACCGACAAATAGTTTCCCATTCAAATCAGCAATCGTGGTAGCGCGGCCTCCATCGGGTCCATTCGCCCGAGTCCATTGTCCGAAAGCATGCGCTAAAACAAATAGAAGAAGGAAAAAAATAAGAGGAGCGCTTTTATATCGCATTGTGTGTGTTTTTTTATTGATGGTATGATTGTCCCTCACCAACTAATCATTAATTCCCTAAAAGGTGTGAGCAACTTTTTCAAGCAATGAAGATAAAAGAATTTATTGTCCGATTGCGGTTTCCTTGTTCAATTTTCCGCACAAAAAAAAATTCTATTTTTATGCGCACTTGATTTTCACAAAACATTTTTCAATATGAAGAAATTACTCTTTACTCTTTTCTATACTATCTGCATATGTTCAACAACCTTTGGTCAATGGGGCTTGGGAAAGGTCTCAGAATTACAGGAAGCAAAAAACAGAACCCTGATCGTAATGCTTGAGTCAGAAACTCCGGGCATGCTTAAGAAACTTGACAAGGAAGGCAACGCTGATTTGCGCCCCCGATACAAAGAAGTGATTGATGAGTACAATAAAAATATTCAGGAAGTAGCAAAGTCATGCTGGACGTTTAACGATAAGATTGAATTTAAGACTGCAGACGAGATTGATAAGCTGCGCAGTGATAAAAACAAATCTTATGTTGTGCTGCTGTGTTACACCATGAAAAATGCCGCAGTAACTACGATGCAAAATTTCGGGTTAGACTATTCCATAAATGACTTATTGAAACCAGATGACAGGAAATCAGGATTGGGTGAAATTGTGATTATGAAGATCAACCTCATTGAAGATATAAATAAGGAGATACCGCTCTACTATGTGGGCTTGCCGAATCTTTTCCCGAAGAAAGCCGATTTGCAATGGGGAATGGAAACCATTCACTGGTACTTTAATGCGCGGCTTGCAAATGCTAAAGCAAAAGACATACGTGAAATGTATCAAATCAATTCCTCGAAACTCGCGAGCATGACCCTGCTGATACGCGAAAAAGATTTAGACCCGGAAGTAAAACCCGGAGCTATAAAAAAGACTTATCCCTACCCGTATAAAGTAGTTGACCAGGAAACATTTGATTCTGTAATTCTCAATCACAGTGAGGGATACGCGTACGTAATCAATTCTGCAAGTATGGAACAGGGTGGTGCCAGTGTGGTACGCCTCAATCAATATGTTACAAATGCTAAAGATGGAGTTCCTTATGCCCTGGTGAGGCCGAGCGGAAGCGCAAACTTCGGCGCGGGAATGCTATCGGGCTATGGTATTACCTCCTCTGCCGGAAGCATAAATATTGATGAACGGGTTTTTACTGAAATCACAAAGCAGATAAAAGGAGAAAAATAGTTTGTCCGCTGTCAATGTGCCTTCATTCTTCTCCTTTGCGAAACATCTTGAATAAAATCTTGCTGAAGAAATTTTTAGGCCACTCAATATTTTTTTTCGTGGCTGCGCTTTTATTAACATCCTGGTCATGTTCTTCGCATCAAAATAAAACAGAGACCAACGACGCAACCTCTGACGGGGTTCAAAACTCCGTAAGGGTTGCGCTGCAAAAAGAAAACTTTATCCGTAAAGACTCCTTAGGAAAAAGAGGAAAAGTGATTCCGAAAATTTCGTGCAAATCGAATCCTGCTCTTTCGTTCGCTCTCTACCTTCCTTCTTCTTATGATACTTCGAGAAAATTCCCCGTCATCATCTTCTTCGATCCTCATGGCAGCGGGAATTTTGTAGTTACAAAATATCACCATCTCGCCGAGGAATTCGGAGAGATTCTCATTGGCTCTAATGACTCGAAGAATGGATTGTCATTTGAACAAACAAATCAAATTGCAAACACTCTTGTCAGCGAAGTAATATCGCGGCTCTCTGTTGAAAATGAGGTCACACTTTCCGGATTTTCAGGCGGCGCGCGTGTCGCACTTTCTTCGGCAATGAGCAATCAAAATGTTTCATCAGTAATTTATTGCGGGGCGGCTATGCCGGTTCAAAACGGCTCGAGAATTTTTTCTGCCCTCGGCTTTGCGGGCGTGAATGACATGAACTATGCGGATGTAATTGGCTTCGATCAATCACTGCGATCAACTTCTTACAATCATTTTCTAATTGAGTGGAATGGTAAGCACGAGTGGCCTGATAGCGCCTCGTTTCGCGATGCTTTTTACTGGCTTACTTTCAATCGCATGAGGGCACATGAAATTTCTTTCAATACAGAGATGACTCAGCAATTTGTTGATGAGAATAACAAACGATTAAAAAGCGCTAACGACTTGACTAAAGAAGCAACTCTTGAAAAAGTTGTTTTCTTCCTCGATGGATTGTATTCTGTTGATAAGTACAAAGCCCAGGTAATCGAGATTCAGCAAAACCCTTCTTATGAAAAAGAATTAAACGACAAACAAAAAGTGTTGCAGCAGGAAACAGCGATGAAGCAGCAGTATGTAGATGATTTTCAGACTAAGGATTTAAACTGGTGGAAAACAGAGATAGCAAGGATAAGTGCTATCAAAGATCCACAGCAAAAACCAATGTATCAGCGATTACTCGGCTTCATTTCACTGGCAGGATATTCGATTTCAAACAACTCTATTCAGCAAGGCAAATTCCCGATGGCAGAGAAAATGCTGGCTATCTATAAGCTTGCGGATCCGAAAAATTCTGACCAGCCATTTCTTGAGGCGTGTATGTACGCGAAGCAGGGAAAAAGTGATGAAGCTATTCAATCACTTCAACGTGCTGTAGATTTGGGCTTGAATGATCTGACAAAAATTTTGAGCGAGCCTTCGCTTGCTTCACTTAAGCAAAATGAGAAATTCAAATTGCTTCTCTCAAAAATGAAACGGTAATGAACAAAATACTTTTCTTCATCTTCTCCCTAACCTCTACTGCTTTTCTTAATTCATGCAGCAACAAATCTGATGAATCTATGATTTCTTCACATTCAACTTCTCTCTTTGATGATAAGTGTAAGTCTCCATTAACGTGTAAGCTCACATCCGCTGAAATGCAGCAGCGTAAAACAGCGGTACTCGCTTTGATTCAAAAAAATGTGCTGGAAAAAAAAGAACTTGATGATGGCTATGCGTTTAAATTCCAGGGTAACGATGCTATGATAGATACACTAACTGCATTCATTAAAACAGAAAAAGAATGTTGTGATTTCTTCACATTTAATCTTGCTGTCAGAGGTAACCAGGATTATGTGTGGCTGCAGCTAACAGGTCCCGAGGGGGTGAAAGATTTTATTAAAACCGAGTTAGAATTATAGTCAAATATCTTTCTCGTACTCGTCGTTAAGCATTTTTTAACTTCATGTTATCAAATTAACACCAGAATGAAAAAAATTTGATGCAGTTTTGCAGTTTGCATTTAACCCAATATTCATGACTGACTCCCTTATGAAGAAAGAAGATTTGAAAAAGACCTTTGTTCTTGGTAATGAATTGACTCAGGAGCAACTCTCCTTCTTCGACAAGTACGGTTTCATTCACTTCACCAATTATTTTACTCCGGAGCAAGTGCAAGCCGGAATTAAAGCCATGGAGGATGTGGAGCGCGATTGGATTAAGAACAACGTGACCAAAATGAATGGCATTCCCATTAAATATGGAGTGGATGAAAATGGAAAGACCATCGTACAACGCTTCGCTTTTGCTTCACTGAGTTCCCCCGTGCTGCATGAGTTTCTTGCTGATCCTCGCTTACAGGCGTTGAAGGGTTTTGTTGGTGATGATAGCAGAATTGGTGAAAACGAAAAAGATGGTGTAGTGATCAGTCATTATGTGAATACTGAAGATAGCCAGCTCGCAAAACTCGGGTGGCATACTGACGGTATGCGCGATGTGTTTGCAGGTTTCCGTCTTGATCCGATGGTGAATGTGGGAATCAGTCTTGATGATTCTCCAAGAGAAAAAGGTGGCTTACGAGTGCTGCCGGGATCGCATAAGCAAAACATTTATGAGTTCTTTTTCAAGAAGAAGCATTTTATTGACAATCGCGACGACAAAAACGAATTTGCCATTGAAACCAGAGCCGGTGATCTCACTGTGCATCACGGTCGTGTGTGGCATCGCGCAGCTTTGGCAACAGTGAAAGGGGCAGCCAGCAAGCGTCGCATGATGTACTTCCCGATTATCGCCGGCAAGTTCAAGCCCAAATCGGAAAAAAGCAAGACACCGATTTACCATCACTTTCAGCGAGTGATTGGATAGTAAATAAGTGAATGGTCAATAGCGAAGCTGGAAGACATTCGCTTATTAAATTCTGCGGAAAATCCGAAATCTTAATTCTGAAACTTAGCGAAGCGCTCTCATGAATTCCTTTAAAATAATATTGAGTAATTCGTAATTCAAAATCACTTATGTCTTATGCCTTAATCACCGGTGCAAGTAAGGGCATTGGAAAAGCATTTGCAGAATCTCTTGCGAAAAGAAAATTTGATCTCTTGCTAATTGCAAGAACGGATTCACTACTTCAGCAACTTTCAATTGATCTCAATAAAAAGTATGGAGTGAATGTTCAATATCTCGCTCTCGATCTTTCACAGCAGGATTCTGCCCAAAAAATTTTTCAGTGGGTTGATGAAAATAAATTCAATATTCAGGTTCTCATTAATAATGCGGGCTATGCCTTGTGGGGAAATTTTGTTGAGCTGAGTTTGCAGGAGCAGAATGAGATGATCATGGTGAATATTAATACGATGATTAGTCTGACTCATCTTCTTGTTCCAAAATTGCTTTTGCAGGATAAGGCATACATCCTGAATGTTGCAAGCAGTGCCGGTTACCAGGCAGTACCGACGATTGCACTATATGCTGCTGCCAAATCATTCATCCTTACTTTCTCCCGCGGTTTACATCATGAATTGAAGAACACTCCTCTTTCCGTCACATGTCTTTCTCCCGGGCCGACAAAAACGAATTTCGTTGAGCGGGCAGGAATGTTTCACATGCAAAAGCTCTCTGACAAAATGAGTATGAGTGCGGAAACTGTTGCCGAGTTTGGAATTAAGGGAATGCTGGCAAGGAAAATTGAAATCATCCCCGGCTTCACGAATCAACTTGGAGTGTTCATGGCCCGGCATGCTCCCAAGAAAATCGTGGAAAAAGTTGCAGGTGGTTTGTATGTAAAGAAAGACTGAGTAAATGGTCAATTGACAAAAGACAGATGCAGCAGTCAAAAATCTGATTCAATAGAATATGATAACAGATCTAACATGGAGAGAAGCGCTTCAGAGAAATAGTTATCGAATTCAATTTCTTGTTACAGTTGCAGCCTTACTTTTTATTGCTGTTCTTATTCCGCAGTTTTTTTTATATATCCAGGAACGAGGCGGTTATGTGCTGAATGATCCGGTGTTGAATCTTTTAACACCCGCTCAAAATTTTTCTGTACTCATCTTCACACTTATTTATTCTGCCCTTATAACGGCTATCATTTCATTTTCAATTTACCCTCTCGTTCTTTTGCGGGCAATGCAAGCATATTGTCTGCTTACGACCCTGAGAGTGCTTTCTGTTTTGCTCATTCCTTTGAATGATCCACCCGGAATTATTGTCTTGAATGACCCTTTTGTTCAAATATTATCATACGGTGGAAAAGCAATTACAAAAGATCTTTTCTTTTCTGGTCATGTCTCCACTTTATTTCTCCTGTTTCTTGCAGCACCAAAACGATGGCTTAAATATTTCTTTCTAATTATTACACTCATTGTTGCCACGTGCATTTTAATTCAGCATGTGCATTATACAATTGATGTGCTTGCGGCACCGGTGTTTTCCTGGATCTGTTATAAGATTTTCTTCTCGATAAAAAAGTTTGAGCCAAGATAAGCCTGGAGTTTCTCACTGCACGCCCCTAATATTTCCTGAGAGGCAAAAAGAAAATCTCATTTAATTGAACCATACCTTTTATTCTTAGCTGTCATCTTAATAAAGTAATCTAATCGTTTTCGGAAAACCTCCGGGCGATTTCTGCTGTTGTCGAGGAAACCAATTCTAATATTTTTATAGTAGTCCGGAAAGTTTTTAAAGTTCTTCCATGCGACAGGATCTTTTTTTATTTCTGTGAGAATATCTTTTGGCAGTTTATACTTCTTCAATTCACCGGGCTGTGGTGAAACTTCTAATGTCTTTTGAAAGTGATGCTTAATGCTTTCGAAACCTGCAGCAGTCATCAAACCTGCTTTAATAAGCCGCCGAATGCGCTCCTTGTTCAACTCAGAGAGAGCACTATTTTTCTTTCGGGGACTAAATCTTTGGGCTGAACAATCTTTGTCAATGGACTTCCTTGTACTATCTATCCAACCAAAACAAAGAGCATATTCCACGGCTTCATTATGAGACATTATTTGTTTTCCGCTTTGCTTGTTGTAACAGACCAACCAAATCTCTGATTCCGTCTTGTGATTTTTTTCAAGCCACGTCCGCCATTGCCTTTTGTTTCTCGGATTGAATTTCTTGCCGATCTCCATAGTTTGTTGTTCTTAGTTGTTTAATTTTTTTTCGGAAGAAAGTATGCCGATAAAAATTTTGCCAGGCGAAAATAGATTTCCCTTTTGTTTAATTAAGAGTTTGTCCTTTGCAAGGCACAAGATGCTCATGAAAAAAATCGAAATTCACCGCTGGATATAACTCTCTTCAGAGCCAAGATGCATCTTCTACACGCTTCAACAGATTCTCCTCCTGCTTTTTCATGGGATGATTGGTATGCATCGGTGGGTGGAAGATCAATCAATATCGAGGAAGTGAATAAATATCTCAATGACATTTATAACGACCAGTACAAACGTTTTGAAGGAGAAGTTGCTTCAGTAAAGAGAGAATTTAAAAGCGAAGAAGAGGCATCGCAGTTGATTAAAGACAAGGCGCAAGAATTCGGCGCTGACATTGTAGGAATCTGTGAGATTGAGCCATCGGATATTTACAGAGGGAAAACGGTGACGGAAAAATTTGCGATTGCTGTTGGGCAAAGAATGAAGTGGAAAGAATTCCAGGTAGTGCCCTCTCCTACTTCTGCCATTGAATGTCTTCGCGTTTATTACTCTCTCGGAGAAACAGTGATTAAACTTGCTGCCTTCATTCGATCGATTGGGTACACGTGCAAAGTGGAGCATCCTATTGGCGACAGTGATGTTCTTCACATTCCAATCGGATTGAAAGCAGGATTCGGTGAGTTGGGAAGACATGGTTCCATCATCAATCCCAAGTTAGGTCCCCTGTTCAGAATGGGAAGCGTGATCACTTCTATTCCCATGAAGATTGATCACCCGATTGATGCGGGCATCGCTGCCTTCTGCGACAATTGCAGAGCTTGCAGGATCTATTGCCCCGCGAAAGCAATTCCTGACGAAAGAAATCCTGCAGCAGGAAAAGATCATCTCGGTAATGATCGCTACCAGGTTGATACAGGAAAATGTTTTCCATACTTTGCTAAATACAATTACTGCTCAGCGTGTTTGCCGGTTTGTGTTTACAATCATAAAGAATGGGCAAAAGATTTTGAAGGACATGAGACTAAACTTTTTCCGCATGTGATTTTTGAAAAACCTCCGCTTCCATCCTATAATGTTCCAAAAGAGATACGACATGAGTTTTCAAAAATGGGAGATGAAAACTTGTTCGCGAAAACAAAAAAGAAATCAGGGTAATTTTTACAAGGCAGCATTCCATAGTACTGGCCGTGCCTTCGCACGAATAGCATTCTCATTCTCCAGCAAATGCAACTGCGTTTCAACAGCAATGTCATCTTCAATCACGTTCTGGTAATCATCATAAGGGCCGCGCTTGGCTAATGCTTTCCAGGCAACAGCAAGGGTATCAACCAAGACAAGGAAGAGAATCAAAAAATACTTCACCGTTCTTGCATTGGAACCTTCCATATTTTCCAATTGCACTAATGCATTCTCGCGTGCAATGTAACCGTTGCTGAAAGTTGCGCTATACTTCGTAAGTTCAAGTTGTTTGAGATTTTCTTCCTGCAATTTGTTCAAACTGTCGCGTTGGTACAAAACATTTAATTCATGTTCAGCTTGCGTGAGTTGTCCGTTGATTGTTTCTGCTCTCTTCTTGTAGCCGGGAATTCCGGATGTTGAACCGCAATCAGTATTGATCTTTACATCTGTCTGTTCATAGATCAGCAACTTCCTCAGGCATTTCACATAATCTTCTTGAGTGGCAATGGAACCTTTGAGTTCATTTGCTTTTGCATCGTGATCGGCACGAATTGTTTTCTCAGCAATCGTTTTGTTCGAATTTAAAACCTGCTCAATGTCATTGTGGAAATAGAGAAGTACAAATGGATGAGCAATTCCAATCCCAATGAATGCAGAGAGAACCAACCTGCTGATGAAGGCAAATGAGAATACGTCGTGCTTCAAATTCTGAACCTCAATTTGCCGTTGTGATTTGTCCGGTGACTTAAGATTGTTTGCTTTTCTGAATGAAGAAACCAAAAAGCGATCGGCAAAAAAGATGATCATCGCCCAGCAGATTCCCGCAGGCACATAGTAATACCAATACTCCGTGAATGTAGAGATGGCATACGTCATGGTGAATGTTGCAAGAATGGCCGGTATCAAAACCAGCGTTCCATATCCTGCATGCTTGATGTGTTCTGAGCGTGGACATTTTGCTAACACATCGGTATTGGAACCGGAGCACCAAACCAAAAACTCATAGATCGCTTTTTTCATGAAGTGAGAATTGATGAAGTGAAAGTCGGTCTATAGCGATTGGTGGAGGGTGATTGTTACTCTTGTGGTCTGGTTTAATTTTTAGAAAATTTAGTATTGACTCAGCAATTCGACAAGTGGAACGACCGAAGGCTGGGAAAAGTGTTTCAGTTAGTGCACTAACAACACTTTTCCACTCACTCTCTTATCAGGCGAATATTCCGCTGTGATGAAGTAGGTTCCAGCCGCAAAATCATTCAGATCAATTTCAAAAGAATCATTCTTATTTGCTTCACTGCGAAGAATAATTTTCCCGGTAAGATCAGTGACAAAAAGTTCTTTGATTGTTCCAACAACTTCCACATGCACAATTCCAAAAGTCGGATTGGGATAATATTTCCATTGAATGAACTTTGGATCATCTACCGAATGATTTCCATCAGAAGTTTGCTGTACACTATCAATTGTTGCAATAGCATAAGAATCTACAAGAGTATTTGCGAGAATAGGATTTGAAACAACAAGAGTATCTGCTGTAATAGTTTTCACGGCCGGCGCACAATCTACAGTGTGAGAAAAATTATAGATCACGCGAAAGAGAATGTTGTTTAACAATTCCACATCGTATTTATCAGTCGTGGGCTTTATATGAACTCCTCCTATCCCACTTTCGTCAGTTAAAAAAACATACGTACCATTGGTTGCCAAAGCAAATGAGCGCAACAAATATTCAGTGCTCTTATCAATGCCGCTGCAGGTAACTGGAATAATCCGGATCCCCTTTGCCGCTGCCTGCATTACTAACTGATGCAATTGATTAATGATGTCAGGCTCACCGTGCGGTGGCGCGTCCAGAACAAGAAAGATCATCCGCGCTGTGGCCGCTGATCTCCATGATAAATGATTGATGGCTGCATTCAATGCTTCATCAACTGCTTCGGGGTAATCACCTCCACCGCCGGCATTATTCTCTCTAATGAAGTTGATCGTTGAATTAATATCAGGAGCGAGATCAGACTTTTTTGTCAGATAGTCATCTGTGTGATCGCGATAGAACACGCAACCCAAATTCAAGTTTTTGTTTGCCAATGAATCTTTGATTTTGATGATGACGTTGTTCAACTCTGCCTTTAGGTAATCAATCTCATCCTGCATGGAACCGGTTGCATCCACAACGAAAGCAATATCTACCGCATCCGGTGCGCCACAAGCAACCGGAATTTTCAGGATGTTGATTCCTTCATGAAACTCTTTGACATGACGAAGAGAATAATTTTCTCCATTCAATGAGACTTGAATTGCGAGATTACCGGCGGTTGAGTTGCCGAACATGTTTGCCCATAGCTCTGCTTTACCAGTGTTGTCAGTTCTTGCGCTCCAAAAAATTTGTTGCTTGTCGTTTACCAATCTCGTTTCTGCATCTACTACCGGCATTCCGTTTTCAGTTTCAACCTGAATCGAATACCGCTGATCAGGTTGAATTTTCCAAAGCGTTTTCCATTCCTTCAAATCTTTTGATTCAATGTCCTTCCATAAAATCCATTTGCTGAAATCATTGATCTCTCCTGCTGTAAGTATGCCGGCTTTTGAATTCGGGTCAGTGTAAATTGCCAAGACCGAACTCTCTTTTTCATCACTCCTCGAAACGCCGGCTGATTTCGAAATAGAATATGAAGCAACTTCAACAGACCGCATTGGTGCAGCATCCATCACCATAACCTCATCCAGAATTTTAAAATCCGGTTGAAGAAAAATATGAATTGAATCTTTGTTTTTCCTGAGAGTTATTTCTTCGGACTTAAAGCCCAGGTATTTTATTACCAAGGTGACTGCAGAGTCCGGAACCATCAAACGGAAATCTCCAAACCCATCCGTCGTTGCTCCAAGCAAAGAATTTTTGATCATCACTGATGCTGAAATGAGCGGCTCATTCTTGTCATCAGTTACTATCCCTTTTATGATTCTGGTCTGGCCTAAAGCAAAAAGGGAAATCGTGATCAACCAAACAATAAGAGAGAGTGAGAGTAAATGTTTCATGACTTGATTGGTTTGATAAAAGAAATGACGAGCAGAAAATTGATAGCGTTGCGCATTGAAAGAGTTATGACAATCATTTGACAGATGCAAGAGGAAATGATTTTCCATAAGCAACCATCTTTTTATTTCGCTTAAGAATTAACTTCGAGAAAATTTTATTCACTCATGCAGATTGTTGAAGGCAACATTGTTGACGTAATCAACAAAGAAATTTTTCCGGGGCGAATTCACTATGAGACCGAAAGAATCAAAACCATTCAGCGATTAAGCCATTCAGCCATTGAGCAATTCATTCTCCCCGGATTTATTGACGCTCATGTTCACATTGAGAGCAGCATGCTTGTACCTTCTGAGTTCGCACGCATAGCGGTAACTCACGGAACAGTAGGCACTGTATCAGACCCGCACGAGATTGCCAATGTTCTTGGAATTGACGGAATAGAGTATATGATTGAGAATGGAAAACAGGTTCCTTTCCATTTCAACTTCGGGGCGCCATCATGTGTGCCCGCCACAAATTTTGAAACCGCCGGCGCGGTGATTGATTCAACAGCGATTGAACAACTTTTGCAGAGGAAGGAAATTCATTACCTCAGCGAGATGATGAACTATCCCGGAGTTTTATTTCATGATGAAGAAGTGATGAAAAAAATTGCCGCGGCAAAAAAGATCGGAAAGCCTATTGACGGACATGCTCCAGGTTTAACAGGAGAGGAAGCAGAGAAATATATTGCCGCAGGCATTACTACTGATCATGAGTGCTTCACTTACGATGAAGCATTACATAAACTGCAGAATGGAATGAAGGTGATTATTCGTGAAGGAAGTGCTGCAAAAAATTTTGAAGCACTGATTCCCTTGCTCGATCAGTTTCCGGAAATGGTTATGTTTTGTTCAGACGATAAGCACCCAGATGATTTGGTAAAAAGTCATATCAATGAACTTGTGATTCGTGCTCTCGCCCATGGCTGTAATTTCTGGAATGTTCTACGTGCGGCTACCTTGAATCCTGTTCTTCATTACAAACTCGAATGCGGATTGCTTCGCGAAAATGATTCTGCAGATTTCATTGTAGTAGATGACTTTGAACAATTCAATGTGCTGAAAACTTTTGTTCGTGGAAATTTAGTGGCGAAGGAAGGGAAAAGTTTCATTGAAAGAATTGAAGCCCCGATTGTCAACAACTTTCATTGCACACCAAAATCTCCGGAAGACTTTTCATTTCCAATAGACAAAAATGATTTTACAAAAAGTGTTCGTGTAATTGAGGCGCTCGACGGACAATTGATTACGAAAACAATTTTGCATGCCGCTTCTCGATTGGCGAATGAAGACTCCCAACTTATTTCTGACGTTGAAAGTGATGTTTTGAAATTCACGGTCGTCAATCGCTATACTAATGCGAAACCAACTGTTGGTTTCATCAAGAATTTTGGATTGAAGACCGGTGCAATTGCTTCATGTGTGGGTCATGATTCACACAACATTCTTGCTGTAGGAGTGACTGATGAATTCATTTGCCGTGCAGTAAATTTTATAATTGAAGCAAAGGGTGGATTAGTGACGGTCACTAATGATAAACATATGCTATTACCTCTTCCTGTAGGAGGCATTATGACAAATAAATCTGCATATGCTGTCGCTTCTTATTATGAAGAAATTGATGCCATGGTAAAAAACATGGGATCAAAGCTTCACTCTCCATTCATGACGCTTTCATTCATGGCTCTTCTTGTGATTCCGCAACTCAAACTAAGTGACAAAGGATTGTTTGACGGAAATAAGTTTCAGTTTACTTCTTTGCTTTGCTAACTACATCAATATTTTTTTCGTTCCCACATTACTATCTTTTCTTACTTAAATATGTGGAATTTTTTTCCCCGCCGATAAGTTTTTTTATTCGAAGTCCATGGAACGAAAGAAAAATGGCTCAGGTAAGACTGGCATCTTATTAGGAACTATTCAGACATTATTGTTAACCTAAAAAAATAAAAACATGAAAAGGAATTTTTTGATAGCACTTATAACCCTTTTTTCATTTGGTTATTCAGCGTTTGCACAAAAAGTGGCCGTGGAAACGAATGACAAACCCGGGTGGCATAAGATTGCGCAGACAACTGCTGATTTGAAGAAAGATCGTGATGAAGTGATGGTGGTAGGAGCAGATCATTACCAGGCGATCAGGTTAAAAGTTACTGATGTACCCGTAGAAATAACTGACTTTACAGTGTTCTATGAAAATGGTACCAAGCAGGATATTTCTGTTCGCGCTCTGATTAAAGCCGGTGATCAAACCCGTGTAATTGATCTGGATGGAAAAGACCGAGCAATTAAGAAGATTGTGCTTATGTACAAGAGCGTCCCTAATGCTAACCATGATAAGTCAGTGATAGAAATTTGGGGCCGCAAATAATTTTTTTTAAAATCCTATAGTCAAAAGGCTGATGCAAGTGCATCGGCCTTTTTTGTTTCTACAACTGAAGATCAAAAAATTTCCCTGGAATTGAATTTACTTTGCGAAAAGGATCAGCATGATAAAGGTTTTCTTTTCTATTGTTTTATTTATTGGGTTCTCTGCTATTTGTAGGGCGCAAATGATACCATGTTCTGAAGCTACGCTATTTATCGGTCGCGATGTAACGGTCTGCGGACAGGTGAAAAGTGCTATGCGTGATACCTTTGGAAAGAAAACGGGAATGGCATTGGGCTTATGTATTCCTTATCCGAATCAACCGCTGATGGTGCTAATAAAAGACCAACCACTTCCTCTATTTCCTTATGATGTAAACACCTGGCCGGGGAAATGGATTTGCGTGAGCGGCCAAATTAAAGTTTTGCATGGTCGCCCCTTCATTGAAGTACATAAGAGAACACAAATTGTTCAATAAAGATCTTGTGCACCCTTAAAGCTTTACGAGCTTCTTCATCATCATTTGCTCACCCGCTATCAATTGGATGAAATAAATTCCGGATGAGATTTCCTCATTAAGGTTTAAGGAAATTTTTTGCGCACCGCCATTCTCTTTCTCATTGAGAAGATTCATCAGCAGAGATCCTCTCGCGTCAAAAAGATTGACAGATACCCTTTCAGGCTTCTGCAAGTAATAACTTATTTCGAATTGATCGTTCGCCGGATTTGGGTAAACGTTCATTGAGGAGATAACAATTGGTTCATTAATGCCCACCGGGTTTTCGGGAACAGTCAGGGTTGAAGTATGAATTGTATCTCCGGTACTATGCTGATTGTTGTTTGAGTAGTTAAATGCTCCATAGAAAGTGACATCTCCTGTACCTGCAACAGGCGCCTTCCAATTAAACTGCCAGACATCAGTATGACTTGGAGCATTCGTACCGGCAAATAAATGTGTAATGTATTTATGGGCAGCATCAGCAAATTTAGTACGTGCTATATCAGTGAGAATCATAGTACCGAGTAAACCTCCCGTAATATTTTGTGGTGAAATCTCAAATCCAAACCTGATAACATTGGCAGAGGAAACCGTTGCCGTCACAGTATAAGTGCTGTCGGCAATATATCCGTCAATAGGAATATTGGATGTAATTAAACCAGATAGAGGCGTTGGAGTTCCTCCGTGACATGTGAGATTAGACGGGTTGGAACATGATTGACCATCACCTGGTGATCCCGTATACTTTGGCAATGCACCATTCTGATTTCCATAAACATTTTGAGTGGCATATTCGAAAATGAAACTGCAAATCATCGCTAAAGCGAAAAGGAATAGGTATTTTCTCATTCAAAACAATTTATTGCAAAGTAAATTGAAAAAAAGTTGTTTCTGGCTTGAATCCATTTCAGTTCATCTGCACATCATCAATCCTTTCCAGCCAGTCACTTACAGCAGCAACTGCTTCATTGAAGGTTTCTTTTTCAAAAGGAGATTTGAGGTTAGCAACTTTCACTAATTCCAAAAATGACTTACTGCCGCCTTCCTTACAGAGACGGATGTAATCTGCCTTTCCAGCACAGTGGGATCCGAAGCTTGGAATTCACGTGACTTGAAGTCGCGGC
>JADMIO011121650.1_pt1 | contig 62007 bp, 42 predicted proteins | sample 8958161 | NCBI WGS metagenome assembly JADMIO01 (sample SAMN16585339, study PRJNA669376) | soil metagenome | isolation source: Crop rotation soil | place: USA: Cullars Rotation, Alabama | collected 2011 | reverse complement strand
CGCGACAACTTGTCCACGTGGAATTCTAAGCTTAGGATCCCAATGTGCTGGAAAGCTCCTCTCCGAGCAGTCGCTCTAGATCTATCCCCAGGGTCTCCACGTTGGAACGCACCGCGCCGGGCGCGATGCTCTCCAGACCCAGCACCACCGCATGTTCAGCGATCTGTTCCCGTTCGATGAGCGTCACCTGGCGCCGAGCTGGACGGCCTGAACGGGAAATGCGGGCGAAGTAGCGCAAATCTTCGGCGATGCCCTGTCCAGCAACCAAATTAAAGCTGCTCACGCCAAGCATAGGCGCGCCCGATTCCGCGCCATGAATGTGCAGGGAGGCTACCGTTCCGATGGAATTGGCGGGCGGACTGACGTTCACGCGGGAAAAGCAGCAGGCAATGTTTGCCCGGCAGAGGCTGATCAGAGTGTCTCAGGGACTGGCCACGTAGAAGTTGGTTCGGGCCTTTTCGGTCACGGCCCATTGGTTGACGGGCACATACGCCTTGCCCCAGGGCAAAACGCGGACGCTGCCGTCGCCAAAGGCGTAGTTGGAGCCGCCAGCATTTCGTCCGCGACGCGGGTTCCCGTGGCGCGCATCCTCGACCTGTTCCTCGATGCGCTGGAAGATTCCGTCCATGTGCCGGTGCCAGACATTACTGAGCTTTTCTCCGTAAACGATGGTGTCGGAAGGCTCGTGCATGGCGGTTTCACCAAAGCCTATCGGCCAGCGATGATTCATGAACTGCGCCCACTGCGATTCCCGGCCGTCCACGGAGACGTGGCTGAGGGTGGCGTCGAAGTAATCATTGAAACCATTGAGCAAATAGCTGCGCGGCGCGAAGTCGGGCTGGTTCTGGTCCCCGGCAGGGTCAGGCTCAGGCCTGTCGGTCGGACAAAGCAGAATCCGCAGCTCGCGGTAACTATCCCAGGTGCGGTCAGTCCAGTATGGGCGGCTGCGAGGGGGAAACTGCCCGTCATTATCATTGGCATAGAAAGAAAGGGCGAAGCGCAGCTGTTTTAGATTGTTGGCGCAAGAAATCCGGCGGGCGCTCTCGCGGGCGCTGCCGAGAGCTGGCAGAAGCATGGCGACGAGAATCCCGATGATGGCGATGACAACCAGCAGTTCGATGAGGGTGAATGCTGCACGCGGACAATCAGGGGCGGCGAGCTTCATGCCGGTCGGCCGCGGGCGGCAAAGCCGATGAGCAACGGGAACCCAAGCCATGTTCTTAGCGCCACTGTTCATTACACTTCCTGCGGACCATGACATCATGGTCTCGGCGATGTTCAAAGGTAAAAGAGTTTCAACCGGGCGCGGCCACGAAAGTTGCGGAACGACCAGCCAGCACTCCTGACTTGAACCTAAGCAGCAATGGGCTAAGAGACTGCCATGTTGCTATGGCGAGCGCCGGTTCCGCAGATGTGGCTGCCGCGGATGTTGCAGCAAATGCCGGAGATCTTGGTCGACCACGCCCATCTGGAGCGAAAGGCGGCCACAACCGCCATTAATTTGGAGAAGTTTCGTGATTTGCATCGGCGCGTGGAGGAATTAAACGCCATAGCCATCGAGGAACTGCAACACTTCCAGAGGGTCCTGGCGCTGCTCAAGAGCCGGGGCATTGCTTTCGGCCAGCCTTATCCCAGCCCCTGGATCACTGGGTTGATGCATTCCATTCGCAGGGGCCAACGACAGCAGGTGATTGATCATCTCGTTTGTTGCGCGTTCATCGAGGGACGCAGCTGCGAAAAATTTCAGCTCCTGGCAGCGGCCTTGGCAAAGACCGACCCGGACTTGGCTCGTTTCTATGCCAGCTTGGTGGAGTCAGAGGGCAACCACTACGCCACCTATCTGCTCATGGCCCGGGCCATCGATGAGGCCGAAACGGAACGGCGCATGGACTTCTATCTGGACCTGGACGCCAAGCTCATCGGCGAGCCACATTCGCTTCCCATCCTCCATTGAACGACGCGGGCGGCGGCTATTCTTCGTTGCTGCCCAACCGGCCCAGGACGGTCAAGTCTTCCAGAGTCGTGGTGTCACCCTTGACCTCTCCTCCGGCGGCAATTTCTTTCAGGAGCCGGCGCATGATTTTTCCCGAGCGGGTCTTGGGAAGCGCTTCGGCGAAGCGAATGTCGTCCGGTTTCGCCACCGGTCCGATTTCCTTGCCGACATGGGCCCGCAACTGTTCCCGCAGATCTGGCTGGGCCTTGACCCCGCTTTTAAGAGTGACAAAGGCCACCAGAGCCTGGCCTTTCAACTGGTCAGGCCGACCAACGACGGCCGCCTCCGCCACGTTCAGATTGGATACCAGGGCGCTTTCCACCTCGGCCGTGCCAATGCGATGGCCAGCGACATTGAGGACGTCATCGATTCGACCAACGATCCAAAAATAACCATCCTGGTCCTGGCGGCAGCCGTCGCCAGTGAAGTAGGCGCCTTTGACTTCCGACCAGTAGACCTGGCGATAACGTTTTGGATCCCCCCAAAGACCGCGCAGCATGCTTGGCCAGGGACGACGGATGACCAGCTTGCCGCCGCTTCCTTTGGGCACAGGCTTTCCTCGGTCATCGACCACTTCTGGCAAAACGCCAAAGAAGGGCAGGGTGGCTGAGCCTGGTTTGGTCGGCGTGGCCCCCGGCAGTGGAGTGATCATCATTGTGCCTGTCTCAGTCTGCCACCAGGTGTCAACGATGGGACAGCGGCGGCCGCCGATGATTTCGTGATACCAAATCCAGGCTTCAGGGTTGATTGGCTCGCCAACGGTGCCGAGCAGTCGGAGCGAGGAGAGATTATGGCGTCGAGGCCATTCCTCACCCCACTTCATAAATGCCCGAATGGCTGTCGGCGCAGTGTAAAGCACCGTCACCCGATACTTCTCCACGATCCGCCAGAAACGATCCGGCTCGGGAAAATTTGGGGCGCCTTCGTAAATCAGGCTGGTGGCGCCATTGGCCAGCGGGCCGTAGACCACGTAGCTGTGGCCGGTGACCCAGCCGATGTCAGCGGTGCACCAATAAACGTCGGAATCTTTCAGATCAAAGACATAGCGGCTGCTCAGCTTGGCGCAGAGAAGATACCCGGCTGTGCTGTGCAGAATTCCCTTCGGTTTGCCGGTCGAGCCGCTGGTGTAAAGGATGAACAGCGGCGATTCGCTATCCATGTCTTCTGGCGGGCAATCGGCAGAAGCATCCCGCATCTCTTCATGCCACCAGAGATCGCGTCGGGCAGTCATCTCGATGGGGTTGTGAGCCCGTTGCAACACGATGACCCGCTCGATGGACCGGGCCAGCCGTTGACCTTGTCCATCCTCGAGATTGAGGGCCTCGTCGACGTTCTTCTTCAAGGGCACCACCGCTCCACGACGGAATCCGCCATCCGCCGTGATCACCATCTTCGCCTGAGAATCGTTTATGCGATCGGCCACGGATTGGGCGCTAAACCCGCCGAAAATCACCGAATGAACCGCCCCAATCCGGGTGGCTGCCAGCATGGCGATGGCCGCTTCCGGAACCATCGGCATGTAAATGATGGCCCGGTCCCCCTTCCTCAGCCCGTTTTTCTTCAGAACATTGGCAAAACGGCAAACCTCCCGGTGCAATTGTCCGTAGGTTAAAGTCCGTTCTTCGCCCGGCTTGCCGTCCGCAGCCGGTTCCCCCTCCCAAATAATTGCCGCCCGGTTGGCTGTGGGCGTGCCTAGCCAACGGTCCAGGCAATTAGTGCTGACATTCAGCTGGCCACCGACAAACCACTTGGCAAAGGGCTCCTTCCATTGCAGGACTTTTTTCCATGGACGCGTCCATACCAGCTCTTGTTTGGCTTGGCGCGCCCAGAACTTGTCGGGAGAACTGATGGATTCCTTGTAAAGCTTGCGATACTCCGCCAGCCCTTTGATCTTCGCTTGCCGGCTGAACGCCTTGGGGGGGTGAAAAACACGTGTTTCATTAAGAACCGATTCGATGTTGCCCGAGGCTGTGCCCGCTGTCTTCGCCGAGGATTGCGTGTTCGCCATAAATGTTGAGGCAGCCAATTAGCAACGACCCGTCGAAATTTAGCAACATCACAATGACCCGGGGAGCGGCCGCGTTTCCCAAATTGTTTCTTACTTTCGCGAGAGTTGCGTTTTTGGTTTTTGGGAATGGGCTCGCTCCTGCGCTGGATGCGATTCCAAAGAGGTGGGTGTTGAGCCGCATCTCAGCATAGGTGGATCTACCCGTTAGCGGTTAGGTGAAGCAGTAAAAAGCGGGAAACAAATCGGGTATTAGCATTGATCCCGCTTAAAGCAGCGCACCCTGGCGAAAAGCCAGTTGGCGACGGGAAAAAATTTGCGATGGTGCGGGCCACAATCGCGAGTCTGGAAGTGATAAATATTGTTTAGAATGTTGGTTATGAATTACTTGTGGACTTTTGAGAAGAGAGTGAAGACGCGGTCGAGCCGGAACATTTTTCGAGCAAGCGACTGGGCGGATTTTTTTAGAGCGGCGTTTTGCACGAGGATTCCAGATGAAAAAGCCGGCTAAAATCATGTTTAAGGCCGAGAGAATTATGCAGCGAGGGCTGACCTTGAAACTCCTTGACTAGAGAAGTCACAATGATAGTCTTTGCGCGTTGCAGTTATTACACCACAGAGAGGTTGATGACTGCATGTCTCAAGAACCCGTTAAAAGCGCTAAATAGTGTTTTTGTTTACCGAAGAAGGCGGGGGTGGGCTCAGCACGGAAGCGAAAAAAGGAACGGTAATCCCCCGTACGCCTCTGCTTAATAGATGGGTAGTAGGTCAGAGCTGAGTGAAGCGGGATTAAGAGACGATGGAACCAGACATTTTTTTGACGGCAAATCAGAAATCAGAAGTTAAACCCAGGTCGAGCGGCTTGCCGCCGGCCGATTCACGGAGAAAACAACGATAAAAATACTAGGGAGTCGTAACGAAGCCGGTGGAATGGATTCGCAACCGGTCAGGGCTGCAGTGATGACTGGACCGTGCGGTGTGTGTCGATTTGGACTGAGCCGTATTCCCCGCTGCTGGATGACGTTTTCGTTCCCGCTCGTGGATTTTCCCTGGTAACCAAATCCCGCTCGCCGTCGTCTGCCCTGTTTTTCATCAACAGCTTTTTACGCGCTCAGGCGCATTTTGCGGGTAGTGACGGTACTGAATTAAAGCAAAGTTCCAGAATCTGGAACGGACGAGTTCAAGTGCTAGACAACAGGAAAAGGCTTTTATGGTTTCCAGGACGAAGTCGGTGACAGCGATCATGGGGAAACCCATGGAGAGGTTGGCAGATCGCCACGAAGGAAGTAAGCCGGCAGCGAGGCCAGCCAGTCGCGGGGTGCCGGTTTGGAAACGGGTTTTGGACGTCACTTGCATCGTGCTCGCGATGCCGCTGCTCCTTCCGCTGATGGGCCTTTTGGGCTTGCTCATCAAATGCGTTTCGCGCGGGCCCATTCTTTTTCTTCAGGAACGGGTCGGTTTTCAGGGCCGACGCTTCATCTGCTTCAAGTTCCGCACGATGAAGGCCGATGCCGACGTGGAAGTGCATCGGCGGCATTTGGCCGATCTCATGCGATCGGATTCGCCCATGGTAAAGATGGATGCCAAAGGAGATCCGCGTTTGATTCCGCTGGGCTCATTTCTGCGTTCGACCGGGCTGGATGAATTGCCTCAACTCCTCAACATTCTTGGCGGGCAAATGAGCCTGGTCGGCCCTCGCCCCTGCGTCCCCTACGAATACGAAAACTATCTGCCCGAGCAGAAGCGTCGGTTCGAAACCCTTCCTGGTCTGACCGGCTTGTGGCAGGTGAGCGGGAAGAACAAGACCACCTTTTCGGAAATGATCGCCTTGGATGTGCAGTATGCGGAAAACAAATCGCCCTGGCTGGACGTGAAGATTATCGCTCGAACGATTCCTGCCCTCGTCTCTCAGGTGCGGGAAACGCGCCGGGGCAGAAAAGAACTTCTTCGTGCCAATCTGGTTTCTGTTCGAGCCGAGCCCTTGGAGACAGGCGGGGCTTCCCGTGGCTCCGAGCTGGTCTGGCCCAAATAAGAAACCGGAAAAAGCCAACCCCAAGACTCAACATGTCAAAAAAACTGAACATCGCCGTTGTCGGCTGCGGCTATTGGGGTCCGAATCTGATTCGCAACTTTCGGGCTCTGCCTGATTGCCGGCTGAAAGTGATGTGCGATCTGAGCCAGCATCGGCTGAAGCATCTCCATCAGATTTATCCTGAGGTTGAGGTATCAACCGACTTCGACGCGGTGCTGGCGGATCCGGAGATCAACGCCGTGGCCATCGCGACGGCGGTGCGTTTTCATTATCCGATGGCCAAGGCGAGCCTGCTGGCCGGCAAGCATACTTTTATCGAGAAGCCGATGGCCGCCTCGGCTGAGCAATGCGAGGAGCTGATTGAAATTGCCCAGAAGCAGGGATTGATTTTGATGGTGGGCCACACCTTTCTCTATTCGCCCGCCGTTCGGCGCATCAAAGAGATCGTTCGCTCCGGCGATATCGGCGAGATCCGGTATATTTGCGCCCGCCGCCTGAACCTCGGTTTATTTCAGAAGGACATCAATGTCGCCTGGGATTTGGCGCCGCACGATATTTCCATCATTCTGTATATCATGCAGGAGGCTCCCATCGCGGTGAACTGCCGCGGCAGCGCTCATGTCACTCCCAAGGTGGAGGATGTGACCACCATGTGTCTTTCCTTTAAGAACAGTCGTTCGGCCATCATTCACAGCAGCTGGCTTGACCCCCGCAAGGTGCGGGAGATGACCATTGTAGGGAGCCGACGGATGATCGTTTACGATGATGTGGCGCAGAACGATAAGATTAAGATCTTCGATGCGCGCGTGGAGACTCCGCCGCATTACGATACCTTCGCCGATTTCCATTACGCCTATCATTACGGCGACATTTACATTCCCTACATCAAGCAAGAGGAGCCGCTGAAGGTTGAATGCCAGCATTTCCTCGATTGCATCGGGGGCCGAAGCGAACCGTTGTCCAGCGGCCGCCAGGGACTGGAGCTGGTCCGGATTCTCGAAGCCTCGTCGCTCTCCTTGAAACAGGAAGGGGCACCGGTGTCGTTAAGCGATTTAAGCAAGGATGATCACAAAGCCAAGCGCGCCGCCACCGGCGCGGCTGACCCGGCCGGATCTAATGGCGCGCCTGACGCCAAATCCGGGGCCCACGCAGGGAAGCGTGTCCTGGTATGAGCTCGGAGCACGAGGCGTTTCGACTCATTGGAAATAACGTCAAGCTCGGTCAAGGGGTTCGCATCTTTGGGTTCACCAATCTGTATGGATGCGAATTGGGGGATGAGGTCAAGGTCGGCACCTTTGTTGAGATCCAGAAGGGATCCAAGATCGGTCATCGTTGCAAGATCTCGAGTCACACGTTTATTTGTGAGGGGGTGACCCTGGAGGATGAGGTTTTTGTCGGTCATGGGGTGACGTTTACCAACGATCTTTTTCCGCGAGCCACCACGGAGGATGGCCAGCTGCAGAGCGAGGCGGATTGGAAGTGCGTCAAGACGCTGGTGCGAAAGGGGGCTTCGATTGGTTCCGGCGCGACCTTGCTCTGCGGGATCGAGATCGGCGAACATGCCGTAATCGGCGCGGGAAGCGTGGTGACCAAGAATGTCCCCGCTTACGCGGTCGTGGCGGGCAACCCCGCCAAAGTGCTGAGGTACATTGCAAAGAAAAGCTGATATGCAGGTCCCATTTTTGGATCTAAGAGCGCAACATGATCCGTTGCGCCAGGAAATCCTGGCCGCCATTCAGGAGGTCATTGAATCCAACGCCTTTGCCGGCGGACCGTTTGTCACCCGTTTTGAGCAGGATTTCGCCGCCCACTGCGGGGTGAATCACGCCATCGGAATGGGCAGCGGCACCGAAGCCCTCTGGCTGGCGCTTATCGCCATGGGGATCGGTCCCGGCGATGAAGTGATTACGGTTCCCAGTACCTTCATGGCCACCGCCGAAGCCATAACTTACTGCGGAGCCAAACCTGTTTTTGTCGATATCGAGGATCGGACCTACACCCTCGATCCGGCGCGCCTCGAAAGCGCCATCACTCCGCGGACCAAGGCGATTATCCCGGTGCATCTATTCGGACAGACCGCCGACATGGACCCGATCATGGCGATCGCCAAAAAGCGGGGGATCTTTGTCATCGAAGACGCCTGCCAGGCTCATGGCGCGGAATATAAAGGCCGCCGGGCTGGCTCCATTAGCGACGTCGGCTGTTTCAGCTTTTATCCCGGAAAAAATCTCGGAGCCATGGGCGAGGCGGGTGCTGCCGTCACCAATAATGTCCGGCTCAAGGAACAGATGGAGATGCTCCGCGACCATGGGCAAAGAAAGAAATATCATCATGCGCTGGTGGGTTGGAATGCGCGCATGGACGGGATGCAGGGGGCTATTTTGAGGGTCAAGCTGCGGCATCTGGATAAGGCTAACGCGCTGCGGCGTCAACATGCAGCGGCCTATCGGGAATTGCTCAGCCAGGAGCCGAACATTGTCCTGCCCACAGAAGCGCAGGAGCGAAAGCATATTTATCATTTATTTGCGGTTCGCGTCCAGCGACGCGATGCCATTCTGGAAACGATGAGCAAGGCCGGTGTGCAGTGCGGAATTCATTATCCCATCCCAGTGCATTTGCAGGAGGCGTATCAGGCACTTGGTCTGGGAACAGGAACGTTTCCGGTCGCCGAACGATGCGCAGATGAATTTCTCTCCCTGCCGATGTTCCCCGAGCTCTCCCGAGAGCAGGTGGAAACGGTGGCGCGCGAGTTAAAAGCTGCGGTCCGGGGCCAAAGCGTCGCTGGCTAGATTAATTCATAACCACGCCTGTGGTGAAACTGGACACGCTTAGAGGAGGTGGCGCCGATTCGATTCGAGCGCCGGTCCCCGCTTTAAGTCCGATCAGCTTGACCTCGGCGCTTCGCGACCCCTCGCGGGAGCCGGCATGGGACGAACAAGTGCTGGCGCATGCGGAGCATACCCCGTTTTTCTCGCAAGCCTGGGCCAGGGTATTAACCGATAGTTACGCCTACCGGCCGTGCTATTTGACTGCACCCTTTACGGGCGCCAGGGCGGCGCAGTTGCCGTTGATGGAGATCGACACTTGGGTGACTGGGCGCCGGGGAGTTTCGCTGCCGTTCACTGATGAATGTCGGCCGCTGACCTCAAGCCCCGAGCAAGCCCGAGCCCTCATCGAGCGCGCCATTGCTCTGGGAAGAGAGCGAAGATGGAAGACGCTCGAGATCCATGGTGGCGGCGAGCTCTACGACGAGGTTAAAGCCTTTGGGACATCCTTTCACGGGCACGTGGTGGATTTAAGGAAGTCTCCGGAAACGCTGCTGCAAAGCTTCGAAGGCTCCATTCGCCGCGGCATCCGCACGGCCGAGCGGGAACAGGTGAAAGTGCAACGGAGTCAAAGCGTTGAAGCGCTCCGTTCGTATTACGGGTTGCATTGCCTAACGCGGAAACGGCATGGCCTGCCGCCTCAGCCCTGGCACTTCTTTTACCAGATTTATCAGCATATCCTGGCCAACAACGCCGGATTTGTTCTGCTGGCCAAACACCAGGACCGGATTATCGCCGGAGCGGTCTATTTCCATTTTGGAAAGGCGGCTGTCTATAAGTATGGCGCCTCGGATTTCGCGTTTCAGTCGCTGCGCCCGAACAATCTGGTGATGTGGGAAGCGATCCAGTGGCTCAATCGGAGTGGCTTTGAGACCCTGAACCTGGGGAGAACCTCTTTGCAGAACGAAGGCTTGCGCCGGTTCAAGCAGGGCTGGGGTTCTACCGATTATCCGATGTGGTATCTCAAATACGATTATCGCCTGGCCCGATTCACTCCTGTGAGCGACGCGGCCCATGGCTGGCATAATACTGTTTTCGAACGTTTGCCGGTGTCGGTGCTCAAAGCAATCGGTCATTTGCTTTACCGTTATTGTGGTTGAAGCAGTTCGGTAGCAGGACCGGAAGAATTTTGTAGGCAAAGGGGGGGCCTATGATACGATTGACCCCTGGCGCCAAGCGTTTTGTCCGATGAATAACGACCAGACTTACCAGGACCTCGATGCTGATCCCAAGGGACCCGGTCTCGGGGTAACTGATATCTATTACATCCTCTTTCGCCGAAAGTGGCTCATCGTGGCTGGCCTAGTGTTAGGCATCGTGGGTGCGGGAGTTCTCTGGCGAGTCAAACGGCCTCTTTATTACTCCACCGCGGAACTCTGGGTTCGCTACGTCAAGAGCACCGAGCCGATGATGCCCAATGGCGGCGCTCAACAGATCAGAGAGACAGGAAGCCAACAAAGCGTCATCCCGACCGAGGTCGATATCCTGACCAGTGCAGATGTGGCTCAGGGTGCCGCCGCCCTACTCTATGCGGAAGGACTCGGCCCGTTAATCGTGCCCGCAGGCTGGCCGACCAATGATCCCGGACTGGCCACTGGCATTATTGGCGATCACCTCAAGATCACTACCTCGCCCCAAAGCGAGATGATCAAAATCCGTTTCGAACATCCGAATGCCAATATTGCCAGCAACGCCTTGACGCGTGTAATTCAGGTTTACCTGAAGAAACACATGCGGCTCCACACGGCTAATCTTTCTCGGGAAACCTTCGTAAGCCACACCAATGAACTGCGGACAAGGCTCCATTTGGTAATTAAGGAACTGACGGCGCTGGAGACCAATCTCGGCCCCTTCAACATCGATGAATTCAAGACCAACAAAGGCCGGGAGGAATCGACCCTTAAAGAGGACCTGCGCAAGGCTCAAAGCGACTGGGCTGAACTGAACGAAAACCTGAGGAGCTCCCAGGCAACCATTGTGGCTGATTCCACCAATGCCACCCCGGGCGTGCGCCCCGCCGCGTTGACCATGGCCAAGCGGCAGGAGTATCGGCAGATTTGGCAACTGGAGAACAAGGTGTCAGAAGAAATCTACGCCTTGTCGGGGATGCTCACCACCAATTCTCCCCGATACAAATTAGAAAATGACAAACTCGAGGCGTTGAAGAAAAAGAAGGAAGCGCTCGAAAAGGAAAACCCCGAGCTGCTCTCCGAGTTGGTTGTTCCTAACGCTACTGTCGCGGCTGGTGCGACGCCGCCTCTTTTAAGTGGCCGCGATCTGGAGCGCCAGGTGAACGCCAAGATGGCCAAAATCCTGTTCCTTTCCAATCAGCTGAGCCTGGTGAAAGCTGAAATCGTTCGTGTCAGCGAACTCCGGCCAAGGATCGAGGCGCTCACCAAGGAGAAAAAATCTTTGGAAAGCGAATTATCGACTTACGAGACCCGCGCGGCACAGAACAAGTATGATGCCGAGCTGGGGAGCAGCAACATCGAGATCAATTCGGCTCCTTCCTATCCCATCCGCGATTTCACGGCTCTTTATAAGAAATTGGCCATGGTATTGATGGGCGGGTTTGGCCTGGGATTGGGTTTGGCCTTTGCCATGGAACTGGTGTTTGACCGCACATTGAAGCGGCCGAAGGATATCGAGAATTACCTGCGTTTGCCGCTGCTGCTCTCCGTTCCCCACCTGCAGCTTGAGGATAGTGCACCCGCGCACGCCAACGGAGGAGGCAAGGCCAAGGCGGCCCAAGACCATGCCAATGGCCTCGTTGCCGGGCATCATTCCCGGGAAAACGGAGCACCGCCGGAAGATGAAGTGCAGAGTGCCATGAAACCGTATCATGACGCCCTGCGGGATCGGCTGGTGAATTACTTTGATGTTCGCGACATGACCCACAAGCCGAAGATGATTGCCGTGACCAGTTGCGGCGCTGAAGCTGGCGTCAGCGCCATCGCCTCGGGCTTGGCGGCGTCTTTGTCGGAAACAGGGGACGGCAATGTGCTGCTGGTGGATATGCGTGGGGAAAAAGGAGCGGCGCATGCATTTATTCAGGGCAAACCGGCCTGCGGCCTGGATCAAGCCTTGGAAAATGATTCCAGGACGAGCGCATTAGTGACGAAACATCTGTATGTGGTGTCGGCGGAAACAGCTGAGGCGCCGGATCAAAAGCTGCGGAAGATTTTGCCGCGCCAATTTGGCGAGTATGTCCCGCGCCTGAAGGCGAGCGATTATGATTACATTATTTTCGACATGCCGCCGGTGGCGCAAACGAGCATCACGTCGAAGGTGGCCCGGTTTATGGACATGATGTTGCTGGTGGTGGAGTCGGACGGAACGGATCGGGAAGTGGCGGCGCGCGCTGGAGCGCTGCTGGCGGAGTCGAAGGCGACGGTCGGAACGATCCTAAACAAGCGCCGGCGCTATGTGCCGGCGTGGTTGCTTGAGGAATTTCATTAAGCTGCGGCTGAGGCTGACTGAGGCGTGTCTGGAGCCTGTGTAACTAAAGGCCCGCGGTCAGCCTGTCGAATACCTGTGGGAATGCTGCGCACTCCGGAGGGAGCAGGCGCAGTGAACAGGATGGTTTTGTGATGCGTGCTGTGCAGACCATTAACATGAGGGCGAGCAGCACGGCTATGGGCAGCGGGCCCGACCGGCGGCGTCAGTCGGTGACGACGGCGGAGAGAAAAAAAGAGTGTGTTATGGCGAGTCAACTGCCTTGACGGGTGCTTGACAAGGACGGCAGTTTGTCCGGATGCATAGAACGGTTATGGAGCGGAGCGGAAGGACCCAGGCAAAGTGACGATTGCAGGGGGGTAAGGATGGGATGGTTTGCTGATAAGGAAATTAGCTCGTATCGATCATGGCTCACATTAACCCGATCATTGTTGCTTTAGTCGCGTGTTTATTCGGACTGACCTCCCGTTGGGTTTATTACCAGTTTAAGCCTCTTATTCCGCGCCGCCTGCGGCTTCGGCTGAGGCGTTGTTTGGCGCAGTTGCAGCGCGCCCGCTCGGCTCATGTCTGGCCGATCTTTGAACCTGCGGGAAAGCCCCCGGAAGGCTGGCCGGATTGGCCCTTGGAGAAGCAGTTCGCGGTGGTGCTGACGCACGACGTTGAGGGCCAGAAGGGACTTGATCAGGTCAGAGCTTTGGCCGAGCTCGAGATGTCCCTCGGTTTCAGGTCTTCCTTCAATTTTATTCCGGAGGGGTCCTACGAGGTGCCGAAGGAATTGCGTCAATGGCTGACGAACAACGGATTTGAAGTGGGGGTGCATGATCATCGGCATGACGGCAAGCTCTATCGGTCCTACAAAGGCTTTAAAGCCAGCGCCGCGCGCATCAACCACTTTCTTCGAAGCTGGAACGCCGTCGGCTTTCGCTCGGGCTTCATGCTGCGGAACCTGAGCTGGATTCATGAATTGGAAGTGCTCTACGACTCCTCGACTTTCGACACTGACCCATTTGAGCCGCAGCCAGACGGGGCGCACACGATCTTTCCATTTTGGGTTAACGGCCCGGCGGGGCGCGGCTACGTCGAGCTGCCCTACACACTGGCGCAGGATTCAACCTTGTTTTTGGTGTTAGCCGAACGCACCCCAAAAATCTGGAAGCAGAAGCTGGATTGGCTGGCGGCGCGCAAGGGCATGGCGCTGCTCAATGTGCATCCTGACTACATGGCTTTTGGCCGCGCCGCCAACTGGGATGAGTATCCGGCGGAACTCTACAAAGAATTTCTTCTCTGGCTGCAGGCCACCCATGGCCGTGCTTACTGGCACGCTTTGCCCAGGGAGGTGGCTGGCTTCTGTCGTCAGGCCAAGGGCTGGCAAGGCCAGGGCCCGTCTGCTTTCGCGGACGTGCCTGAACATTCGTCCGCGCTGACTCAGGAGACGGTGAACAAGGCCGACCTATGACGGTGCTGACTGTTCTCGGGGCGCGTCCCCAATTCATCAAAGCCGCGGCCGTCAGTCGTGAATTGCGCAAACGGCATCGCGAGTTTCTTGTTCATACGGGACAGCATTATGACTATGCCATGTCCGGCATTTTCTTCGACGGTTTGGAGCTGTCGCCGCCCGACGTGAATCTTGAGGTCGGCTCCGGCTCGCACGCCTTCCAAACCGGGGGGATGTTGCGCGGGCTCGAAGAAGTGATGCTGGCGCAAAAACCGGACTGGATTCTGGTCTACGGCGATACCAACTCCACCCTGGCCGGCGCGCTGGCGGCCTCCAAGCTGCACATCCCCGTGGCGCATGTGGAAGCTGGCTTAAGGAGCTTTAACCGCCGGATGCCGGAGGAGATCAACCGGGTAGTGGCTGATCATCTTTCCAATCTGTTGTTTTGTCCGAGCGCAACGGCCGTGGCCAATCTCCGCGCCGAAGGGATCACCGAGAACGTGCAATTGGTGGGCGACGTCATGCTCGATGTTTTGCGCTGGTCCCGGGAACGCGCCGCCGGCAAACAGGCAGAGACGCTCGATCGTCATGCGGTTAAGGCTGGCCATTATCTTCTGGCCACGGTTCACCGCAGCGAGAACACGGATGATCCGGCCCGTTTGGCGGCCATCGTGCAGGCGCTCAACGCCGTGGGTGAACCGGTCGTTTTTCCCGTGCATCCGCGGGCGCGCAAGGCGATCCTGCAGAGTGGCGGGCAGCTCTCCTCGCATGTTCGCATGATCGAGCCGGTGGGATACTTCGAGATGATCATTCTCTCTTCGTCAGCCCGGCTGATCCTGACCGACTCCGGGGGATTACAAAAGGAAGCCTATTGGCTCGGAGTGCCCTGTCTCACTCTGCGCGACGAAACGGAGTGGGTGGAAACGGTGGAGAGCGGCTGGAACCTGTTGGTGGGCGCCGATCGCGATCGGATTCTGCAGGCCACCCGTTCGATGCAAGCGCCCGCGTTGCGGCCGGAACTCTACGGGGACGGTACCGTGGCGGCAAAATGCGTCGCCTTGCTCGGTTGAAGATGCTTAAGCAGGCGCACGCACCCACGCACTAATTGACAAACCCGCAGACGAGTTAGCGAAGGATCAGGCTGGCAACATGAACAAATCAAATCCGCAGGTGGCCGTGGTCGGGATGGGTTACTGGGGAAAAAACCTGGTGCGAAACTTTTTTGAGCTGGGTGCGCTGTCGACCATTTGTGACTCGTCGCAATCGATCGAAGAGAGCTGCAAGCGGGATTATCCGAATGTGCGTTTTGCTTCAGACTTTGGGGCGGTGCTGGCGGACCCGACGATCGCGGCGGTCGCGCTGGCGACTCCGGCGGTGAGCCACTATGAGATGGCGCGCGCGGTCTTGGCCGCGGGCAAGGACGTATTTGTGGAGAAACCGTTGGCGGTGGAAGTGAGGCAGGGACGCGAGTTGGTTGAGCTGGCGCAAGCTCAGGGGCGGGTGCTGATGGTGGGACACATCCTGCGCTATCATCCGGCCGTGGTGAAGCTGCTGGAGTTGGTCAAGGGCGGGGCGCTGGGGAAGATTCATTACCTTTACTCGAACCGGTTGAACATCGGTAAGATTCGGACGGAAGAGAACATCCTTTGGAGCTTCGCCCCGCACGACATCTCCGTAATGCTCTCGCTTTTAAACGAGGAACCGAATCAGGTTTCGTGTCAGGGCGGGGCCTACCTTAACCGGCAGATATTCGACGTCACGCTGAGCCAGTTCGATTTCCCCAGCGGAGTGCAGGCGCATATTTTTGTCAGCTGGCTGCATCCGGTGAAGGAGCAGCGCCTGGTGGTGGTGGGTTCGGAGAAGATGGCTGTCTTCGACGACACCGCTGAGTCCAAGCTGGTGTTGTATGCCCACAAGGTGGAATGGAAGAACCGCATCCCCACGGCGGTGAAAGCCAAGGGCGAGCCCGTCGTTTTGCCGGAGCAAGAGCCGCTGAAGAGCGAGTGTCAGCATTTTCTGGAGTGTGTGCAGACGCGGTCGGCTCCATTGACGGATGGAAGGGAAGGCTTGCGCGTGCTTGGCGTGCTTGATGCCTGCCAGCGTTCTCTGCTGGAAGGCGGCGTGGCGGTGGATCCACGGGACGCCGAGCGGGAGAAAAAGTTACTGCCTTACTTTGTCCACGAATCGGCCTACGTCGATAACGGCGCTGAGATCGGGGCGGGCACCAAGATCTGGCACTTCTCGCATGTGATGAAAGGCGCCCGCATCGGCCAGCGCTGCAACATCGGCCAGAACGTCAATGTCGATGGCGGAACCGTCATCGGGAACAACGTCAAGATTCAGAACAATGTCTCGGTGTATACGGGGGTGATTGTCGAGGACGACGTTTTTCTTGGGCCCTCCTGCGTGCTGACTAACGTTTCCAACCCGCGTTCGCAGGTGAATCGGCATTCTCTCTATGAGGTGACGACGCTCAAGCGAGGCTGCACCATTGGAGCCAACGTCACCATTGTGTGCGGGGTCACCGTGGGGCGCTACGCGTTTGTCGGCGCGGGATCGGTGGTGACCAAGTCTGTGCCCGATTACGCACTGATGTTGGGCAACCCGGCGCGTCCCGCCGGCTGGATGAGCCGCCATGGGCATCGCTTGCCGGCGCCCGATGGCGAGGGTTTGATGCGTTGTCCGGAAAGCGGCTACCGTTATCGGGAAGAAAGCCCGGGGGTGCTGCGCTGTTTGGATTTGGATGAGGAATCGGCTCTGCCCGCCGAGCTGAGCAAGAGCACGCATTCCTATAAGGAGCTGAAAAAACGATGAGCGAAGTCATGAATGTTCCCTTGCTCGATCTCCAGGCCCAATATCTGGCCATCAAAGACGAGATCGACGCCGCTGTCCGCGAAGTCATGGCTTCGCAACATTTTATTCTCGGGCCCAAGGTTGACCAGTGCGAGAAGGCGATCGCCCGCTACTCCAATTGCGCCCACGCCGTGGGAGTCTCCTCCGGGACCGACGCCCTGGTGATTTGCTTGATGGCTGAAGGGATTGGGCCGGGCGATGAAGTCATCACCACGCCTTACACCTTTTTTGCCACTGCCGGGTCCATCGCCCGGGTTGGAGCCACGCCGGTCTTCGTCGACATCGATCCGGCAAGCTACAATCTCGATCCCAGCCAGATCGCCGCCAAGATCACGGCCAAGACCCGCGCCATCATCCCGGTGCATCTTTATGGTCAGATGGCGGACATGGATCCCATCATGCAGCTGGGAGCAAAACATAATCTGGTGGTCATCGAAGACGCGGCCCAGGCAATCGGCGCTGAATATAAAGGACGCCGCGCCGGTTCCATCGGTCATTATGGGTGCTTTTCCTTTTTTCCGTCGAAAAACCTCGGTGCGGCCGGCGACGGCGGGATGGTGGTGGCCCAGGAGGCCAGCCGGGCTGAGCAATTGAAGTTGCTGCGCGCTCATGGTTCCAAGCCCAAGTACTATCACAAAGTCATTGGCGGCAACTTTCGCCTCGATGCCCTCCAGGCGGCGGTGGTGTCGGTGAAGCTGCCCCATCTCGATGCCTGGACAACGGCGCGCCAGCACAACGCGCGTCGTTACGACCAGCTCTTTGCCGAGAACGGATTGGTTGGACCGGTGAAATTGCCCGTCGTCACCGCCGACCGCCACATTTTCAATCAATACATCATCCGTGTTCCCAAGCGTGACGCGCTCAGAAGCTCCTTGGAAAAAATGGGCGTCAACACCGAGATCTATTATCCGGTGCCGATGCATCTGCAGGAGTGTTTCGCTTATCTGGGACACAAGAAAGGGGCGTTTCCTGAGAGCGAAGCGGCTGCCGCGGAAACCCTCGCCTTGCCGATTTATCCCGAGCTGACCGAAGCCCAGGCCCGTTATGTCGTCCGTTGCCTGCGGGATTGTCTGACCTTGTCGACCTCATGATCGGAGTGATTGCCAGAGCGGAGGAGACATCAGCGGCGGAAGAGTTTTTTCAGCTCTTCAAGACGCCCTGGGAATTCTTTAAGCCGGGGCAAACCTACGATGTCATCGTGGCCACAGTGGAGCCCGAGGGGGAGATCGAGGCTCGTCTGCTGTTGATTTACGGGTCTGAGCCGCGGAAATGCGATCAAACTGCGGGGCTAACGGCCGGCTCAAAGCTCCGCGATGTGCTCCTCGATTATCAGGGAGAGAAGCTCCCGGTTTATGGAGACACGCTCAGCCTTCGACCGGGCGCTGCCGGCCAGGCGCTGCTCCGCAGCGGCTCAATGGTGGCGGGGGTGAAAATCGTTGCCGGCGACCAAACCGTGGTGCGCCTGGGATACGATTTGTTTCGTGAAGTGACCTTTCTCCTCTCGGCGGGCCAACCGGTCGAGCGGGCCTCGATTCCCGCGCTGGACCTGCATTTGCAAGTGATGCGGCAGGTCATGATCGAAGCGGGGATCAGTTTCCTGGAGATTTTGCCGCAACCAGCGGATTGCAAATTCACCGTTTGCCTCACGCACGACATCGATTTCGTCGGTATCCGCCGCCATAAATTTGATCACTCGATGTGGGGCTTTCTTTACCGCTCCAGCGTCGGGGCTGGCCGCGATTTTTTGCGGGGCCGGCTTGGGCTTGGACGTCTTTGGCGGATGGTGCAAGCGATGTTGGCGCTGCCGTTTGTTTACCTCGGTTGGGCGCGCGACTTTTGGGAACCGTTTGGCTGGTATCTGCGGGTGGAAGAGAAGCTGCCGGCGACCTATTTTCTGATTCCGTTCAAGAAGCGGGCGGGAGAGAAAGTAAAGGCGCGTCATGGGGAACGGCGGGCGACGGCCTACGACGTTGGAGATTTGGAGGAGTGGCCGGTGGTTTTGCAGCGGGCCGGATGCGAGATAGGGGTGCACGGGATTGACGCCTGGCACGATGCGGCCAAGGGGCGAGCAGAGCTGGAGCGGGTGCAGGCGAGCGCTGGGACGATGAATACGGGGATTCGGATGCATTGGCTGCTGCGTGACGAGAAGACCTTTCAAGCCTTGGAAAGCGCCGGCTACACCTACGATTCGACGGTGGGCTACAACGAGACGGTTGGTTACCGGGCGGGGACCGCGCAGGTTTATTGTCCTCCCGGGGCGCGGACCTTACTGGAGCTGCCATTGCACATTCAGGACGGGGCATTGTTTTACCGTCAACAGCTGGATCTTTCGGAGCCGGAAGCATGGGCACGTTGCCAAGCGATGATGGAACAGGCCGAGAAGCGCGGAGGGGTGCTAACGGTTCTGTGGCATGATCGCAGCCATGGGCCGGAGCGTTTTTGGGGCGGGTTTTACGAGCGGCTGGTTGAGCGCTTGAAGTCGTTGCCGGTCTGGTTTGCCACGGCTGCGCAAGCAGTGCAATGGTTTAGGGCCCGGCGCAGCGTTGTTTTTGAGACCAGGACGGGGCAAGACGCGGGGCAAGTGGGATTGCGTTATGCCGGTCCGAAGATCTCGCCTCCTCTTGTCTTGCGATTCCATAACGCTTCTGCCAGCATGGCTGGCAACCCAACAACCGCAGGGCAGAGCAGGACTGCGGTCGAGCTGGCTTGGGGCGGGGAAGCCGACGCGCAGCAAGTTGCCTCCTTAATGCGACTCGTTCCTCCCGCTGGTTCCGAGCCTTCAGTCTCAACCGCAGTTCTTCGGTGCACTTCAGTCGGATGAAAGCAGTCTGCATACTGGTTCAGAGTCACTACGAATTCGACATTCGGGTGCGTCGCAAAGCCGAAGCCCTGGTTGCCGCTGGCTATCAGGTGGACGTGCTGGCCCTGCGCATGGCTAATTCGCAGGAAAAAGTCTACACGCTGGGCGGGGTGACGGTGCACACGGTGGGTTTGGGCAAGAAACGGGGATCATTTTTCCGCTATCTGTTCGAGTATTTCGCCTTCTTCGTTTGGTCATTATTCAAGCTGCACTCCTTGATGCGCCGGCGGCGTTACCAGCTGATTGATGTCAACACTTTGCCGGACATGCTCATCTTCGCCGGCATGCTTGCCCGCTGGAAGGGAGCCAAGCTGGTGTTGGACATGCATGAGATCACCCCCGAGTTCTATATCTCCAAGTATGGGATCAAGGAAAATTCCTGGGTGGTGCGCGGGCTCAAGTTCCTCGAACGTGTCAGCTTCAATTACGCTGATCGTGTCATTACCATCAACGAGCCCATCCAGGATTTGCTGCAACGCCGCGGATTGCCCGAAGGAAAATCGATCGTCATCATGAATTCCGTGGACGAATCGTTGTTCGCTTCCGTCTCGGGGAATTTGCCGGCCCGCCCGCCCGCGGATCAGGGGAAGTTCATCATGATGTATCATGGCACCCTGACCCGTATCTACGGCATGGACATCGCCATTCAAGCTCTCAGCCGGGTGCATAAAGAGGTTCCGCACGCTGAGCTCTGGATCCTCGGAGGCGGCTCGGAGAAGGCCGGCTTGCAAACCATGGCTCGCGAATTGGGCCTGGAAGCCAACGTCAAGTTTGTCGGCTCGGTCCTGCCGCAAGATGTGCCCCAGTGGTTGAGCCGTTGCCACATTGGAATTTTGGCCACGCGCCAGGATGTCTTCCTGGACTATTCGTTTTCCAACAAGCTTTCGGAGTACATCATCATGAGCAAGGCAGTGGTGATCTCGCGGCTCCGGACCATCCGCCATTATTTTTCCGAGGAATCGATGGCCTTCTTTATTCCTGAGGACCCGGCCGATCTGGCTGCTCAGATCCTGCGGCTTTATCGGGATCCGGCTCTGCGCGAGCGCCTGGCCCGGCGGGCGCGCGAGGAATACGATCCCATTCGCTGGGAGGTCATGAAGGAAAGATATCTGGAGCTGGTCCAAGGGCTCGTCGGAGCCGAGGCTGCACTGCCCAGCCCGCAACCCCGCGAAGCGGTCACTCCCTGAAGCCGGTGCAGGAGCCAGACGCGTCCCCGGCAGCCTATCGCTGCCAACCCAACCACGAAGGAAGGACGGCGCTGGCGTAGCAATACCATGGATAGAGACTTCGTTTTGAATCAGCTCAAAGACACCACTCTCAAACTTTTGGCCTACTGTCGTGACCATGATTGGGCGGGTCACGACCCCTACGACGCCCTCAACAGCCGCGTCTTCCAAGCATTCCCTTTCCTCGATTCGAGGATTCCGCGGCTCATCCTGACTCAAGGATTGAAGCGCAGCCCGCTGGATCTCCGCTGGCTTCTTCGCATTCCCCCCACGCAGAATCCCAAGGGTCTGTCCCTCTTCTTGGGGTCTGCCCTCAAGCTCTCTCGGGCCGGATGGATTCAGGGAGAAGATCTTCGGCGGACCATGACGGCCAAGCTGGTCGAGCTTCGTTCGCCTAACACTCCCTATTGGGCTTGGGGTTATAGCTTCCCCTGGCAAACCCGCACCATTGTTGTTCCTCGTGGGGCGCCAAACCTTGTCTGCACCGTTTTTGTGGCGAGCGCTCTCCTGGATGCCTACGAATACTCGGGCGAGCCTGAATACCTGACCATGGCGCAGAGCTCGGCCGAGTATATCATCCAGGAGTTGCTTTGGACCGATGGCGCCGCCGTCACCAGCTTCAACTATCCGCTTCCCTCAGGGCAGGTCCGCATCCATAACGCCAATTTCCTCGGCGCCGCTCTTCTCTGCCGCGTGGCCCGGCATTCCGGAGAGAAAAAATTCATCGAGCCAGCCTTGCGCGTGGCCCGCTATAGCGCCGGCCGTCAAAGGGAGGATGGCTCGTGGGATTACGGCGAATTGCCCAAGCAACGCTGGATCGACAATTTCCACACCGGCTACAACCTCGAGGGCCTCCGCTCCATCGCTCAGGAGACCGGCACCAAGGAATTCGATGAGTGCATCCGCCGCGGTGTGGAATTTTATATCCGCCATTTCTTCCGAGAGGACGGCGCGCCGCGTTACTTTCACGATCGGACCTATCCCATCGACATCCATTGTGTGGCCCAGAGTTTGATCACCCTGGTGACGTTTCAGGAATATGACCGAGGCAATCTGCCCTTGGCCCAATCTGTTTTCGCCTGGGCCCTCAAACATATGTGGGATGAGCGCGGCTATTTCTATTATCGCGTGATGCCGTTTTACAAAGTGCGGACCTCCTACATGCGCTGGTCGCAAGCCTGGATGTTGCTGGCCCTGGCCACCCTGGCGGAGGCGAGTTTGGCGGGTGGAACCGGAACAGCGGGCGCGCCGGCCATGGATCAAAGCAAGATGCCCGCTTCCAGCCGGGCCTAATTCGCATGCACGTGACCGCAGAAAAAACTGAGGGCAACGGCAAAACGCCTCGCTCTTACGTTATTATCACGCCGGCCCGCAATGAAGCGGCTTTCATTGAGGAGACCCTGAAGTCGATGGTCTCGCAAACCGTGCCACCGCTCAAATACGTGGTGGTCAGCGATGGTTCCACGGATGGCACGGATGAGATTGTGCAGAAATACGCTGCCCAATGCAGTTGGCTGGAGTTGGTGCGCATGCCGGAGCGGCAGGAACGCCATTTCGCGGGCAAAGTCCATGCCTTTAATGAAGGTTATGCCCGGGTCAAACATCTTCCCTACGATCTCATTGGCAGCCTGGACGCGGATATCTCCTTTGATGCGGAATACTTCTCCTTTCTTCTCGGCAAATTCGCCGCCAACCCGCGGCTCGGGCTCGCGGGCACGCCGCACACGGAAAATAATCGGATGTACGATTATCGATTCGCCAGCCTGGAACATGTGTCCGGCGCCTGTCAGCTGTTTCGCCGCGAGTGTTTCGAAGCCATCGGCGGTTATCTCCCCCTGAAAGCCGGCGGGGTCGACTTGTGCGCGGTCTTGTCCGCCCGGTTGCGCGGATGGCAGACCCGAACTTTTCCGGAGAAGCTATGCATGCACCATCGCAAGATGGGTTCTGCCGACAAGAGCGGCCTGGCCGTGATTCTCCATGACGGCAAGAAGGATTACCTGCTGGGGGCGCATCCGTTGTGGGAGTTTTTCCGGGCGGCCTATCGGATGCGCAAACCGCCTTATATCATTGGCGGGGCTTGCCTGTTTTTTGGGTTCTTTTGGCCCATGCTTTTGCGCCGGGAACGAACAGCTCCCAAGGAGATCGTGGAATTTCGGCATCGCGAGCAAAGGGCGCGTTTGGGCGTGGTCCTGCGCCGGTTGATGGGCGGAGGCAAACAACCCGCGGCGACGGCGGGAGAGGCGGAGCCACCGGGCGCTGGAGGCCAGGCGCCATGATCGTCATCAACGCGGATGATTTGGGGCGGACGGAAGCGGAGACAGAAGCGGCCCTCTCCTGCTTTAACCAGGGACGGATCACGTCGACCAGCGCCATGGTGTTCATGGAAGATTCCGAGAGAGCGGCTTCGAGAGCGAACGAATGCGGCATCGATGTGGGGTTGCATTTGAATCTCAGCCAGCTTTATACCGCCCCGCCACGCAACCATGGCCACGGGATCGTGGCCGCGCAGGCGCGCATCGTGCGGTTCATGACAGCCAGCAAATACGCCGTGCTGCTCTATCATCCGGGATTGCGACAGGCGTTTCGGGATGTGTTCCGCACGCAGCGGGATGAGTTTGTGCGTCTTTACGGCAAGCCACCTTCGCATGTCGATGGGCATCAGCATCGGCATCTGTGCGCCAATGTGCTGCTCGATGAGGTTATTCCCCGAGGAGAACGCGTGCGGCGGAACTTCTCCTTTTTCCCCGGCGACAAAGGCTGGATCAATCGCAGCTATCGACATTGGATAGATCGCCGTCTGCGAAGCAAATATCGGCTGACCGATTACTTTTTCTCCCTTCCGCAGTGTCTGGCAAAGAACCGGCTTTCGCAGTTAGCGGATTTGGCGAAGAGCTCGAAGGTTGAGCTGATGACGCACCCGATCAAGCCGGATGAATACGCGTTTTTGATGTCAGATTCGTATAAAATCTTTCTCCAGGGGCTGCAGCCTGCGGCTTATGCCCTGGTGTAAGGAACGTTGAAATATTCGGCCGGCAAGAAAAGCTCAGGCCAAGACCATGAAGACAGAACAAGTTCACACGGTGGTTCTCGGGGCCGGCCCTTCCGGGTTGGCTGCTGGCTATGTGCTGGCCAAGGCCGGCCTTAAGCCGGTCGTGCTCGAGAAGGATAAAGTTTCAGGCGGCCTCATGCGCTCCCTGCGCCACGGCGATTTCATTTTGGATGTGGGCCGCAAGGAGCTCTACAATCGTCTCGAGAAGGTCGATACATTTTGGAGTGCGCTGCTCAAAAATGATTACCGCGAGTATCAGCATCGGGGCGGCATCCTTTTTGACGGCCATATTATTGATATGTCCCCGGTCTATAAAGGATTTCGCCGGGGTATGCCCTGGAGCATGTTCTTGGGGTGTTGCCTGGATTTCTTCATCTGGCGCGCCCGCTTGGGGCGCCCGAGGAATCTGGAGGAATACTGGTATCATCAACGGGGGCGTCAACTGACGCGGATCGCCAATCAAGGATTTCAAGAGAAGCTGGTCGGCCGCAAATGGGCGGATATCCCTCTGAGCGACGAGAAACATCAGCAGGGCGCCAGCGTTTGGTCGACGATCAAACATGCTCTCCGGCGCGCTTTTTCCGGCAAGGAAACAAACACGTTCAAGGGAATCTGGCGGCACCCCGCCAAAGGCACCGGCCAGATCTGCGAAGCGCTCGAACGGGGCATCATCGAGGCCGGCGGGCGCGTGTTGCATCAGGTCCGCGTCCTGCAGATCACCGGTGGCCAGGGCAGGGTGGAATCAGTGACCGCGGAAGTCGATTCTGTCCCCGTGACTTTTCAGGTGCAGAACCTTGTTTCGAGCACGCCGGCGGAATTCCTGGAAAAATTTTTGTTACCGGAACGGGCAGCGGCAGCCGGTGGCGGCGGTGGGAGCAAGCCGCCGGGCCCACCTCAGCGCGTGGTGGTGTTGGTCTATCTATTTATGGATGAGCCGCCGCAATTCCCGCACTTCTGGTTGCAGGTGACTTGTCCCAAAACCAGGATTGGGCGAATCGCCAATTACGCGGCGCTCAACGCGGACATGGTGCCACCAGGCAAGAGCTGCATCTGCTGCGAGATTTACTGTTTCGGCGAAGATCCGTTGCTCAAGATGGAGAACCAACAAATCGCGGAAATGGCTCTGGAGGATTGCGCGCGTTCCGGATTGCTCACCCGGAGCAAGTGTTTCGACAAGATGGTCCTGCGATTTCCCGGGGCGGACGCGTCACAAAACCGGCACAATTGGTTGAATGCCAACCGGCAAAGGCTGCTGGTCGATCTGGGAATCTTCCGCAACTTGTATTCTGTCAATCGCACCGACTTGGACATCGCCACCGTGGCCGGCCTCGATGCTGCCGAGGCGATCATTTCCGGGGACCGTTCGCTGTTCGATCGTCACTTTGACCCGACGCAGCTTGGCATCCGCAGCGAATCCAAGCCGCTGGAATTCCGGCACCCTGCCGGCCTGGGGGCATGAGTGAAGAAAATTCAATGACGACTGATTGCACACAGATTCGGATTCGTGGAAAGACCATCGGCGTCCCTTCCATTGGCATTGCTGATCGGACGATCGTGATGACCGGCAAATGGATTAAGACAGCCGGCATCAAGGATGAAGGGGTGGTGGAAGGGGAGATTGTCGAGGATCCCGCACAGTTCCTCACCATCCTGAAGGAGTGGGAACAAAAGCCGGACATCTTCACTTTTGCGGAGAAGCTGCCACGAGTGAAGCCGCGTTTTGACTTTTTCTTCGAATGGGACAACGTGGCGGCGGTGCCCATCACCACCTTCGAGCATTGGTGGGAGGAACGGCTGCCGCAGGAATCGCGCAAGAACGTGCGCCGATCGGCCAAGCGCGGCGTGGTAGTGAAGGTGGTTCAATTTGATGACGAGCTCGCCCGTGGCATCCACAAGATCTACGCCAATACTCCCGTCCGGCAGGGCCGCCCCTTTTGGCACCACGGGAAGGACTTTGAAACCGTCAAACGGGAGCACGCCACTTATCTTGAACGCAGCGAATTCCTCGGGGCATACTGCGGCGAGGAGCTGATTGGCTTCATCAAGATGGTCTACGTCGATCGCATCGCCACCCTCTTTCATATCTTCGCCGCCCATGAGCATCACGACAAAAGACCAATGAACGCGCTCGTCGCCAAGGCGGTGGAGGTTTGCGCCGCCAAAGGCATGCAGTACCTCATCTACGGCAAATACACTTACGGCAATAAAACCCAAAGTCCCCTGGCTGAGTTCAAACGGCGCAACGGATTTGAGCAGGTCGACTTTCCAAAATATTACATTCCCCTGACCGCCACGGGCAAAGTCGCCGTCACTCTGCGCGTGCATCGCGGTTTGCTTGGGCTTCTGCCACCGGGCTTGGTTGTCTTCTTGGTTGGTGTGCGGGCCAAACTGCGTGAGAAGCTGCGCCGGCGCTCCGCCAAAACTGAGGGCAAAAGCGACGATGCTTCTTGACACATCTTTTCAGTAAATCAACCATCCCGGGCTTGTGCCGGTGTAGCTCAACGTCAGAGCGGCCGATCTGTAATCGGCAGATGGAGCGTTCAATTCCTCCCGCCGGCTCCATCTTTACCTCCCATCCCTTCCTGGAACCGCGCCTAAAGTAAAACCCGAGGCAAACGGCCATCAGCCGTGGGTTCTTCGTCAGGCCGCTGCACTTGCCCTCGGTTCCTCCCAGTGACTTGCTCGCTGGCTTGGCAGACGTCATCGGGGGCGTCCTCAACATTCGATCTTAGCCAACACTTTCGTGCCAGGAATTGCCGGAATCATTGGTCTCGACGGGCAGCATGAGCTCCCGCTCGGGCAGATGCTGCAAAGCATGATGCACGAGAACTTTTATCGTGCCGGCCAGCAGGCCCATGCTGCCCTCAAGTTGTGGGTCGGCTGGGTCTGTCATCAGGGCTCCTTTTCCGATTGCCTGCCCATCTGGAATGAGCGGCGTGACATTTGCCTCATCTTCTCCGGCGAAACCTACGCCGACAATGTCGAGGTCCAGCGCCTGTTGCGCACCGGGCATGACTACAATCCCAATAACGCCAGCTACCTCGTCCATCTCTACGAGGAGGTTGGAATCAAGTTCCTGGAAAAGCTCAATGGCTGGTTCAGCGGTATCCTCATCGATTTGCGCGAACAGCATGTGGTTCTGTTTAACGACCGCTTCGGCCTCGACCGAGTCTATTATCACGAGACAAAACAAGGCCTTTATTTCTCCTCGGAAGCGAAGGCGTTGCTGAAAATCCTGCCGCCGCTGCGCCAGCTGGATCCCCAGGGCATGGGCGAGTTCTTCTCTTGCGGCAGCGTGTTGCAGGATAGGACACTGTTTTCCGGCGTCTCCCTGCTTCCGCCCGGTTCCGCGTGGTGGTTTGCTCCCGGGAAACCGGCGCGGAAACGGAATTATTTCCGGCGCGAACATTGGGAAGAGCAAGCCCCGCTCAGCAGCGCGGAATACGAGGAAAGATTGAAGGAGATCTGGGCTCGGGTATTGCCCCGTTATTTTCAAGGCGAAGAACGGGTCGGCCTGTCGCTGACGGGAGGAGTCGATAGCCGCATGATCCTGGCATGGGCTCCCTCTGCTTCCGGGGCGCTGCCTTGCTATACCTTCGGCGGAAAATATCGCGAGTGCATGGATGTGAAGGTTGCCCGCAAAATCGCCGCCGTTTGCCGGCAACCCCACCAGGTTATCGAGGTGAGCGACGAGTTTCTGCGAGGCTTTCCGGCCTTGGCCGAAAAGAGCGTATATCTCAGCGACGGCTCCATGGACGTCACCGGGGCCATCGATGTGTATGTGCAACGAAAGGCGCGCCAGATCGCGCCGGTGCGCATCACCGGCACGAACGGAGGAGAGATCTTGAGGCGCTTGGTGGCCTTCAAGCCCACGCCATTCAATCCGGACATCCTAACTCCAGAAATGGCGGGACATGTGCGGGCGGCGGCGGCCACTTACGCCGGGGAACTGAGCGGACATCGCTTGTCGTTCACTGCTTTCAAGCAAACCCCGTGGTACATGTGCTCCAAGTTCGCCCTCGAACGATCCCAGCTCACGCTGCGCATGCCGTTTTTCGATAATGAGCTGGTGGCGCTCTCCTATCAAACGCCGCCAGAATTGATCGATAGCAATGAGCCGGCCTTGCACTTGATCGCCGACCGCGCCCCCGCCTTGCGGCAGATCGAGACAGACCGCGGATTAACCGGGCGCGCCCTTCCTGGAATCACGCGCGCCCGTCATCTTTATCAGCAATTCACTTTCAAGGCCGAATACGCCTATGATTATGGCATGCCGCCATGGCTGGCCGCCATCGACCATCGCCTGGGCAGGTTGCACCTCGAAAAACTCTTTCTCGGCCGGCACAAGTTCCATCATTTCCGGGTTTATTATCGCGACCATTTTGCCAGCTTCATTCGCGATCTCCTCCTCGACACCCAAGCCCGCTCCCGGCCTTACCTCGTCGGAACCCAACTCGAGCGGATCGTCAACGGACATTTAAGCGGCGCTGAGAATCATACGCTGGCCATTCACAAGCTGCTTACCAGCGAGCTCATCCATCGACAACTGCTCGCGATTCAGTAACCGGCCTTGGCTCATTCGGGCTTTTGATTATTCTCCCCGTGCCGACCACGATGAAAATTGCCTATCTTCTCTTCGCTTATAAAAACCCGGAGCTCATCAAGAGAACCATCGAACGCCTTTCCGGCGAAGACAGCACTTTCTTCATTCACATCGACGCCAAGATTGATATTCGGCAGTTTGCCGCCATTAAAGGGCCCAATGTCTTTTTCACCGACCAACGCATCACCGTTTATTGGGCCGAGTTTACCGGGGTCGATGCCATCATGCTTCTCGTCCGCCAGGCGCTGGCCCATCCGCTCAAACATGATTACTGCGTGCTCCTGAGCGGAAGCGAATACCCCCTGCGCAGCCGGGAGTACATCCATCGGTTCTTTGCCGAACATCGTGGCCAGGAGTTCATCACCCTCTCGAAAATGCCGGCTCCAGGCAAGCCGCTCAGCCGGATCAACGATCGGCGTTATCCTTCCACCCAGCCGGTGCGCAGATTCATCTTCCGCGTTCTCGCCAAGGTCGGGCTCGCGCGGCGCGACTACCGCAAGCACCTGGGCAGCATGGAGCCGTACGCAGGACTCACCTGGTGGGCCTTGAGTCGGGAGGCTTGCCAGTACATCGTCGATTTCACCGCGCGCGATCGCGTTCTCACTGATTTCTTAAAGCTCACCTTCGCCCCGGAGGAATCTTACATCCACACCATCATCGGCAATTCCCCCTTCCTGACCAAAGCACGACGCAACCTGCTCTTTGAAGATTGGTCAGCTCCCGTCGCCACCGGCAAGCTGACCGCGCAATGGCACGCCCTCCCGGCCATGATTTCCCCCGAACATTGCGCCGCCTTCGAAGCCCAGGATGCCGTCAGTGCCCAGGATCTTCATGGGCCGGGCGAATTGCTCTTTGCCCGCAAATTCTCCGACAGCACGCTCCATCTGGCCGATCGGGTTGATGCCATGATCAAACGCAAGGAAGCGAAGTGAGCCTGGCCGCTTGTCTCTTCAAACCCGCCCAACCTCCCCATGGGATCTGAATCCTGGATCATCGACCGCGACCAGCCCATCCTCGTGACCGGCGCCGCTGGTTTTATCGGTCGCAAAGTGGTGGCTAATCTGGTCGCAGCCGGGTTTCGTCATGTGCGCTGCTTCGCCCGGCCTTCGGGTGACACTCCCCGGCTCATCCTCGATCCCCAAACTGCCGGCGCCCAAGTCGAGGTGGTTCAGGGAAATCTTCTTTCCCGCGATGATTGCCTGCGGGCAGCCCAGAACGTCGCCGTCATCTTTCATCTGGCGGCCGCCAGAGGCGAGAAATCCATCCCCGACGCTTTCATGAACTCAGTGGTTACCACCCGCAATCTCCTCGAGGCCGCCCGCCAGCAAAAGTCTTTGCGCCGCTTTGTCAGCATCAGTTCCTTTTCCGTTTACTCGAATCAATCGACCCGCCGAGGTGTGCTCGATGAATCGGCGCCGGTCGAGACCCGCCCGGAGCTGCGTGGTGATGCCTACAGCTTCGCCAAAGTGAAACAGGACGAGATCGTGTTGCAGTATGGAAAGGAGTTCAACTTGCCCTACGTCATCGTCCGGCCCGGCTACGTTTATGGCCCCGGCAATGAAGCCATCCCCGGCCGGGTCGGCATCGGCACCTTTGGCATCTTTCTGCATCTGGGCGGCTCCAATCCCCTGCCGCTGACCTACGTCGATAATTGTGCCGACGCCATTGTCCTGGCCGGGTTGGTGCCAGGAATTGACCGGGAAATCTTCAATGTCGTGGATGACAATCTGCCCTCCAGCCGCCAGTTTTTGCGCCTCTACAAAAAGCGGGTGAAGCGCATTCGCTCGATTTATGTGCCCCGCTGGTTGAGTTATTTTTTGTGCTCGATATGGGAGAAATATTCGAGCTGGTCAGAAGGACAATTACCTCTCACTTTCAACCGCAGAGCATGGCATGCGTATTGGAAAAAGACGAAATACAGCAACGAGAAAATAAAGCGCCAATTGTCCTGGAGGCCGAAACTGGGATCAAAGGAAGCGTTGCAGCGGTTCTTCGAAAGCTGTCGAAAAACCATGGATCAACAACGGCGCTCCAAAACCGTGGTGGCTGCTCCACAGGCAGAGTCGCCTGCCGCCCGGCGGCTCGACAGCTAACCCATTCTGTGAGGGACTCGATACTTCAGCCGGCTCTGTGAGACTGAAACACAAATTCAGAAACGTTTTCCGCGCCATCAAGCAATTGTGGGGCAGTTCGGGAGTGAAGCAATCTGTCTGGGACAAGGAATATGCGGGCGGCCGCTGGGACCATTGCGACCACACACCTGGAGCTCACGTTTACGGTTATATTGAGAAGCACTGCCGCAACGGCAGCATTCTTGATCTCGGCTGCGGCTCGGGCAATACGGGAAACGAGCTCAATGTGGACAAGTACCAGAGCTACGTGGGCGTCGATATCTCGGAAGTGGCAGCACAAAAGGCAGCCCAGCGCAGCGAGGGCAATGGACGCGCTGTCAAGAATCGGTTCCTCCAGGGGGACATTATTACTTACGTGCCCGAGCAAAAGCATGACGTCATCCTGTTCCGGGAATCCATTTACTATGTGCCCGTGATCAAAATCAAAGGAGTGTTGGATCGGTATGCGGGCTATTTGAAAGAGCAAGGCGTGTTCGTCGTGCAAGTGAGCAAGTTCGCCACGAAACGCGGGCGCAAGATTAAGGAAATCATCGAACGCCATTACACGGTGGTGGATCGCGGCCCGGAAAGTGTCTCCGACAACTACGTGGTTGTTTTCAGAAATCATGCTTAAAGCGGCCATCATTGGTTGCGGGAAGATCGCTGATGCCCATGCCGCCCAGATCCAACGGATCCGCGGATGCGAGATTGTCGCGGTTTGCGATCGCGAGGAGCTCATGGCCAAGCAGCTTTTCGAGCGCTTCAAAGTCAAACGTTACTACAGCGATCTGCGAGAGATGTTTAAGGAGGCTCGCCCGGAGGTGGTCCATGTCACGACCCCGCCGCAGAGCCATTTTGCTCTCGGCCGGCAATGTTTAGAGCAGGGGGCGCATGTTTACATGGAAAAGCCTTTCACGCTTAACACCCCTGAAGCAGAGGAACTCATTGAGCTGGCGCAGCGGAAGGGCCTTCAGATCACTGCGGGACATGATGATCAGTTTCGTCCCGCGGCCAGGCGCATGCGCGCGTTAATCGGGGCGGGCTATCTGGGCGGTCCCCCGGTGCACATGGAGAGCTATTATTGCTACGAGGTTGGGGAAGGAAGCGCTTACGCCAAGGCGCTGCTCTCGGACAAACAACATTGGGTCCGCCAGCTGCCCGGGCAGTTGCTGCAAAATGTCATCAGCCATGGTATCGCGAGAATCGCTGAGTTTTTCACCACCGACGCTCCCGAGGTGGTGGCCCAGGGACATGTCAGTCCCGCCCTCCGTAACATGGGAGAGGCCGAGATTGTCGATGAGCTTAGAGTGATCATTCGGGAGAATCAGAGGACCACCGCCTATTTCACGTTCTCCAGCCAGATGCGGCCGTCCCTGCACCAATTTCGCATTTATGGGCCGCGCAACGGCTTGTTGCTGGATCAGGACAACGAGACTCTGGTGCGTTTGCGCGGGGCGCGGCAGAAGAGCTACCTGGAACAATTCGCCGCGCCCTTGCTCCTGGCCAAGGATTACGTGGGCAGCTCCTATCGCAATGTGCGTCTGTTTCTCGCCAATGATTTTCATCCCAAATGCGGCATGAAACATCTGATCGAGACATTTTATGATTCGATCCGGGGAGGGAAACCCCCGCCGATTCCGGCTTCTGAGATATTGCGAACGTCGCGAATCATGGATGAGATTTTCAGGCAGATCCACCCGCAGTCGGCCTCCATAATTTCGGAGAATCAACGCAGCCACGGAGAACGGAGCCAGGCTCGCGTGGGTTAGTTGGTCGATTGCTCAATTTTCCATGCCTCCGCTGTTAGCACTGTTGCTCGGGTTCGCCTTTGTCTGCTGGCTTTTTGCCAAGGACTTTAAGAGGCGGTCGGGGTGTTCCGGCGCGCTTTGGATCCCACTGATCTGGATTGCCATTGTTGGATCGAGAACCGTTGCGGACTGGGTGGCGGTGGTGATGGGGACGGCGAGCAGCGCCGAAGAGATGTCTGGGGGTAACGCCATTGACACGGCTGTTTTCCTCAGCCTGATCCTAGCGGGCGGCAGCGTTCTCGTGCGAAGACGCCTGTCCTGGGGGAAGGCAGTGGCGAACAACAAATGGTTGCTTCTCTACTTCTGCTATACCGGCGCCAGCATTCTGTGGGCGGATACGCCATTTTCCTCTTTTAAGCTGTGGGTTAAAGACATCGGGAACATCGTGATGATCCTGGTGATTCTGAGCGAGCGCGATCCGGTGGAGGCCTTGCGAAGCACCTTGCTGCGCTCGGGTTACATCCTCCTGACCCTCTCCGTCGTGTTGATCAAATACTTTCCCGAAATCGGGCGGGCTTACGACATGTGGACCTATCAACCGGTCACCATCGGCGCCTCCGCGGACAAAAACTTTCTCGGGGCAACCGTGCTGGTTTGTTCCCTGGGATTGTTTTGGGCGTTTTACGAGGGCACGCGATTTTCGCGCAGAAACAAATTGGAATATGGGGCGCACGTTCTGTTGGTGCTGATGGCGTGCTGGATTTTGATCAAAGCACACAGCGCCACGTCCTTGAGTTGCACGATCTTGGGGGCGGCCATTTTGGCGGCGCTGAAGTCGCCTGCCATCCGCAGGATGGTTAAGGGACTCAACGTCGCCATCTTTGTGCTGGTTCCGGTGATCGCCCTGGTTTTGGAAGTAGGCCTGAACTTGGGGGACAACCTGCTGGCTACTTTGGAGCGAGATATCACCCTCACCGGGAGGACGCGCATTTGGGAGGATGCTCTCAAGGCGGAGATCGATCCTTTGGTGGGAGCAGGGTATTGCAGCTTTTGGACTGGGGACCGAGCCAAAGCCATTGCCAAGGGCTTGGGTTTTTTCTATGCGCTGAAGGAGGCCCACAGCGGCTACATCGACGCCTATCTAAATGGCGGCTGCATTGGGCTAATCATTCTGGCGGTGCTGCTGCTGGCCAATGCCGCCAAAACCCTTCGGCGCCTGGATCAGGGTGATACGCAGGAACCGCTTCGTTTCACGTTTCTTGTTTTGGCAATTATCTATAACATCACCGAGTCGGCCTTTAACGGGCTGCATCCAATTTGGTTTATGCTCCTGGTGGCTCTTCTCGGACGGCCGTTTAACATAAAAAGGCGAACGTCCAGGGAGCGGAGTGAAGTTGGAGGAGATCAGGCAGTTAATCGGGATAATCCGCGACCCTTGACAAACTTGATGCCGCTGGCAGCAATGCACTAGGACACATATGCAGGCAAAGCAGGACTTCTTTGAACAATCGAAACAACGCCTGAGGGCAAAACTATCTTTGGAACAGCGTGCGGCCTTGCGACGACGATGGGCTGAGCCGCTGGCCCTGTTTTATCGCTCCAATCTGCGGCGGCTGGCCCAGATCTACGGCTCCGATAAATGGGGCGAACACTGGTACTGCCAGCATTACGAACATCATTTTGCACCGCTCCGAAAAAAGAAAATCGTCCTGCTCGAGATCGGCATCGGTGGATACGCCGATCCTCACGCGGGCGGCCGTTCGCTCCGCATGTGGAGAAGCTATTTTCGCCGTGGCCAGATCTATGGGATCGATATCGCCGACAAGAGCCCCCATAACGAGAAACGTATCCTCACGTTCCAAGGCGACCAAAGCGACGAGAAATTCTTGCGTCAGGTCATTGCCCGCACGGGCACGCCCGACATCATCATTGATGACGGCAGTCATTTGAACAAACATGTCATTCAAACATTTCATATCCTCTTTCCGTTGCTGGCGGAAAACGGTATTTATGCGGTGGAGGACACCCAGACCTCCTATTGGCCCGAATACGGCGGGAGCAGCGAGGATCTCGTCAATGCGCCCACGAGCATGAGGCTGTTGAAGGGGTTGACCGACGGGATCAATCACGCAGAATTCATCCGGCCGGGATACGAAGCATCGATCTATGACAAGAGCATTGTTTCGATGCATTTCTATCACAACCTGGTTTTTCTCCACAAAGGGGTTAACAACGAGGGAAGCAACATGATTAAAAACAACATGCCCTCCTAGGAAGGGTGGCCATTGTTTTTCCTTGGGCGGAAAAGTTCCTTGCGCCGGGCTCAGGATCCCGGTTTGAAAGTGAGTTTCTTGTCTCGGATGCGAATAATTGGGTTTACAGGCACTTCGACCGGTTGAGACAAAAAGGCATGTGGGCCAGCGAGGAAGCGTAGGAAGAAAGACGGAAAAGCGACCTCGACAAGATGAGTCACGTTGGGATTATAGTGATCGCTGCTTCATTGGCACAAAAGGTGCACATGCCACGTTTTGATGAAGATAGAGACTCCTATACGGCCTGAATTATGTCGAAAAGTCGGACACCAAGCCTTAACGCCTGGACAAAGGGCGAGACACGCCCGGGTCGCTTCTGTCCTGGCAAGGCATGGGGGTCTTGAGATTAAGTTTACCTCTTCCGCTATGAAATGTGTTGTTTCGATCATTTCGCTGGTGGCCTTCTGCTTGACGGCGAGCGCTGCCGATCCCTTGCCAGTAAACCGAAAAATGGGGTTTGCGAATGGCTGGAATGGAAAAGTTGGCGTGCCCGGCGGCATTCCAGCGCGTTCGACCATTTATGCCAGTTTCAACCCCGGGGCAACCACGGCCCAGATTCAAAGCGCGCTGAATAGTTGTCCGAGCAACCAGGTGGTTTTTCTAAATGCGGGCACCTATAGCGTTGGGTCTCTGTTCATCACGCGCAACGGCGTAACCCTGCGAGGTGCGGGGCAGAACAGCACGATTCTTAATATCACTGGGGGAAATGGTCTGCTCATCGGCACGACGGCTTGGTGGAACGAATTTGAACGACCGGTGGCGGCCAATCACCGGGCTTGGACCAGCGGCCATGCTCAAGGAAGCACCACCATCACGGTCTCGTCGACTTCTGGCTTATCGGTTGGAAATCTTATCTTTCTGGATCAACTCAACGACGTCGATACGACGGCCTACAGCCCGGTCAATCCGGCTGGCCCTTTCGTGACTGGAGAGTACACCAGCATTGCTTATCCGTTAAAAGGAATGGACCGCATTCAATTTCAGGTGAACCGGGTGGCGGCCATCAGCGGCAATACCATCACCCTGACCGAACCGATTTATATGCCCAACTGGACTCCGGCGCTGAGCCCGGAGATCTGGTTTGAGACTCAACCGAGCCTGACGTGCAATTCGGGAGTTGAAGATATGCGGATCAATGTCGGCGGCGGCGGCTCTACTTGTGTCTTGTTGCAGTACACTTATTCGTGCTGGGTCAAAAACTGTTATCTCTCCATGCTCGACACATCACACATCGGTTATGTGTTCATGAACATGTGTGTTCGACCCGAGGTCCGGCACAATTACATGCATGATACCGGGGTGGCTGACCGCTATGGCATACACACCCGCATCGTTGGCGGCGCCTTGGTCGAGGACAATATCATCGATGCGCATTCCACCATGCTTATGGTCAATGGTGTTTCCGGCTCGGTTTATGCCTACAACTTCGGGGTAAACCTGCAGCTAAATACCGGGTTTATGGTCTCAGGCATTACCACCCACGGCGGCACACCCAACATGTGCTTGTTTGAGGGCAATTATTCGCCGCAATTCGCCTTGGACAGTCAATGGCAGAATTCCTCGTATCTGGTCGCCTTTCGCAACCGTCATACCGGCAAGGACGAACTCAATCTAGCCACTGGCAACATTCAGGCCATCGGGATCTTCTACACCAATCGCCATGCCAGCGTCATCGGCTGTGTTCTGGGCAAGACCGGAGTGCACAATGTCTACGAGGTGAGTGGTGCCAGCGCAGGGAACTGTTATGACGGGCGAAGAATCTTTTACCTCGGTTATGAGGCCGGTGGAGCTGGCTGTAATGGTGTCTACGATCCGGTTGTAAAATCCAGCTTGGTTCGCGCTGTCAACTGGACCAGCGCCACCACGACCAACAACGGCATCAACCTCGACGGCTACGCGGTGAGCGATATTCCGAGCTCGTATTATCTCACCAGTAAACCGGCCTTCTTTGGAAACCTGACCTGGCCTCCCGTTGATCCAACCAATCCCAACGACTCGTTCATCCGCACGAATATTCCTGCCGGCTACCGTTATGTGAACGGCATCGATCCACCGGGCAGTTCGGCCAAGCCTTCGCCGCCGAGCAATCTGCGCGTCGTTGGCCCTTAGCAGCCTGTTCGGCAATCTTCTCTTTAGTGTCATCTGCCCCGCAATGTGCTGCCGCACGCTGCGGGGCGGATGCGCGATCGGGATAAGGAGTGGCGGTGGAATGGAAACAGCCGTGAACGTGGGATGGAGTTACCCGACAAACCGACAAACATTCCCCGGCACAATCGTTTTGTCGTCAGCCAGTCATCTTAAGCGCCCATTCGTTGTTCCCAGCGTGAGCTCATGAAACCTTTAGTTTCCATCCTGATCCCGGCCTACAACGCTCAGGAATGGATCGGCGAGACGCTGAAATCCGCCGTCGGCCAGACCTGGAGCCGAAAGGAAATCATCGTGGTCGACGACGGTTCGCGGGATCAAACGTTGTCCATTGCCGGCCGGTTTGCATCCAAGGAACTCAGCGTCGTCACGCAAAGCAATCAGGGAGCAGCAGCCACCCGCAACAAGGCTTTTTCTCTTTGCCAGGGCGATTATATCCAGTGGCTGGACGCGGATGATTTGCTGGCGCCGGACAAGGTGCAGCATCAAATGGAAGCGGTGGAGCGAGGCCTGGGCAAGCGAACCCTGCTCTCGGCGGCTTGGGCCAGCTTCATGTATCGGCCTCACAAAGCCGAATTTTTGCCCAGCCCGCTCTGGTCGGATCTTTCGCCGGCGGAATGGTTATTGCGCAAGCTGGATCAGAATCTTCATATGCAAACCGCGACCTGGTTGGTGAGCCGGGAGTTGACGGAGTTGGCGGGAGCATGGGACACGCGGTTGCTGGGAGACGATGACGGGGAATATTTCTGCCGGGTCTTGCTGGCCAGCGATGGCGTTCGCTTTATTCCGGAGTCGAAGGTGTTTTATCGGATGGCAGGGGCGGGCAGCTTGAGTTACATCGGCCGGTCTGCGCGGAAGATGGACGCGCAAGCCGTCTCAACCTGGTTACACATCAAATACCTGCGTTCCTTGGAGGAGAGCGATCGAGTGCGCACGGCTTGTCTGAGATATCTGCAAGGGCTCTCTTTTTTCTATCCGGAGCGGCCGGACATCATCAAGCAAGGGGAAGATTTGGCGGTATCCTTGGGGGGCCGTTTGCAGACTCCAACGCTTTCCTGGAAGTATGATTGGGTGCGAAAGCTCTTTGGATGGCGGGCGGCGCGGTATGCGCAGCAGCTTTTGCCGCATGCGAAGTGGACGTTGATTCGGTCGTGGGACAAGGCGCTGTCGCGGCGGGATCAGCGAAAGGTTGCGGGCGGGGGCAAAGCAGGATACTGACTGGGAAGCATTGGCAACTATGAAGGGTATCATTTTGGCGGGCGGGGCAGGGACACGGTTGTTTCCTCTCTCTTTGGTAGCCAGCAAGCAGCTGCAACCGGTCTACGACAAGCCGATGGTTTATTATCCATTGACCACGCTGATCGAGGGCGGGGTGAAGGAGCTTTGTTTGATTTCCACGCCGCACGATTTGCCTCGTTTCAAAGCGTTGCTGGGGGACGGCCGGCAGTTAGGGCTGACCATCGAGTATCGGGAGCAGCCCCAGCCGCAAGGCATCGCGCAGGCCTTTCTCATTGCGGAAAGCTTTGTTGGCCAGGATGCCGTGGCTTTGGTTCTGGGCGACAACCTGTTTTATGGCGGCGACGTTTTTCAGAGGGCCTTCGCGGATTTCCAGGAAGGTGCCTTGATCTTTGGGTATCAGGTGAAGGATCCCGAGCGCTATGGGGTGGTGGAGTTTGATGACCAGGGCAAGGCGGTCTCCATCGAGGAAAAGCCCAAGCAGCCCAAGAGCAATTACGCGGTGCCGGGATTGTATCTTTACGACAACCAGGTGCTGGCGATCGCCAAAGCGCTCAAGCCATCGGCGCGCGGCGAGTTGGAAATTACGGACGTGAACCGGGAGTATCTGCAACAGCGCAAGCTGATGGTTTGCCGATTGAACCGTGGCTTTGCCTGGCTGGATGCCGGCACGAGCAGCAGCCTGCATGAGGCGTCAGCCTTTGTGCAGACGGTGGAAAAGCGGGCTGGGGTCAAGATCGGTTGTCCGGAGGAAGCGGCTTATCGGCGCGGCTTCATTTCGCAGCCGGCGTTTAAGGCGCTGGTCGGATCGATGCCCAACTGCGAGTATCGGGATTACCTGCAGGAAGTGATGACAGAAGCGAAACGGTAAGCGGGGTCGGAAAGCTATGGTGGTTCTTTTAGGTGCCAGTGGATATATCGGCGAGGCCTTTGCCGCCGAGCTGCAGCGTCGCTCCATACCGTTTCTACCGCTGGCGCGCGCCCAGCTGAACTATGCAGATTTCAAACTGCTTCTTAACTTTCTCCGCGAACGCCGGCCGGACTTGGTGATCAATGCCGCGGGCCATACGGGACGGCCCAATGTTGATGCCTGCGAGGATCAGAAGGCGGAGACGCTCCAGGGCAACACCCTCCTGCCTATGACCGTCGCCCATGCCTGCCTGGCCGCAGGCACGCCCTGGGCCCATGTCTCTTCCGGCTGCATCTATTCCGGAGCCAAGGTCCGTCGGCCGGACAAAGAAGAGTGGACGGTGGAGCGCGACCTGAATACTCCGCCGCTGCGCGAGCTATTTGCCAAGGCCCCGGAGCGATTCCAGGGGTTTGAAGAAATTGACCCACCGAACTTCACCTTTCGTCGTCCGCCCTGCAGTTTTTATAGCGGCACGAAAGCTTTGGCGGAGGAAGCCTTGACCGGACTGGGCAACGGCTATGTCTGGCGGCTGCGCATTCCCTTCGATGAAATCGATGGCGCGCGCAATTATCTTTCCAAGCTGCTCCGTTACGCCCGGGTTTATGACAACATCAATTCTTTGTCCCATCGCAGCGACTATGCCCGGGCCTGCCTGGATCTTTGGCAGCAGCGGGCGCCGTTTGGTTTTTATAACGTCACCAATCCCGGGGCGGTCTCGACCCGGGACGTGATCCAGTTGATGGAGCAAATCCGGCCGCCGGGACGCCCGTTCGAATTCTGGGCGAGTGACGAGGAATTTTATCGGTTGGGGGCCAAGACACCGCGGTCGAATTGCATTTTGAACGTGGACAAGCTGCTGGCCGCGGGCGTGCAGATGCGGCCTGTGGCCGAGGCGTTGCGCGCGGCCCTGGCAGAGTGGAGACCGGAGAAAGCAAAGAAAACGGCATGAATTTACTGGTTACGGGCGGGGCAGGGTTCATCGGCTCGAATCTCATCCGGCATGTGCTTGGCGAGACGGTCATTCAAAAGCTGGTCAATCTGGACTGCCTCACCTACGCGGGCCATCTGGAAAGCCTCCAGGATGTCGAGCGCCATCCCAAATATGTCTTCGAACGGATCGATCTGCGCGACAAACCGGCCGTGGAAAAAATCATCCGCCAGCATGCCATCACTCACGTCATGCATCTGGCGGCAGAATCGCATGTCGACCGTTCGATCTCGGGTCCGGATGATTTTATCCAGACGAATGTTGTCGGCACTTTCAATCTCTTAGAGGCGTGCCGCGCCGCCTGGTCAGGGGCGTATGAGGGCCGCCGGCTGCTGCATGTGTCCACCGATGAAGTTTATGGCAGCCTCGGGCCCACCGGTTTGTTCACCGAGGAAACGCCTTATGCGCCGAACTCACCCTATTCGGCCAGCAAAGCCAGCGCCGATTTGCTCGTGCGCGCCTACTTTCATACCTACGGCATGCCCGTGGTCATCACCAATTGCTCCAATAATTATGGGCCATTCCAGTTTCCGGAGAAGCTGATCCCGGTGATCATCCAAAAAGTGCTGCGACGCCAGCCCATCCCGGTTTATGGCGATGGGATGAATGTGCGGGACTGGCTGTTTGTTCTCGATCACGTCGAGGCTCTGTGGAGGGTGTTGCAGAAGGCGCCCCTGGGCCAAACCTATAACATCGGAGGCAGTAACGAGTGGCCGAACCTGCGCATCGTGGAACGAATCTGCGACTTGATCGATAACCTGCTGCCGCAGCTTGGCGGGGGCTCGCGCAAGCTCATCAGCTTCGTCAAGGATCGCCCTGGCCACGACCGGCGTTATGCCATCGATGCCGGCAAAATCCAGCGCGAGCTCGGCTGGAGGCCCCGACATGACTTCGAAGCCGGCTTGCGCTCCACCGTCACTTGGTATTTACAAAACGCAAAATGGGTCGAGCAAGTCACCGGCGGCTCAGGAGCCAAGGGCCAAAAGCGGCAGGGATAGCGGAACGATCAAGTCATGCGCGTACTCATTGTAAAGCTCGGCGCCACCGGGGATGTGGTCCGGACAACGACCATCCTCCATCGATTGCCAGGCTCGGTCACGTGGCTGACGGCCGCGAAGAATAAGGCATTGCTGCAGGATGTTAGAGAGGATCTGCAGTGTTTCTCCTGGGAGGAACGCGATGCCGTGGACCACAGCCGCCCGTTCGATCTGGTCATCAACCTCGAAGACACAGAGGACATCGGACGCTATCTCCAGACCATCAAGTTCCGGCAATTGTTTGGGGCCTACCTGGACGGTAGCAACCAGCTGGCTTATACGGAGGATTCCCGGGGCTGGTTTGATTTAAGTTTGATCAGTGTGCACGGGCGCAAGGAAGCCGACCGGCTGAAGCTGCTTAATCGGCAGACGTATCAAGCGCTGATTTTTTCCGGGCTAGGGTTCACCTTCAAAGGCGAGACCTATCAGCTCCCGAAAGCAGCCGACACTGGGCTGTCGGGTGACGTTGCCATCGCGCCCGAGGGGGGGCCAGTGTGGCCGATGAAAAACTGGGCTTACTACGAAGAGTTGCAGCAGGAGCTGGAGACTCGCGGTTTCAAGGTCAATGTGCTGCCGAAACGCGGCACGCTTTTGGAACACTTAGGTGATGTGCAAGGGCATCGCTGCCTGGTGAGCGGCGACAGTCTGCCCATGCATCTGGCCATGGGCCGCCAGCTTCGTTGCGTGACTCTGTTCACCTGCACCAGTCCCTGGGAGATCTACGATTACGGGATTCAGCGACAGATCGTTTCGCCTTTGCTGGCCGAATACTTTTATCAACGGGGCTACGACCGGCGCGCTACCACTGCCATCACGGTGGAGGAAGTGTTGGCCGCCACTCTGGAGCAGTTAAGCCGGTGATTTGGATTGGCTGGCAGGCTTAACAGGCTGTTGAAAAACTATGAGCATCGCCGTTGACTCAGAAATTGGCCAGACGCTAGGCGCGACGACCGAGCATATCCCTTGGGGATCTGTAAGGGAGGAGCAACAACGCGGATGGCCAAATTCTGACTCAACCCATACAGGCGGAGTGTCTTTGGCTCCAAGCCTTCGTTGTTCGTCGGTCACAGATCCTTGACGGATATGCTCCCTCCTCACGCCTCGGCTTGGAGCCAAATCCATCTCCGCGGCGACGCTCAGAGTTTTTCAACGGCCTGTTAACAGGCTGTTAACCAGGATGAAGCCATCTGCAGAGGCCACCGTGGCGGTGTTGACCGGCGGAGGCGATCGACCTTATGCGCTCGGGTTGGCTGCGGCTTTGATCGAGCAGAACGTTTCCTTCGATTTCATCGCCAGCAACGATCTCGATAGCCCGGAGCTGCACGGGAATCCCCAGGTTCGCTTCCTCAACCTTCGCGGTGACCAAGGAGCCAACGCCAGCCCGTCCAGGAAGGCCCTGCGCGTCCTCGTCTACTACTGGCGTCTTCTTGTCTACGCCGTCGTGGCCAAGCCACGGTTGTTCCATCTTCTCTGGAACAATAAGTTCGAATTCTTCGATCGAACTTTCCTCATGTCCTTCTATCGGCTTCTGGGCAAGCGCATCATCTTTACGGCTCATAATGTCAATGCCGGCGAACGCGATGCCGCCGACAGTTTCTGGAATCGCTTTTCGCTCCGCACCCAGTACCGGCTTTGTCACCACATTTTTGTGCACACCCGGCGCATGCAGCAGGAACTCGTCAGCCAGTTCGGGGTTCCGGAAAGCCGGGTGACCGTCATTCCCTTCGGGATTAACAACACCCTGCCCAACACGGCTCTCTCCTCCAGTGAAGCCCGCCAGGCGTTTGGGCTCGGGCCCCAGGCCAAAACCATCCTGTTCTTCGGCATGATCGCTCCCTACAAGGGCCTGGAATATTTGGTCGCAGCCTTCACCGTCTTGGCCGCCAAATCCGCCGAGTATCGTCTCGTGATTGCTGGCCGGCCGAAGAATTGTCCGGATTATTGGGCTGAGATTCAGCGTGCCGTTGTCGCCAGCGGCGCCGCCGAGCGGGTCATCCAAAGAATTGATTATATCCCCGACGAACAGGTGGAACGGTTCTTCAAGGCCGCGCATGTCCTGGTGCTACCCTATGCGCATGTGTTCCAGAGCGGGGTCCTCTTCCTTAGTTACAGCTTCGGACTCCCCGTGGTGGCGGCCGATGTCGGCGCGATGAAGGATGATATTGTGGAAGGCGAGACCGGCCTGGTCTTCAAGCCGGGTGACACCGCCGATTTGGCCCGGGCGCTGGAACGTTATTTCTCCAGTGACCTCTTCCAAAACCTCCCGGAAAAGCGCGCCCGGATCCAGGAATATGCCAATGAACGTTATTCCTGGACGAAGGTGGGCGAGATCACGAAACGAGTTTACGGCGAAGTTCTTTGACTCTCTCCCCAGCTTCGAGATGGACGCAGGCAAACTGGTCATTGCAAATTTCAAACTGCAAATTTGGGGAACCGAAGATGCGAACCCCGCGGCGAGCTCGTGTGGATCAGCGGTCTCGGGCAATCACCAGTTTGAAATTTGCAATGGCCAGTTTGCAATCACTCCCCCCTGGGGAGCATTGGAGTTGATTCAGAAGGATAACCCGGCAATGCTACAACCCATGACGAATTGGATCCGCGAGTATGTCACCGCGCAGAAAGCGGCACTGGACTCAATCCCCGCCAGCGGTGTGGCTGAGGTGATCAAGAAGCTTGGTGCTGCGCTGAAGGAGGATCGGCAGATTTTTGTGGTAGGCAACGGGGGTAGCGCCGCGAACGCATCCCACTTTGCCACAGACCTTGGCAAGGGTTCTTCCGATAAGCTTGGCCGGCGATTCCGGGTCTTGTCGCTGAACGACAACGTGAGTTGGATAACGGCTTTGGGGAACGACTACAGCTACGAGGATGTCTTCGCGCGGCAGCTCATGAATTACGCCAACCCCGGCGACCTGCTTCTGGTGTTAAGCGTGAGTGGCAGCTCGCCCAATCTGGTGCGGGCGGTGGAATGGGCGGTCAAACACCAGGTGCACACCGTGGCGCTGGTGGGGGGCAAGCGGGGCAAGCTCGCTGAGCTGGCCGATCAAACGATCGTGGTCAGTGATACTCATTACGGCCGGGCGGAGGATGCGCAGATGGGGATTTGCCATATGCTCTGTTACGCGTTTATGGAGAACCCGCAATGGGCCGACCAGTAAAGCCGGGGACGTAAGCCTAACCAATCCAGTGTTGAACGATCCCAAGGAAGACCCGATCGGGAAATCATGAGTTCGCCATCTGAGCAGCCGGTGCCGGCGAACTTGGGCGGAGTGGATCCGGTGGTGGCAACGGAACAGCCTGCCCCGCTCGACGGAGCCAATCTCAGACGCAAGACAACTCGCGGAGCGCTCATTTCAACGGGGGCACAGGGGGCAGCTTTACTCTTGCGGCTGGGCTCGCAGATGATGCTCACCCGGCTCCTGATCCCGACCGAGTTTGGCATTGTCGACATCGTCACGAATTTCACCGGATTTCTCGGTTTGTTCCGTGACGCGGGGTTGTCGATGGCGACGGTGCAGCGGGCGGTTATCACGTCGGCGCAGAGTTCGACCTTGTTCTGGATCAACGTGGCGGTGGGTTTGATTTTAGGAGGCATCGCCGCCGTCGGCGCACCTGTCCTGGCCCATCTTTACAAGGAGCCGCATCTTCTCCTGATCACGATGGTTCTGGGGACCAGCTTCATTTTCAACGGCGCCTCAGCGCAGCATCGCGCGTTGCTGCAGCGGGAAATGAAGTTCGGCGTCTTGGCCATCATCGATATTGTGGCTTTGGCGGTGAGCAGCGGGCTGGGGATTAGCCTGGCGCTGGCCGGCAAAAGCTATTGGGCATTGGTTTCGATGAATGTGACGTTTCCAGCCGCGGGTTTGGTGGGTGTATGGCTGGCCAGCGGGTGGGTGCCAGGTTTGCCCCAGCGCGGAACGGGCATTCGTTCCATGCTGCACTACGGCGGGACGGTGACCTTGAACAACGTGATTGTTTATTTCGCTTATAATGCCGACAAGATTTTGCTCTCAACGATGGGGCCGTCCGTCTTGGGCGTTTACGCGCGGGCCTATCGCTGGATCAACCTGCCGACCGAAAACCTCAACACCATGATGGGCATGGTGGCCTTCCCGGCGCTGGCCAGGCTCCAACAGGAGCCGGACCGCTTGCGCAACTATTTCCTTAAGGGTTACCGGTTATTTCTTTCTTTGGTTCTGCCGATAACCATGGCCTGTGCGCTGTTTGCCGAAGATATTATCCGCTTTCTCTGCGGCCCGAACTGGGGCACGGCAGCGCCGGTTTTCCGCGCATTGGCGCCAACGATCCTGACCTTTGCGTTGATTAATCCCTTTGCCTGGCTCATGCTGGCCAATGGTCACGCCGTCCGCAGTTTGAAGATTGCCCTGATGATCGCGCCACTGGTGATTTTAAGCTATGCCGTCGGGTTGCAATATGGAGCTCTTGGCGTGGCGGTGAGCTTTTCCACGGCCATGGTCGTGCTGGTGGTGCCGGTCATCGCCTGGGCACGACGGGACACCCTGGTTACTTTCAAGGATATTGGCAGGAGCATCCTACCGCCGCTTCTCAGCGTGCTGGTTGGCGCGGCGGCGGCTCTGGCTCTGCGCGGTGTGCTTAATCACATCGAACCATTTCTTCCCCGGTTGGTGGTCTCCAATGTGGTTCTGTTCGGGGTTTACCTCCTCTTTCTCCTCTTCGTCATGGATCAAAAATCGACCTACATCCAACTGCTCAAAGATATGGGCTTGTGGAAAAGCCGCGGCTCAAATAAGCAGCAGCCGCTTACCTAAGCCGTGTCATCAGCTGCTCCCAAAGTCAGCATCGGCCTCCCCGTATACAACGGGGAAAAGTATCTGCCGGGCGCTCTTCGCTCCATTCTACGCCAGGATTATGAGGACTTTGAACTCGTCCTCTCGGATAACGCTTCCACTGATGGCACCGAAGCCATATGCCGCGAGTTCGCGGCCAAAGATCCCCGCGTCCGCTACTCGCGGAATGAAACCAACATCGGGGCCACGGGCAATTACAACCGCGTTTTTGAGTTGGCCAAGGGCCAATACTTCAAGTGGGCCTCCCACGATGATGAATGTTATCCTGCCCTCGTGCGGCGTTGCCTGGAACGCTTCGCTGAGGGGCCGCCATCCGTTGTCTTGGTTTTCTCGCGGGCCGAGATCATCGACGAGCAGGGCGAGGTGAAATATTTGTCGCCCGACAGCATCGGGTCGACTTCCCCGTCCGCTTTCCGCCGGCTCTGCCGGGTTCTCTTTCAATCTTCCTATGCCCATTCGCTCTGGGGATTGATCCGATCGGACCTGCTGCGGCGCACGCGGCTGATGGGGGCGATTGAAGCGGATCACGTATTGCTTTGCGAATTGTCGATGCTGGGCGAGTTGGTGGAGATACCCGACGTGCTTTATCGCATGCGGCGCCATGCGCGATGTGCCACGGAAATCAATCGCACCGCGCGCGAGTTGCTCGCCTGGCATGATCCCAAACGGGCCAAGGACCGTATCTATCTCCCGCATTGGGAACGGGTCTACATCCAATATCTTAAGGGGGTTTGCCATGTCCCCCTCCCAGCCGGGCAACGACTGTTGTGTCTCGGCGCGGTCCCGGTCGTGTCTTATTACCGCCGGGTGCTGCGTTGGACCGGTCCATCGCGCAAACGGCTTCGCTCGATGTTGTCGGTGGACAACGGAAAAGTTGATCCCAGAACGGAGAGCAAGGGTCCAAGGCAGACAAATAACACCCATTAACCAGCGCTTTTTTCGAACGGATTGATTCAACAGATTTATTGGCGATGACGATGCTCAACCTGCAGGTCGGTAATTGGGTCCAAGTGCGAAACAAGGACGAGATCCTGGCAACATTGGATTCACGGGGTCAGCTCGAAGGACTGCCGTTCATGCCGCAGATGTTCAAGTATTGCGGTCAGCGATTTCCCGTGTTTAAGCGGGCGCACAAAACCTGCGACACGGTCAATCAAACCGGCGGCCGATGGATGACCAATGCCGTCCACCTCGAACTACGGTGTGACGGCCAGGCTTATGGCGGTTGTCAGGCGGGTTGCCTGCTCTTCTGGAAGGAGGCTTGGCTGCTCAAGGTGGATGGCCCGCCCAGCGCCCCTCCAAGCTCATCAGCTCCGCCGGCTCCCTCAGAAGCGAAAACCAAGGCGACCGCGACCGAGGCCGACGTCTGGGCCGGAACGCGCGCTCCAGGACAGGAGAATCATCCGGATCCAAACTATGTCTGTCAGGCGACGCAGGTGCCGGCGGCGACAACGCTTTTAAAATGGTGGGATCTGCGCCAATACGCGGAGGATTATACCTCGGGCAATACCAGCCTGGGCCGAATCTTTCGCGGCCTGATCTACGCCAATTATTATAACCTCAGCCGGGCCGGCATTGGCCTCGGACCGCTCATGCGCTGGTTTTATGACTTCTTCCAGTCGCTCTGGGGCGGGCTGCCTTATCCGCGCAATCAAGGAACCATTCCCGCCGGACAAAAGACTCCCTCCGGTGAGCCGCTCAATTTGCAACCGGGTGAGTTGGTGCGGGTGAAGTCGTATAAGGAGATCATGGCCACGCTCGATACCAACAACAAGAATCGGGGGCTCTATTTTGATGCCGAGGCGGTGCCCTTTTGTGGCGGCACCTTCCGCGTGCGCAATCGGGTCAGCCGGATCCTGGACGAAAAAACAGGCAAACTGATCGTGCTCAAAAATGAATCGATCATTCTGGAAGGCGTTTATTGCCAGGCGCGTTACAGCGATTGCCGGATGTTTTGTCCGCGCGCAATCTATTCCTATTGGCGCGAGCTTTGGCTCGAACGGGTCGAGGAACCGGCGGACAATGCACGCAAGACAGCGGCGGCAGAGGCCGGGCGGCGAACGACCGAAACGGTGGGTGGTGGAATTAACAAATAGGTAATAAACATGCGCATTTGTGTGACAGGTTGTGACGGGTATTTGGGATCATTGTTGGTTCCCGAACTTTTGCGGCGCGGCCATGAAGTGGTGGGATTGGACACCGGCTTTTACAAGGAGCGCATGCTCTATCGGCCGGGATGGAACATGCCCTTCACGTTGGTAAAGGATTTGCGCAAGGTGGAGGAGGGGGACCTGAAAGGATTCGATGGCATCGTGCATATGGCCGAGCTCTCCAACGATCCCGCAGGCCAGCTGGCCCCCACCATCACTTACGAAATAAATCATCAGGGCTCCGTTCGCCTGGCCGAGCTGGCCAAAAAAGCCGGCGTAAAACGCTTCGTCTACATGTCTTCCTGCAGTGTCTATGGCGTCAGCGACAAGGATTTTGTCGATGAAACCGCGCCCATCAATCCCCAAACGGCTTATGCCGAGTGCAAAACTTTAGTCGAACGCGATCTCCAGCCGATGGCCGCTCCCGGATTTTCTCCCACCTTTCTGCGCAATGCCACCGCCTATGGCGCCTCCCCCCGGATGCGCTTTGATATCGTCCTCAATAATCTCGCCGGGTTGGCTTGGACCACTAAAAAGATTCAGATGACCAGCGATGGCACACCCTGGCGTCCGTTGGTTCATGGATTGGATATTTGCCGGGCGATTGTCGCTGTCCTCGATGCGCCCACCGAGGCTGTCCATAACCAAATCTTCAATGTCGGCGACAGCGATCATAATTATCGTGTGCGCGAGGTTGCGGAGATTGTGGGGCAAACCTTCTCCGGCTGCAGCGTGACCTTCGGCCCCCCGAGCGCCGATAACCGTAGCTATCGGGTATCCTTTGAAAAAATCCGCAAACACCTGCCCGGATTCAAATGCGCCTGGGACGCCCGCCGCGGCGCCCAGCAGCTTCATGAACTCTTTAGCAAGATCGATATGACCGATGAGGTCTTTCATTATCGCGCCTTCACCCGGCTCAAAGAGCTCGAGTATCTCCTCCGCACCAAGCAAATCGACGAACAATTTTTTTGGAAGGAGTAGGGTCGCGCGGAGGGCCGCGGCGGGCGCAGGGGAAGAAAAGCGCCGGGTAAGAAGGGGTATTGGGGGTCCTTTCCCGTCCGGGCCTGACCCTGCCGTGCCCTCTGTTAGCTTCTGTTCAGCGGCTCCTTCTTCTGTGAGAAAAAAAGGTCGGCTTTAGAGGGTTGGTGTCGCGCCGAGGGCCGCGGCGGGCGCAGGGGAAGAAAAGCGCTGGGTAAGAAGCGGGATTGGGGGTCCTTTCCCGTCCGGGCCTGACCCTTCCGTGCCCTCTGTTAGCTTCTGTTCACCGGCTCCTTCTTCTGTGAGAAAAAAAGGTCGGCTTTAGAGGGTTGGTGTGGCGCCGAGGGCCGCGGCGGGCGCAGGGGAAGAAAAGCGCCTGGGTAAGTAGCGGGGATTTTGAGTTCTTTCCCGTCCGGGCCTGACCCTCCTGACCCCCTCCTGTTCCACCTCCAGCTTTGGCTGCTCAGCTTTTCCCTTAGCCAAAACTTTCCCTAAATCCCTTTTAATAGGCAGGAATATGTGGTAATCCATAGCCTGCTAATCGTGTGTGTTGTGCAGAATGCTTATGGCGTCTGCCCATGGGTATCTGCAACCCGCTCGACTAAAATCGGACCTAAAATTAACTCTGACCGATTCATTCGATGCCGGGCGAATTAACAGCATTGCTCTTGGTGGCGGCCCTCATGTTTTTACGAAGTTTTCATGCTCGCAGAGGTGTGCTCCGCTCTGTTTGGTTCGCGATATTGTTTTGCTTCGCCGTTGGGCAAATCGATATGAGCGTGGAAGCGGCCACGTTGCCTCCTGGCTTTGCGGAAACGATTGTCCCGGGCCCGGTCGACGGCGAGTGGAGCGAAGCGGTGGGCCTCACCTTCGACAACACGGGCCGGATGTTTGTTTGGGAACGCACCGGAAGGGTTTGGTTTCGTGACCCCAACGATGTCTCGTTCACGCTGTTGTTGAACCTGAGCGAGGAGGTGGGGGCGTGGGTGGATTATGGTTTCGTTGGCTTCGCGCTCGACCCGAATTTCCGTCAGAACGGCAATATCTATTGCCTCTACGCGGTCGATCGGCATTACCTGCTCAACTTCGGCACGGCCAACTACAATCCCAACTCGAACGAGTACTTTAACGCCACCATCGGCCGATTGACCCGATTTACCTGTCGTGCCTCAGATGACTTTCGCTCGGTCGACCCCGCCAGCCGCTTTGTGCTCATCGGCGAAACCAAGCAGACCGGCTTTCCCCTTTGCTCCGATACCCATGGCGTGGGCAGCCTGGTGTTTGGAGCCGACGATACCTTGCTGGTTTCCTGTGGGGACGGCGCCAGCGCCGGCACTGAGGACGAAGGCGGAGCTGCTTTCGGCAGCTTTGCCCCACAGGCGGTCGCCGATCAGATCCTACGGCCCAAGGAGAATATTGGGGTGTTCCGGTCTCAATTGCTGGATTGCTTGAACGGCAAGGTTCTGCGCATCGACCCGGTCACGGGCAACGGCATTCCCAGCAATCCGTTCTACGATGGCGCCAATCCACGTTCACCGCGCTCGCGGCTATGGGCTTTAGGCCTGCGCAATCCGTTCCGCATGTCGCTTCGCCCCGGGTCCGGGAGTTATCTGCCTGCCGACGGAAACCCTGGCACGCTCTACATGGGCAACGTGGGCTGGAACACCTGGGAATGCCTAAAGGTGGCCACGGGGCCCGCCCAGAATTTCGGCTGGCCGCTCTATGAAGGCCTGGCGGCCACGACTGTCTTCAGCCAAAACTTCGCCAACACCGACGCTCCCAACCCGCTTTTTCCCGGCGCCGGCTGCAGCCAGTTTTTCTCTTACAGCGATCTGTTGAAGGAGGACACGCTGGCGCCGGCAGGTCAGCCTCCGTTTAACAATCCTTGCAACGCCGCCCAAAAAATCCCGGGCTCGATCCCGCAATTCTTGCACACACGTCCTGTCCTTGACTGGAATCATGCGAGCGCAACGGCGCGCACGCCGATCTATGGCGCAAGCGGCCAGGCGCAGATTGCGCAACTTGGTTCCGGCAACTCGCCGGTGGCAGGCGAGTCGTTTCAAGGCAATTGTGCCGTAGGCGGCACGTGGTATACAGGAACGCAGTTCCCGCCGGCATTTCAGAATTCTTATTTCCTCGCTGACTGGGGGGTGGGCTGGATCAAGAGCCTCACCTTTGATGACAACAACAAGCTGCTGGCGGTCTCTGACTTCTTGAGCAATGGCGGCGGTGTCACTTGCGTCGCCCAGCATCCTTTGGATGGCTCGCTTTACTACATCAGTTACACCTACGATGAGCCGGGCATTGTCCGGAAAATTGTTTATGGCGGCAACCGGACCCCTGTCGTCGCTGCCACCGCCGACCGCAATTACGGGCCGAGCCCATTGACGGTGCAGTTCAGCAGCTTTGGCTCGGCCGATCCGGACGGCCAACCACTGACTTACTCATGGAACTTTGGCGATGGCACCCCTGTCAGCACCCTGGCCAATCCATCCCATACTTTCACCACCCCGAACGGCAACCCAACAAAGTACATTGTCACCTTGACCATTTCCGACGGTGACTTGTCGGCTGCCACGAACTTTAACGTGTCGGCAAACAACACGCCTCCCAACGTCGTCATCAACAGCCCGGTCGATCATTCAACTTACAACCCCGCGATTAACAGCACCCCCAATCTAATCGCCACGGTGACCGATCTGGAATCGAGCGATGCCCAGCTCACTTACAGCTGGCAGACCTTGCTTCACCATAACAATCACGACCACGCCAGCCCCGCGGATACCAATCATGTCAGCTCCACCGTCCTCTGGGCCACGGCCTGCGAGGCCATCAATATCTATTATTATCGTGTCCTCCTCACCGTCACTGACCCCGCTGGACTCTCCACCCGCCGGGAAGTGAAGGTGTTTCCCAACTGCGGCCCCAACACCCCCCCGGTTATTTCTGATGTCAGCAATCGGCAGATAAGCCAGGACCGCAGCACTGGCCCATTGGCCATCACCATTGGCGATCAGGAAACGTCTGCTCTGGCCCTGCAACTGACTGCTTCGTCTTCCAACCCCGGGTTAGTGCCCAATTCGGCCATCACTTTCGGCGGCTCAGGCTCCAATCGAACCGTTATGGTTACGCCTGTTCCCGGGCTGACCGGCACGGCCACCATCACCATCTCAGTGAATGATGGCCCGCTGGTTGCCAGCGACAACTTCGTGGTCACGGTCAACCCCGCGCTTCCTGGCACCGCCACCTTCGCCAATGCCGCTCCCATCGACATTCCCAGCGTCGGCAACGGCGCGCCCTATCCCTCTTACATCACCGTCAACGGCATGGGGGGCACCGTTAGCAGCGTCACGGCAACCCTCAGCAATCTTACCCATACCTGGACTGAGGATATCGATGTGTTGCTTGTTGGGCCGGCGGGTCAGAAGGTCATCCTCATGTCGGACGTCGGTGCGGGGGCCGTTAATGCTATCGATGTCACGCTCGCCGATGGAGCGGCCACCGCCCTCGCTGGAGGTGTTCCCATTACCGCAGGCACGTTCAAGCCGGGAAATGCGGCTCCCGCGGAAACATTCTCCGCTCCCGCTCCAGCTGGTCCCTATGCTTCGACCTTGGCAACTTTCAACGGACAAACAGCCAACGGCAGCTGGGCCCTTTATTTTGTGGACGACGGCGCGGGTGACCAGGGAAGTTGCGATGGCGGCTGGAGTTTGACTGTGACTACGGTCCTCAACGGCACCGCGCCCGTCATCAGTGTCATTGCCGATCGTTCAACTTTAGTGAGTACTCCAGTCACGGGCGTTCCTTTCACCATTAGTGATGGGGAAACTCCCGCGGGCAGCCTGACTTTAATCGGCTCCTCTTCCAACCCGGCGCTTGTCCCAGATGCCAATATCACTTTTGGCGGCAGCGGCAATAATCGCACCGTCTCGGTCACTCCCGTCAATGGCCAGAACGGCGCCGCCACCATCACCATCCGAGTCACTGATGGCCACGGCAATTGGACCAGCTCAGGCTTCATTGTGACGGTCGGCGGCAGTGGCAGCCCGCCGAGCATCTCGGATATTACCGACCAGTCGACCGCTTATAACACACCGACGAGCGCCCTGTCTTTTACTGTCGGCGACCCTGACACTCCGCTGGGTAGCCTCACGCTCTCGGGGCATTCCTCCAATGGCACCCTGGTCCCGGACGGCAACATCGTCTTTGGCGGGGGCGGTTCCAGCAGAACCGTGACCCTCACCCCCGCCCTCAATCAAGCGGGCACAACCACCATCACCATCACCGTCAGTGATGGCGCCCTCACCGCCGAAGACACCTTTCTTCTTACCGTCGCCCCTCCAAACACGCCGCCGACCATCTCGGATATCCTCGATCGCGCCATTGATGAGGATGCCAATACTGGCGCCATTGGATTCACCATCGGCGACGGGCAAACTGCTGTCGGAAGCCTGACCTTAAGTGGGAGTTCCTCCGACCAGGCGATTGTTCCTGACGGCAACATCGTCTTCGGCGGCAGCGGTGCGAATCGAACCGTCACCGTTACGCCCCTCGCCAATCAGCACGGGTCAGTGACGATCACGGTTACGGTGAATGATGGTGCGGCGACTGCCAATGACAGCTTCGTTTTAACGGTCAACCCGTTGAACGATCCGCCGAGCGTCTCGGCCCTGGGCGACCTCAGTATCGGGCTCAATTCCAACACCGGCTCAATCCCTTTCACAGTGGCCGATCCCGAGAGCGCGGCCGGAACGCTCATCGTGAGTGGCTCGTCGGATAATCAAACCCTGGTCCCGGACGGCAACATTACTTTCGGCGGCAGCGGGGCTAACCGGACAGTGACAGTGACGCCGCTGACCGCTCAAAGCGGATCCGCGACCATCACCGTCCATGTCAGCGACGGTCAGTTGAGCGGCACGGAGAGCTTCCTCCTGACAGTGACCGCCTTCGTCACCGGCAACTTTTCCTTCACAAATAACACGGCGATTAACATTCCTGAGCAGGGAAACGCTGCTCCTTACCCATCCACCATCACTGTGGGAAGTCTCAATGGGATGGTGACCAACGTTACCGTGATCCTGAAAGGCCTTTCCCATAGCTGGTCTCGCGATCTGGATATCCTCCTCGTCGGCCCGGGTGGCCAAAGAGCTTTGCTCTGTTCCGACGCCGGCAATGGTCAGGCCGACAACATCACCCTAACCCTGGCCGATTCGGCCGCTGAGGAACTGCCAGACACCCCGCTCGTCACGGGAACGTTTCAGCCATTTGATTATGAACCGGACGATATCCTCGGCGCTCCGGCTCCCGCGGGGCCGTATACGTCTGCCTTGTCCGTTTTCAATGGCCAAAGCCCCAATGGACCATGGTCGTTGTATATCTACGACGACGGCCCCGGCGACTTTGGAGCACTCGCCGGCGGCTGGGTGTTAAATCTCACCACTATTGTCAATGGCACGCCTCCCACCATTTCGGACATATCCGATCGGAACATCGATGAGGACGGCAACACGGGGCCCATTAGCTTCAATGTTGGCGATGCTGAAACTCCGGCTGCCAGCCTTACCCTCAGTGGGAATTCTTCTAATCAGGGCATTGTGCCCGATGCCAACCTCGCCTTCGGGGGCAGCGGCGCCAACCGAACCCTGACCGTCATCCCTCTGGCCAATCAAAATGGCCCGGTGACAATTACCGTGACCGTCAGTGATGGTCTGATGACGGCAACCGACAGCTTCCTCCTCACCGTCAATGCCCTTAATGATACCCCCACGATTTCGGCCATTGGGAACCTGACAATTGGCCCGGGCGTAAACACCGGCCCGCTCGGGTTTACGATTGGCGATGCCGAGAGCCCTGCGGCTGCCCTCACGGTTAGCGGAACTTCCTCCGATCCCGCCCTGGTCCCGCAAGCCAATATCGTTTTTGGCGGAAGCGGCCCTAATCGGACAGTGACCATTGTCCCAGCGCTGGGGAGAAGCGGAACGACGACGATTGATATCGACGTGGATGACGGCTTGGCGAGCGCGACAAGCAGTTTTGTCCTAACGGTCACGCCGGCTGGCGGCGGCACGGCTAGCTTTGCCAATACTGGGCCGATCAATATCCCGCCCCTGGCCATCGGCGCGCCCTATCCGTCGACCATTAATGTGGCCGCGATGCTGGGCGCCATTAGCGCCATGAACATCACCTTGAGCAATGTGAGCCTCACTTGGCCTGAGCAAATCGATATGCTCCTGGCTTCGCCTGCCGGGCAAAAGGTCGTCGTCATGTCTGCCGCTGGCGGCGCTCACCCGGTCGATAACGCGACTCTCACCTTCGCCGCGGCTGCCCCGGTGGCCTTGCCGGATGAGGGCCCTATTTCGAGCGGGACATTTGCACCGAGCGACTACGGCGCGCCCGCTGGCTTTCCCCCGCCGGCGCCCGCTGCCCCCTACAGCGATGATCTGGCCGACTTTAATGGACATTCTGCCAATGGCATGTGGTCATTGTTTGTGGTGGGCAGGGGCACCGAAGGGCAGGGAACGATCCTCAATGGCTGGAGCTTGACGCTTACCACCACCGGGGGAGCCGGCGCGTCACTCGCTATTGTCGGCCGTAGCCCTGCCAATGAGCCCGTTCTCCAAATTCTGGGGGCTCCAGGCCGTAACCATATTGTTCAGGCATCGCCGGACCTTGTCGATTGGGACACGTTGGGAACGGTCGTTCCCTCGCCTGCAGGTTCGGTTTTCTTCACGGACGATCAAGCTCTGAGCCAGGATCAGCGCTTTTATCGGCTCATTCTGGAGCAATAGTCCGCCGGCCTTTGCCGAGGGATAGTCTGTTCTTCGCTCCAAACCCTGCTCGGTCGCGCTTTGATTAGGAAGAACCGAGGCTTTCCTCGGTCACTCTCCGTCGCGATGGGCAAGGCAAAAACCAATGCGTTGCCGAATTTTCATGCAAAACTTCTTTTCCAAACCGCAAGAGAATGCTAAGAAGCAGCTCGTTCTCAATGCGGACGCGCGCGGTTCGCGTTTTCTTCTTTCAGGTTTGTCCATTTAGTGCTGAACGGAAGCAGCGTGAAATTTGCCGAGCTGAAGTAAAACCAAAACAAGCATCCTTCGATGTCCATGCACTTTTTTTCAGGCGCATCATTTTCAGCCGCTCTTTTCTTGCGGCATCACCGGCGGCGGATCTTTTGGCTGGCAGCGCTGTTCTCTGCGCTGCTTGCAGGCTGGAACGAGCCGGTGAGAGCGGCCACGCTCCTTCCTGGATTTACGGAGACGGTTATTCCCGGACCAAACAGCGGCAACTGGAACGAAGCCGTCGGGATTACGTTCGATAGCGCCAACCGAATGTTTGTCTGGGAACGGGCGGGGCGCATTTGGATAAAGGATCCGGCAGACAGCGGATTTTCGCTGTTGCTCGACATCAGCGATGAGGTGGGGGGATATGAGGATTACGGTTTGTTGGGCGTGGCCCTGGATCCGAACTTCCGGGTGAATGGCTACATTTACCTCGTATACACGGTCGATCGCTATCACCTGCTGAACTTCGGAACACCGGGGTACAATCCCAACTCCAACGCCTATTTCGATGCTACCATCGCCCGACTCACCCGCTATACCTGCAATGCCGCGGCCGCGTTTCGGACTGTTAACCTTGCCAGCCGGTTGATTCTCATCGGGGCAACCAAGCAAACAGGCTTTCCCATGCTCTCCTCGACCCACGGGGTGGGCACTGTTCTTTTCGCTGACGATGGATCGTTGCTGATCTCTTGCGGCGATGCGGCCAGCCCAACCACCGTCGACATCGGCGGCGGCGCGCACGCCAGTTACGCCGTCCAGGGCCGCACTGACCAAATTATCCAACCCAAAGAGGACATCGGCGCTTACCGATCGCAATTGGTCGATTGCCTGAACGGAAAGATCATTCGCATCGACCCCGCGACCGGCAATGGACTGCCCAGTAACCCTTTCTATGATCCGGCGAATCCAAGCTCCGCCCGTTCACGGGTGTGGGCGCTGGGTTTGCGTAATCCGTTCCGCATGACCTTGCGACCCGAAACCGGCAGCCACAACCCCGATGATGGCAGACCGGGCGTCCTCTATATTGGAGAAGTAGGCTGGGACACGTGGGAATCTCTTAAAGTCGTTACCGGACCAGGGCAGAACTGCGGCTGGCCAGTGTTCGAAGGGCTCAGCCTGCTAAGCGGTTACGCCACTTCTTCGGTGACCAATTATGATGCGCCGAACCCGCTTTACCCAGGGGGCAGTTGCCGACAGTATTTTTCCTTCACCGACCTGCTTAAGGAAGACACGCTCGACGTTGCCGGACAGCCGCCGTTCGTTAATCCCTGCAATGCGTCTCAACGCATCCCCAGCTCGATCCCCCAGTTTTTGCATCATCGGCCGGTCCTGGATTGGAATCACATCACCGTGACCACCCGAACCCCCACCTATGGAGCCCAAGGGCAGGCCCAGACCGCCAATGTCGGCGCTGCCGGTTCGCCAGTTTCTGGCAGTCAATTCGCCGGCAACTGTTCCGTCGGCGGCGTTTGGTACACCAGCACTAACTTCCCTGCGGCGTATCAAAACACCTATTTCCATGGTGATTGGGGCCAAGCGGTGATCAAGAACATGACGTTTGATGCCAATGACAATCCGCTTTCAGTTCAGGGCTTCGCCAGCAGTGCCGGCTCCGTCGTATGTATCGTCCAGCATCCCACTGACGGCAGCCTTTACTACGTGAGCTATACCTACGGTGATTTTGGCACGGTGCGCCGGATCTCTTATACTGGCAACCGCACCCCGGTCGCTGTTGCTTCCGCCGACAAGTACTATGGTCCAAGCCCGCTGACCGTTCAGTTCAGCAGCGTGGGGTCCTTCGACCCGGACGCCGGGCCGCTCACTTACTCGTGGAACTTTGGCGATGGTTCCGCCCTCAGCACCCAGGCAAATCCGAGTCACACCTTCTCCGCAGCCGGAGCAGCTTCCTTCAACGTCTCCCTCACCGTGAGCGATAGCGCCAGTCTCTCAGCGCAAACGAGCCTGATCGTGGCTGCGAATGACACGCCCCCCACCGTTGCCATCAATAGCCCGGCCAGTGGCTCAATCTTTTCACATACCAGCCCAACCCCCATCGCCCTGAGCGCTACGGTGTCCGACGCGGAATCTTCCAATGGCCAACTGCTCTATCAATGGCAGGTGCTCCTCCATCACAACGAGCACAACCATGTCGTCGCCCTCGATACCAATCATACCGCCTCGACTGTCCTCACCCCCATAGGTTGCGACGGAATCAATATCTATTACTATCGCGTCCTCCTCACCGTCACTGACCCAACCGGCTTGGCCACCACCAAGGAAGTGCCCGTCTTCCCCGATTGCGGACCTAATACGCCTCCAGTGATCTCTGATATCCCGAATCAAAGCGTTTTCCAGGACCGCTCGACGGCGGCTATTCCCTTCACTATCGGCGATGCCCAAATGGCCGCCATTAACCTGCAACTCAGCGCTGTCTCATCCAATCCAACCCTTCTCCCCCCTGCCGGCATCGTCTTTGGTGGCAGCGAAAGCAATCGCACCGTCACTTTCAACCCGACCTCAGGACAGATCGGCACCGCCACCATCACCGTTTCTGTTACCGACGGTCCCCTTAACGCCGTCGATACCGTGGTTTTGACCGTCAATCCTCCGCCGGCGGGCACGGCTTCATTTACCAACAGCGTCGCCATCGGAATTCCGGACTCCGGAGCGGCGACCCCGTACCCGTCGTATCTCGATGTCAAAGGAATGGGTGGATCTGTCAATCAAGTGATCGCTCGGCTGCATGGCTTGTCCCACACCTGGGGCTCAGATATCGATGCATTGCTGGTCGGCCCCGGTGGCCAGAAAAGCATCCTGATGGCTGACGCCGGCTCCGGTGGAGTTAACAATCTGACGCTGACGTTCTCTGATGCCGCTGTCGCTTCCCTGCCAGCAAATAACTTGGCCACCGGCACCTTTAAACCGACGAATTACGACCCGCCCACAGACGCCTTTCCTGCTCCCGCACCGGCTGGTCCATACGGAATCCTCCTGTCGGCTTTCAATGGCGCCACCCCCAATGGGGCTTGGTCCCTCTACGTCTTCGACGATGGCCCAGGCGATCAAGGAAGCGTGGCCGGGGGTTGGAGCCTGACCATCACGACAAGTTCCGGCGGCGCCGCTCCCACCATCGGTGTCCTCGCGGACCAAAGCACGGCCGTTAATACTCCCACCACGCCCGCGCCTTTCACCATCGCTGATACCGACACCGCCGCCGGCAGCCTTACCCTTAGCGGAACCTCTTCCAACCCGGCCCTGGTCCCGGACGCCAATATCACCTTCGGCGGAAGCGGAAATAATCGCACGGTAACAGTCACTCCCGCCCCCAGTCAGACTGGCTCGGCCACCATCACCGTCAGGGTCACCGATACCACCGGCAACTGGAGTAGCTCTGGCTTCGTGGTCAGCGTAACCGGTGTCAATTCTGCTCCCACCATTTCTGATGTCGCCGATCAATCCACCAGCGAAGATGTCGCCACGAGCGCTCTTGCCCTCACCGTCGGCGATAACGAAAGTCCCGCCGCCAACTTGATTCTCACCGGCTCGTCTTCCAACACCGGCCTGGTCCCGGATGCCAACATCGTCTTTGGCGGCAGTGGCGCCAATCGAACCGTCACCGTCACGCCCGCGCTTAATCAGTCAGGGTCAACCACCATCACCATTATTGTGAGCGATGGCGGTTTGACGGCCACTGACACCTTTGTGCTGACCGTCAATCCCATCAACGATCCGCCGAGCATCTCCGACATAGCTAATCAAACCACCAGCGCAGGCGTCGCCGTCGGGCCCCTCTCCTTTACCGTGGGAGATCCCGAGACCGCCGCTGGCAGTCTAACGCTGAGCAAAGGCTCTTCCAACCAAGGGTTGGTGCCGGATGCGAACATCGTTTTTGGCGGCAGCGGGGCTAACCGGACGGTGTCGGTGACGCCGTTGGTCGGGCAGACGGGAACCGCGACAATCACGGTGGGCGTCAGTGACGGGGTCTTGACGACCAACGATACGTTCGTGCTCACGGTGTTGGCGGCGAATACTCCGCCCAGCATCTCGGACATCGCCGACACATCGATCAATGAAGATGCCAATACTGGCCCCATTGGTTTCACGGTGGGCGATTCGGAGACGGCGCCTGGGAGCCTGAGCCTGAGTGGGAGCTCTTCGGTCCCGGCGATTGTTCCCAACGCCAACATTGTGTTCGGCGGCAGCGGGGCCAACCGAACGGTGACCGTGACGCCATTGCCCAACCAGAACGGGCCGGTGACCATCACGATCAATGTGAGCGACGGATTGGCCACGGCCAGCGATAGCTTCGTGCTCACGGTCAATCCGGTGAACGACGTGCCGAGCATTTCGAACATCAATGATCTCAGCATCAGCTTAAACAGCAGCACCGGCCCGATTGGATTCACGGTGGGGGATGTGGAGACGGCGGCCGGCAGCTTGAGCGTGAGTGGCACCTCAGGCAACCAGGCGCTGGTACCGGACGGGAACATCAACTTTGGCGGCAGCGGGAGTAACCGGACAGTGACGGTGACCCCCTTGGCGGGGCAGAGCGGCTTGGCGACGATCACAGTGAATGTGAGTGATGGGACCAACAGCGCCTCGGATAGCTTCGTGCTGACCGTGAGCGCATTGGCGGCCGGCAGCTTTGCCTGGACCAACGCGACGGCCATCAACATACCTGATCAAGGCAACGCCTCGGTTTATCCCTCATCGATTGTGGTGAGCAATGTGGGGGGGACAGTGAGCAACGTGACCGTGGTCTTGCGGGGCTTTACGCATAGCTGGACCCGGGACGCGGACATGCTGTTGGTGGGGCCGGGGGGTCAGAAGGTGATGATCTGTTCGGACGCAGGCAATGGACAGGTCAACAACATCACCTTGACGCTGTCAAATGGCGCGGCCAACGCGCTGCCCTTGACGCCGCTGACAACGGGGACGTTTCGTCCCGCGGACTATGAGACTGGAGATGTGCTGGGGGCGCCCGCGCCTGCTGGGCCGTATACGAATGTGCTTACGGCCTTCAACGGGCAGGCGGCCAACGGGACGTGGAGTTTGTATGTGTTCGATGACGGGCCTGGAGATGTGGGGACGCTGGCCGGCGGGTGGAGCCTGGGATTGACGACGTTCGCCAGCGGGACGCCTCCGACGATCTCGAACATTGCTGATGTGGGGATAAACGAGGACAGCGCCACCAGCGCCATTGGGTTCACGGTGGGCGACGCGGAAACCGCGGCGGGAAGCCTGATATTAAGCGGAAGTTCCTCAGCCCCAGCGCTGGTGCCCAACGCCAACATTGTATTCGGGGGAAGCGGAGCCAACCGGACGGTGACCGTGACGCCGCTGGCTAATCAGAATGGCACGGCGACCATCACGGTGATTGTGAGTGACGGGGCTTTGACAGCGACCGACACCTTTGTGGTGACAGTCAACCCGGTGAACGATGGACCCAGCATCTCGGATATAGCCGATCAGTCGACCAGTGCCGGAGTAGGCGTGGGACCCTTGGCCTTCACGGTGAGTGATCTGGAGACGGCGGCAGGAAGCCTGACGCTGACCAAGGGCTCTTCCAACCAGGGATTGGTGCCGGATGCGAACATCGTCTTCGGCGGAAGCGGGGCCAACCGGACGGTGTCGGTGACGCCGCTGGTGGGGCAGGCGGGAACCGCGACAATCACGGTGGGCGTCAGTGACGGCGCCTTAACGACCAACGACACGTTTGTGCTCACGGTGCTGGCAGGAAATACGTCACCGACGATCTCGGATATCGCCGACACATCGATCAATGAAGATGCCAATACTGGCCCCATTGGTTTCACGGTGGGCGATTCGGAGACGGCGCCTGGGAGCCTGAGCCTGAGTGGGAGCTCTTCGGTCCCGGCGATTGTTCCCAACGCCAACATTGTGTTCGGCGGCAGCGGGGCCAACCGAACGGTGACCGTGACGCCATTGCCCAACCAGAACGGGCCGGTGACCATCACGATCAATGTGAGCGACGGATTGGCCACGGCCAGCGACAGCTTCGTGCTCACGGTCAATCCGGTGAACGACGTGCCGAGCATTTCCAACATCAATGATCTCAGCATCAGCTTAAACAGCAGCACCGGCCCGATCGGACTTTCCAGCACAGTGGGATCCGAAGCTTGGAATTCACGTGACTTGAAGTCGCGG
>JADMIO010787539.1_pt1 | contig 62007 bp, 60 predicted proteins | sample 8958161 | NCBI WGS metagenome assembly JADMIO01 (sample SAMN16585339, study PRJNA669376) | soil metagenome | isolation source: Crop rotation soil | place: USA: Cullars Rotation, Alabama | collected 2011 | reverse complement strand
CGCGACAACTTGTCCACGTGGAATTCTAAGCTTAGGATCCCAATGTGCTGGAAAGGCGCGGGCCATAGCGTTCCGGAAGATCGCGCCACGGCGCCCCTGAACGCAGCACCCAGAAAATCCCATTCAGCACCCGCCGGTCATCAACGCGCGGAACACCACGGGGCTTGTTGGGCATCCGCCGCGAAGGAGTGAAGGTCATCCTCGATCCGCTTGGACACAATGTGCGTCCAGAATTGCGTCAGCATTCCGATATTGTGATCGAAGAAATGCCGGCGGATGATCCGCCCGGGCAGGTCGCCGCGCTTCAACGTCGGCTCGAACCCCGCGCTGACCGCGCCTAACTACCCCCGCAAAAAGCAGCGCGGCCACACATTCGATTCTTGGGAAAGCGGCCTTAGACCTGCTTCGTACAACGAGATTGGGGTTTAAGCCTTAGGCTTGCGTCCACCGCGTTTCGCCTTCGGCCCTCTTCCAAGACCAATTCTAATCGCCAATTCCTTACGGCTGTTCGCGTAGTTAGGTGCGACCAGCGGATAGCTCTCAGCCAAACCCCATTTTTCGCGATATTCGGAAGGCGTGAGGTTGTGCGCGGTTTCGATATGGCGCTTGAGTATCTTGGCCTTCTGGCCGCAGTCGAGACAGGTAATAGAATCAGGTTTCACAGACGAGCGCACCGAGACGGCTGGTTCGGCCCTCGCAGGTTCGGCCGCAGGCAGGGTACCAAGCGCCGCGAGCGCTCTATGAACGTTGCCGATAAGACCGGGAACATCGCTAACACTGACATTATTATGCGACAGATGCGCGCTGACGATGTCGGCGGTCAGCGTGACCAACATTTCGGATCGTTCATCGGTCACGCTATACTCCTATCTGATTTGAAATTGGACAGAACAGTACAGTGACGGTGGGACAAACGCCATCATCTTTTGACCCTCGGTATTGTCTCGACTTGTCCCCCGACCAGAGGGACACGGTCCGCCGTGGAGGTAAGCTGAATGTCGAAACCGCCAATCGGCGTCACGGAAAGGCAGGCACTTGTCCTTGCCATCATCGAGGATGAAGTCTCGGCTGGACGCCCTCCGCCCAACACGGTGGAGTTAGCGAACAGGCTCGGTTTCAGCACCGGCGAGATCGCACGGATCCTCGATGCGCTTGAGCATATCGGATTTGTCACCCGTATCCCTGGGCGCAGACGCAACATCCGCCTTTGTTCGCCGTCTGTCCGGATGGCGCCGGATGACCATATCGTGGTCGAACTCACCCGGCGCGGCAATCTGGTCCGCAAGGCTCCCAGCATCTAGAACCATCCTGATTGAGGCTTCCAGCCAGGGCAAAATGGGAACGGTATTCGACCAAGTTAAGGCTCTGATCGAGCGATTGAAGCCTGAGCCTATTTGCGACGATTGCATCGCCGAGCGGCTTAACCTTGCGGCGCGTCAATACGCCAACCAAGAGACGCGCGAGCTTGCAGGCATGGGGGGATTCGAACGGCAAATCGGCGCTTGCGCGATCTGCGGGGGCAGGAAGAAGGTCATCCGAGCTAAGCGCCGATAGGGGTTTATCGCGTTCCCCGAGGATCCTGCGCTGCGCCTTCACTAAGAATTCGACTTGGGCGCGCAACAGAGCGACAGCCAATTCCATGAACTGAGTCGCGGCGGCCCCGAGGGGCCGCTCGCCCCGCCGAAATGATCGGCCGGGGCTGAGGCTGGTGGGAGCGGCAATGGGTGCCGTTCATCCGCAAGGAAACCACCATGACCAAACTTAGCGATACTCAATCCATCCTTCTCTCGGCCGCATCGCAGCGCGAGAATCTCAGTCTCCACCCCCTGCCGGCGAGCCTCACGAACGCGGGCGCACGCGCCAAAGCGATTACCGGCCTGCTGAAGGCCGCGTTGATCGAAGAACGCGAGACCAACGACCCGTCCGCGATGCATCGCGAGGACGGCGATATTCGCTTCGGACTGTTCGTCACGCAGTCGGGACTGGAGGCAATCGGTGCAGGAGACCAAGGCGACGTGGCTGGCACATCCGCCGCTGCGCCCGTCGTACCGCCCAAGCCCCGCGAAACGAAAGCAAGTATGCTTGTGGCGCTGCTTCAGCGTGACGGCGGAGCGACGCTGGCCGAGATGATCGATGCAACGGGGTGGTTGCCGCACACCACGCGAGCCGCCCTCGCCGGCCTGCGCAAAAAGGGCCATGCGATTACGCGCGGCAAGCGCGGCTATGACACCTGCTATACGATCGAGGCGGCGGCCTGATGGCGAGCATCGATCACCAGATCGCAGCGCTTGAGGGCATGAAAACACCGCAATTAAAGGAGGAGTGGTGCCGGGTGACCGGCACCACCGTCATGCCGCGACTGTCGCCAGCAATGCTTCGCCTCGCGCTCGCCTGGGAAATCCAGGCGAAGGGGAATGGCGGCCATTCTCGCGGCGCGCTTCAGACGCTGGCTCAAATTGCCAATGCCAAGACCCGGACCAACAAAGCCGGCCCAGGCACACGATTGATCCGCGAGTGGCAGGGTCAGGTCCATATCGTCACCATCGATGAGGATGAGGTCATCCGCTGGCAGGACCGAGAGTGGCGCTCGCTGAGCGAGGTTGCGCGTGCGATCACCGGCACGCGCTGGTCTGGCCCTGCCTTCTTCGGCCTTAAACGAAAGGTCGCGGCATGAAGACCGTGCGCTGCGCCATCTATACCCGCAAGTCGAGTGAGGAAGGGCTAGAGCAGGCGTTCAACTCGCTCGACGCACAGCGCGAGGCCTGTGCCGCCTATATATTGAGCCAGGCGAGTGAAGGATGGACCGCCCTTCCCGACATCTATGATGATGGCGGCTTATCTGGCGGAACGCTGGAACGACCAGCTCTGCAGCGCTTACTCACCGACGTCGCGGCGGGCCGGATCGACATCATCGTCGTCTACAAGGTCGATCGCCTGACGCGCTCCCTCCTCGACTTCGCCAAGCTGGTCGAAGCGTTCGACGGGGCCAGTACCTCGTTCGTCTCGGTCACCCAATCGTTCAACACCACCACCAGCATGGGCCGGCTGACCCTCAATATGCTGCTCTCCTTCGCCCAGTTCGAGCGTGAGGTGACCGCCGAGCGTATCAGGGACAAGATCGCGGCATCCAAAGCGAAGGGCATGTGGATGGGCGGGACCCCGCCGCTTGGCTATCAGCCCAATGGCCGCAGCCTCACCATTGTCGATGACCATGCCGCGCTGATCATCGAGATTTACGAGCGCTATCTTGAACTCGGCAATGTCCGCCGGGTCACGGAAGAACTCGCGGCCAACGGGGTCCGAACCCCTCGGCGCATCACTGGGAGTGGCCGGATGTTTGGCGGCGGCGTTTTCAGCCGCGGCCAGATCTACAAGATTCTCGGCAACCCGCTCTATGCCGGGGACATCGTTCACAACGGCAAGACATATCCGGGCCTCCATGAACCGATCATCGAGCGCGGACGCTGGCAACAGGTTCAAGAGCGCCTCGCCGCCAACCTGCAGGGCGAGAGAAGCGCTGCCCGAGCCGCGCGGCCAAGTTTGTTTGCCGGCCTTATCAGCGATGAACATGGCGTCCCGCTCAAATGCTCGCACGCCTGCAAGGGCAAGGTGCGCTATCGCTATTATGAGAGCACCTCCGACGACCGACAGGGCGGCGGCCGGTTCCCGGCGCGCGAGATAGAGACCGCCGTCTGCGAGCGCATTGCTCGCGCCCTTGACGATCCGATCACGCTCGCCACGGAGCTTGGGGTCCTTGGCTCGGGTACCGACCTTCAGATGATCGTCGAGCGAGGTCAGGTGCTGGCTGCTGACGTCCGTCGCGGCGACCGCCAGACCATCCGCGCGCTTATCACGCACATACGCATCGCCAGCGAGCGGATCCAAATCGACCTTGCGGCGCCGGAAATCGCGGGGCGTCTGGGGTATGGTTCCGATGACGAGCTTGAGGCTGTGCTCAGCATCGAGGCGCAGGTTCGCCTGACGCGCACCGGCCGGACGCTTCGGCTCGTCCAAACCGATGGAACGGCTGTCGGCAACGCCAGGATCGACCCAGCCCTGGTCGGCATCGTCAGCAAGGCCCAACGATGGTGGGCGGAGCTGAAACTCGGCGAACTCAACGTCAGAGATTTGGCCGCGCGGGAGAATGTGACCGAGACTTATGTCACCTGGCTAGTGCGCGTCGCTTTCCTGGCCCCGGATATTGTCGATGCCATTCTCGCCGGCCGGCAGCCCGCGCACCTTAAACGCCGCGCGCTCACGCATGGCGAGACCATCCCGCCCCGGTGGGACGACCAGCGGCGCATATTCGGTTTCGTGACATGAGAAGCCGGGCACCGGTTCGCAAAGCGCGACGCTAATCCAAGGATGCTTGAATATGAAAATCAGTCGAGGCGGCTATAACGGCAGCAGGGCTTGTCGGTGGGGAACGTCCAAGTGATTCTGACCAAGTCGGGTTTTCTCGATTATCGCCAATGCGCCAAATCCTATTGGCTGAAACTCAATCGGCCCCATGAGGTCGACTGGCCCGCTCCGGGCGCGTTCGCACAGATGCTGATCCGCCAGGGCTTCGAGATTGAAGAGCAAGTTCGGCTGATTGTCAGCGGCTGGCCACATCGTGACGACTGCTCGTTTCAAATGACGTTTCAAGCCAATGGGCTCGAGGCACGTGCCGACCTCGTCCATCGCCATGCCGACGGTTCGATCGACCTTTATGAGATCAAATCGTCGACGGGCCTCAAAGGCAGCGGCGGCGACCATGTCGAGGATGTCGCCTTCCAGACCATCGTCGCCGAAAGGGGCGGCCTGACCGTGCGCCACGCGCACGTCATTCACGTCAACAAACATTATGTGCGTTCGGGCGATATCGATCCGCATCAACTCTTGGTCATCGTCGATGTCACCATCGAAGTGCGCGAACGCTATACCGACCTCGCGCGCGAGATCGACGATGCGCTTGCGTTTCTGTCGCTGCCAGAGCTGGATGAGGCGGGTTGCTCGTGCCGTTTCATCGGGAACCCTGCCAACCACTGCGTCACCTTCGAGCGCTTCAACCCTGCGATCAGGCGGCCATCCGTCTATGTCTTGCCGAGAGTCTCCGCGAACAAGCTCAAGGCTTGGGAAGCCGAAGGCCGGTTCGATATCAACAGCCTAACCGCCGCTGACCTGACGCCCCTGCAGCGCCCAGTTCTCGAAGCGGTCATCACGGGGCAGCCGGTGATCAACCACCCTGCCCTGCGCCGCTTCATCGATCAACTCGAATGGCCGCTCCATTTCTACGATTATGAAACGTTCGCCAGCGCCATCCCGCTTGCCGACGGCCATCGTCCCCATGCTGCGATGGCGGTGCAGTTTTCGCTGCATCGTCTCGAGGCTTCAGGAGCGCTGTCCCACCATGAATTTCTGGCCGACGGTCCCGGCCAGCAGCGCGCATTGGTCGAAGCGCTTGAGGCATGTATCGGCGCAGAGGGCAGCGTCATCTCTTGGAACAAGAGCTTTGAGGCCACCTGCAACAAGACCATGGCGGCGCTGCTGCCGGATAAGGCAAGCTTCCTTGAGCGACTGAATGCGCGGACGCATGATTTGATGGAGCCGTTTGCCACCGATTATGTCGATGCACGCTTTGGAGGGTCGACGTCGATAAAGAAGGTGCTGCCCGTCCTCGTTCCCACGCTCGCCTACAGCGATACCGATGTCCACGACGGCACCGGGGCGATGGAGGCATGGGTCAAGTTCATTGGCTGCGCAGATCCGGTCGAAAAGGCGGAATTGCGGCGGCAGCTGCTCGCTTATTGTAAGCTCGATTCGCTCGCAATGGTCGAGATTTATCGTTGTTTGCGCGTCACTGCACAGCAGCCCGACAGTGCAAGCGGGTAGTCGAAAATGGGTACGTCGCCTGCTTCAATCCGCTACTGGATGTTATGTTAAACGGCGCTTCCGCCCGACATGTGCATCAACCCGTGATTTTACGGCGACGTGGCCTCGCCTGTTCATTCAGCAGCGGTTCGCCGAGGTCCAAAGGTGCCTGCACAGCCGATTTCCTGCCGCCGGCAATCGGCATAGGGGGAAGTGGCGGCTGGCTCCGCAGTTGAGCGGGCGTCGGCTTTCGCAACGAGCGTTGATGACGCTGGGCTTCATTCCTTGCCGCATCCGCCGCTCCAATCACATCCAGTGCAGTGGTGATTCCGAGGTCTGGGCCGGTGATAAGATCCTTCGCCGTTACGATTTGGATTTTTGGCCTATCGCCACCCGGCAGATCAACTCGCCCGGCGCTATACGCCTCTTTCTTCATCTCCCTGGTGGGCTCATTCAGACAGATAAAGATTCCGGCTTCTGCTTGTTCGCGTTGGAGCACTCCTGCGAGATCTCGAATCATGCTTGGATTAACGTTCTTCCCTGCCTTCACGGAGACAATCGCGCGGCCATAGGTGTCGCGGCTTGTCTGATAGATAATGACACCATCGATGCCGCGATCGGCACCTTTCCCACCAGACCGGCCTCGGCAGCGACCCACAGCCCACTGCTGAAATGTATGTGGATCATGCTCCGCCAACATGCGTGCCGACAATTCATCGGATGGGATGCCAGTGAGATCGTATTTAGCGTTCGGCAGCCAACGTCTTAGCCGTGCTTCGATGACCTGGATCGCCGGATACGCGACATCTATACCCACCCACTTTCGGCCCAGCCGTTCTGCCGCTTCAATTGCCGTTCCGCAGCCACAGAAAGGATCAAGAACGATATCTCCTGGATTAGACGAGGTCCGAATTATCCGTTCCAGCAACGCGAGCGGTTTCTGGGTTGGGTAACCCAGCATTTCCTTCGAACGATTGTTGATGATGGGAATATCCGTCCAAATCTCCTGCGCGGGCACGCCCGGCATATCGTCGAGATAGCGCTTGAGTTGCGGTACTGCGCCGGGACGGGTTTGCACGATACGCCCCTGGGCGATGAGGGCTGCCATGCGCGCCTCCGAATAGCGCCAATACCTGCTAACGCCCATTACTTCATAGAACGGGTTGCCTTTCGCAGCGCCTCCCGGACCTTGGATGTTATCGAGCCGGTAACGACGGCCCTCCTCGTCGACCCTCCGATAGTCGCGATCGACATACTCCTGAGAATAAGGTGTATATTGAACATTCCAAGTTCGGCTCGTCGACCGGGAATAGAAAAGTATCGTGTCCGAAATCCGCCCGAAATGCTTTGATCCCTGTGCACCATCGCTATGGGCGTGGGATCGTTTCCACGTGATGTGGTTGACGAATCCGGCTCCGCCGAAAACAGCATCCAGGAGAATTTTCAGATAATGGCAGGCTGTTGGGTCGCAGTGCAGATACATCGACCCGTTCGGTTTCAGTACCCGTTTCAGTTCCACGAGGCGAACAGCCATCATCGCCAGATACGCCATGATGTCGCTGGTGCCGAGAAACCGCTGTAGGGACTCAAGGACGTTGAAGGTGTCGACGTCTGCAACGCTGAGCGAAGCAAGAGCCTTGGACGCGCCATCCTCCCAAGTCCAAGTGTCGTCGAAGGCTCGCTCTTGCGCATCTCCGCCAATCGGTGACTTGTAGAGGACGTTGTAAGTTTCTTTGGAATTAAATGGCGGATCGAGGTAAACGAGATCAACGCTTCCGCTGTCAATCTCGCGTAGAACCTCAAGATTGTCGCCGAAATAAAGCCTGTTCATGTCCACCCCCAACATGATCGAAGCGACCTATACCTCCTATGCAGCCGGAAGGGGTTAACGTTAACTATTTCCCCAGAGGCCGGATTTCGGCTCAAGGTTGGGAGGCGGGAATGTCCTCAGCGGTTTCTGAGCGACAGCCTTACGAATGCCCAAGCGCGCTACAGATTGCGCATGACGGCAAATGGGCCGGTAGCGGTCTGGCGGCTGTCAGATATCATAATCACAATAGCTGCTGTTCGACGAAGAAGCGACCAATGGCGCCTCCCGCCTCAATCTCGAACATACGATGCTCGGACCGAATTTCCTGAACCTGTTATGCGGTCAGGCGGATAGAATGACGCGCAAATCTGCCTGGGTAGTGTTATTGGGGGAAGCGTACCGCACTCGATCATGCAAAGCGACGATTGCATCAAAGACGGATCCATCGCCCTCTATGCCGCCAACAGATTGTTTATTCTTCACAAGGGCTTGTCGACCGAAATCCCGTCGCCGAACGAGCAGGGCGACCAAATCCGAATTCAATAGCTATCGCACATCTTCCTATCATCCAGTCGAAATCCTATCACTGGCGCCGTAGCGGAACCGCGCGCACCGCATTATACCGGAGTTTGAGCGGCGGCGCGGCGGTAGGAACCAGCCCATAGGACAGGGGGAGCGGCATGATGAGCCACCGGACAGCGCCGGAGCGTCCGTTGCCGTCGCGCGAGATCGCGTGCCATGGCTGCACCGCGCTCGCGTGACCGTCCAGCGTCCGGATCGGCGAAGGGCGCTGCGCTCGCAAAGGCCGCCTGTCGGCAACCGGACCGATGTCGATCGTATCCGGGCTATTCCGATCGGCCCGGTCGCCACGGATCTCGGTTTCCGCCTCGACGCGCGCGGTCGCGGTCTGTGTCGCCTGCCGGGCCATGACGACACAAGGCCGTCCTTCGGGCTGCGGCCGCGCTCGAACGGGTTCGTCTGTTATCCCTGCCGCGCACATGGCTCGGTCATCGACCTCGTCATGCTGATGGAGGGGCTCGACTTCCTGCCCGCCTGTCGCTGGCTCAGCGCGCGCTATCTCGGCGAACATGCCGAAGGCGCCGTACCGCGCCGAGCGAACGCGATCCCGCGCTCCGCGCCCAGGCTCAAGCCGCCGCCCGCGCCAACCATCGTCGCCGACCCCGAACTCTATGGCTGGATCCTCGATCAGTCGCCGCTCGGCGACGGCGGCCGGGCCTACCTGAGCGCGCGGGGCTTCAGTGCGGCGACGCTCGCCACCTTTCGCATTGGGCAGGTCGCCGACCGGCCCGCGCTGTTGCGCGCCGCGCGACGGGATTTCGGCGAGGACCGGCTACGCCGCGCCGGCCTTCTGCGCGACACCCGCCGTGGCCCTGACCTCGCCTTCCCGTCGCACTATCTGCTTTTTCCCTTCCTAGCCGATGGCGCTGTCACCTACATCCAGTCCCGGCGCTCCGATGCGATGCCCGCCTATCGATGGTTGTGCCCGGCTGGCTTGTTGGCGCCAGCGTTCAACATCGACGTCCTAAGCCAGGGCCATGCGACCGTGATGATCTGCGAAGGGGTGACCGATACCCTGTCGGCGCATGAGCTCGGCCGCCCGGCGATCGGGCTGACCGGCGCCAACGCCCGTCTCGACCCCGCGACGATCGAAAAGCTACGCGGCCATAATATCGTGCTGCTTGGCGACAGCGACAGGGCTGGCCGGGGCTTTGCCCGCGACATCGTCCGGCTCCTCGCCAGCCACGGCATCACCGCGATCGCCCGGGCATTGCCCGGCGGCGCCAATGACCTCAACGACGTCCTGCGCCAGCAAAGGGGTCTCACCTGAATGACTCTGCATGAGCTTCTGCAGCTGCCCGAAACCCTGCTCTGGGCCTGGCGAAAGGTGCGCCGCTGCTACCAGGCCGCCGACAGCCTCTACAATCAGGCTGAACTCGCGGCCTTCGATCTCAATCTCGAGGCCGAGCTCGACTCGATCCGCCAAGACTTCGCCGCCGGACGCTGGACCGGTCAGCCGCTCCGGCTCGTGCCCCAGCCCAAGAAACCCGACAAACAGGGCAAGCCGCGGTTGCGCCAATATTTCGAGGTGGCGGTGCGCGACCAGGTCGCCTGGACTGCGGTCGCGACCGTCCTCGGGCCGGAACTCGACCGCAAGATGCCGGCCTGGAGCTATGGCAACCGGCTCTATCGCGCTGCCTGGTATGAAGAGGAGAGCGGCGAGAAACCATCGTCCCAGCTAAACATAGGGCCCTATCGCCATGCCGGCGGCCATCTCTACCGCCGCTTTAAGCATAGCTGGCCGCTCTATCGGCGACATATCTCGCTAACCGCGCGGAGGATGGTCGCCGACCCGATTGATCCGGCCGAACTTGACCATGGCGAGCGCCGCGCGCTGCTGCAGGACGAAGGCCTCGCCTTTCTCGATCCCCAGCACTGGATCCATCCGCCGCCGCCGGGCGACAAGCTCTACGCAGCCTCGCTCGATCTGATGAAATTCTACCCGTCGGTGCGCACTGCGGCGATCCTTGACGGCTTCGCAGCCCATGTCGACGGCTATGCCGCCGAACCGGTGCTGGCTTCGTTGCTCATCCAGATGCTGCGCTTCGAGGTCGACCACACCGGGCTTCATCCCGAGATGCGCGCGACGGTCGAGCCGCCTGTCCAGAGCGGGTCGTTTGACGGCATCCCGACCGGACTGTTCGTCGGCGGCTTCCTCGCAAATGTCGCGATGCTGTCGCTCGACCTCAAGGTCGACGAGCGGCTGCACGAGCGCCGCGACATCGCGCATTTCCGCTTTGTCGACGATCATGAGATCCTCGCTTATGATTTCGCCGCCTTGCGCGACTGGATCGCCGAATATGCACGGCTGCTCGCTCAGTTCGACATTGGCGCCAGCATCGAACCCGATAAATATGTTCCGTCCGAACTGAAATATATCCTCGATCCGAAGGCGCTCGACGACGACAGCGACACCGAGCGGCCGCTCGAACGCGGCGAGGCGCTGATCAAGCGCGCCGCCAAGGCCGCCGAGATCAACGGGCGCAAGCCGACCGAATTGATGACCCGGACCCTCGCCCAGGTGTCGATGCTCGCCGCCACCGACTTCGATCTGCTGACCGATGCCGGTCGGAGCCAGCGGCTCGAACAGCTCGAATGGTTGCTCCTCGCCAATATTCCCGAGCAGGAGATTCGGGGCGATACCCGCATGGCGTTCGCCGCGTCGCGGATCGCGCTGCTCACGCCGGCACTGTTTCGCCCAAATGAGGAACTGCTCGAGGCGCATCGGCGGCTCCAGCTCTATAAGGCCAAGAAGCGGCCCACCGACCTCGACATCCAGATCATCGCGCATACCGAAGGCAGCATCGCCGACCTCGAGAAGAGCGAGCGCGCCGAGTGGAACGCATTGCTCAAGCGCCATTTCGGACTATTGTTCGAGGCCTTCTCCGCCCATCCCGACAAGGCGCGGCTGTTCATCCGCCTGATCGACTTCTGCCGGGCAACCGGCCATGACGGCTTCGGCCGGCTGACCGACTGGATGGCGGAGCATGGCACCGACGAATATCGGCTGCTCCGGGACTATCTTGGCGCCATGGCGCTGCACGGCCTGTCGCGCCATATGCTGGGCGCGAGCGTCGCCCTGACCAGACGTGATCTGCTCCACCGCGAACGCGATGCGGCGCACCGCTTCATCACGCATGTGCTCAGCGCAGACCTCGATCGCTTCATGCCGCTCGCCCGGCCCGCGGCTCCGCTTCAGCGCTTCCAGCACGACGCCAAAGCCGCGCTGGTCGCCGCCCTGCTGCTCGGCGCCCAGGAAGTCGAGGCCGAGGTCGCCGACCTTGCGATGCGGATGCGGAGCAGTGCCGGCGATATCCTGGGCGCGATCCCAAATCTTGCCAATCTGACGATCGCGACCGAGCTGCCGATAGGCATCTGGTATCACTGGCTGCTGAGCACGACCCACGCCCATCGCGATGGCCCGCCGCCTTACTGGCCCCTGGTCGCTGCCGCCCATTCCGACGCCGATGGCTATGACGCGATTAGCCTGCGGCGCTATCCCGCGCTTTTGCCTGACACGGCCTGGGCGAGGCTGGCCGCCGACCCCACCAGCCTCGCCGCCGACGATGCGGGCTGGCTGCTCGACGCGGCCCGGGCGAACGCCGAGGGTCTGGCGCAGCTCGATACCGCCAACCCGGCCGCCGCCGCGGTGCGGGCCAGGCTCGCTGTCACCCGGGAAGGCCTCACCCTGCGCGATTGGGTCGAGAGAATCGGCGGCTTCGCGCCCGCGGACCCGCGCCGGTCCGAATGGACAGCGCTCGAGATCATTCGCCAGATCCTCGATCGCTTCCGGCAGTTCGACGGTCCCGATCTCGATGCGCTCGACCGGCTCCATCCTGAGAATATTCTGATCGACCCGCTCTGGGCCGAGATACCTGACCACGCTAAGATCAACGATAACCTTACCTGGGAAGGCTGGCGACAGCTGACCGCGAGCTATCCGGTGCAGCTGATCGAACCGGGCCTCGAGGATTATCGCTATCGCGAGAAGCTGAAGGAGAAGGACCGGCAATGGCCGCGGCGGCTGCGGCCGATAGGCCAACTGCTCTGGGGGCTGCTGCGGCGCAGTTTCCGCCTGCCATCGGCCTGGAACATCCGCGGGCAGGAGCGGGGGCTGGTCGAGATCGTCGCACGCGACCTCGAACGGCTGCCGATCTCCTCTTTCACCCTGTCGCTCCTCCAGGCCTGCCTGTTGCCGCGCTCAGTCGAGAGCGGCTTCATCGTCGATTTCCCATCGCTGTTCGGAAATCGCGGTGGCCAGGCCGCCAACGACACCCAGTTCGACCGCCCGATCAAGAGCCCGGAGGCGCTTGAGGCGCTGTTGCGCCATGCCCAGGGCATATTGGTGCGCAGCCAGATGACCGTGCTCGAATATCGGCCGCGCCAGCTCATCCCGGTGCGCCTGGAGCATATCGGCCGGCTCGACGATGGCGCCGCCGCGGAGATCGAGGAGCTGCAATGACACTGCCACCGCCCCCGCTCGATGCGATGCTCAAGCTCGGGATCATCCAGACCTCGCTTGATCCGGCCGCCGCCTGGGTCGCAGGTCCTGCGGCACCCAAGATGTCGCCCTGCGAGGAAGAGCGCGCGATCACCGAGATCCGCGCCCATTTTGCCGGCTTCCACCAGGAGAAGCCGCCCCCCGACATCATTGTGCTGCCCGAGCTCGCGGTCCCGACCGGCTTCGAGCCAAAGCTCAAAGCAATGGCGACCAAAATGGAATCGGTGGTGATCGCTGGCGTCGACTATCGGGTCGGGGATCAGCCGGGCGACGTCCACAATGACGCGCTGCTGATCGTGCCGAAAAAATGGCGCGGCAACGCGATCGGCGCGAAGACGATGGTCCGCCGGATCGGCAAGACCTATCCCGCGCCCGCGGAGAAGGAGAAGCTCGATGCGATCCCCTGTACCTTCAAGGAGGATCCCTCGGTCTGGCTGATCGACGGCGGGCTGATCGGCACCTTCGGGGTGATGGTCTGCTACGACTTTCTCGATCTCGAGCGGATCGCCATGTATCGCGGCCGGGTTCAGCATCTCTTCATCCTCGCGCTTAACAAGGATGCGACCTCCTTTCGCCATGTCGCCGAGGCGGTCGCCCGCATGGTCTTCTGCAACGTCATCATTTGCAATTGCGGCCATTTTGGCGGCTCGCTCGCTGTCTCTCCCTATCGGCTGTCGGAGAAACGGACGATCTACCATCATGCGGGGGCCCGGCTCGCGACCGGCCAGATCATCGAGTTGCCGGTCGCCGCGCTCAGCCTACACCAAAACCGGATGCCGGCGGCCGACGGTGAGAAGACCTTCAAGAGTCTGCCCCCCGGCTATGACTTCTCGGTTGCGCTATTCGACCAGTCGGCGAAGATCGGCGTATGAAATCGCTGTGGAAACGCCTGACCCGCTGGCTTTTGACGGAAAGCTGGCCCCGGCCCGACGCCGGTGCCGGATCGGATAGCGAGGCACTGGCCCGCCGTCTCGAGGGCTTTGCTGGCTACCGGGTACTGCGCGCGCTCGATCCCGACGCCGGTGTCGAGCGGCTCGGGCCCGCCGCCCAAGGGCAGCGCATCGCCGCAGTGATCGATAGCGAGACGACCGGTCTCGACGTCGAGGCGGACCGCGTGGTCGAGCTCGCCATCCAGCGCTTCCTGTTCGAGCCCGACGGTCGGATCGCGGCGGTGGAGCGGGTGCGCGCTTGGCGCGAGGATCCCCGCCGGCCGATGCCCGAACGTCTCGTCCGCCTGACCGGTCTCAGCGACGCCGACCTGCGCGGGCGGCGGTTCGACGACGACATGATCGTGGCGCTGCTCAAGAGCGCCGACATCATCATTGCCCACAATGCCGCCTTCGACCGGCCCTTCGTCGACCAGCGCTTTCCGCAGCTGGCACCTGGCGCGTGGGCGTGTAGCCTCGACCAGCTCGACTGGCTGGATCTCGGCTATGACGGACGCGCGCTCGGCCATTTGCTCCTCCAGAGCGGCCATTATTTCGAGGGCCACCGCGCGGCCCATGACGTCGTCGCGCTGACAACGTTGCTTGGCGTCGAACTGGCGGACGGACGCACGATCCTGTCGCATCTGCTGGCGCGGTGCGAGCGCGATAGCGTGCGCGTCGAGGCCATCGGCGCGCCTTACGACGCCAAGGACCTGCTCAAGCGCAGCGGCTATCGCTGGGACGGCGCCGCTCGGCACTGGTGGCGTGAGATCGATTCTGATGCCCTCGACACGGAGAGGGAATGGCTCGACCAGCAGATCTATCTCGGACGCGGCAGCCCCAGAGTGCGAACGATCACAGCACGAGATCGATTTCGCCGCAAAGTTTGACTCCGCTCATGGCAGCTGCGTCCCAATGTCAGCTGCTCAGCGCACCGCTCATTTCTGCTCAAGCGGACGACCGCTTTAGGGAGAGCCGGCGATGGCCAAGAATGGCCGATTATAGGGCGCAAAGCCGACGTGACCCGGCCATCGTTACGACACCCTCTTCATTTTCAGAATAGACTTGCTTGCCGCGTGCATTCGAGCAAATTGCCTCTGCCTTCGGTGAAAGCCCGAAGGTGGGGCGTGGAAACCCCTTCGTGTGAACTCGGTCGTCCAGATTTCTGGAGGCCGGGTGGCATGCGCGCATGTCCAGCCGGCAACGGTAAAGGCGCATGCGCTTGTCACACGACAGGTTTCCAACATCCGGCTTCGGCCGTCGCCCCCAAGAGGACATAGGGCGCGACGAATGAGGCCAGGCCAGGATCGTCGCCGATGCAGGGGACGAGAATTGGCGGTCGTTGCTGACAATATGGATGGGCGAGCACACGCCCTCCGCTTCAACACGCTTCTGAGCGAGGTCGGGATAGATCCTGCCGATGTGCGGCTGCTCCGCCATCAAACGCAATTGCCCAATGGATCGGCGCCGATCGATATGTGGCGGGCGGACCCTGCGGTGCTGGACGAATGGCAGTCCTTCCAGTTTGCCAGCCAGCGCGCGTCGCTCAAGGCAAACTGGTGGGCATGTTTTGTCGGCACGCCCGATGGCCGGACATTGTTCATCGGGCTCTATGAGGTCGGCGAACCGGCCCCTGCGGGCAATTCATACACAATGATCATGGGATCATCGATCAGCGAGGACGATGACCGCTATCCGCTGAAATTGTCCGATCGACTAAGCCGATATATCGGCCGGCTGTATATCGAGTGGGGGGCGGGCAAGCTCGCCTGGAAGCAGCGTGCGGACCTGCAGGATAAGGCGATCACCGAACTGCATCTGGATGTCGCGGAAAAGCCGTTCCCAGGGTTCCTGAACCTGACGGCGCCGTTATCGACCATATCCGCCGCGCCGCCATCCTGGATCCAGCAGCTGCAAGCTGGGCGGGGCATCTATGTCCTCGCCTGCCCGGTCAATGGCCAGCTCTATGTCGGCTCGGCGACCGGCAGCGATGGTTTCTGGGGCCGCTGGACAAGCTATTCCGCCAACGGCCATGGCGGCAATATCGCGCTCAAGGACCGAGGGCGCAGCGACTGGCGGGTCAGCATCCTCCAGGTCGCCGGATCGGCCGATACCGAGGGCGATATCCTCGCCATGGAAAGCCTGTGGATACGCAAGCTACAAAGCCGGGTGTTCGGGCTGAACCGCAATGGCTGATCTCCGACAGGATACCGCGCCGGCCGAGCGGACCGACCCGCAGATGGCGATAGCACCGCCCCATGTGCGCTATATCAAGCTCGGCGCGGGCGGCGCCTGGGTCGGCCCGTCGATGGACGAGGGTCGCCTGTACTTCGGGATCAAGAGCGATCCCTTCAACCTATGCTCCGCGGGCGACTGGGAAGCGGTCCACCATATCTATCGGACCATGGGCATGCCGCAGTCGACCGCGACGTCGAACACTCGCGAGATGAAAGACTTCTACACGCTGGGCGCAGACTGCCTATGGATCACCTTCGCCCGCGGCCATTTATGGTGGGGCTATGCCGAACCTGGGCCGGTCGAGATGCCGGAGATTCAAGATGACGGCCGCTGCTGCTATCGCCGCATGATCGATGGCTGGCGGTCAACCGACGCTGCTGGCAACCCGCTTCTCATCGACCGGCTCTCAACAAGCCTGACGCAGCTGGCCAGCTATCGCCGCACGCTGTGCGGGGTGAAGGATCAGGACTATCTGCTGCGCATCCTCAACGCCGCCCCTGACCCCAATGTAGCGCTGATGCAGGAACGCCAGCAGGCCCTGGTAGAGGCCGCTGTACCGCTGATCGCCGGCCTGCACTGGTCGGATTTCGAACTGTTCGTTGAACTGCTACTTGCGCGCCTCGGCTGGCGGCGCTTGAGCCGCCTGGGCGGCATCCAGGCCGATATCGACCTGCTGGTCGAACTTCCGTCCAGCGGCGAACGTCTAGCCGTCCAGGTCAAGTCCAGTCTCGATCAGGCCACCGCGGACCGATGCTGCAGCATCTTCAAGGCCTCGCCGATTGCCGATCGCTTCCTGATCGCCTGCCACAGCCCTGGTAGGACCCGCATAAGCGATGACGGCATCGCTCTATGGGATGGACAGGCATTGGCGACCAGGGCAGTTGCAGAGGGCCTCAGCGGCTGGTTGATCGACCATTGCCGGTGATCGATTTTCCAGCGGTCAAAGCCCGTTCTCGGTGTCGGCCAGGTCCCATGACACGCAATGGCTCCGACTGGCGGGCCAGCATCTTGCAGGTTGTGGGGCCCGGCCGACAATGCCGACGATATATTGACCATCGAGAGCTTCTAGAAGGCCAAGCTGGTGGTGCGCGACCTTGGCCTCAACCGCAACTGAAGCTGCTGCCCCAGGCCTTCAGAAGCCGCGGGGTCAGTAGAGCGCGTCGTCCTCGCCGTCATAGTCCGTCTCGTCATCAGTCATATCATAGTCGCCCAGATAAGTGAGATTGCCATCTTCATCGACGCTGACAGTGAAGCCTCCAACTGGCGGCCCTTCAGGATCGATAGGCGAATGCTTGAGAAGCTGCGCCACCGCGTCTGCCTGGTCGTCGTGACGGGTATTGGGAAAGCCAACCAGTTCGGCCTCAAGCTCGGCCAGCCATGGCGCGGAGCGGGGGAAAATCAACTCCCCCGCTTCGATGCGACTGGCCTGGGCGGCAAAGCGCGTGACCTTGTCGCCCTCGGGCGTGCAAGCGATTGGCAGAGGCATATGATCGGGACGGTCATGCCGCAGCATCTGGAGAAGCTGCATGCCGCTGGCGGTGTCTTCGATCAGCAGCCGGTCGACCGAAAAGCGCTGGCATAGTTCTGACACCACCTGTCGCAGGCGGACGAAATCCATACGCTCGCGATGGACGTGTAGGACATGGTAGCGGCCCTGATAGCGAACGGCGGTGATGCCGACGGAATAGTCGTTAGTCAGGCCGTTCTTGGAAGCGGTATCCCAGCTTTGGACGACCATGCCCCGGTCGGGCGGGGCATCATAATATTGGAACCAGGCGGGGTTCACGAAATTGCCCTGCTCAGGTACCGGCGTCTGCTGGAATTGGGCGGCAAATACATAGGAGTCGCGGGCCTTGATCTCTTCCAGCCGCTTGACCGAGAGAAGCGCGGGATGCAGCGCTTCGCCGGCCAGGCGCAAATGATATTGCCCAGGGCCCACCGGCACACGCTCATCCGCCGTGGCCAGCGCTGAGAGACGCAGTTCATGCCAGCCGCCAAGCTCAATTAGCTCGCCCGCCAGATCAGCAACATGCAGCCGTTGCATGACCAGGATGATTGAACCTTTCTCCTGGCTATTGAGACGCTGCATCAGAGTGTTGAACATCATCGTTCGGGTTGCCTCGCGGTGCGTCGGCGACAAGACCTCGTCGGCCTTCATCGGGTCGTCGATGACAATGATATCGGCGCCCCGGCCCGTGATCGGTCCGCTGCACGAGACCGACAGGCGCCCCCCGCCCATGTCGGTCTCGAAATCGGCAATGCTGCGCTTGGTGAGCCTCACGCGCGGGAATGCGCGTTTATACCAGGGTGACGTGATGATCTGCAGACAGTCACGGGCATGCTTGTCGACCAGGTCCTGCCCATAGCTTACGCACATGAACTTGAGCGCCGGGTTCTTGCCCAGCATCCACGCGACCCAAGCTGTGGTGATGGTGAAAGACTTCAGGTTCCTGGGCGGCAGGGTGACGATCAGGCGGTTATTATCCCCCTGCCTGATCCGCTCAAGTTGATAGAGAATGGCGTCGATATGCCAGTTGTGATCATAGTCCGATCCTCCGATCACCTCTTTGAAACCGTACCGCAGGAAGAAGGTGAAATCCTCGCGCAGGAGCGCGTACAGCAAGCGTCGGTCAGCGTTCATCGTGCTGACCCTCCTCTTTGGAAGATGGCGTGACAGCGCCCTCGTCAGGATCGGTGACGATGCGATCGTCGATGGCCAGCTTCCGCTGGAAATACTCCTCAATGATCTTGAGGTCGTCGACTGGAAGGCCGCGGTCCTCGCGTTCGGCCGCTCGGCCGTTACAGGCCTGGATTAGGCTAATCGCCTCCTTCAGGGCGGCGACATTGCCATTGAAGCCTAAATCGATGAGCCGCTTGATCATCGCTTGCTGCTTGCTGATGCGTATCTCCTTGCCGCCCTCATTGACCGTGATCTGCGCGGTCGCCTCCGCCATGACGTCGGTGTCGAGGTTGCGGGTCCCCTTGGCGCGACGGCCGCGTTTGCGGCCGTCGCCCTTTCGGAATTTGCCATGATCTGGCGTTCGGTTCTTGCCAACGATGTAATTGCCATCGTCATCGGTATTGCCGTCCTTATAAGGACCCTTGGGCGTCAGGGGTTCAGTCATGAGCCGTCTCCCCCAGCCGTTCAGCGGCAACTTCATCGAAGGTCTTACCCTTGAGCAGCATTGGCCGGCCGGTCTCGGCCTGGATGCGGCGGATAGCGACGTCGACATATTTGGGATCAAGGTCCATGCCGAACCCCCGCCTGCCCGCCTGCTCGGCAGCCAGAATGGTGGTGCCAGACCCGAGGAAGACATCCAACACTACCCCGTTGGGTTTGGAACAGTCCAAAATAGCATCAGCCACCATTTTTGTGTTTTTTATTGTGGGATGATCTGCTAAGTCTTTCTCTCGACCGCGTCGAAAGCTGTTAGCACCTTCATATATCCAGACATTTGATCTATGACGACCACCCGCACCGAGGCCAAAGTTATTGATATGCTCGCCGGGGCTAACTTTATATGCATAAACTAGTTCATGTTGACTTCGGTAGAAGCTCCCCATTCCGGCGTTGGGCTTGACCCATACGATCATATTTTTGAGTTCGTGAAACACGCCATCAGCGGCGTTCTGAAGGATGCGGCCGCCCCGCCAGTCCATGCACAAAAACGCGATGGCACCCGGCGAACTGTTCCTGGCGATGTTACGAAAGGCCGGCCGAAGCAACTGGATCTCGAACTCGGCATCGGAAAGTTCTCCAGACCCTTGGACGAACTCTCCATGTTTTACCTTGCCTAGGCCCGACACATTGCCGGCCACTTTGACGTTGTAGACGGGGTCCGTGAAAATCAGCTGAGCAAGGAGCCCGTCGAGCAGAATCTCATAACTCGCCGGGTCGGTCGCGTCGCCGCAGTAAATGACGTGCTTGCCGTCGGTCCAGCGATCGCCCAGGCGCGATACGACAGGGCGCGCCGCGCTGGGAAGTTCGATAAATTGCTCTTCCTTTTTGTCTTCGCCGATATTCAGAATCGAATCGATCTTGAGCGTGGTGAAGCCGGTCAGTTCGACATCATAGCCAAGCGCGATCAGGCCCTGCAGCTCCTTGCGCGCGATCTTCTTATCCAAGCCAGCCATGTCCGCTACGGCATTGTCCATCAGGATGTAGGCCCGGCGCTCGGCTTCATTTAAGTGGTCGAGCATGATTGTTGGGACTTCGTCCATCCCCATCATCTTCGCGACCTCGAAGCGGCCATGGCCGCAAAGGATATTGCCATCCTGGTCGATAATGATGGGGACGACGAAGCCATAGGCTCGGATGCTTTTTTGAAGCACCTTGAGCTGCGCGCGCGTATGGCGGCGGGCATTGTTGGCGTATGGGGTGAGTTCGCTCAGCAGCCGGTAGACCACCTTCAGCTTGAGCGATCCCAAGAACAGACTTTTGGACATAATTCCTACCTTTCTCACGTTGCTCATCGTCTTTGGACGAGAGCGACGGAGCCCGGCAGGACCGGGAATTATGACCAAATGGTCTGAATTAATTTGAGGATGTCGCTAAAGCTAATCGGAGGTCGGAATGCGTTCCTGCGCTTCGCGCACGAGGCGAACGATGGTCGCAGCGGGCGGCCGCTTATAAATCAGTTTAAAATATCCCACGATGAATGTACCGAGCGGCCCGCCTAGTGCCGAATGAACACCATCTGCCTCAGTGCTGAATTGCACCTGTTGGCCCGTCACCCATTCAAGTATCCTCACAAGATGATGTACCGTGATCGCCGAACGCATGTCCGTCCGGCGACCCCGTCCCTCACGCGACAGATCGTTCAGAAGCGCCCGCAGCGATACCGCAAAATTGTGCAGCTCAACACTCAGCATATTGACCCGTGAAATCCACGCGTCGGTCTCAGGGCGCGCGTTAAGCATGCTGCTTAGGATATCGGAAGCGTCGCGCGGAAGGTCGGCGAGTTCAGCATCCAGCTTAAGCGCTGCGCGCTCCAGCCGCTTGAGATGATTGATAGTGGATTTGAGATCGGTCTTGAGCCGAGCCCGATGCCATGGCGAGAGATGCCAGCCGGCTAAGACATACGCCGCCTCTAGGAGTTTTGCCGCTTGATCGTCTGACAGCTCCAACGGTCCTATCAGTCTCTCGATGGCTGGCACTGCGACCACCAGAGCGTCCGCGCCGAGATGCTTCATCGCCTGAAAGCGTTGCTCGTAAATCTCTTTCGTAGCCACCAACGTGGAAAGGCTTACCCAAGCATCCGCCGATCTTTCCCATAAAAGTTCTGATGGGAAAAGCATGGCAAAGGCACGGATTGCTGCGGTGGGATCGCCTGGCATGTGGCCATTCTTGCTGATTTCGGGCGTTTTTCCCACTACTTTCCCATAGTTAGTGGGAAGCCAGTGCATGCTGTTAGCGGCGAAAAGCGAAACCGTACCTCAAGCTATAGCCGCAGAGAATCTGGGGCTGAATTTGCCAGAAAGCCCTACTCAGCCGCTCTCCGTGTTACGTTCACGAAGGTCACAAGCCGCAGAACTGCGCGGATTTTCGCACAAGGGTAGGCCAGAGGTGCAAAAGCCCAGACTGGCTGGCGGTGCTGTCAGTCCAATGCGAACTCGTCTCCACTGGCTGCATTCGCGGCAGGCCGGTCAAGCCTCAGGCGGCAAGCGACTGCCACTCATCCAGTGCGGCTGAGCGGCGTTCCTTGTAAGTCTGTCGATCGACGAGGTGGCGTTCCAGGTTGAAGTGATTGTGGACGTTGGCATGCACCGAAGCAAACTTCTGAAGCGACTTCATCTGCCTGAACCGGAGCATCGCGCGCTCCCGTCGTCGGAATGGCAGATGGCTGTTTTCCACCCGGTTGTTCGCCCAGCGGCCCACCTCCCGCTTCTCTCTGTTTCCGAGTTCGTCCGTCGCCGCGCCGTAGGAGCGTAGGCCGTCGGTTATGATCGCCGCCGGTGATCCGTGGCGCTTCAGTGCCTTCTTCATGAACGTAAGCGCGGCAGTTTTGTCGCGGGTATCGGCGGCCTCCTGCCGGAACCGTACCTTCGCCCCTTGTGCCAGAGAATGGGCGGCATTTTCTCGCCCAAATGGCATGGACAACCTTCCTCTGGAGTAGGGAATTTCGGGGAAAGGGCGCGGTTCTGCGCCGAATTTTGGGCAGGGATTTCGGGTATCTCTAAATCTGCAGACTGGCTGGCGGAGACGGAGGGATTCGAACCCTCGGTAGGGAATTAACCCCTACGACGGTTTAGCAAACCGTTGGTTTCAGCCACTCACCCACGTCTCCGGGAAGCGCCCGGATCGGGCGACGGCCATGGATCGGGGCTATAGCGGCGGCTTTTGGGCAAGGCAATATGGTGACGCGGGATCGCGAAAATTCCTGCATGCAAGTGGGAAGCGATTCAGACTGGCGCGAAATCGACTCAAGTCGCCGCCCACCCCGACGGCTTTAACCATTCGTTAACCATTTTCGCCGGATAGTCGGGTGGTTGATGGCGCGCCCGCGCCACGTCGGGGAGACTATCCATGCGCATGTCGAGCGCCCTGGCCGCATTGGCCACCATCGCCCTCTTGATCGGCCCCGCCGCGGCACCGGCCCAGGTCCGCAGCGTCGATCCCAATACCGCGATCGATGCCGATCTGGTTCCGCTGGATAAGCAGTCGCAGCCAGCCCAGCCCTATCAGCCGCAACCTGTGTCGCCGCCGCCCGCATCGCCGGCGCTCGACGGCTTGCCGGCCGCACCCCTCGCGCCCCAGACCGGTGCCCGCGACGCGGCTGCTGCAAAGGTCTCCAATTACCAGAAGGAGGATCTGATCGGTGCCGCCGAAGGCGTGTTTGGCAAGGGTGCCGAAGGCCTGGCCGGCCTTATCGAGAAGATCCTGAAGGACCAGGGCCAGCCCAACGCCTATATCGCCGGCCGCGAAGCCGGCGGCGCGGTTGTGCTCGGGGTACGTTATGGTTCCGGCAAACTTTATCACAAGGTCGAGGGTGAGCGGGACGTCTGGTGGACGGGTCCCTCCATCGGTTTCGATCTGGGCGCCAACGCGTCGAAGAGCTTCGTGCTGGTCTATAACCTTTATGACGGTCAGGACCTGTTCCATCGTTTCCCGGCGGCGGAAGGCACGGCTTATGTCGTCGGCGGCTTTACCGCATCCTATCTACGCCGCGGCAATGTCGTGCTGATCCCGATCCGCATGGGCGTCGGCTGGCGCCTGGGGATCAACGCCGGCTATATGAACTTCACCCAGAAGTCGCGCTGGCTGCCCTTCTGATTTTCGCTTAGCCTCTCCTTCACGACAAGAGGAGGAGAGGCCCGTGAAACATATATCGATTCTGGTCGGCATGGCGGCACTGGCCGCTGCCTCGCCGCTGGCAGCGCAAGCACCGGCCCGTGCTCCAGCGCCGGCCGCTGCCGCCAACATGTTCGCCCCCGGCACGCACGCGGTCAAGATCCAGGCCAACGACTTCAAGAAGACCACCGACTTCTATACCGCCCTCGGCATGAAGGTGGGCGCCGACCGTGGCGCCGACGGCAGCGCCACGCGCGAGATCATCTGGGACGGCGCCACATATAATAGCGGGCTGCTGCTGGTCACCCCGACCTATGCGCAGAATGCCAAGATGATGCGCGGCGGCACAGTGTTGATGTTGACCCTGCCCAATCTGGACGTCGTTGCGACACGGCTGCGCGCGGCGGGCTTTGCCGATATCGGCACGCCGCACGCGCTCGGCGATCAGGTGACGATCCTGATGCTCACCGATCCCGACGGCAACAAGGTCGAATTGATGGGGCCGCCGCCGAAAAAATGACAGCCATCCCCTCTGCCGCCTGAAGTCCCGACTTTCGTCAGGACGGCCTGCTTGCGGGCAGGCCGCGATCAGGCCGCCTTGGCCCGCGACGCGCGCTTGCGCTCGTGCGGGTCAAGGTGGAGCTTGCGCAGGCGGATCGTCTTGGGCGTGACTTCGACCAGTTCGTCGTCATCGATATAGGCGATGGCCTGTTCCAGCGTCATCTTCCACGGCGGGGTCAGGCGGACGGCATCGTCCTTGCCGCTCGCCCGGAAGTTGGTGAGCTGCTTGGACTTCATCGGATTGACTTCGAGGTCCTCGGGCTTGGCATTCTCGCCGATGATCATGCCCTCATACAGCGCCTCGCCGACACCGACCATCAGGATGCCGCGTTCCTCCAGGGGGCCAAGCGCATAGGCGTTGGCATCGCCCGATCCATTCGAAATGAGGACGCCGTTCTTGCGGCCCTCGATCACGCCCTTGTGCGGACCATATTTCTCGAACAACCGGTTCATGATGCCGGTGCCGCGCGTGTCGGACAGGAATTCGCCATGATAGCCGATCAGCCCGCGCGACGGTGCCGAAAAGGTGATGCGGGTCTTGTCGCCGCCGGACGGGCGCATGTCGGTCAGCTCCGCCTTGCGGATCTGCATCTTGTCGACGACGGTGCCGGCGAAATCCTCATCGACGTCGATGACGACGGTCTCATAGGGCTCCTCGCGGCCATGCTCGCCATCGCGGAACAGGACGCGGGGGCGGCTGATGCCGAGCTCGAAGCCCTCGCGCCGCATCGTCTCAATCAGCACGCCAAGCTGGAGCTCGCCGCGACCGGCGACCTCGAAACTGTCCTTGTCGGCCGACTCCGTCACCTTGATCGCGACATTGCTCTCCGCCTCGCGGAACAGGCGGTCGCGGATCATCCGGCTGGTGACCTTCGTCCCTTCACGTCCGGCCATCGGCGAATCGTTGACGGCGAAGCGCATCGAAAGGGTCGGCGGGTCGATCGGCTGGGCATGCAGCGGCTCAGTGACCGCCGGGTCGGCGATGGTGTTGGAGACGGTCGCGGTGGTGAGACCGGCAAGGCTGATGATGTCGCCGGCCTGGGCGCTCTCCACCGGCACCCGCTCCAGACCGCGGAACGCCATGATCTTGGTGGCGCGGCCAGTCTCGACGACGTTGCCGGCATCGTCCAGGGCATGGATCGGCTGGTTGATGTTGAGCCGCCCGGTCTGCACCCGCCCGGTCAGGATACGGCCGAGGAAATTGTCGCGGTCGAGCAGGGTCGCGAGGAAAGTGAAAGGCGCGTCGAGGTCGACCTTCGGTTCCGGCACATGAGTCAAAATGGTTTCGAACAGGATCGACAGGTCGCCATCGCGCACGTCCGGCGTTGCGCCGGCATAGCCGTTGCGGCCCGAGGCGTAGAGAGTGGGGAAGTCCAGCTGCTCGTCGCTGGCGTCCAGGCTGACGAACAGGTCGAACACCTCGTCCAGCACCTCATGCGCGCGCTCGTCCGGGCGGTCGATCTTGTTGACGACGACGATCGGCTTCAGGCCCAGCGCCAGCGCCTTGCCGGTGACGAACTTCGTCTGCGGCATCGCGCCTTCGCTGCTGTCGACCAGCAGGATGACGCCATCGACCATCGACAGGATTCGCTCCACCTCGCCGCCGAAGTCGGCGTGGCCGGGCGTATCGACGATATTAATGCGCGTATGGCTGCCATCCTTGCTGGTCCAATCGACGCTGGTGCATTTGGCGAGGATGGTGATGCCCCGCTCCTTTTCCAGGTCGTTCGAATCCATCGCCCGCTCTTCGACCCGCTGATTGTCGCGGAACGTGCCGGACTGACGAAACAGCTGGTCAACAAGGGTGGTTTTGCCGTGATCGACGTGCGCGATGATGGCGACGTTACGCAGGGACATACTGAGCCTTTATGGATTGCGGGCCGGCCGCCTGACGACGAACCGGCGTTTGCGCGCGCCCCTATACGAAATGTTGCGTTGCGGCAAGGCTTGGACGGCGATTGCCAAGTGGTCCGACCATGTTACTATAGTAAGACACCAAGGCAGTGCCACGGACGAGGACGGGATGAAACTGTACAGAGCGATGCTGGCTGGCGCTTTGGCGATGACGATGATCGGCGCGAAACCACCGCCGCCCGACCTGGAACGGGTGATCGACATCGGCGCCGGCGAACTGATCGACGCGACGGTCAATGGCCGACCGATGAAGCTGAGGGTCGACCTGGGCACACCCGACTGGGTGATGCTGAATGCCGCGTCGGCCGCCCGGGCGGGCCTCGATGGATCGATGATCGGCGGATCGCGCAAGATCGGGCCGATCAAGCTCAGGATCGATTCAAGCCTGACCAAATTGAAGGTAGGAAGCTATCGCAAGGGCCGCCGCATATTCTGGTTCGATCGCGACGTTACAGAAGGGGCCGACGGCCTGATCAGCCCGTCGGTCATTCCCGAAAACCGCGTGACGTTGAAGCTCGGTCCGGCAATGCAGGGAGAACGCACGATCGTCCTGGATGTCGATCATTCGATGATCAGGGGATTCCGGCACAAGCTGGCCGTCGGCGATGAATCGCTGTGGATCACCTTCGCGCCGGAACGGCCGATGAGTGTCGCCACCGCGGCGTCCGGCGCGCATCTGGCCGAGACCAATGACGGTCACTGGACGGGTCCGCCCGAGAAGGTACGGGTCGAATTGGGCATCGATCGTCCCGGCCGGCCGATGGAACTGAGGCGGCCGCTCGACATTGGCGGCCTGGCCAGCCGCAGCTTCATGGTCCGCACCGCCGATTATCGCGGCAGTTTCCAGCTGCCGCCCGAGGAGGACGCAGATCCCGACGAGATCGTCGTTACCGGCAAGACATCCAAGGGCCGGGCCCAGCTATGGCTGACGCTGGGCCGCGACACTCTGGGCCGATGCAGCAGCATTACCCATGACAAACGCCGCGAGACGCTGACGCTGCGCTGCCTGCCGTTAAGCGGCTAGGCAGAACCCATATAGCGCCCGCCATTGGTGCTGATCGTCTGGCCGGTGATATAGCTTGCCTCTTCCGACGCCAGATAGGCGCAGGCAGCGGCGATGTCCTCGGGCTTGCCAACCCGCTTCATCGGCAGGCTCTGGGCGAATTCCTCGATATTGATCGGCGCGGCCCGCAGCATCGGCGTGTCGACGAAGCCGGGGGGCACCATGTTGACGGTGATACCGGTCGCCGCAAACTCCAGCGCCAACGCCTTGGTGAGGCCGAGCAGACCGCCCTTGGAAGCGACATAGGCGCCCTGGGCAAAGGAACCAGACTGCACCGAAGAAGAGGTGATGTTGATGATCCGGCCCCATTGGGCGCTGAGCATGTCTGGCATGATCTCGGTGATCACCAGATGCGGCCCCTTGAGGTTGATGCGAATGACCCGGTCCCACACTTCCTCGCTTGTCTCCATATAGGGGACGAAGGGCGCGATGCCGGCATTGTTGACGAGGATCAGGATCGGACCGAAGGCCGCGCGGGTCTGATCCGCCGCAGCCTTGATCGCGTCCTTGTCCGAACAGTCGACGGTAACGGCGATCGCCTGGCCGCCGGCGTCGGTAATCATCTTCGCGGTCTCGGCCGCGCCGTCACCATTGATATCCCATACCGCGATCCTGGCGTCGTCTTTCGCCAGCCGGACCGCGATCGCCCGGCCGATGCCGGAGCCCGCACCGGTGACCACTGCCGCCCTGCCATTCAGTGAAAATGTCATCTCTCAACCCTTATTTGCCGATTATTGCTGCTCTTCCGTCCCAGGCTGGCAACGCCGCCCTGGGAATGAGACCGGCCCTTATCATTTCACCTGCTGCGGTGAAAGCGGGAACGAAAACGAAAATGGGGGCGGTCACCCGCCCCCATCTTCAACGTCATTCCTGACCAAGACGGTTATTTCTTCATCTGGGTATCGACCGCGTCCAGAAATGCCTTGATCTCGCCGACCGACAGCGTGGCAGGTGCATCATGGGCGCCCTTGGAACTGATCAACGCCCAGCTGAGCTTGTCGCCAGTAGCCGGTGCCTTGGCGGCATATTGATCAAGCAAGGCCCGGTCGACAGGGAAGCCGGCGACCTCCTGCATCGTGCATTCGCCGCTCGTGGCATCGCAGCCCTGAACCTTGTCATTCTTGTAGGTGACCTTGATGTCCATCGCACCGCTGGGCGCAGCGACATGGGCCGAGCTATAGCCGGCCCAATCGCCGACCACCTGCTGGGTCTGATAGGCGAAATATTTGACCGCCTTGGTCGCCTTGTCGATGGTCGCACCCAGATAAGCATCTGTTTCGCCGCCGTCACTCCAGGCACTCGCCGAACTGACCACCGTCTTCCCGTTCGATGCGTTGGAGACGGAGATCTTGTTCTTATAACTTGATGCCGGGGTGGATATATATTTCGTCATTTCGTCGCTCTGGGCCATGGCCGGCCCGGCAGCGAGCAATGCGATCGGCGCCGCCCCGAGCGCCGCCAATACGAAGCGTCCTTTCATGCTGTCCTCTCTTTCCCTACCCTATCGCCCGGGGAGGAAAGCATCGGCCCATCGCAGCGTATAGCGCTGTCGCAGGCCCCGTCCCCCTCAGGTACGAGTCCATCTTTCTCATGAAGATTGCCGGCCTGTATAGTCCAAATTGGAGGAAAATACTACTTTTGCCGTTCGGGAAGGTTGCCGTATTACTACGACACGACAGTCAAGCCTTGTCGCGAGGCATCCGGTTCCATGCATCGAGCGCCGCGATCTTGTAAGCTTCGGCCAGAGTCGGATAATTGAACGTATTCTCTATGAAATAATCTATGGTACCTTTGAGGTTGAGTACCGCCTGGCCGATGTGAATCAGCTCCGTCGCGCCCTCCCCGATGATGTGCACGCCGAGCAGTCGCCTGGTCTTCAGGGAGAAGATCATCTTCATGAGACCTTGGTCGAGACCCATGATATGGCCACGCGACGTCTCGCGAAAGCGCGCAATCCCGCATTCATAGGGAATCTTCTTGTCCCGTACTTCCTGTTCGGAAAGGCCGACGGTGGAGATTTCCGGCACTGCATAGATGCCATAGGGAAAATATTGCGGCGCCGGCGGCATCGGCAAGCCGAAAGCATGACAGGCGGCGATTCGTCCCTGTTCCATCGAAGTCGAAGCCAGGCTGGGAAAGCCGATGACGTCACCGGCTGCATAGATATGCGGGACCGACGTCTGGAAGGTAACGGGATCGACTGCCAGACGGCCACGGCCATCTGTCGCCAGGCCGCAGGCATCCAGGCCGAGCGATGCCGTCGCGCCCATCCGACCGGCGGCATAGAGCAGCATTTCGCTGCGGACGATGCGGCCGTCATCCAGCGTCGTCACCACCTGCCCTTCCTCATTGCGGGTCACCGAGGCGACTTGACTGCCGGTACGAAAGGCGACCCCGCGGTCGCGCAGTTGATGGACGAATTCGTCGATAATTTCGCGGTCGATGAAATCGAGGAAGGTGGCGCGCGGCTCGACCAGGGTGACGGCAACATCGAGGGCACTGAAGATCGTCGCATATTCGATGCCGATGACCCCCGCGCCGATCACCGTCAGGCTGCGCGGTACCCGGGGCGCCTCGATCACGGCGTCGCTGTCCAATATGATGCGGTCGTCGAAGGGAATGTCCGATGGGCGATGCGGGACGGTGCCGACCGCGATCAGGATGCGCTCGCCCGACACCATCAGCATGCTGCCGTCGGGACAGGTGACGACCAGCCGGTGCGGGTCGACGAAGCGGGCGAAGCCGGACAGGGTGCGGACACCATTGCGCTGGAACTGATGCTCCAGCACGTCGATCTCATGTTCCAGCGTCTTGCCGAGACGATTGCCGAGATCGTCGCCGTCGATGTTGCGCTTCACCCGGTAGGACCGGCCGTAGAAGCCGCGCTCGCGCCAGCCGGACAGGTTGAGCACCGTTTCACGCAGGGTCTTGGACGGGATCGTGCCGGTATGGACCGAAACGCCGCCGACCCGCTTGCGCCCTTCGATCACCAGGACCGATTTGCCAAGTTTTGCCGCCTGTACCGCCGCGCGGCGGCCGGAGGGGCCGCTGCCGACGACGACAAGCTCATAATGGTCGACGGCGCTATCCGCCGGAATCCATTGCTCGGGACGATCCTGTTTCATGCTGCCAGCCTGTAGCAGGCGAGTACGACAAAATTCCTAACAGGCGATTCACCATATGCTAGGAATGCGGCAGACTTGATGCCCAACTGTTTTACACTAATATATCACCGAAAGGCAGGAGACTGACCGCATGGCCACGACCGCATCCACGACTGTTGCCGACCCGCTTGCGCTGACCCCGCCCGATCCGGTGCCGGCGGTCGCGCCCGAAAAGGCGGCGGGCCTGGTGCCGATCGACGAGGAGAAGAAGTCGAAACTGGAAGAGAAGGTGGATGGCTTCATTGGCGAGCTGGTCGGTCTGGACGCCAACAGTCCCGAATTCGGCGCCAAGATCGACCAGATCGTCAATATGGGCCGCAAGGAGATCGCCGAGGCGGCCGGGCACAGCAACCGCTTCCTGGACCGGCCGGTACGCGCGATGGACAGCGACAACAAGGTCGGCACCGACCTGGCCGAACTGCGCCGCACGATCGAGGATCTGGACCCGGCCAGGCGCGGCAACCTGATGGCGCCGAAGAAGCTGTTCGGGATCATCCCCTTTGGCAACAAGCTGCGCAACTATTTCGACAGCTATAAGAGCGCCCAAGGCCATATCAATTCGATCCTGGGCAGCCTGGCCGGCGGCAAGGACACGCTGATCAAGGACAATGCCGCGATCGACGTCGAGCGCCAGAATATGTGGGCGACGATGGGCCGGCTGGAGCAGATGATCCACATCTCCAAGACGATGGACGCCCGGCTGGAGACCAAGGCGCTGGACCTCGATTCGAGCGACCCGGCCAAGGCCAAGGCGATTCGCGAGACCGCACTTTTCTATGTCCGCCAGCGCACCCAGGATCTGCTAACCCAGATGGCGGTGACGGTGCAGGGTTATCTGGCACTGGATCTGGTCAAGAAGAACAATGTCGAGCTGGTGAAGGGCGTCGACCGCGCGAGCACCACAACGGTCGCGGCGCTGCGTACCGCGGTGACCGTGGCACAGGCGCTAGTGGGCCAGAAGCTGGTCCTCGAACAGATCACCGCGCTCAACACGACCACCGCCAATATGATCGACGCGACCGGCGAGATGTTGAAGAATCAGACCGCGCGTATCCATGAACAGGCAGCATCATCGACGATCCCGGTTGAGACGCTGAAGCGCGCCTTCCAGAACATCTATGACACGATGGATTCGATCGACGCGTTCAAGCTGAAGGCACTCGAATCGATGAAGACCACGGTCAATGTCCTGTCAGATGAGGTGGACAAGTCGAAAGGCTATATCGCGCGGGCCGAAGGCGCCGCCAATGCCCAGAAATCCGTGGCAGGCGGCAGCCCGCTGGCCGCGCTGGAAGATTGACCGCGCGTGAGGACGAACCCCGCATGACCACCGACGTCGATCGCTACATCGCCGAACGGGTGAACCCGACCCTGGCACGGACATCGCAGCGCTATCGCGGACTGTCAGGCCGTGCGCGGCAATATCGCCGCTCCGGCTGGTCGAAAAAGGCAATGCGAATCGCCATCGCCGTCGGCGCGATTCTGGCGGCGGCGATCGTCTGGGGTTTCGTCACGCCGTTGGGCGGCACGGGCGTCATGATCGTTGCCGGCCTGATTTTGCTGGCCGTCGTCGGGCTTGGCCTGTCGCCCGCCGTTCCCGAGGTCAGCGAAACCAGGCTGGCTCAGGCCGATATCCGCACGTTGCCGCTGCAAACCGAGATCTGGCTGGAAAGTCAGCGCAAGGCATTGCCGGCCCCGGCGGTGCGCCTGGTCGACGACATCGGCCAGCGGCTGGAGACGTTGGCACCGCAGCTACAGGCATTGGACAACCAGCATCCGGCCGCGGTGGAAATTCGCACCTTGCTTTCCGACCATCTGCCCGAACTGGTCCGCGGGTACCGCGCGATTCCCGAATCGATGCGCGCTACGGAGCGAAATGGACGCGTACCGGAAGCGCAACTGGTCGAAGGGCTGGGCGTGATCGAGCGCGAAATTGCCGAAATGAGCGAGAATCTGGCCCGCGACGATTTTGACCGGTTAGCTACGCAAAACCGCTTTCTTGAGCTCAAATATCAGGAAGAAAGGGCACCTGGCGCGGATTGACGCTGATCCAGGCTGTGACATTTTTGGCGCGCCGACGCCTCGCGTAGGAAAGGCGTTAAAATCATTCGCTTGACATTGTAAAAGCGTTTATATCGATTCCCTTGCGAGCAATGGTTTTGCTTGGGATTGCGTTTGCCCTTCGTCCGGCATCTGCATTCGACGGGGTTTGGACGAAGCGAAAGTGATCAACAGGGCATGAGTTTTGACAGAGGGCGCCGCGGCGGGCGCGGCAAGGACAAGCGCGACGGTTTCGGCGACGAAAATTTCGGCGGCTATTCGGATGGCGGCTTCGGCGGTGGTGACCGTTTCGGCGGCGGCGGCGATCGTTTCGGCGGCGGTGGTGACCGCTTCGGCGGCGGTGGCGGCGGCGGTGGTTTCCGCGGTGGCGGTGGTGGCGGCGGCTTCGGCGGCGGCGGGCCGCGTGGTGGCGGCATGCCGGCACAGGTCGTCGGCGAAGGCACGGGCGTCGTCAAATTCTTTAACGGCCAGAAGGGCTTTGGCTTCATCGTCCGCGACGACGGCGCAGAGGATGTGTTCGTGCACATCAGTGCGGTCGAGCAGGCCGGCCTCACCGGCCTGGCCGAGGGACAGCCGCTGGGCTTCACCCTGGTCGATCGTGGCGGCAAGATCAGCGCCACCGACCTGAAGATCGAGGGTGAGCCCCTTCCGGTCGCCGATCGGGGCCCGCGTCCCCCGCGTGAGGGCGGCTTCGGCGGCCCGGGCGGCGGTGGCGGCGGTGGCGCAGGCGGTCCGCAGCGTCAGCTGACGGGCGAAAAGGCCAGCGGTACGGTCAAGTTCTTCAATGCGATGAAAGGCTTCGGCTTCATTCAGCGCGACGATGGCCAGCCCGATGCGTTCGTTCACATCAGCGCGGTCGAACGCGCCGGCATGAGCAATCTGAACGAGGGCGACCGTCTGGACTTCGAACTGGAGGTCGATCGTCGCGGCAAATATGCTGCGGTGAATCTCGCGTCCAAGTCGGAATAAGCGTCTCGAAAAACGGAAAGGGCTCGCGCGGCGGATCGCCGCGCGAGCCCTTTTGTTTAGCCCTTGGAAATGGCGTGGCCGCCATCGACCGCCAGGCTTGCGCCGGTGACGTAGGATGCAAGATCGCTGGCCAGAAAGAGGATGGCGCCGACAATCTCCTCCGGCTCGCCGCCACGCCCGAGGGGTTGGTGCCGCGCCGCATGATCGGCGAAACCTTCGCTGCGTGACCAGCCCTTGGTGCCGTCGGTGTGGAACGGGCCGGGCATCACCAGGTTCACGCGGACCTCTGGTCCATATTCCTTTGCGAAGCTTTGGGTCAGGACATTGAGCCCCATTTTCGCCGCCGCATAGGGCGCAAACAGCGGCTCCGGCTTCAACGCCCCCGTCGAGCCGATATTGATAATGGCGCCCCTGCCCCGCGCCTGCATGTCCGTGCCGAACAGGGCCGACAGGCGGAAGGCCGAGCGCAGGTTGACCGCGACGACATGGTCGAACGCCGCCTGATCGGTGGCCAGCGACGATGGTTCGACCGGCGACTTGCCGGCATTGTTGACGAGGATGTCCACCCCGCCCCAGCGCACCTTCACCTCGTCGAACAACCGGTCACAGTCATCCCAGGACGCCGCATCGAAGCCGTGGGCTGAGGCGCGATCACTGCCGATCTCCGCCGCGAGCGCGGCGCAAATGTCGAGCTTGCGGCTGGCGATAGCGACGCTGGCACCGGCGCGCGCCAAGCCGAGTGCGATCGCGCGGCCAAGACCCCGGCTGCCGCCGGTGACAAGGGCGACGCGGCCAGACAGATCGATGGCAACGGTCAGCCTGCCGCTCCGATCTCGTGTTCGATCGCATCCAGTTCCGGGCCGTATTTCGCCCAGGCAGCATCGGTTCGGGTCGGAATATGCTCGGAAGGGAACAGGCCGGCCGCTGGTGCGGTCTGTTTCATCAGGGCATTGGCAATTTGGATCTGATGCACCTCGGTGGGGCCATCGGCGACCGACAGCATCGGAATACCCATCCACATCTTGGCCAAAGGCGTTTCGTGAGTCGTGCCCAGCGCGCCATGAAGATGGACGGCACGGCGGACGATATCGTGATAGACGCGCGCCATCGCCACCTTGCACATGCCGATATGCATGCGCGCCGCGCCATGGGGCAGCGTGTCGATCATCCACGCGGTCTTCAGGACCAGCAGCCGGTACATTTCCAGTTCGACCGCGCTGTCGGCGATCATGCCCTTGACGAACTGATGATCGCCAAGCTGCCTGCCCTGGGTATGACGGGACACCGCGCGTTCCTGCATCATCTCCAATGCCCGCTGACATTGGCCGACGACGCGCATGGCATGATGGATGCGCCCGCCCCCGAGCCGGGCCTGCGCCAGCTTGAACCCCTGGCCCGGTCCACCCAGCATCGCATCGAGCGGCACCCGCACATTGTCGAAGCGCAGATAGGCGTGATGGCCATGGTCGACCGGATCGTTCATGCCGGCAACGTCGCGCAGATCAGTGATGCCGGGCGTGTCGGACGGCATCAGGAACATCGACATCCGCTCATGCGGCGGGTTTTCTGGGTTGGTCACGACCATCGCGATGACGAAGCTGCTGTTCTTGAAGTTGGATGCGTACCACTTCTCGCCATCGATCACCCATTCATCGCCCTCGCGCCGGGCGCGGCAGGTGAACTCCTTGGGATCGGCGCCGGCCTGGGGCTCGGTCATCGCATAGGTGGAGAAAATCTCGCCATCGAGCAGCGGCTGCAGATAGCGCCGCTTCTGTTCCGGGGTTCCGAACATCGCGACGATCTCCGCATTGCCGGTGTCGGGGGCGGCACAGCCGAAGATCACCGGCCCCCAGCTGGTCCGGCCGAGAAGCTCGTTCATCAGCGCCAGCTTCATCTGACCATAGCCCTTGCCGCCAAGCTCGGGCGTAAGATGGCACGCCCACAGCCCTTGGTCCTTGACCTTTTGCTGAAGCCTGCGCGCCATTGCCCGCGCCTTACGGTTGCGGATGTTGAACTGTTCGGAACCCTGCGGAAACAGCAGGTCCATCGCCTCCACCTCATCGCGGATGAAGCGGTTCATCCAGTCCAATTTCACCTGGAATTCGGGATCGACCGAGAAATCCATTGTCTGCGCCTTTTGGTTTGAGAGGGTCAGCCGGCCATGATCTGGCGCGCCTTGGCGGTCAGCCAGCGGGCATAGCCATGGACGCTGGCGCCCACCGCTTCCGGCACCTTGCCTGCCTTGGATGCGGCGTAGGTGCCCTCCAGCAGGCAAGCGAGCTTGTAGCAGGCAAGGACGAAAAACCAGGGCATGGCGTCCATGTCCCGACCACTGATCTGCCCATAGAGATCGATCAGTTCGCGGCGGGAGAGAAAGCCGTCCCAAGGCCTGACCATCGGCCCCTTGCCCTCTGGATCGCCATCCTCATGCCAGCTCGACAATATCCAGCCGAGATCCAGCAGCGGATCGCCGAGCGATACCAGTTCCCAGTCGAGCACACCGGCGATCCGTGGCGCCCGCAACGAGAACATGACATTGGGGAATTGCAGGTCGCCGTGGACGATCCCGATCGCGCGCGCCGTATTGTCGGGCATATGATCGGTCAGCCATCGACCGATGGCGTCGACATGGGGAAGGTCGGCGGGATCATAGCCGGGGGTGGCGGCATAGCCTTCGAGCTGGGCCCGCCAGCGATCGACCTGGCGTTCATGCCAGTTTTCGGGCTTGCCGAAATCCTCCAGTCCCTTCGCGCGCCAGTCGATACCGCCCAGTGAAGCAGCGGCGCGTACCAGCGCATCTCCCATCGCCCGGCGCCAGGCCGGGTCGTTGCCATATTCCCCGGGCAGGTCACCAGTGCCGGCGAAGCCCTCCAGCGGTTCCATCAGATAAAAGGCGCAGCCAATCACGCTGTCGTCCGCACAGCTGGCGTAAAGTGTCGGATGGGGAACATCGCTGCCGGCCAGGACCGACAGGATTCGCGCCTCGCGCAACATCGTCTCGTTGCTTTTGGGACGGATGTGCCTGCCCGGCCGGCGCAGGATCAGATCGGTATCGCCGCGCTTCAGCAGGAAGACGTTATTCTGGAGGCCGCCGGCAAGCTTGCGGCCGGATGTGACCGGTCCACTGCCGGGCACGGACTGGGTTTCGATCCAGAGGTTGAGCCGCTCGAGATCGACCAGCCCTGCAAGATCATCGGCAGATGCGCCCGCCTCTCCGCTCGCCATGCGACTCTCCTGCTTCCAACTGGCCTGTCCGTTCGCCAATTGGAGCAGCGGTGGCCGGGGCGATCAAGTTCGCGATCGGGTCGAACCATCGCCGTCCGGCCGCATCGTGCGCCGGATTTCCGCGTCGACGCTCCACGGCCCCGGGCCGGCGAAGACGAGGTAGAGGAAGATGAAGCAATAGAGGATGGCCGCATCGCCCATATTGTTGACCGGGAAGAAGCTCTTCGGCGCGTGGGCGATGAAATAGGCGAATGCCATCGTCCCCGAAGCGAGGAAGGCCGCGGGCCGGGTCAACAGACCAAGGGCGATGAGCACGCCGCAGACAAGTTCGACAAGCCCGGCCCAGGCGCCGGCATTGGCGAGACCATGACCCGAACCGGCCATTTCGCCGGGCGGAAAAAGCAGGAATTTCTGGGCGCCATGTTCCAGAAACAGGAGCCCGGTCATGATCCTGAGGACACTCAGCATCCGGGCGGGCCAGGGGCTGGCGATGGTTGTCTGGTCGCTCATGGCATTCCCTTTTCGTCTTCCCGCGCCCGCACCAATCGCCGGAGCGCATATTGGGTTGCGCGAAATCGCGCTACGCGCTTGGCGCGCCATCCGCCACCCGCTATTCGCCGCAGCCAGAGCGGAGGGATGGCATCGCCATGGCGCTGAAAGGGCTGGAAATCTCGGTTGCCGGCTGCGGGCCGTGCGGGCTTGCCAGCGCGCTGCTGCTCCACCGCGCCGGCCATCATGTCAGCCTGTTCGAACGCTTTGATCGGCCGCAACCGATCGGCTCCGGCCTGATGATCCAGCCGACCGGCATGGCGGTGCTGGCGAAGCTCGGCCTGCTGGACGAGATCGCCGGCGCGGGTGCGCGTGTCGATCGCCTGTTCGGCCAGGCGGGGAAGCGCACCGTCCTGGACGTCCGCTATGCCGCGCTCAATGCGCGCGCGTTCGGCATCGGCATCCACCGCGCTACCCTGTTCGCGGCGCTGCATCGCGCGGTGGAGCGAGCGGGGATCGGGATCGAGACCAGCCGTACCGTCGCGGGCAGCGCGATCGACGGCAGCGCCCGCAGCCTTGTGTTCGCGGATGGCGCGACGAGCCCGCGATTCGACATTGTGGTCGACGCGCTGGGGACGCGCAGCCCTTTGGCACCCCAGACCGGCCGTGACCTTGCCTATGGCGCATTATGGGCAACGGTCGACTGGCCCGATGAGGGCTTCGATGGCCATGCGCTGGAACAGCGCTACCACCGCGCAAGCATCATGGCCGGAGTGTTGCCGATCGGCACGCCCCCAGGCGCCACGGGACCCAAAGCCGCCTTCTTCTGGTCGCTGCGCAGCGACCGATTGGAGGCGTGGCGTCAGGCCGGGCTCGGGCCATGGAAGGACGAGGTCGCCGGCCTCTGGCCCGCCTGTGCGCCCTTGCTCGACCAGATTGGCGGCGCGGATCAGCTGACGTTTGCCCGTTACGCCCACAGGACGCTGAAAGGTCCGGCCGAGCCGGCAATGATCCATATCGGCGATGCGTGGCACGCAGCCAGCCCGCAGCTTGGCCAGGGGGCGAACATGGCATTGCTGGACGCCTGGGCACTGGCGCGCGGACTGGACCAGGCATCGACCGTCGCCGACGGCCTGGCCAGCGCCGTGGCGATGCGGCGCCGTCATGTCGGGCTGTATCAGGCGCTGACGGCACTGTTCTCCCCGGTCTATCAATCCGACAGCCGCGTCCTGCCGTTCATCCGCGACAGGCTGGTCGGGCCGCTGTCGAAAATGTGGCCGGCAACGCGCATACAGGCTGCGATGGTGGCAGGACTGGTGGGCAATCCCCTGTCGCCGCTCGGTCTTGAGGATGTACGGGATTGAGCCGGATTCTGGTCCTGGGCGGCTATGGCGGCTTCGGTGGCGGTATCGCCCGCAGGCTGGCGGGCGCGGGCCACCACGTACTGGTTGCCGGACGATCGCTGACGAAGGCGACAGCATTTTGCGCCGCTGCGCCCGGCCTCACCCCGATCGAGGTCGATCGAAGGGCTGTCGCCGCCGCGCTTGTCCAGTATCGCCCCGCGATCCTGGTCGATGCGTCCGGTCCGTTCCAGGCGATGGATCATGCGGTTCCGGCCGCCTGCATCGCCGCCGGAGTCCATTATATCGATATCGCCGACAGCCGGGAATTCGTGTGCGGCATCGGCCAGCTGGATGCCGAAGCCCGCATCGCCGGGGTGGTCGTCCTGTCGGGCGCGTCGAGCGTGCCGGCGCTGTCCGGAGCCGTGGTGCGGCACTTGGCCCAAGGCATTGAGCGGGTGCGGGCAGTGGAGATGGCGATCAGCGCCTCCAACCGGGCGACTGCGGGGCCGGCGGTGGCAGCCGCGATTCTCGGCCAGGTCGGCCAGCCACTGTCCTTTTGGTGCGGTGGCCGCTGGCAGCGCGCCTGGGGCTGGCAGGCGATGCGCCGGATACGCTTCGCCATTCCGGGCGTCGCGCCAATGGGCGACCGATGGCTGGGGTTGGTGGATGTGCCCGACCTGACGTTGTTACCGAAACGCCTGCCGGGCAGACCGGCGATTTCCTTTCGCGCCGGCACCGAACTGTCCTTTCAGAACTGGATGGTCTGGCTCGCCAGCTGGCTGGTCCGCCTGCGGCTGATCCGCAGCCTGGCGCCCCTGGCGCGCCTGCTGTCACGATTGCAGGCGCCGACGCGCCGATTGGGCGGGGACCGATCGGCGATGATCGTGCGGCTGTTCGGCGATGCGGCGGGCAAAAGGGTGGAAAGGCGCTGGACCCTGATTGCCGAAAGGGGCGATGGTCCGCAGATACCGACGCTTGCCGTGGCACCGATCGTCGCACGGGTCGTCGCGGGCGACGAGGCACCGGGTGCCCGCGATGCAGGCGAAAGCCTGGATCTTGATGATTTTGACGATGGATTCTCGGCATTGGCGGTTGTTCATGCGACGGAGCATCTGCAAGCCCCGGCCCCACTCTTTGCGCGCGTCATGGGCAAGCGCTTCGCACAGCTACCGCCGGAAGTCGGCGCAATGCATGATGTCTGGCGCGACAGCGGCGCCGGTGGTGAGGCCGATGTCACCGGCGCATCCGGCCTGCTGGCGCGGCTCGTCGCCCGCCTGATCGGTTTTCCCCCTCCCGGCCATCATTCCTTGCATGTCCATTTCCAGGAACGCGATGGGCGGGAAATCTGGACACGCGATTTCGGCGGCCGACGCTTCGCGAGCCGACTCAGCCAGAAAGGATCATGGCTGATCGAGCGCTTCGGACCCTTACGTTTCGCCTTCGACCTTCCTTCGGATACCCATGGTCTGACCATGGTCATGCGCCGCTGGTGGATCGGCCCGCTACGCATGCCCCTGGCACTGGCGCCGCGATCAGAGGCCCGTGAGTGGGAGCAAGACGGCCGCTTTCATTTCGACGTGCCGATCGCGCTGCCGGTGATCGGGCGGCTGGTGCATTATAAAGGGTGGCTGAATCCAACTGATTGAGCTTCCGCCACAGCCATTTGACACTGAAATTCCGCCCGAGCGAAGGCAGATTGACGCGCCTCAGCCAACCGCCGCGTCTTCGACGGGCGCCGCGTTTGCCATTATCGTCAGGTCCGGATGCGCCTGGCGAACATGGGCGTGCGCCGGCACGCTCTGGGTCAGCCAGACATTGCCGCCGATCGTCGCGCCGCGGCCGATAGTGACACGACCGAGGATGGTAGCACCAGCATATATGACGACATCGTCCTCGATTACCGGGTGGCGCGGCTCCCCCTTGATCAGCATGTCGCCCTCGGCATCAAGGACGAAGCTGTGGGCGCCCAGCGTGACCGCTTGGTATAGGCTCACCCGTTCGCCGATCACCGCTGTCTCACCGATAACGACGCCAGTGCCATGGTCGATGAAGAAGCTGCTGCCGATCCGAGCCCCGGGATGGATGTCGATGCCCGTGCGCGAATGGGCGATCTCAGCTATGATCCGTGCGACCAGCGGCGCGCCGAGCCGATACAGTTCATGCGCCAGCCGATGATGGATGACGGCAATAACGCAGGGATAGCAAAGCAGCACCTCATCGACGCTGCGGGCCGCCGGATCGCCGCGATAGGCAGCCTCGACATCGGTATCCAGCAATCCGCGAATAGCGGGCAGCGCTCCTGCGAAACCGCGAACGATGCGCTGGACATCGTCCTCCACCGCCGTTGGATCTGTGGCACGACGATCGTAGAGAAGCTCCAGCCGGATCTGGGCACCGATCTGCGACAGCGCGGATTCCAGTGTCGCCTCGATAAAGGCGTCTTCGTTGGCCGGGTTGAGCTCCGATGGGCCGAGGCGAAGGGGAAAGAGCAGCGCGCTGAGCAGTCCGACGATCCGTCCCAGAGCCTGGCGCGAGGGGAAGCCTTGGCCGAATTCGGCGTGGCGTTCATGCGCCAGCCTCCAACGCAGACGCTGTGCCCTGAGGTCGTGGATGATGCTGCCCAATTCGGCGGCGGGATCGAATGGATTGAGGGTCATGGGCGCTCCTTGGCGCCGCTCTATCCCGGAGAGCGATCGCTGCATCAACATACATTTTCTATCATTGTGGTAGAGAAAGGTGGCGCCTATGTCATGGTCGGTCGACGTGATCCGATCGGAGGAACCTTGTGCTCAACAGGCGGGAAGCAATGGCAGCGCTGGTCGGCGCGATCGGCGCCGGCGCGACCCGGACCGTCGCGGCCACTATCGACCTGCCGTTCGTCAACGGCCGGCGGCCTATGGTGCGTTATCCGCAAAAGCGCCCCTTGATCGGCCTCACCGCGCGACCGCCGCAACTCGAGACCCCGCTCAACCTGTTCCGGAGCACGATCACGCCCAATGACGCGTTTTTCGTGCGCTACCATCTGGCCGATCTGCCGCTGGATATCGATCCGCGGCAATTTCGCCTAAGCATCGCCGGCCACGTCGGAATGCCGCTCAGCCTCTCCCTGGACGCGTTGCGCCGAGACTTTCAGGCGCATGAGCTGGTCGCAATCAACCAATGCTCCGGCAACGGGCGCGGCTTCCTGGAGCCGCGGGTCGGCGGTGGCCAGTTGGGCAATGGGGCGATGGGCAATGCCCGCTGGCGCGGCGTGACACTGAAGTCGGTGCTCGATCGCGCGGGCGTGCGGGCTGGGGCGCGCCAGGTGGTGTTCAACGGCCTCGACAATCCACCTGTCGAGGGCATCCCGGATTTCATCAAGGCGCTGGACATCGATCATGCCCGTGATGGCGATGTGATGCTGGCTTGGGCGATGAACGGCAAGGCCCTGCCATTCCTCAACGGCTATCCACTCCGCTTGGTGGTGCCCGGCCACTTTGGCACATACTGGGTCAAGCATCTGCATGAGATCAATGTCGTCGACGCTGAATATGACGGCTATTGGATGAAGACCGCCTATCGCATTCCGGACAATGCCTGCGCCTGCGTTCCTGCCGGAGAAAGGCCCGACAAGACCCGCCCAATCAGCCGGCTAAATGTGCGGTCATTCCTGACCAGCCATGCAGATGGCGCGACGGTGCCGGCAGGTCGCCCGGTCGACCTGACCGGCATCGCGTTCGACGGCGGCAGCGGCATCCGTGCGGTGGAGCTGTCGGTCGACGATGGGCAAAGTTGGCGGCCAGCCGCGCTGGGAGAGGATGCCGGCGGCTTCTCCTTTCGCACCTGGCACCTCAGAACCACACTCAGCCGAGGCGCGCACGACATCAAGGTTCGAGCCCAGGCGCGCGATGGCGATGTGCAGCCATCGACATCGCGCTGGCAGCCCGCGGGATATATGCGCAATGTTGTCGAGACCATCCGGCTGAGTGGTGTTTAGGATGCGCCGCCTTCTTCTCGCCGGTTTCGGCGCTGTTATTCTGGCGGTGCCGACCGCATCTCTCTCGCTGCGCTATGTCCTGCCTGAGGAAAAGCCGGTGGTGCTGCCGCCCGGCGCCGGCGCCGACTTGACCGGCGCCTTTTGCGCCGCCTGTCATTCGCTCGACTATCTGGCGACCCAGCCGCGTGGCAAAGGGCCGCAATTCTGGCGGGATTCGGTGACCAAGATGGTGAATGTCTACAAAGCCCCCGTTCCGCCCGACGCGGCGGCGGCGATCTCGGACTATCTGGCCAGCACCTATGGTGCGAACCCACCATGATATCCACGGTGGCGGCCCGCTCCATAGGCCGTTAATCCGGGCAAATGACGCAGGACCAGAATCCCAGGCTGCTGTCAGGCGGCAATCCCCAGATCGCCAAGGGCGATGGCGACGCGCCGGTCCAGGCCTATATCGCGGCCATGCCGGGATGGAAGCAGGGCGCCGGGCAGCAGATCGACGCGCTGATCACGCGCATCGTGCCTGATGTGAAGAAGGCGATAAAGTGGAATTCACCCTTTTACGGTATTGCCGACCAGGGCTGGTTCCTCAGTTTTCCCTGCACCAATCGATATATCAAGCTGGGCTTCTTTCGCGGTGCCGACCTCTCTCCGCTGCCCCCCGAGGCATCGAAGAGCCCGGATGTGCGCTATGTGCATATTTTCCAAGACGGCATAGAGGACGAAGCGCTGCTGGCCGACTGGATCGCCCAGGCGGCATTGCTGCCCGGCTGGATGGCCTGAAAGGACCGAAACATGACCGAAGCTTCCGACCAGATCGACGCACGCATCGCCGCACCGGGCGACTGGCGCGGCGAGACCCTGGCCCGCGTCCGTGCCCTGATCCATGAGGCGGATCCGGAAGTGGTCGAGACGTGGAAATGGCGCGGCGTGCCGGTCTGGGAACATGGCGGCATCATCTGCACCGGGGAGACCTACAAGACGGTCGTCAAGCTGACCTTCGCCAAGGGCGCTGCGCTCGACGATCCTGCCGGCCTGTTCAATTCCAGCCTGGAGGGCAATGTCCGGCGGGCGATCGACATCAGCGAGGGCGCAGCGCTCGACGCGGCCGCACTGCAGGCGCTGGTGCGGGCGGCGGTGGCGCTCAACCTTTCGAAGCCCGCGCGCGGCGGGAAGCGGCAGGCGGGCTGACATCCGCGCCCTGCTGCCAGACAAACATGAAGGCGACCATGACCACCGGGCCGAGAAACAGGCCAACCAGGCCGAGCATGGCAATGCCGCCGAAGACACCGAACATCGCCAGGACGAAGGGCAACTTGACGGCGCGGCCAATGACCGCGGGCTGCACGACATTGTCGCCGATGGTCATGACCGTGGCGCCGAAGAGGAACAGGAGGATCGCCGCCAGCACATGCCCGCCGGCCGCCAACAGCAGGCTGGCGATGCCGAAGGCCGCCCAGGCCCCGAACGGAATAAGCGCGAGAATGAAGGTGAACAGTGCGAACAGCAGGGGCTGGGGCACGCCGGCGATCATATAGCCAAGACCGATCAGCCCACCTTCGACAAAGGAAACCAGCAGCGTCCCCGCGACCGTCGACCGCACGGCATCGACCATGCGATCTGCGAATGCACCGCCGAAATCGTCGAAGGTCCGCACCGCGATCGCGCGTGCCTGCCGCGCCAGGCGGTCGCCATGGACAAGCAGGGTCGCAAGCACCGCCAGGGTGACAAGGAACAGACCAGATTGGCGCGCGACCTCCAGCCCGATCGACCGTGTCCAGCCGACAACCCGACCGGCCTCCACCGTTCCCAGCAGGGCATGGGCGCCCTGCGGCGTGGCCAGGTGCTGGTGCCACCAGCTGGCGAGCGGACTGCCGGCGATCGGCAGGCTTGCCAACCATGTCGGCGCGGGGACGCCATGGACGTCTGCCCCACGGATCCAGTCGAGCGCCGCCTGGCTCTCTCCGGCGAGGGTCACCGCCGCCAGCGAAAGCGGGATCAGAACGAGCAGAGCCGTAGCCAAGGTCAATGCGCAGGCAATCATCGTGCGATGGTCGGGCAGCCGTTCGGCGGCCCGCCGTGCCAACGGCCATTCGGCGATGGCCAGGATCGTGCCCCATGCCACTGGCGTCAGAAATGGCCGGGTGATCCACAGAGTCAGGACGGAGACGATGCCGACCAGCCATAGGCGTCGTCCATGGAGCGTCGCGCCAACTGTCCCGGGCGTTGTCCCCATGATCCTTTGCGCGCTCCCATCATCATCATCGTAACGCATCTGGAACGCTTGACCCGCCGATAAGTTTACATGGCAGCGCGGCGGGCGCCGCACATAGGGTGAAGGACAGGGAAGATGCTCTGGACAATCGTTGGCTTATTGCTGCTGCTGTGGATTCTCGGATTCTCGTTCCATGTCGCCGGCGGACTCATCCATATCCTGCTGGTGATCGCATTGATCGTCGTGGTCGTCCGCCTGATCAGCGGCCGCAGACCAATCTGATCAATCCTCCGCCAGGCGCTGAGCCTGGCGACTGGCGAGACGGCGAAAGATATATTCGTCGTCCCGCCAGTCGCCGACCTTGAACTGATATTCGCCGACCTTTTCGAAGCCGCAGGCGTGATAGAAGGTCTGCGCCTTCGCGTTGCCGGACCAGACGCCCAGCCAGATCGGGTGGCCGGCCGCATCGAGATACGCGATGGCGTGGTCCAGCAGGTGCTTGCCCAGGCCCGCACCCTGCGCTTCGGCCCGCAGATAGATTTGATAGATTTCCATGTCGCCGGGCGCCACGTCGGGATGCGGCAGCTTGCAGGGGCCGATATGGGCATAGGCGACAAGCGCGCCGTCGGGCCTATCGACCACCCATGTGACGTGCGCAGGGTCGGCTAATTCCGCCGCCACCCGCGCGGGCGCATAGGTCTCCGCCTCGAAAAGGGCAAGGTCGGCCGGCGGGTAGGGAATGGCGAAGCCGTCCAGGAACGTCTGGCGGAAGGTCGTGAGTTTCAACGCCGCCAGGGCATCCCTGTCCGCCGACGTCGCGCGCCTGATAATGCCGTCCAACCTTCTAGAATGCCCCGCTGAATGAAATACGACCGCTATAGTTCATCTGGCCCGCGATCCGCTCGGCACGGCCTGCGACCTTGAAGGTGAAATCCAGGCCGCCCAGGAACAAGCCCGCCTCGCCCAGCCAGGCGTTCCGCAGCTTTTCCGGGGTGATGGTGAACGGCGCCGCGCCGACAAAGTTCGCGGTCGTGTTACCCAGATCGCCGGACAGGACATTGCGCCGCCCCGCCTCCAGGGTGAAGGACAGCGGCCGGCTTTCCGGAGCCGGACGGCCGAGGCGATAGACAGCGGTGATGGTACCGGTGGCGCTGACCGCGCTGCTGCGGCGCGAAGCGACCTCCAGGTTCATCGCCTTGCTCGTGCCGGTTTCGGCATAGCTGTTTTCCTGCAGCCGGTAATAGTCGATCACACCCTTTGGCCGAAGGGTGAAGCGCTCACCGATATTGGCATCGAACGAGGCGCCGCCGGTGGCCGAAAACAGCCAGCCCGACCATTTGCCGTTGCTCTGGTAAGTGAAGGCGGTACTGGCGCCACTGCCATCGAACGTGCGGGTGCCGGACATGCTGAGCGGCGCGGCGGAGGCGCGGGCGAAGAGATAGAGCGGGCCATCCTGCCGCCGCCAGAACAGGCTGAACTCGTTCTGCGACGCCTTGACCTTGCCGGTACCGCCATTGTTGGTGACGCTGCCCCTGAGGAACGAATAGGACAGGCCGACCCGGCCGATGCCCATCTGCTTTTCGACACCGATGGTCAGGCCCCAGCCGCTGTCGCTGTAGGAGGCGACATCCGTGCCATCCTGGCTGGCGCGCCAGTAGATCGGCTCCAGCCAGCCGCCATAGCTGCTGATGCTGTAGAAGGAATCGGCGTCCATGACATGCTGGGCAGCCAGACGCGATGCGCGGGTCAGGACATCGAAGACGCCGCCCGAATGATCGGGCAGCAGCTGGCCGAGTTGGGTCTTCAGCGTGCCGGCGTCTGCAACCCCATAGAGGGTCGTCGACAAATTCTTGTCCGCCGCGCCGGCGGTAAGGATGGCGTCATAGCCCGCCGCCTGCGCCCGGTTCAGACCGAGCTGGGCAGCGGTCTTGCGGCTGATGGTAAGGGTGATCGCATTGGCGGCGCTGGCAAGCGTGCCATTGTAGATGAACGGCAGGCCCAGCGCGGTGGAGTCGATACCGGCCGCGCCGCTGAGATTGTTCGCGCTGAGGACAGTGTAGCTGCCGGCCGCGTTGACTAGGGAAGACAGGGTCGCAGTAACCTTGGCGCCACTGGCGAAGCTCGCATTGCCGACGACGAAACGCGAACTGGTCTGGCTGGTGGTATCGATATAGACGCCCAGCGTGCCGCCGGCACCGACGGACAGGCTGGCCAACGGCATCGTCGCGGCAGCGTTGGCGGCGAACCTGCCCCCGTTGACGGCGACGGTCACTGCCCCGCCATTGGCAACGGTGCCGGTGAAGGCCGCGCTATCTGCGACGGTGATGCTGCCAGGCGCGCCGCCATATTCCACCGCGCCGGTAAGCTTGCCGGCGCCGATCAGTGCCAGGGTCCCGACCCCGGTCCCGAAATTGACATTGCCGGTCATCGAACCGGCGTCGGACAGGATCAGCCGGTCATTGCCAGCGCCAAAGGTGACATTGCCAGTGACGGTGCCGGCAGAGAAGGCCAGCGTATCGTCACCCGAACCGCTGAGGATGTCGCCCTGGATCTGCGGCACGCTGGAGGCACTGCTGAGATATTGGGTGATGGTGACACCGCTGGTGTTGGCGGAAAGATCGATCGCTCGTCGGGTATCCGTGGTGCTGCCGCCCGTGCCGATCAGGCCGCTGTTCTGGATCAGCGACAGGCCGCCCGACAGATCGCGGATCGCATAATGGGTGATCGGGCTGGCTGTGGTACCGGCGGTGATCGTCGTCGTCGCGATGACGCCGCTGTTGACCAGCTTCGGCACATTCACGCCACTGTTGATCAGCACCGCCGTACCACCGGAATTGGACCCAGCGGCCGTGATATTGCCTGTCACCGAGATGCCGCCCGGCAGATTGACCGCACCGCCCTTGCCGCCAAGGACTAGGGCGTTGGCGACGAGGCCGTTATAGGTGGCGACCCCCGCCATTTTGCCGGCGACGACCAAGGACGCCCCATCGGCGTTACCGGCAAGCGGGCCGACGCCGATATTGCCGGTCCCACCGATCAGCAAGGCCGGGCCGTTGCCCGCCGACTGGATGACCGCTGTCGTGTCCACCAATATGCCGCCCGCGACACTGCCGGCCACCCATGCGGCCGGCGCGCCGACATTGATCGCGCCGGACAGAAGCGTCTCGTTGCCACCATTGTCGTTGACATAGCTGATGACCTGCTGCGCGATGCCCGTAAGACCCAGCGAGCCGCCGATATTGCCGAAGATGCCGACCGCCGAGGCCCCTTGGCCGATGGCGTTGACGGTGCCGCCGATGGTGACCGTTCCGGTCACGGCACCCATGCGGATGCCGAAGCTGTTCTCCCCGATGACGCCGACCTGGCCCTTGGTCAGGAATGATCCATTGAGGGTCGAATCGAGAGCGATGGCAGCGCTGTTCTTGCCCTCCGCCGTGACGGTGCCGCTGTTGGTGATGGATCCGTTCAGCGTGCCGCCGGCATCCAGGCGTATACCAAAGCGATTGCTGCCCGACGCGACCGGGGCGTTGGTGTCCGACCGCACATACACTTCTGCCACGGCGATGGTGCCGTCATTGGTGATCGCGCTGGTCCGGCCGCCCCGGATCAGGATGCCGGTCCCACCGTCGGTCGGGCTGACAACTGTGATGTTGCCTGCATTCCCAACGTTACGATCGCTATCAATGGTGATCGCGGTTCCGGATGTCAGGTTGATCGAACCGCCGCCAGTCACCGTGATGTCGCCGGCGCTCGATGTCGCCAGCGGCGTGGTTGTCGCGCTGCTGACCGTGGTCTGGGCCAGGACCGGGCTACTCGCAAGGCAGGCGGCGAGCGCGGCTAGGGAGACGTGCAGGGGGGCGGAGCGAAGAAGGATGTTGCGCATCGGCACTGGTGATCCGGACTGGGGGACGATCGATGGGGCTGGTTCGCCCGCGCAACGGTCAATGTCAATCGCTCTCTGAACCCAGGCTGACCCAGACGGGCGCGTGATCGCTCGTCTTTTCCCAACTGCGCGGCACCGTGTCGACTTCCGCTGCCCGCAGCATCCCGGCGGCGATAGGATTGAGCAGCAGGTGGTCGATCCTCAGTCCGGCATTGCGCGCAAACGCCGAGCGCAGATATTTCCAGAAAGTGTAGATCGTCTCGTCGGGATGGAGGTGGCGCAGGGCGTCGGTCCAGCCCTGGTCGAGCAGGCGCTGGTAGGCGTCGCGGACCTCCGGCGCGAACAGGGCGTCGTCGCGCCAGCGGTCGGGAGCATAGACATCGCGATCGGTCGGCATGACGTTATAGTCGCCGGCGACGACCACCGGCGCTTCGAGGCCGATCAGGCCGGCGAGATGGTCATGAAGGCGGTCGAACCAGCGCAGCTTGAAGTCGAAGCGCGTGCCGGGCCTGGGATTGCCGTTGGGAAGATAGAGGCAGGCGACAAGCACGCCGTTCACCGCCGCCTCGATATAGCGACTCTGCACATCCTCGCGATCGCCGGGCAGACCGCGCCGCGTCTCGTGGATCTCGCCCACCCGGCTGAGCAGCGCGACGCCGTTCCAGCGACTCTGGCCGTGCCAGATGGCCTGATAGCCCGCATCGGCGATGGCGCGTTCGGGGAATTTCTCCTGCGGCGCCTTCAGCTCCTGAAGACAGACGATATCCGGCTGCGCCAGGGCGAGCCAGCGCAGCAGCACCGGCAGGCGCCCGTTGATGCCGTTCACATTGTAGGTTGCGATCTTCATGGCTCCGTTCCGCAATCCCGGAAGGCGAAAGTCGTTCCAACCAATCGCCGCCATCCGCCGAGGGGCGACTATCCCACTGGCCCGCCATGAACGAGCAGGGTCTGGCCGGAACAGAAGCTGCCCATGTCGGAAGCAAAGAAGAGGGCTGCCGCGCCGATTTCTTCCGGCTCTCCAAAACGGCGCATGGCGTTGCCTCTGGCAACGACGTCATAGTCCATGCCCAGCCGGTCGAGCTCGTCGGTCAGGGTCGCAGCGCGCACGGCACCGACCGCGATGCAGTTGACCCGCACGCCCTTTGGCGTCCAGGCGGCCGCGAGCGACGCCGTCAGGCTGTTCACGCCGGACTTGGCCGCGGCATAGATTGGTGAGGCCGGCATCGCCTTGAGGCTGGCGCCGGATGAAATGTTGACGATCGCACCCTTGCCTCGCGCGACCATCGCCTCCGCCGCCATGCGCGACAGGTTCCAGACCGCATTGAGATTAAGCGCCATCACCTGCCGCCAGTCCGCGTCGGTCCACCCCTCCATCGCCTTCATCGGTGCCCCGCCGGCACTGTTGATCAGGATGTCGAGCCTGCCGAAGCGGGTGAGCACCGCTTCGACCAGGTGCCGACATCCCGCTGGATCGGTGATGTCGCAGGCGTGGGCGATGGCCCGGCGGCCCAGTGCCTCGATCTCAAGCGTGGTTGCGTCCAGAGGCTCAGGCCGACGGCCGGCGAGGACGATGTCGGCGCCCGCTTCCGCAAGGGCGAGCGCGCAAGCGCGGCCGATGCCGGTGCCCCCGCCGGTCACTAGCGCAACCTGGCCGCCAAGATCGATTTGAACGGTCATCGCACCACGCCTCCGTTGGCGCACATGACCTGCGCAGTGATATAGCCGGCGGCATCCGAACAAAGAAAGCCGCAGAGCGCGGCGATGTCGTCCGGCGTGCCCAGGCGGCCGGCCGGAATCATCTGCTCGATCCTCTCCAGCGGTGGCAATTTCCCTTCTTCCTGCCATCTGGTCAGGTTGGGGGTGACGACGGCGAAAGGCGGAATGGCGTTCACGGTGATGCCCTTGCGCGCATATTCGAGGGCAAGGGTTTTCATCAGCGCGATCACCCCGCCCTTCGTCGCCGCATAGTGTGCTTGATTAATGGTGCCCATCTGCCCTGCCGAGGACGCGATCATGACGATCCGGCCCCATCGCCCGGCAACCATGTCCTTGATCGCCGCCTGCGCAATGTTGAAGGTGCCGGTGAGGTTGACGGCGAGCATGCGGTTCCACAGGTCGAGGCCGATCTCCTCGAACGGCGTAAAGCCGGCGATCGCCGCGCTGGTCACCAATATCTCGATCGGCCCCAGTTGGTCGCGGACCCGTTCGACCGCCGCGTCGACGCTGGGTCGGTCTGCGACATCGACGACCACGCCGATTGCTTGCCCGCCCTCGGCGCGGATCGCCGCCGCCACGCTCTTTGCGCTGTCGAGAGAGAGGTCGAGAACGGCCACCCTGTTACCCTGCCGCGCGAGTTGAAGGGATATCGCCTCGCCCAGTCCCGAGCCACCGCCGGTGACGACAGCGACCCGGCTCATTTCGCGTCCAGCGCCTTGACCAGCTCATCGGCCGGCCGGGAATAGGAGGCGACGTCCGGTTCCAGTTCGATACCCATGGCATTGAAGGCCCAGGCGTTCATCGTGAACAATCCGATGGCATAAAGGATATCCATCAGCGTTTGCCGCTCATTGTCCTTCGCAAGCGCCGCCCAGGTCGCATCGTCGATCTGTCCGTTCGTGCAGAGCTGGTCGACCGCGCTGATCAGCGCCTGGTCCGCGGGCGACCACAGCGGCGAGGGATCGGGCTGCCGCAGCGCCTCGAACTCCGCCTCGGTCATACCGATCTTGCGGCCGGACAGGACGTGATGGGTCCATTGATGTTCGCTAGTGTAGCGCCAGGCGATGCGAAGCACGATCAGCTCACGCTGGCGTGGCGTCAGCTTGGTCTCGATCAGGATATATTTGCCGAAATCCAGACTGGCGATGGCCAGCCTCGGGTGCCAGGCGAGGGTCAGCATGGTGTTGGATCGCGAACCGTTTTCGCGCGCGGCCGGCCCTTCCCAATAGCCGAAGACATCGCGGGCCGCGTCGGTCCATTGCGCGCGGGGCAAAGGGGGAATGCGGGGCGCCACCGCTCAGAGCCTCTCGACCGGCGCGTCGATGTCGAGCGGCCGCTGATAGGAGACGTCGCTGCGGTCGCGCGCGCCTCTGATGTATCCACCCTGCTTGATATAGGGTGACGCCAGCAGCTTCGCGTCGCCCTCGATCATCAGATCGAGGGTGCAGCGACGGAGCGCGATCCGCCATGTGCCGCTCCGCTTCTCCAACCGGTCGACATAGCGGCCGTTGATGAAGCGTGCCGAGACGCCATCGGGATTGAGTAGAGCAACCAGCACGTAGGATTCGGCATGGGCGACATCGCCCTCGATCTCCACATTGATGCTGGTGATATTATGGAGGTTGGCCACCGCGCCCTTGCCATGGACCATATTGGCCCAGTCGCCATAGGCCGGGCCCGGATTGACCGCGAAGCCATGCTCATCGACCCCATCGTCATGATAGCAGCTGGCCATCAGCGCCGTGTCGAACCGGTCATGCGCGCGGGCGTGACGGTAAATGACATCCTCGATCGCGCGGCGATCCATCAGCTCATCGACGTCGCGCCTGAGGCGCGCAAATTCGACCGCGTCTACCATGTGACCCTCTCCTTGTTCGTCACTTTGTTAGCAGAGCGAGTTTCGAGGGTCAATCGGACGGGCGTTCGGGCTCCAGACGGTCGAGGATCGCACCAATCGCCGCGTGCATTTCGTCATGGCCGATGGCGACGCCAAGTGCCGCCTCGCCATTGAGCGTCAACGCGGCGCCATTCGCCAATATCGCCAATGCAACAGCGGGAATGGCGACAGCGCCCGGATGACGCGCCATCGCCGCAGAGAGCAGCCCAACCTGCAGGGCGCGGGCCTCAGCAATGAAGCCGACAACCTCATACTTCAGCGGCTCCACCCGGTTCGACAGAGCGACGAATTCGGAAATCAGCCGAGCGTCGCTGGGATGGCTGCGCACCGACCATATTCGTCTCAGTGGCTGATTGGACGCAGCCGCTTCCTCCAGCCTGGCCATTTCGCGCTTCGCATGGCGTCGAAAGGCCTCGACGATCAGATCGTCCATGGTCTGAAAATAATAATAGACCAGCCGCTGCTTCACTCCGATCCGCTCAGCGACCCGGCGCGATGTCAGCGCTGCGTACCCCTCCTCACGCAGCACCTCCTCGGCGCCATCGAGCATGGCAAGCCAGTTGGCCGAGCCTGGCTGCCCCATGCGGCGGGGCGCGGGTCCTGTCGTTGATGGGGGCATGGCCATTGCCGGTCGTTCCTGTGTATCTTTGCTTTGGCAGCCCTCAACCCCGGGAACAATATGCTTGGCCTGTGACGGGATCGACGCCCTCCGGCAGTTCAGGCCAGCCGGCTCTCGATCATCGCCCGGTCGTCGGCATCCGGCCGCCAGTCGGAGGCCAGCAGCCCCTGCGACCCCAGCACCGCATCGACAATCCCCGCCCCGCCCCCGTCGGCCCAGGCAGCACCCAGCGCATCGGCCCGCGGATCGTCGACCACCCCATTGTCGCCGCGCGCATGGGCAAGCCATGCCCCGAGCGCCGACAATATGGCGTCGCAGCGCGCGCCGCGCGCCTGATGCCAGGCAAGGGTGGCGAGCCAGCGCTGCGGAATCTTCTGGCTGCCGTCCATGGCGATCTGGTCGAGGCGATGGTTGAGCGCCGGGTTGGCGAAGCGAGCGATCAGGGCGTCGGCATAGGCGCCGAGATCCTGGCCGGGCGCCGGCTGCAGGCTGGTCGCCGCCTCCTGACGCATCAGGCGGTCGATCAGCGGCCGCAACCCCGGGTCGCCGATCGCCTCATGGACGAAGCGATGCCCGTGAGCGAGGCCGAGATAGGCTAGCGCCGAATGGGCGCCGTTGAGCATCCTGAGTTTGGCGACCTCGAAGGGATGGACATCGGACGTGAACTGGGCGCCGCCAACCTCCCAGCGCGGGCGCGGGCCGGCGAACCGGTCTTCGATCACCCATTGGCTGAATGGCTCGGTCACCACCGCGGCCTCATCCTCAAGGCCGGTCGCCGCCGCGATGGCGGCGCGGTCGGCATCGGTAGTCGCCGGGACGATGCGGTCGACCATCGTGGAGGGACAGGCGCACTCACCGTCGAACCAGGCAAGCAGATCGGGTGCGCTGCGGCCGAGATGCTCGCGCATCAGACGTTCGAGTTGGGCGCCGTTCCCGGCCAGATTGTCGCAACTGAGAAGAGTGAGACCGCTAAGACCGGCAGCGCGGCGGCGGGCCATCGCCTCGGTCAGCAGCGGATAGAAGGAGCCTGCATCCGCCAGAACCGGATCGAGACTGCCGTCGGGCGCGCGGCAATAGCCCTTTTCGGTGACGGTGAAGCTGACGATATGGGTAGCCGGCGACGCCAGTTGCGCGACGACTGCTTCGCGATCCCCGGTTGCGACCAGGACCTGGCGGACCGATCCGATCAGGCGGATGGCGCTGCCCGCCGCCGATCGCTGGGCGACGGTGTAGAGGCCGCCCTGCGGATTCATCTGGGTGGCGACGCCGGGCGAGCGCAGCGAGACGCCGACGATCGCCCAGTCGCGGTCGCCCGCGTTCATCGCATCGTCGGTGTAGACCGCCTGATGGGCGCGGTGAAAAGCGCCAATGCCGAGATGGACGATCCCCGCCTGCTGACCGTCGCGGTCATAAGCGAAGCGCGCGACCCCGGTGTCGAGGCGCGCCACTGTGTCGGGAGACAGTCTCATAATTTATAGGCAACCTTGGCGAGATTATAGCTGAGATCGACGGCCAGCTCGGCCGCCTCCCATTCCTCCATCCGGTGCTCGGCGACCAGCCGGGCGAGGAAGCCGCAGTCGATCCGGCGCGCGACGTCGTGGCGGGCGGGGATCGAGAGGAAGGCGCGGGTGTCGTCGTTGAAGCCGACGGTGTTGTAGAAACCGGCCGTCTCGGTAACGCATTCGCGGAAGCGGCGCATGCCCTCCGGCGAATCGTTGAACCACCAGGCCGGCCCCAGTTTCATCGCCGGATAGTGACCGGCAAGCGGCGCCAGTTCGCGCGCATAGCTGGTTTCATCCAGAGTGAAGACGATCAGCCCGAGGCGCGGATCATTGCCATATTTGGCCAGCAGCGGCCGCAGTGCCTCGACATATTCGGTGCCAACGGGGATGTCGGCGCCCTTGTCGCGGCCGAAGCGGGCGAAGATCGACGGATTATGATTGCGCAGCACCCCGGGGTGGATCTGCATCACCAGCCCGTCGTCAACACTCATGCCGGCCATGACCGTCAGCATATGGGCGCGAAACAGTTCGGCATCCGCCGGGCTGACATCGCCGGCGGTGACACGGGCGAACAGGGCCTCCGCCTCCGCCCGTGACAGGTCGGCGGTGCGGGCGGTCGGATGGCCATGGTCGGTCGAGGTCGCGCCATTCCCGGCGAAGAAGGCGCGACGGTCGCGATGGGCGGCGAGATAGCCGGCATAGCTGAAGGCGTCCTGGCCGCTGATCTCGGAAAAGGTCCGGAGGTTGTCGCGAAAGCCTTCGAATTCCGGGTCCACCACCGGATCCGGGCGATAGGCGGTGATCACCCTGCCCTTCCAGCCGCTGGCGCGGATCGCTTGATGATGGCGCAGGTCGTCCAACGGATTCTCCGTCGTCGCGATCACCTCTATATTATAGCGCTCGAACAGCGCGCGGGGCCGGAAGGCGTCGGTCGCCAGCGCGTCGGTGATATGATCATAATAGAGATCGGCGGTCTCTGCGGAGAGCTGAACGTCGATACCGAAGCTCTGGGAGAATACCCAGTCCAGCCACATGCGCGACGGCGTGCCGCGGAAGAGATGATAGCGTTCCGCGAACAGCCGCCAACTGGCGCGCGGATCCGGCGCATCCTCCGCCAGGCCCAGCGATTCCAGGGTGATCCCCTGGGAATAGAGCATGCGGAAGACATAATGGTCAGGCTTGAGCAGCAGTTCGGTCGCGTTGGCGAACGGAGCGTTATCGGCGAACCAGGCCGGATCGGTATGGCCGTGCGGGCTGATGATCGGCAGGTCTGCGACAGGGGCATAGAGGCGCGCGGCGATGTCGCGCACCGTCGGGTCGGCAGGAAACAGCCGGTCGGGATGAAGGACCAGCGGACGGACAGGCATCAGGCTACTCCGGTATAACGCGCGCGTTTGTCGGCGGCCGAACGGCGCGCCTCCTGGATGGCTTTTTCTTCGGTGGCGAACAGCAGGCTGTCGAGCACGGCGCTGAGATGGGTGCGCATTGCCGAGCGGGCAGCCTTGGGATCACGGTCGCGCAGCGCATCCACGATCGCCCTGTGCTCGGCGACCACCGGCTTGACATTGGCCGAGCGTGCCTTGGCATAGAGAAGGGCGCTTTCCGGCGAATTCGCGCGCAGATTCCACAATTCCTCGACGATATGGACGATCGCCGCGTTGCGGGTGGCGGCGGCGATGGCAAGGTGGAAAGCGCGGTCGGCCTGCTCGGTGCCGCTCTCATTCTTGTTCTCGCAGGCGATATCCTCGACCAGCTGCTCGAGCTCGGCCACCTCCTCGTCGCCGATCTGGGTCGCGGCCAGCGCCGCGGCCTCCGCCTCGAACAGCAGCCTCGCCTCGGTCAGTTCGAAGGCGGTGATGTTGAAACCCGGTATCTCTTCCTTGCCGGGCAGACGGCGCACATAGGCGCCCGAGCCGACCCGCACTTCGATCAGGCCCTGAACCTCCAGCGCGATCATCGCTTCCCTGACGGTGGGCCGGCTGACCTTGTGCTGGACCGCAAGCTCCCGCTCGGCTGGCAGCCGATCACCAACCGCATAGCCGCCCGCCGCGAGGTCGGTAACCAGCGCCTGCGCCAGTTCCTGATAAAGGCGGTTGGGGTTCATCATCGGTCTTACCAATCCCATCCAACTTGACAGGCCAGGATGGCTCAGTCAAGGAAAGTCCTTTGGATACGCTAGTAGTGAATGGGTGGGAGAGTCGATGAAAATAACGTCCGCGAGGGTCATTGTCACCTGCCCCGGCCGCAACTTCGTCACGCTGAAGATCGAAACGGATCAGGGCGTATACGGCATCGGCGACGGCACGCTCAACGGCCGCGAACTCTCGGTCGTTTCCTACCTGCAGGACCATGTCGTGCCCTGCCTGATCGGCATGGACCCGCGGCGGATCGAGGATATCTGGCAATATCTCTATCGTGGCGCCTATTGGCGGCGCGGCCCGGTGACGATGCGCGCGATCGCCGCCGTCGACATGGCGCTGTGGGATATCAAGGCGAAGATGGCCGGCATGCCCCTCTATCAGTTGCTCGGCGGGCGAAGCCGTGACGGGGTGATGGTCTATGGCCATGCCAATGGCGCAGATATCGCCGAGACGGTGGATGCGGTCGGCCAGTATATCGACATGGGATATAAGGCGATCCGCGCCCAGACCGGCGTGCCCGGCATCAAGGACGCCTATGGCGTTGGCCGCGGCAAGCTCTATTATGAGCCGGCCGACGCCGCCCTGCCCAGTGTCACCGGCTGGGACACGCGCAAGGCGCTGAACTATGTGCCCAAACTGTTCGAGAAGCTGCGGGCGACCTATGGTTTCGACCACCACCTGCTGCATGACGGGCATCACCGCTACACGCCGCAGGAAGCGGCGAACCTGGGCAAGATGCTGGAGCCCTATCAGCTGTTCTGGCTCGAGGACTGCACCCCCGCGGAAAATCAGGAAGCGTTCAAGCTGGTCCGCCAGCACACGGTGACGCCGCTGGCCGTGGGCGAGATCTTCAACACGATCTGGGACGCGAAGGACCTGATCCAGAATCAGCTGATCGACTATATCCGCTGCACCGTCGTCGGTGCCGGCGGCATTTCCCATCTGCGCCGCATCGCCGACCTGGCCGCGATGTATCAGATCCGCACCGGCAGCCACGGCGCCACCGATCTGTCGCCAGTCACGATGGGTTGCGCCCTGCATTTCGACACCTGGGTCCCCAATTTCGGTATCCAGGAATATATGCGCCACACGCCCGAGACCGACGAGGTGTTCCCGCACGACTATACATTCGACACAGGCTATCTGTTCTGCGGCGAGACCCCCGGCCATGGCGTCGACATCGACGAGGCCAAGGCCGCCCAATATCCCTACAAGCCCGCTTACCTGCCCGTTGCGCGGCTGGAGGACGGGACGATGTGGAACTGGTAAAATGGCCGATGTCGTGGTCATCGGCGAAGGCATGCTGGAGCTTTCCCGCGCGAAGGCCGACTGGCGGCTGGGCACCGGGGGCGACACGCTCAACACCGCGGTTCATCTTGCCCGCGCCGGCCATGACGTCGCTTATCTGACGGCGCTGGGCACCGATCCCTATAGCGACGACCTCAAAGGGCTGTGGGCGGCGGAACGGATCGACACCAGCCTGATCCTGACCCATCCGGAACGGCTGCCCGGCCTCTACGCCATCCGCACCGACGACAAGGGCGAGCGAAGTTTCGCTTATTGGCGCGAGCGCAGTGCCGCGCGCGAGATGTTCGCTCTGCCGGCGATGGCGGACGCGCTGGCCAGGGCGGCGAACGCACGGCTGATCGTCCATTCGCTGATCACCCTGGCGATCCTGCCGCCGGAGGGCCGCGCGGCGTTGCTCGAATTTTGCGCCGCCCATCGCGCGCGCGGCGGTCTGGTCGCCTTCGACGGCAACTACCGCCCTCGCCTCTGGGCCGATGCCGGGACCGCCCGTGCCGCCCGTGACGCGGCGATCGCCCAGGCCGACATCGGCCTGCCGACGCTGGAGGACGAGCATATGCTGGGCGCCGTCGGCGACGCTGGCGATGTTTCCCGATACTGGCGCGGCCTGGGTTGCGCCGAGACCATCGTCAAGCTGGGCGCGGAAGGATGCCTGCTGCCGGATGGACAGCGGGTTGCCCCACCGATAGTCCTGCAGCCGGTCGACACGAGCGGCGCGGGCGATGCCTTCAACGGCGGCTATCTGTCGGCGCGGCTGAACGGCGCCGACCAAAAGGATGCCGCGCTGGCGGGGCACAGGCTGGCGGGCTGGGTGGTGATGCGGCCGGGCGCGATTCCGGCCGACGATGAGAAAAGACCAGGAGAGGATATAAGGACATGACCAGCGCGAATGTGGCGGAAAAGCCCTGGTGGAGGGGCAATAGCAGCTATCAGTGGCTGGTCTTCATCATTGTCGGCGGCGCGTGGCTGTTCGACAATATGGACCAACGCATCTTCTCGCTGGCGCGGATCCCGGCGCTGACCAATTTGATGGGCCTGCCCCCGGGCGACCTGGAATTGCAGGCCTTCGCCAAGATCGTCACCGCGATCTTCCTGATCGGATGGGGCATTGGCGGCCTGACAATCGGCGCGCTCGGCGACCGTTATGGCCGGGTCAAGATGATGAACTGGTCGATCCTGATCTACGCGATCGGCACCGGCGCGACAGCGCTGTCCCAAACCCCCGACCAGTTCCTGATCCTGCGCGCCTTCACCGGTTTCGGCATCGGCGGCCTGTTCGGCCTGTGCGTGGCGATCATTGCCGAGAATTTCAGTGGCAACACCCGCATCGCCATGCTGGCGGGGCTGCAGGTGCTTTCGACCATCGGCAATGTCGGCGCGGCGCTCAGCAAGATGGGCCTGGACGGTCTGGCGGGTCATGGCGTGCTGGCCAGCGACGCGGTCTGGCGCTGGCTGTTCACCATCGGCACTCTGCCGATCCTGATCGCCGCCGCGTCCATGCTGTTCCTCAAGGAAACCGACGCCTGGCTGAAGCTCAAGGCCGACGACGCATTGCCCAAGACGATGTTCGGTTCCTACGCCACCCTGCTCGCCGACCGCGAGCAGCGCCGCAACCTGATCATCGGCGCGATGCTGGCGATGGGCGGTGTCATCGGCCTGTGGGCGATCGGCGAATATGCGACCGACCTCCAGGATGCGGTATTCACCACCTATTACAAGGCACTCGATCCCGCCGGGCCGATCAAGCAGCAGGTCGCGGAAGCGAAGAACCTGGCCTATCTTCTGCAGATGATCGGTGCCGCGGCCGGCATGATGCTTTTCACCTGGGCGGCCGCCGCGCTGGGCCGGCGCCCGGCCTTCATGATCGGCTTCGCAGCGGCGCTGGTCGTCACCGTCTTCGTCTATGCCAAGCTCGAAACCCCGGCCGACGCCTATTGGATGATGCCGATGATGGGCGTCGCCCAATTCAGCGTCTTCGCCGGCTTCTCCATCTATCTGCCGGAGCTGTTCAGTGCCAACGTCCGGGGCACCGGATCGTCCTTCTGCTACAATCTGGGGCGGTTCATGGCCGCTGCCGGCAGCTTCGTTTCGGCCGCCCTGACGACGAAGGTCTACGCCGGCTATCCCAGCCCGCTGCCGCTACGCTACGCGGCGATGACGATGTGCGTCGTCTTTCTGCTGGGCTTCGTCGCAGCCTATCTGGGACCGGAAACCCGCGGCAAGGAGCTGAAGAACTGACATGGCAAAGCCCGTCCGGATCGGCATCATCGGGTCGGGCTTCGCCGCCCATTTCCACCTTGCCTCATACCAGAAAGTCTATGGCGAAACGTTCGAGATCGCTGCGATCTGCAGTCGCAATGTCACCCGTGCGGCGGCGATGGCGACGCAGTTCGGCATCGGCCGGGTCCATGATTCGGTCGAGGCGATGCTGGCCGACCCGACGATCGACGTGGTCGACCTTTGCCTGCCGAATGACCGCCATGTGCCGCTGATTCTGGCGGCGGCGGCGGCGGGCAAGCATGTCATCTGCGAAAAGCCGCTAGGCGGCTTTTTCGGTCCGGATGGCGGTGGCGGAGACTGGCTGGCCGACGGCTATCCGCGCCAGGCGATGCTGGACGCTGTCGCCGACCAGGCGCAGGCGGTGCGCGATGCGGTTCAGCGGGCAGGTATCACCTTCTGCTACGGCGAGAACTGGGTCTATGCGCCGCCGATCGCCAAGCTCAACCGACTGATGGCGGTAAGCGGGTCGGCGATCCTCAGGATCGAGGGGGAGGAATCCCACTCGGGAAGCCATGCCCCCTATTCACGCCGCTGGTCGACGGCGGGCGGCGGGTCGCTGCTCAGGCTGTGCGTCCATCCGATCGGCGCTGCTCTGTTCCTGAAATATGAGGAAGGGCGTCGTCGCACCGGTACGCCGATCCGACCCGTCAGCGTCAGCGCGACAACGGCGCGGCTGAGCGATATCGCCGCCTTTCAGGCCGAAGATCCGAAGCATGTCGTCACCGGCTGGATCGATGTCGAGGACTTCGCGACGATCACCGTTAATTTCGACGACGGTTCAGTGGCGCAGCTGACATCCACCGACACCCGGCTGGGCGGGATCCGCAACTATCTGTCGGCCTTCGGGTCGCGGGCAGTGGCGACAGCCAATATCAACCCCAACACCAGCTGCCAGGCCTATACGCCAGATGGCGCCTATTTCGCCGACGAATATCTGGTTGAAAAGACCGAGACCAAGGAGGGCTGGTCCTTTCCGGCGCCGGACGAGGATATGATCACCGGCTATCCCGAGGAGCTGCGCGATTTCATCGGCGCCATCGCTCATGGCCGCGCGCCGAAGAGCGACATGATGCTGGCAAGCGATGTGATGCTGGTGGTCTATGCCGGCTATCTGAGCGCCGAGCAGCAGCGCACGGTCACGCTTTCCAGTATTTCCTGACGAAAGCACTGCCCCGCGCGGCGGCAGCAAGACCATCGGGCGGGTTGTCGATCTCTACCAGGCCAAGTGCGTTGGTGACCTTGCTGATCTGCGGCAACAGCCTGGCATAGTCCATCTCGCCTTCGCCGGGCGGCACGCATTGGTGGGTGAAGTCGGTGCCCTTGGTACGGTCGATATCCTTGACGTGCATGGAAACGACGCGGGGGCCGAGCCGGCGCAGCAATGCGATAGGGTCCTGACCGCCATAATGCGCCCAGGCAAGGTCGATCTCGAACGCGACATTGCGCGGATCGGCGCGCGCGATCATCAGGTCGAGCGGCCGGTCGCCATCCAGCGGCGTGAAGTCGTAGGGATGGTTATGGTAGGCAAAGATCAGGCCGGCGGCGCGGCATTTCGCCCCGATCGCGTCCATCTCGGGAATGAAGGCGTCCATGGCAGCCCGGGTGGTGACGCCCACCCCGCCCTGGTTGCCGATGTAGATGGGCGCTGTCGTCAGCGCGACGATCTTCGCGCCGATCTTCGCCGCGGTCTCGATCTGCGGATCGAAGGGGGTCGGCCGGTTGCTGATCGCGAATCGAACCGGGCCAAGTTCCATCCCCGCATCGCGCACCATCTGGGCCTTGACCTCGGCGCTCGGCTCGCTCCGGTCGGCCGGTGACAGCGACAGCAGCCGGAAGCCCATATGGGTATAGCCCATCGCCTTCACCTGCCGGAGCGTACCGGCATAGTCCTTGGCGAGCTCTGCACGCAGAGTCGCATCGGTCATGCCGAGCGGATAAGGCCGCCCGCCACCGCCCGCCATCTGCGTCGCGCAGCCGCTGGCCGCGCCGGCCATGCCGACTACCGCCGCCTTGAGCAGGGCGCGGCGCTCGATCATCGTCACCGGCTTACCTCGATCGCGCAGATCATGGGATCGCCGCCCTTCTTGAGGAAGTCTAGCACCAGCCGGCCATTGCGGACCTCAACCTGGAAGGACCGGGTCACCGCCTTCATCACACCGCCGGCCGCTGTCGCCGGATTGAAATCGGCCAGCATCACCATGCCATTGGCCGAAACATCGAAGCTGCGGGTCGCCGCCAGGCTCTGATCAGGTTCGGCAAAGTGCAGGGTGACCGTCCATTTTCCGTCCGGCAAAGGCAGTTCATAGCGGAACGGGCCTTCGCGGAACGTCACATAGAGTTCGGGCGCAGTCGCACCGGTCACTTTCGGTACCTCGCGCGCCGGGCCACGGCCCGGTCCGGCACCACGGGCAGGCCCACCGGGCGCGCGCGCGCCGGGAGGTGCTCCAGCGCCTGGAGCCGCCGGCGGCGCTCCGGCCGCGGGCGCTGGG
>JADMIO012784797.1_pt1 | contig 62012 bp, 64 predicted proteins | sample 8958161 | NCBI WGS metagenome assembly JADMIO01 (sample SAMN16585339, study PRJNA669376) | soil metagenome | isolation source: Crop rotation soil | place: USA: Cullars Rotation, Alabama | collected 2011 | reverse complement strand
GCCGCGACTTCAAGTCACGTGAATTCCAAGCTTCGGATCCCACTGTGCTGGAAAGGCTCTCGAACAGGGTGCCTTCGGTGACGATGACGTTGGCGATCTTTCCTTTTTCGATCGTTCCGAGGCGATCGTTGGCGCCGGCGATCCTGGCAGCGTTCACCGTCAACGCCTTGACCGCTGCGTCCTCCGCCAGCCCGCCTTCCTTCACCGTACGGGCCACGTTGCGGACGAAATCGGCCGGGTTCTGCAGCCCGCCGACGGTGAACGCGTAGGGAATCCCGGCCTTCTCGAGCGCGGCCGGGACTTTCGCAGCGTTCTGCCGCATGCGCGTGATCCGCATCGGCGTGTCGGCGTCGTTGCCCCGTCCACCACCACCGCCGCCGCGTCCGGTCGCGCCGCCTGCCGCCTGGAAGTTCGCCGACACGATCACGCGCGCCTTCGCGGATTTCAGATCCTCGATGACGCTGGCTGCCTCGGCGCCGCCGATGATGATGGGATCGAGGTCGAACTCTTTGGCGAAGGCGAGCGCGCGCACGATTTCGCGCTCCTCGCTCGCATCGAACGCGACCGGCACCTTGCGCTCCAGCGCGGGCGCGAGCGCGTCGAGCGCCGGCTCGAACCCACCGACGACCGCGTCCTTGTGCCGCTCGACATAGGCGCGCGCCGCCTTCTGCCACTGCGCATCGAGGAACGACTGCCGCGCGAACGCGATCACGCCGAGCAACGCTCCCGGGTAGCCGCCACCGCCCTCACCGCCGCCGCCCCCGCGCCCGGTCGAGAAGACAACGTGCTGCGCGACCGGGGATCGGATGACGACGGTGCCGCGGCGGTAGGTGGCGAGCGCGCTGGTCTCGGCCGGATCCGGCGGCGCCGTGACGTTCACGAGCGCGCTCTGTCCGCGGATGATGCCTTGCGACGGCACCGCGAGCGCCGCCGTGACTCCCGCGGCGGCCAGCCGGCGAAGGTCCTCGCCCTCGTACTCGACCTGCGACGCCGCGTCGACGTCCGGATGGAGAAACCGGGTCCGCGCCTCGCGCTCCTGATCGGCCCAGGTGATCGCGTCGGGCGTCGCAACCGTGGTGCCGCCGCGCCCGCGTCCGGCCTGCGGCGCCGTCCCCACCACCTGCGGCAGGCCGGTCAGCGTCGTGTTGGACATGTCGATCAGGCCCGGATACACGATCAGCCCGGCGGCGTCGATCACCACCGCGTCGGGAGGTGTTGCCACCAGCGGACCAACATCCTCGATGAGGCCGTCGCGCAGGACCACGGTTCCCCTCTCGAGAACGGGCCCGGCGGCCGTGACGATTTTGGCGTTGGTGATCGCATAGCGGGGCGCGCGAACCGGCATCTGGCCCCTGAGCGGGACGAACGTGAGGACCATCGCCGCGATCGCGAACGCGGGTACGAGCGGGCGTGGCATGCCAGTGATCATCGGTTCGTCTCCTCAGCGCGCCATGTACTTCTTGAACAACTCGACCTGCGAGTTGTCGAGAGAGACGTCGCGGCCCGCGATAATCACGTGCTGGATGTGCGATCGAATCTCCAGCGGATCGCCGTTGACGACCACGAGATTCGCGATCTTGCCGGCTTCGATACTGCCGACCTGGCTGTCGACGCCGAGAATGCGCGCCGCGTCGAGCGTCAGCGCCTTGATCGCGTCGTCGTGTGACAGGCCCCAGCCGACGGCCCGACCGGCCTGGAACGGTACATCGCGCGAGAACTGGAACCCGCCGCTCGAGAACGCGAACGGCACGCCGGCCTTCGCGAGCACGCCCGGGGCCTGGTAGGGATAGGCATGGAACTCGTCCTCGCGCGGCGGCAGCGCGAGGATGCTCGACAGGATCACCGGCACGTCGTGCTGCTTCAGCAGGCCGGCCACGCGCTGGGCGTCGGGCCCGGTCTGGAGCACGATGCGGACGTTCTGCTTGTCTGCCCAGGCCACCGCATCCCGAATTCCCTGCTCGGTTGCCGCCGACACGTACAGCGCCTGCCGGCGATCCAGCACCGGCAGGAACGGCTCCAGCGTCCAATCCACCTGGCGGGTTGCCGGCAGTTTCGCGTAAACCCGCGCCCGTTCCAGGAACTGGTTCAGCGTCTTGATCGGATCCGGGCCGGCCGGCGGTGTCGCACCGCCTCGTCCGCCGCCACCGCGTCCGCCCGCGGCGCCGGGAAAGTTGAACGCAAGACCAGCCGACGGACGGAGCACGGCCTCCTCCCACGTCCACCCATCGAGATTCATCACCGGGATCTCGCCGCTGATCGTGCCGCCGCCCGGCCGCACGCCAACCGTCGTGATGCCTTCGGTCCGCGCCACCGGGATCGCGATGCTGTCCGCCTTGAATGCCACGCGGGTGCGCAGCATCTGATCGAACGGCAGGATCTCGGTGACATCGTCGTAGTTGCGGACCCCGGGTTCGTTCAACCCGATGTCGGTGCTCGCGTCGATGATGCCCGGAATGACGGTCGCGCCACCGACGTCGACCGGCTTGATCCCCGACGGCACCGGCACCGTGGCCCCGACCGCCTCGATGCGATTGCCCTTGATCACGATGGTGCCCTTCGCGATGACCGGGCCCGAGACCGTGACGATGCGAGCGTTGGTCAGCGCCCAGGAGGGTCCGGCGGCGTTGGCCCTGACCTCGAACCGCTCGGCCGGCGGCGCCGGTCGCGGCGTTGCCTGGGATCCGTTCGTGCCTGCCGGCGCGCCGTCCGTGGTGGAGCGACCACTTTTCTCGTTCTGGATCTCGGCGATGCGCTGCAGATCCTTTTCACGGTCGTAGTAGGCGATGCCGTCGATATAGCTGCGTTCGACGATCGCTTCCGTTGACAGCGGATGGTGGGTCCAGACCACGAGGTCGGCGTCCTTGCCGACTTCGATTGACCCGACACGATCGTCGATCTTCAGCTGCTTCGCCGGATTGATGGTCACCATCGCGAACGCCTGATCCTCGGAGACGTCGCCGTAGCGGATCGCCTTGGCGGCCTCCATGTTCAGCCGTCTCGCCTGCTCGGCGTCGTCGGAGTTGATCGAGACGAGCACACCCTTGTGGGTCATCAGCGCGGCGTTGTGGGGAATGGCGTCGGCCGCCTCCATCTTGTAGCCCCACCAGTCGGAGAAGGTCGAGGCGCCGGCGTTGTGTGCGGCGATCTCCTTCGCCACCTTGTAGCCTTCGAGCACGTGCTGGAAGGTGGTGATCTTGAAGCCCATCTCGTCGGCGAGCCGGATCAGCATGAGGATCTCGTCGGCGCGGTAGCTGTGCGCGTGGACGAGCCGCTTGCCTTCGAGGACTTCGACCAGCGCATCGAGCTGCAGGTCGCGGCGGGGCGCCAGGACGTCCTGGCCGGACTTCTTCTTGGCGTCGTACTCCTGCCACTCCTTGCGATACGCCCTGGCCCGTGTGAAGGCGTCGCGAATCACGTACTCGACGCCCTGCCGGGTCGTCGGAAACCGCTGCGGGTTGGCGGGCGCCTGGCCCCGCTTGCGCGTGACGTTCTCGCCGAGCGCGAACTTGATTCCAGGCAGCGCGCCCTGGAAGACCAGGTCGCTCGCGCGCGTCTTGCGATAGCGCAGCTTGATGACCACGGTCTTGCCGCCGATCGCGTTGGCGCTGCCGTGCAGGATATTCGCCGTCGTCGTCCCGCCGGCCAGATCGCGGTAGATGTTGACGTCGGTCGGATCGAGCACGTCCTCCATGCCGGTCATCGAGCTGACCGAGACGCTGCCCTCGTTGATCGCATCGTTGGCGATGTGCGAGTGCGCGTCGATGATGCCGGGTGAGACGAACTTGCCGGTCGCGTCGTAGACATCCGCGCCCGCGGGGATCGACACACTGGTGCCGACCGCCGCGATCTTTCCATCTCTCACGAGCACCGTACCGTTGGGGATCGTGCCGCGCGTCGCGGTGATGATGGTGCCGTTCCGGATCGCGACGAGCGAGGGCGCCGCGCCCTGGGCTGCAACCGTCGACGTCAGATCGCTCCGCGCGCCGATGACGGTCACGATCACGCCAAGCGCGACACAGCCGGACAACCAGCGGCCAATCACGGGAACCTCCAGGGGATCGAGCCCAGATCGATGGGCGAAAATGACAACTCTACCGTACGAGGAAGCGCGTCATTCTCGACCTGCCGGGGTGCCGCGAACAGCGGTTGGTGGGGGTTGAAGCATTCAGCCGACCGAGGCCGTCGCAACTCTCGCCGCGGGCCGCCGCCCATAAGTACCGATCCGCCAGAGGTACTCGAGCGGTCCGTACTCGAAGTGGCGCAGCCAGAGCGTCGAGAGTGGCACCTGGATGGCGAAATAGATCGCGAACGCCAGCGCCAGCTGGAGCGCCGGCCCGATCTTTCCCCACAGGCCCAGTCCCCAGCCATAGAAGATGAAGGTGGCGATCAGCGTCTGGAGGAGGTAGTTCGTCAGCGGCATGCGTCCTGTCGCGGCGATCGGCGCGAAGCGGCGCTGCCAGTCGGGGCGTTGCGCGAGCCGCACGATCGTCAGCACGTAGAAGCTCATCATCCCGAGGCGCGAGAGCACGTAGTTCACGCCGACGAAGATCTTCAGCGGAGACGGCCCAGGCGCGCGGGTGTACTGGGACACGATCCCGAACATGAGCGAGCAGCCCAGGCCGAGGGCCAGCGCCCGCCACTGCAGCCGCCGGATCATCGGCATCAGCTCCGGGATCCTGGTCACCCATCCGTTTCGGCCGACAAGGAATCCGAGCAGCATCGTGGTGGCCATCTGGACGTAGAACCCCAGGATGGCCCACAGCTGCCAGGGATCCGTATAGAGATGCACCATTTCCCGGGTATGCTCACGCGCCGCGTCGATGAAGGAGCCGTGCCCGTAGGCGAGGTTGTTCGAGGCCTCCAGCGCCTGCGCGTCCTTCACGAGATGCGCGACGCGATCGGGCGTCATGACGATCAGCCGCACGGTGCCCGAGAGCGCGGGATAACAGATCAGCGCGATGATCATCGCGATCACGGTGCGGTTGCTGACGTTGCGGATGAGCAGCAATCCGAAGCCGAGAATCACGTAGATGTGCAGCACGTCCCCGGTCCAGAGCACCAGGCAGTGCACCAGCGCGAAGGCGAGCAGCACGAGCAGGCGCCGCACGTACAAGCTGGCGCCGTGCTCCGGGTCGCGCTCGAGCATCCGTCCGAGCTGGATCGTGAAGCCAATGCCGAACAGCAGGCTGAACATGCTGTTGAACTTCCCCGAGAACAGCATGTTGCGGATCTGTTCGGCGCGCTGGTCGAGCGCGCCCGCCCACAGGTGCGAGCCGTCGGCTTCGGCGAAGAACGATGCCGAGAACACGGGCATGTTCATGATCAGGATGCCGAGCAACGCCATGCCGCGCACGATATCGAGCGTCTGGATGCGCTCGGCGGTCCGCACCGGCCCGTTCAGTTCGGCCATGGGTCGCCATCCTTCCTTGTGGAAACGGGGCCGGAATGGGATCCGGCCCCGCCACGAACACCGCTCGATCAGCCGAACAGCTCGCCGAGCGCGTCGAGGCGCTCGGACCAGTACTGCTTCAGCTGCGTCGCCGTCGCGCGATCGGGCAGTTTCTGATGCTGCACCGCCACCGCGCTCTTCGACGGCCCCTTCGCCACGAACCCGACCGCGACGATGGTGCGGTCGCGGCCGTCGAGGCGCATGGACTTATTGGTGCTGAGCGTGCGCACCTTTGCGAACGTACCGTGCAGCCACCGGCGCCGCAGCCGCGCGTTGGACCACGCGTCGAACAGCTGCCCGACCGGGACGTTGTAGGTGCGCGACTTGGTCGTTTCGTAGCTGCCGTCGCGCCGCTGGCCGCGCGCACGCAGTCCTTTGATCCGCTCGTACCCGACCGTCACCGTCTGCGACCACCAGTCGCCGATCTTGTACTTCGATCGCACGAGCGCCGCGATCTCGCGATGGCTCATGCGCTCCGCGCCGTGGTAATCGAGCGCTGCCACCCAGCGTTCCCAGGGACAGCCGGTCCTCGCCTTGATCGTCGCGTTGGAGATCCCGGCAAGCGCGGCGTAGTCGGGTGACGCGGACGGCGGCGCCGCAGACGCCGCAGCGCCGCGTACACGAGTCTTCACGGCGGACTGGGAAACGATCGTGGCGCGGGCGGTGGTATAGGACTCGCCGGTCTTGCCCATTCGAGCACGAACCAGGCGCTTGAGATCCTTGTTGCGAGGCATCGTCAATCGCTCCTTCAGGCGAACCACGGGCGCTCCTCCGGCAGCCACCCATGGGACGCAAAAAGGACTGACGATTCCGATCCGGGAGTGTGCCCCCCTTTGCCTCGCACGGGACCCCTGCCGGAGAAGGGTCTTAGAGGTTGGGCGTGGACCAGCGCCGGCGAGAGCATGCGCTCATCAGTGCCCGGCGTCAAGTTTTTCCAGGTGCGGTGCTCACACCATGAGGACCGGCTGCCCCTCGTCGAGCATCGTCGACATCACCTTCCAGCCGTCGTCCATTTCGGTGGCGACCGCGACCCCTGCCCCGTCGGGACCGAGCTGCACGAGCAGGTCGCCGCGATCGGACCAGATCGAGCTGCAGCCCGCCGCCGCGAGACCGCCGCTGGGGCTGCCGAAGTTCGCGAGCGCCACGACCATCCCGTGCTGCGACGCATAGCCCTTCAGCTTCGCCGCCTCGTCGTCGAACGCCGAACGGATCACGAACATGCTGGCGAGATAGGTTCGGGCGCCGCGTGCCACGGCGCGCGCCGGATGCGCCGGCTGGCCGACGTCGGCGCAGATCGCGAGCGCGGCGGCGTGATGGCGATCGAGCGCCACCAGCGGATCGCGATCGCCCGGTGCGAACACCGTCGCTTCGGCGGGAGGCAGGATGCCATCGCAGCGCGCCGCGTCCGAGAACGCGCCGAGCCGCTGCTTGGTGTAGAGCGAGACGCCTCGATCGGGAGCGATGACGAACGCGGCGACATGGAGCGTGCCGTCGAGGCGCACGGGCGCGCCGGCGATCACGATCAGGTTGAGCGACGCGGCGACGTCGATCAGCGGCTCGAGCCGCGGATCGTTCTCCACGAAGGCAAGCCGCGCGGCCAGGCCGATCTCGTAGCCGGTCAGCGACAGCTCGGGGAACACGACCAGCCCGGCTCCCCTGGCCGCCGCGTGCCGCGCAAGCCGAACGTGCTCCTCCAGGTTGGCGTGGACGTCACCGCTGACGGGACAGGTCTGGGCGACGGCGATCGATCGAGTCGTCATGACATGCCTCCTCCCGGCTATCCGTCGGTTATGCCGGACGCGCGTGTCGCGGTTGATAGACCCCGAGCGTGCCCCCGCCGGGCAGCGTCATCTCCGACAGAATGCCCCACCCCTGATCGCTGGGGGCCGAACAGCTGATGCCGCGCTCTTTCATGGCGCCGGTGAAACCGGCAATGTCGTCGGTCATCAGGTAGAGCTCGTGCCGTTCGCTGGCGGCGGCAGGATGCACCGCCACCTCCGACGGAGGCAATCCGAAAATCAGCCAGCCGTGGCCGACGTCGACATACGACAGACCGAGCACGTCGCGCAGCAGCGCGCGGTCGGCTTCGGCGTTCCTGCTGTAGATGATCGCGTGCGCTCCGGAGATCAGCGGCATCGCAGCCTCCTCGGATCGTCGTAGTGGACAGGGTCAGGCCGCTGGCGCGGCACCCGGTGACCGAACGATTCGGGCAGACACCTGTGGTGCCGCCCGCAGCGTCTGGAGGACGACACAGTATCGCTCCGTCAGCTTGAGCAAGGTGGCCATCTGCTCGTTGCCGAGCGGCGCGTCGATGTGGAACTGCAGGCGAATGCCGGCGAAGCCGACCGGCACATCCTTGACGACTCCGAGCGTGCCGCGGAAGTCGAGGTCCCCTTCGGCGGTGACCTTCGCGTCGCCGATGTCGACGCCGATCGACGTCGCCACTGCGCGCAGGGTGACGCCGGCGCACGCCACCAGCGCTTCGAGCAGCATGTCGCCGGAACACGCCGCGCTGCCGTCGCCGCCGGTCGCCGGATGCAGGCCCGCTTCCACGAGCGCCTTGCCGGTTTCGACCTTACACGTAAGCCCGGTCGCACGCCCCTCGGCGCGGAGCGTAATCAGCGCCGCTCCGGGGTCCTCCCGGTATCGCTCCTTGAGCGGCGCCTGTACTGCCTTCAGCTGTCCTGGATCCATGTCGTGTCCCTGGGGTGATCGGGCCGCCTCCGGCTATCGCGGCAACTGCTGTCCCGGCACGCGCTCCGCGGTCATCGGATCGATGATCGCCCGCACTTCGGACACGCGCGTCACCGGGAAGCCGCCCTGCTTGGCATGTTCGCGGATCATCTCTTCGTTGGGCGCGATGTAGACGCAGTAGATCCGATCGCCGGTCACGAAGCTCTGCACCCATTGAATCTGGGGCCCGAGCACGTTCAACACTCCGCACGATTTCTGTGAGATCCCCTGCAGCTGCTCGTCCGAGAGGGCCCCGACCCCCGGCAGCTCGCGCTCGATCACGTACCTCGGCATGCGATCCCTCCGTGATTGGTCCGGCACGACGACGCCAGCCGGCGCCGCACCGCGTGAGGATGATCTCATGTTCCCGCACGATCGGGCGAGCGCCCTCATCGATGCGGTCGAGCTGCAATCGTGTCGACGGCGCCGGTGCGTCGATCGGCAATCGCGGCCCACGGCATGATGATCCACCCGATCAATGCAAACCCTCCAAGAGCGCGCGGTGACGACGGCAGCGGCGACCACGGACCCGACGCCCACATCAGCGTCGTGATCGCCACGAACGACCAGAAGGCGATCCGGCTGCCGGTGCGGCGGGGCGCCGCAGTCCGCAGGTACACAACGATCGCCAGGACCCACATCGTGCCTTCGACGATGAGCGTGCGCGGAATCGAGTACCAGAGTCCAAGGCCGAAACGCGGCGAGGGTCCGGGCCACAGCGGCATGTCCGGCCCGTGGCTGGCGAAATCCAGGACCCAGTGGCTGACCACGAGCGCGGCCAGCAGCGGCCATGGCGCCGCCACGCCGCGAGCGCGCGCGAGTGCGGCGAAGAGCGCTCCCCAGACCAGGGCCATCAGCAGGCTGTGCGACCACGGGTAGGAGTCGAAGACCAGCGGCGTGAACGCCGTCGCGCCCGGAACAATCCGCACGTGCTCGAGCCCCGCCAGCAGGAAGATCGGCCAGATCAGATCGAGCGTGGTAACGCCAGCCATCAGCCAGCCGAGGCTGGCCGAGGGTGCGGCCCGCTTCGCCGCGAGCGCCACCGCCAGGTGACCGACGAACATGGGCAGCAGTTATACACCCGCGTCTCGGGCCGAAGCAGCCGCCGGAACTCTCGAGCGTGAGTGCGTGGCTTCCGCCTTCAGGCGGAAGCCAGCGCCGGACGCTTCGAGGTGTGGCGGGTCGCCTGCTCGAACGCGTGAGCGATCTGCAGCACGCTCCAGTCGTCGTGGTGGCGGCCGACGATCTGCAAGCCCACCGGCAGGCCCGACGCCGTGAAGCCCGCCGGCACCGAGATCGCCGGGTTCGACATGAACGTGACGTACCAGCACGATCGCATCCAGTCGATATACGTGGCCATCGGCGTGCCCGCGATCTGTGTCGGATACGGCGTGTTGACGTCGAAGGGCGCGACCTGCGTCACCGGCAGCACGAAGTAGACGTATTTCTCGAAGAAGACGCGGCTCTGTTCGTACATCGACGTCTGACGGGCCCACGCCCTTCCCACATCCGCGGCCGTCATGCGCTCGGCCTGCTCGACCTCGTACTTGATCGTGTCCTTCACCCAGTCGGGCCGCTGCCGCACGAGCTCGGAGTAACGCGGGTGATTGCCAGCAAAGCGCAGCGCAGGGAAGGCCTGATCGACCCCTGCGAAATCGGGCTCGGCCTCCTCGACCACGCATCCCAGCGACTCGAAGATCGTGCGGCTGGCATCGACGACGCGGCGGATCTCCGGCTCGAACGGAATCCCGCCGAGCGTCTTCCACCAGGCGACGCGCACGCCCTTGAAGTCGCGGCCGAGCGCGCCGCGGAACCGCGCGCCATCGTCGGCGAGCGACAGGGGACTGTGCGGGTCTGGCCCGGCAATCGCGCTGAGGAAGAGCGCCACGTCCGCGACCGTGCGTGCCATCGGGCCGGAAACCGAGAGCGGCGACCAGGAGGTCGTGTCATTCGGGACCCGTCCTGGCGATGGCCTGAAGCCGACGACGTTGCAGAACGCGGCCGGGTTCCTGAGCGAGCCACCCATGTCGCTGCCGTCGGCGATCGGCAGCATCCCGCACGCGAGGGCGACCGCGGCGCCGCCGCTGCTGCCGCCGCACGTCTTGTCGAGAGCGTAAGGATTGTGAGTCGCGCCGAACACGGCGTTGAACGTCTGCGATCCGGCGCCGAGCTCGGGCGTGTTCGTCTTGCCGCAGGTGATCGCGCCAGCGGCGCGGATGCGCGTGACGATCGCGGCATCGCGAGTGGGGACGAAGTCGCGGTAGAACGGTGAGCCGCGCGTCGTGCGGATGCCCGCTGTGTCGACGAGATCCTTGTGCGCGACTGGCAGGCCGTGGAGGATGCCGGGCGTCGCGCGCCGGGCGAGCTGCTCGTCGGCCCGGGCGGCGTCTGCCATCGCCCTGTCCGCCACCAGCGTCACGATCGCATTCACTGCCGGGTTCACACGCTCGATGCGGGCGAGATGCGCGGTCATCACCTCGCGCGCCGACAGCTCCTTCCGCCGGATGCGCGCGGCGAGGTCGATCGCCGTCATCGCGCAGATATCCTGCGCCGCCGCTGGCGTCGCGGCAACTGCGCGCGGCGGCCCGGATGCCGATGGCGACACCGATCGCACCGGCCCGCCGACCGCCGCGGCGCCGATGACTTGCGCAAACGCGCGCCGGGTGAGCGGCTCGGACGAACCGAGTGCTGCCGGATCAGCGTCTTCCGGCGGCATGGCGGTGGAACCCGCCGGCGGGCATCTGCCCGACGGCCGCGGAATCGGGAATGCCGACCTTCTGCATGCCGTCATGCTAGCATCGCGCGCACACAGCCAAGCGAGGAGCGATGGCCAAACGAGCGACAGCGCGCAAACAGGTCCGCAAGACGACGGCGAGTGCCGCACGGCGCTCACCACGGCCCAAGGCGAAGCGTGAAGGAGATGCCCTGGTCGGGCGATTGAAGGGTGCGACCCGGCGCACCGTCGGGCACGTCCAGCTCGATGTCGCGCGTGCCGGCGCGGCCCGCGTGAAGCGGATGATCTATCCCGCCGGCTTCCGCTGGTCAGTGGACATGAAACCGGTGGTCGGCAGCGACTACTGCATGCACGCGCACGTCGGTTTTCTCGCGCGCGGCCGGCTGCGGGTCGAGTACCCGGATGGCTGCCGCGTCGATTTCACGGCACCGCAGGTGATCGCGGTTGAGCCCGGGCACGACGGCTGGGTCGTCGGCACCGAGCCGGCGGTGGTCATCGAGTTCGACTTCGAAGGTGACACCATCGCCCGGCTCGGGATGCCGGCCGAGCATCGGCATTAATTCGCGGTTCGCGGTTCGCGATCCGCTACCGTGCGGATTCGCGCAGCTTGCGCATCAATATTCGCTCGATCCGCGGGCGACGGACCGCGGTCCGCGGATCGCGAATATCTTCAGACCTGCTCGAATGCCGGCTGGTAGCGCGCCACGCCGGCGATGCCTCTCATCGCCCTGGCATCGAACACCAGGACCATGAACGCTTCCGGCGGCACCTCGCTCCACTGGCTGCGGAGGCCATGGGTCGCGGCCGGGACGAACCCGAAGCGCGGGTAATACCCCGGATGGCCGACGACGACGACGAATGGGCATCCGCTCTCGCGCAGTAGGTTCAGTCCGTGCGTCACCAGCTGCGTGCCGATGCCCTCGCGCTGGCGGCCCGGCCGCACGGCCATCGGCGCCAGGCCCATCCCGCGCACGCGCCGGCCGTTGCTCTCGACGTCTACGGGCGAGAACAGGACGTGCCCCAGCACGGTGCCGCCGTCGACCGCCACCAGCGACAGCGGCTCCGCGGCGCCCGCGCGCAATCGATCGACCAGATCCGCTTCGAGCGCCTGTTCGAACGCGAGCTCGTTCACCTCACGGATCTGCGCGATGTCCTCGGCTCGTTCGACCCGAACGGTGATCACGATGGCCTCCTGGCCCGACACGTTCGTCATCCTGCCTGCCATCAGAATCGGAACCCGATCCCGAGCCGCAGCTGGCTGACGTCAATCGCCTCCCCCTGGACCAGCAGCGACGGCAGCGCATCGGACGCCAGGATTCTCTTGTAACGGTAACCGAGATCGAGCGTCACCGGTCCACCGGTGAACGCGATGCCTGCGCCCGCGCCGAGGAGTGGCTCGGTGCGATCGAGGAAGCGCAGCGCGGTGCTGACCAGCGGCTCGGCCACACCGATCCCCTGGACACCGGTGTGCATCCGGGCAAAGCCTGCGGTCGCCTCCGCATAGGGATTCACCGAGCGATGACCGGGCGGCACGAAGCGAATGCCGGCTTCGCCGTACCACGCCGACAGATGGATGTCGACAGGCGTGAAATTCAGAAGCGTGCCGAGCGTCGAAGGCATCACGTCTTCCAGCCGCCCGAATTCCCCGACGATCTGCATGCCCTCGACGAGGGGGACGCCGATGTTGCCGCCGAACGTGGTTGCCGCCGTGGTGTTGCCGAACGTATACCCGCCGAACCCGCCCACCTGCGATCGGTCCTGAGCCGAGGCAGTCGACGCCATGAACAGCACGCCGGCCACGAGCGCCGGCAGCGCTGAGAGCTTCCGCATGATCACACTCCTGCTGCGCTGGCACCGAGGGTGAGAGCAACGGGAGTGCCACCGCTGCCGGGCCCGGAACTCGGCCCAATTCGTACCTTTCGACGAGCGAAGCGGGACGCCTGGCCTGCCTGGAGGACGCCGGGAGGACGCGAGCGCCGCGGGTGAGGACACTCAATCAACCATCCGCCAGGCGATGCCGTCTATAGCAGCGTTCCAGGAGAGGCCGACCACATGCCGCTGATCCCCGACGTCCTCCGCGATGCCCGCTACGGCGTGCGTCAGCTTCAGAAGAACCCCGGCTTCGCCGTGGTTGCCACGCTCACGCTCGCGCTCGGCATCGGCGCGACCAGCGCGATGTTCAGCGTGATCAACGGCGTGCTGCTGCGGCCGCTGCCCTTTCCCGATCCGGATGCGCTGGTGCGGGTCAACGAGATCGTCCCGCAGTACGGCCGATTCACGGTCGCGCCGGCGGCCTTCCTCGACTGGCGGGCCCAGAACGCCTCGTTCGAGCAGATCGTCGCGCTCCAGAGCAGCTCGGCGAGCTTCGCCGGGACGGACGGTGCCGAACGCGTGACGAATGCGCTGGTGTCGTGGGACTTCTTCGACCTCGCGCGGGTTCAGCCGATCCTCGGCCGCACGTTCACCAGGGACGAGGACACCCCCGGCCGCACCGGCGTCGTCGTGCTCAGCCACGCGATGTGGCAGCGGCGGTTCGCAGGCGCCGCCGACGTCGCCGGCCGCACCATCACGCTCAACGGCGCGCCGGTCACGATCATCGGCGTGATGCCGGCCGGCTTCCAGTTCCCACGCGATGCCGAGTACTGGGCGCCGCTCGGGCTCGACCCGGCCAAAGCCTCGCGCGGTGGCCACTATCTGGCGGTGCTCGCGCGCCTCAAGAACGGCGTCACCGTCGCACAGGCCGGGACGGAGATGCGGGTGATTGCCGAGCGGCTGGCGCGGCAGTATCCGAAGGAGAGTGCCGACGAGTCCGCCGAGGTCGTTCCGCTGCTGGACCAGATCGTCGGGGATGCGCGGCAGTCGCTGCTGGCGCTGCTCGGGGCGGTGGCCGTCGTCGTGCTCATCGCCTGTGCCAACGTCGCGAACCTCCTGCTGGTGCGCGCCTCGGTGCGTGAGAAGGAGATCGCGATCCGCACCGCGCTCGGCGCCGGCAAGGCGCGGCTGGTCCGCCAGATGCTCGCCGAGAGCCTGGTCCTCGCGATCGGCGGTGGAGCGCTGGGCGTGCTGCTCGCATTCGCCGCGATCGGGCCCATTCGCACGCTGAGCGCCGGCAGCATCCCGCGCGTACAGGACGTCTCGATCGATGCGACCGTCCTGTTGTTCGCGTTCGCCTCGTCTGTCGCAACCGGGATCTTCTTCGGGCTGGCGCCGGCGTGGCAGGCGTCCCGTTCCGGCATCGCGGGAATCATGAAGGAAGGGGGTCGATCGTCGTCGACCGGTGGCGGGCGCTGGGTGCGCCATGCCCTGCTGGTCGCGGAAGTCGCGCTGTCGATCGTGCTGCTGGTCGGCGCCGTCCTGCTGCTGCGCAGCTTCGCCCGCGTCACCGGTATCGATCCCGGCTTCCGGGCCGACAACGTCCTCGCATTCCGCGTCGCGCTGCCCGCCGCCACGTATCCCGAAGACCATCACAAGACGGCGTTCTTCGACCGGCTGATGGGGCGCCTCGAAGGACTGCCCGGGGTACGCGCGGCCGGCATGATTCAGACACTGCCGATGCGCGGCGGCTATTTCCTCAGCTTCAGCATCAAGGGCCGCCCGGAGCCGAAACCCGGCAGCGAGCCTTCCGCCAACCATCGCGTCGTGTCCCCGCACTATTTCCAGGCGCTGGGGATCCCGCTGAAACGTGGCCGCTTGCTCACCGAGAAGGACACCACCGCTTCACCGATGGTCGCGGTCATCGACGAGGCGTTCGCGGCACGCCACTTCCCCAACGAGGATCCGATCGGCCACGGGCTCGACATCGGCAACGGCACCGACGGCTTCTACGAGATCGTCGGCGTCGTCGGCAACGTCCACCACGGCGGCCTCGAAGCGGTGGCGTCGCCGACGATGTATGTCCCGTTCACGCAGGACGTGTTCAGCACGATGTGGATCGTCGCCCGGACCGACGGCGATCCCACGCGCCTCGCCGCCGGGGCCCGGCAGGCGGTTCGCGAGATCGATCCCGCGCTGCCCGCCTACTCGATGACGCCGCTGCGGGACGTGATCGCCGAATCGGTTGCGCAGCGCCGCTTCTCGATGCTGCTGCTCGCGGCGTTCGCGCTGACGGCGCTGTTTCTCGCCGCCGTCGGCATCTACGGCGTGGTCGCCTATTCGGTCAGCCAGCGCACGCAGGAGATCGGGCTGCGCCTGGCGATCGGGGCTGAACGGCGGGACGTGCTGACCCTCGTGCTCGGCGGCGGGATGAGACTCGCGCTGGCAGGAGTCGTCCTGGGCATTGCCGGCGCCCTCGCGCTGGCACAGCTCATCGCCACCATGCTGTTCGGCGTCACGCCGTTCGATCCGGCGAGCTACGTGGCGACCGCGGCGGTGCTGCTGGGCGTGGCCGCGGCGGCCTGCTACCTGCCGGCGCGGCGGGCCATGAACGTCGACCCGGTCGTGGCGATGCGCCAGGAGTAGCGCCGAGGGATCAGATCAGCCGCCGCGCTTGAAGAACTGGACCGCGCGCTCGTGCTTCTGCGCGGCCGCCCGAGTCGCGAACGTCCCCAGGTTGCGGCGCTTTCCGGTCTTCGGATCCTTTTTGCGGGAGTACAGCCGATACCGTCCGTCCTGGAGCTTCCGGATCATTCCGTCGCCTTTCTCACCCAGGTCGCGAGCAGCTCGCGCGCCACGGCGGCCCGCGGCTGGGTCGCGAGCACCTCGAACTGCACCACGCGCGAGCCAACGCGGGTGAACGTGCCTTCGATGAGATACGAAACACCCAGCCAATCGACGCTGCTCGTATACGACGCCGCCCCCTGAGCGCCGCGCCGGGACGAGCACGCCGATGCGGCAGTCTCCGGAACGACCTCGGCTGACCAGATCGCCGCACGCAAGGCGAGGGTTGCGTCATGCGCGGGAAACGCGCTCGCCACCATGACCGGCGCCGGCAGGCCACGGCACGGTGAGGGTCTGCCCGGTTCGACCACCCAGCCCGCGGGCACCGGCAGGACCGGCGCGCCGGCGCCATCCGTCACGGTCGACCATGCCAGTTTCTCGATGGGAGAAAGGGCCGCGGCCGTGAAGCGCTGACCCTGCAGGCTGACCAGCGACTCGCGCAGCACGCTCTCGTTGAACGCCATCGCTTCGGCGGGCCCGACGTAGCGTGCGACCAGCTTCTCCGCTCCGAGATCGACCACCGCATAGTCCATGCGGATATCGCCGCTTCCCTCGGCCGCTGTGCTGGTCGCGGCGCCGAGCAGCAGGCCGGCCGGCATCAGCGTCGTCATGTCGCGGATCGACCTCGGGGTCATCGGCATCGCTTCGAAGGTCCGGCCCGACGTCAACGCCTCTTCGATGCGCTTGGCGGTCCACGGCGACACGACACGATCCACACGGAGCGCGACGTCACCGGCCGCCGGATCGGTTTCGACGCGAGCCATGAACGGCGACCGATCGGCGTAGCCCTCCGGGAGACGGAGCGCGATGCCTTTCGGGTCGAGCGACTGGAACACGCCGAGCCGCAGCCGCCGGACTGGCAGCACGTGGTCCAGTCCGAACGCGTCGATGAAGTTCTTGACGTCGTTGATCGGGATGGCGAAACCGATCTCGGCCGCCTTGATCAACTTCGAATGAATCACGCCGACGGCGAAGCCGTCGCGGGTGACCAGCGGACCGCCGCTGTTGCCGGGATTGACGCTGTTGGTGATCTGGAGGTAGCGGCGCTCGCCGGCGTCATTGGTCCGGAGCGCAGAGATCGCGCCGGGCGTCGTGCTCACGTTCGGCACCAGGTCGGGCGCGGTTGCGACCCGCCCCACTTCGACGTCGCGGCCGAAGGGATAGCCAAGCGCGTCGACGGCCAGGCCCGCACCGACGACCTCGGAGTCGCCGAGCGGAATGTAGGGCAGCCCGGACGATCCGCCGACGAACAGCACCGCGAGATCGAGGACGGGATCGGAAGCCGTGATCGAGGCATCGGCGCACGGCGCCGCCATGCCCCGGGCCGCCGCGATCTCCGGGCCAAAGCAGACGGTCACCGACGACGCCTTGAAACTGACCGTGGCGCGCTGCAGCCCCTTGGTCACGCGCAGCGGCTCGCCGCTCTCGACAACGTGAGCGTTGGTGAGGACGTAGCCGAACGGGGAAATGACGAACCCGCTGCCGGTGCCGATCTCGACGCGCTCGAGGTCGACCGTGCGCTTGATGCCCGCATCGTCGAACTCGATGTGCGCGCTGCCGATGAGGCGGATGAAGACGGTGGCCTCGGCCGGCGACCTGACCCGTTGCGCGGCCGCCGCGCCTGGCACCAGCGCGAGTAACAGCGCGAGCGCAGGAATCCTCATGAACGGGAGCATTCTATCGCTCGGGCGCGCCGATCGGCCCGCGGTCCAGGGTCCGCGGTCCGCGGGTTGGGGGGTGTGATATTCCTACCTTGTCGGCACCCCGGAGGTTTCCGCCATGTCCCTCGTTCGCGCTGCTGTCGTGATGATCCTCATCTCCGCTCCTGCGGCGTTCGCCCAGGCGCCGCCGGCGCCGCGCGAGCTCACGGTGAATGCGCCCGACGGCACCAAGCTGGCCGCGACCTACTATGCGGCGGCGCAGCCGGGTCCCGGGGTCCTGCTGCTCCACATGTGCAACACCACGCGGCGATCGTGGGATCCGCTCGCGCCGCAGCTGGCGGCGGCAGGCATTCACGCGCTGTCGGTCGACTATCGCGGGTTCGGCGACAGCGGCGGCGATCGCTACACGTCGTTGTCGGCGCAGGACGCGCAGCGTGTCGTCAACGAGAAGTGGGCTGGGGACATCGACGCCGCCTATGACGCGCTGCTCGCGCAGGCGGGCGTCGACAAGACGCGCATCGGCGCCGCCGGCGGCAGCTGCGGAGTGATCCAGGCCGTGGCGCTGGCGCGGCGGCATCCCGAAGTCCGATCTCTGGCGCTCCTCGCCGGCGCGATCGATCCCGACGGCCTGACCTTCCTCACCAACACGCCGTGGCTGCCAATCTTCGGCGCGGCCGCCAGCGACGATCAGTACGACGCCAGCGCGCCCGAGCAGATGCGGTGGATCCTGGCGATGTCCGGCAATCCCCGCAACAAGTTCTCCGGCTTCCACGACGGCAAGCACGGCACCGAGATCTTCGGGCCGCACCCGGAGCTGCCAAAGCAGATGGTCGCCTGGTACGCCGACACGCTGGTGAAGCAGCCGGCGGATCCCAACGCCAAGGTCGCGGTGAAGAACACGCCGATGCGCGAGTTCTGGCGAAAAGCGTCGTCGCCCGCGACTGTCGGCGACGCGGTCCAGATGTTCTACGACGCCAAGCAGCAGAATCCGAACGCCCAGCTGTTCCCGGAGGGGCAGCTCAATCTGCTCGGCTACCTGCACCTGCAGGCGGGACGCACCGCAGAAGCGATCCGGTTGTTCAGGCTGAACACGCTGGCCTACCCGCTCTCCGCCAACACTTACGACAGCCTCGGCGACGCGTACCTCGCCGCCGGCCAGAACGAGATGGCGCTGCGGATGTCGGAGCGGGCTCTCGAGATGCTCGACAAGGACAAGATCAGCGACGATCGCAAGAAGGCCATTCGCGACAGCGCCGAGCAGAAGATTGCCAAGTTGAAAGGGGCCGACAAAAAGTAACGGCCGGCTACGCCAGCGGCTTCGCGTATTCGAGCAGCGGCATGCCGAAGAAGTCCCGCACGACGCCCGACGCGCGAAAACCGTTGCGCTCGTAGAACCGCACAGCACGCTCCAGCGGCTCGGTCGTATCGAGGGTCATGGTCGAGCAGCCGCATTGCCGCAGCTCCCGCTCCGCCGCGTCGAGCAGGGACTGGGCAACCCCGGTTCCGAGCCATACCGGGCAGACTGCCATGCCGCGGATGTGGCCTTCGCCGCCCTCCAGAACCTGACAGCCCACCGTGCCAGCGATCTCGCCGATTCGGGCCACGGCGACGAACACCGTCATCGCATTCAAGCGCTGACCGATGGTGTCCGTCGTCATTACCGTGTCGGCATAGGCGGCCGCCGTATAACGCTCGCGGTATGGCTCGAACGCGAGGCGCAGGCACTCGAGGATCCCTCGCACATCAGTTCCGCTTGCCTTTCGGACCGAGATCTCCGGCTGCCGCATCAGCGCCGCACGTGCTCGACGGTCACCGCGCCTCGAGCCGCATCTCGTTGGTCGCGACGAACCCAAGACGTTCGTAGAGCTGCCGGCCCTCATCGGAGGCGTGCAGGACGATGCGGCGGATGCCGCGCTCGGCGAGCGCATCCAGGAGCGCGCGCATCAGCGCCGCAGCGACGCCGCGCCGTCGCCACGCGGCCTCGACGTAGACGTTCAGGACGATCGCTTCAGGGCCGAGCTCCAACGTGGCGCCGTCGCGCGGCCGCGGCAGGATCGGCCGAAGCTGCACGCCCGCGCCGCCGATCGCAACCGGCGGTCCGCTGTCGTCTTCCGCAATCCACGCAAGGTAGCGGCCTCGGGGCAGCGCCTCACGCAGGTAGGTCGCGGTCGCATGCTGCAGCGCCAGCTCCTGATGCGCCGGGAGCTTCCCCATGTCGCGGAACATCGCCACACGATGGTGCGCGAGGACCGGGATGTCGCGAGTGCCGGCGCGGCGGATGGAGAACGTCGGCATGCGCTCCCGCTACGGCCGGATCGTCACCGTCTTGATCACCGGCGGCGTCAGCGGCTTGCTCATGCCGCCGTCCGACCCGAACGTCGTGGGCGTGTTCGCGAGCGCGTCGACGACATCCATCCCCGCCGTGACCTTCGCGAAGATCACGTACTGCGGCGGCAGGTCGTAATCCTGGTGCAGGATGAAGAACTGGCTGCCGTTGGTGTTCGGGCCGGCGTTCGCCATCGCCACGAGACCGCGGCGATAGCCGTCCCGATAGAGCGGCGAGTTCGGATTGATCTCGTCGGCGAAAGTCGGACCCCACGCGCTCTCGCCGCCGGTCCCATCCCCTTTCGGATCGCCCCCCTGGATCATGAATCCCTTGACGATGCGATGGAAGGTCAGCCCGTCGTAGTAGCCATGCTCAGCGAGCAGCCGGAAATTCTCCACGCCCTTGGGCTGTTCGGCCGCGAAGAACTCGATCTGGATCGGTCCCTTGTCGGTTTCGATCACGCCGTGCATGCCGCCGGAGCTCTTGGCGCCAGCCGGGACTTTCGGATTGCCCGGCGGCGAGCTGCAGCCGGCCAGGCCGAGGACGACGGCAGCCAGAAGCGGAGCGATCAAGACGACGAGAGCGTTGCGGAAGAAGCGGCGAGGTGTCGGCACGGCAACGAGGATAGACCAGATGCCGTGGGTTATCATCTGGGCTTCCAATGCGCACAGTCCTGAAGGTGTTAGCCTGGACGATCGGAGTCCTGATCGTCGCGGCGCTTTGCGTGACGGCGGTCGCCCGCGTCATCGCCGGGCGCAGGTACAACGCGCATTGGTCGACACACGAGGTGTCATTCCCGATTCCGTTTCCGCTCAGCCGGGCGGAGCTCGAAATGCTGCGCGCGGAACGGATCGCGGCGAGCGGCCCCGCCGACGACCCGCTGGCCGGCCTCGACCTCCAGGCCGTGGCGCTGGCGCGCGCGATCGCCCGCGGCGAGCACCTGGTCAAGACGCGGGTCGGCTGCGAAGGCTGTCACGGTGCCGACCTCGGCGGCCGCGCGCTGATCGATCAGCTGCTGGTTGGCTACTGGGCCGCGCCGAACCTGACCACTGGCGCAGGCGGTGTCACGGGCGGATTCACTCCGGCCGACTGGGATCGAGCGGTCCGCCACGGCGTCCGCCACACCGGCCAGTCGTCGTCCATGCCGTCGCTCGAGTTCATCAACCTGTCGGACCACGAGCTCTCCGACATCGTGGCCTACCTTCGCAGCCGGCCGGCCGTGGACCGCACGACCAGGCCGATCCGGATCGGTCCGCTGTTCTCGTATATCGTCGCGTTCGGATCGGACACGCTGCTCGCGTTCAAGGTCGACCATCAAAAGGCCCATCCCGTGGAGCCGCCGGTCGAGGCCGCCAGCGTCGAGCTCGGCGAGCACATCGCGCAGGTCTGCCGCGGCTGCCACGGGGAGCACCTGTCGGGCGGCAAAGTCGCGGGCGATCCGAACATGCCGGTCGTCGCCAACATCACGCCGCACGAGACCGGCTTGAAAGGGTGGACCGAGGCCGACTTCTTCCGCGCGCTACGCGAAGGCCGGCGGAAGGACGGCACCGAGATCCTGCCGCAGATGCCGTGGAAGGCGTACGGCCAGATGACCGACGTCGAGCTGAAGGCGCTGTGGGCGTACCTGCAGACGGTCCCGCCGATGGAAAAAGGCAATCACTGAGACGACGCCGCGCTCAGCGAAACACGTCGTCTGCGGAGGCGGAGGCGAAGGCGGGTGCCAGCGGCACGCCACCGGCCCACGCCTGCTTGGCCGCCTCGACCAGGCGCTCGATCGAATCCGGTGGAAACTGCGTCTTGTGACAGGCCAGCGATCGCCGGCCCGCGTCGAGATCGGCGGTCGTGACCGGCACGCGCGTGGTGAAGTATTTCGCCTGCGGGATGAGCAGCGGCGGCGCGCCGCGTGCCGGATTCAGCGCCCGCATCGCTTCGGCCGGTAGCGAGACATAGAAGAGGCGCTCGGGCACGCCCGGAGCACCCGTTCGTACCAGCTGGGTAACCAGCGCGCTGACCAGCCGATGATCGGGATGTCCCGACCCGCCATCGGGCCCCCACGTGATCAGCGCATCCGGATGCAGCCGCTGGAGCTCCTCCTGCAGCCGCTGGGTCAGACGGAACAGCCGGATCGGCTCGTCGGCATAGGTGCCCAGCTGACCGTCGGGGAATCCCAGCAGGACTGGCGGTCGAATGCCGAGCGCCGCTGACGCGCAGCGCGCCTCCTCCGCGCGCGCCTGCGCCAGGTCCGGCCCTCGCGCGATCGTCGTCTGCTGAGTGCCGGCCGCGCCGTCAGTCGCGATGACGAGGGACACCTGCGCCCCTTCCCGGGCATACCGGGCCAGGATCGGACCCGCCGCGCTCTCGTCGTCAGGGTGGGCGAAGACGGCGACCAGCGTCTTCGCTTGTCCCTGCCCTGCCGGCAGAGCGGCCGACCAGACCAAGGCTGCCATTCCAATCAGAACCGCACGCATCAGACCTCCACGTCACCTGTCGTCCGTGGTGCAACTCGCGATGTGCTGCTCACGGCTCACGTGACGAGATGTAAGCCACGACGTCGACGACATCGGCGTCGGTGAGGTTGGCCAGGACCGGCATCATCAGCGCGGACATCGCGCCCTTGCGGGTACCGAGCTTCATGTCGTAGAGCTGTCGCGCCAGATAGCTCGGCGATCGCCCGGCAAGATTCGGCACCGGGCCGATTCCCTTCAGCTCGGGGCCGTGACACACCGAACACGCGATGGTCTTGCCATTGCCGCCGGTGGTCGCGAGCGCTTCGCCGCGCTTGACGCTTCCGGTCGGGACGTAGGCGACGAACCCGGACTTCGGATTGCGCAGCCGCGTCTCGGTGGCATCCTCTGGCATCTCGATGATGCGCACGCCAATCGGCTCCTCGGGCCCCTCGGCGGCGAAGTAGATCTCACCCTGGACGCGCATGGCCGGGACCTTCTCGGTCTCGACCACGCGGATGTACTTCGGCACCTTGATCGAAGAGAAGTAGGCCGCCGCCTCCTTGATCTCCGCTTCGGTCAGCGCCTTCGCGATGTTTTCCATCTCGAGCGTGTTCGCCTTCCGCGGATCGGCGCTGTGCCGAAGCCCCTGCTGGAAGTCGCGCAGTTGCTGGGTGATGTAGTCGGCCGGCAGGCCCTGGAGCGGCGCGTTTTCGGGACGGCCGCGACCGTCGGGCAGATGGCACAGTCCGCAGGCGCGGGCCTCGCCGGGCTTGCCGTGCGCCACGATCTCGGGCATCGGCGGATGCGAATCGGGGAACCAATCCGCGGGGCCATAACTGTTGCTGACTTGCTGCTGGGTGAACTTCACGGTCGAGCCCTTGGCCTGGAGGAGCACCGGTGCGGGCGCGTCCGGCTTCGCGGTGGCCGGATTGGGCACGGGCGGCGTACGGGGCGCCGCGACTTGCGGCGGGATCTCTCCAGGCGGCAGCTGCGGCTGCGCGTAGGGCCACGCCGGCGGCATCTGCCGCACCTGCCCGCTCAGGACGCTGGCGAACACGATGCCAATCGCGGCAAACAGGACAAGCACCATCGAATGAACCCGGACGGTCGGTCTTGAGATTCTCACGTAGGACTCCGCGGCAATCGCCGAGATATGAGGGTCGCTGTTCGTCTTCGTATTCTCACGTACTCTGCCCGGCTCCCGTCGAGCCGATCGCGCCGGGCGCGGGCATCGGCTTGCGGAAGAGCCAGGCGATCAGTTGCGCGCCGGCGCCGCTCGCCACGTATGCCGCGCGGCGGTTGGCGGCGATCCGGGCCAGCCAGTCGAACGCGCCGCCGTCGACGAGCGGCACTTCGGCTCCGTCCGGGGCCGTCACCCAGATCTGATAGCGCACGCCCCCGGTGTAGTAGCGATGGTCGAGCGGCTTGCGCGTTGACGGAACGGACAGCGAGTCCGCGATCCGATCGCCGACCGCGTGTCGCTCGGCGGTGGTGAGGACGTCGACGCGCCGCGCCCCGAAATCATATCCATGCTGTTCCAGCCGCAGCAGCGCGCGAAGCATCGTCCTGATGTGCAGGACCAGGGCGTCGACGGTGAAGCCGTGGTCCTTCCTCTCCCGCCCGCCGCTGGCGAGGACGAAAATGCGGAAGTGCTGCGAGTGGCCCGGCCGCTTGGGCGCTGGCTGCGCGCGAAGCACACGCTGACTGGTCGTGAGATGCACCGGCGCATCCTGGTTTGCGCGAAGCCGGCGAGCGCATTCGAGCGCGAGCACGTTGGTCGGATCGGAGACGACCTCGGTCGCGCGCAGCGCCGACAGCACGCGGTTCTGCGCGGTCGGCCCGACCGTGGAGGTGACGCCGAGCGGCGCCACCGGCGACAGCTCCAGCGCCTCGAACGACTCGGCCGCGGCGAGCAGGTGACCATCGATCGCGACGCTGTCACGGAGATCGATGGCCGCGGGGACGCAGAAGTCGTCGCGCAGATACTGCGCGAGCACGTCCGCCGGCGAACGGCTGGCGGCTCGATGCCGCATGACTTCGAGCAACAGCGAGTACAGATCGGAGGCCGGAAGACCGGTCGTCAACTGTTCGAAGGCGGCCGCGCCGAGAAGGTCGGCGATCCAGCTGCGGTTGGTCATGACCGCCGTCAGTATGGATCGCGAACCCGCGGCTTCGGTCTCGCTGGATCAGTGCCGGAACCACCGTGGCAGGTGGCGGCTGCGACCGGACCACGATGCCTCGGACGATTCCACGTCGTCCCGGGTCCGCGTGGGGAGATGGATCTGAAGGGTCATGTTGCCGGCGGGCTCGGCAGACATCCAGAAGTGCCCGCCGAGGTCGCTGATGAGGGCAACCAGGGGACCGAGGTCCATGCCCGGGTTGTCCAGTACCGGGCGGGTCTCTTCAGCGCGCCGGGGGTGAATGATGCGCAGCGGGACCGGCAGCGCCGGCCAGACCGCGCCCTGGATTTCCGTGATCGTCATGAGCACGTGCGCACCAGGCCGGACTTTCGGATGGCTCGCAAGGAACCGGCTGTCGACAATTGCCGCGGCCAGCTGGACTCGCACCCGGCCGCCGTGTGGCATCCGCTCGCGCGCGTAGTTCGCCAGGTGCACGAGGATGCGCTCGATCCGCTCGGCGTCGACGTCGACCTCGAAGCGATCTACGGTCTTCGGCAGCAGCAGCATGATGTCGTCGCCGAGCACGCGCTTCAGCACCGGCTTCAGATCGCGCAGCACCTGCTGAAGGCTGACCGGCTCGACGTTGGTGATCTGCTTGCGGCCGTAGACGACGAACTGGCGCAGGAAGCCGGCGGCGCGCGTCACGTCGCCGAGCAGCAGCTCGCCTTGCTGGCGCACCAGCGCATCGCGCTCGAACCGATCCAGCCACTGCCGTCCATCCTGGCTGACCTCGCGCAGCAGCGTGTCGCAGGTCGTTGCCACTTCCGAGGCCACGCGTCCGACCGCCTCCATGCGCTCCGCCTCGCGCAACCGTTGCTCGACCGCGGACAGCTTCGTGAGGTCCTCGACCGCGATCAGCATCGCCCCCTCGTCGAGCGCGCTGTGCAGGCGAACGAAGAGCCGGCGGTGATCGCGAGTTCGCAGCGCCGTCTCGACCGATGCGGCCGCGCCGGTCTGCCCTGTCTGCTCGACGAGCCAGCGGAAATCGGCGGGCGACTCGAAGATGGTCTCGACGGGATCGCTCCGTCCGAGATCGCCGCGTCCCCGGTATCCGAGCAGCCGCGCCAGCGCGTGATTCAGCCGAGTCACGCTTCCCTCTCCCGTGCATTCGAGAAGGCCGTACGGTGCGCGCTCGAACTGCCGGCGGTTCTTCTTGTGCAGCGCATCGATCTGCTGTTCGAGGAGTGAGACGCGGCCGGCCTGGCGGCGCAGCGCTGCCGAATGCGTCCGCATCGCCGCGAGCTGCCGTCGAAGGCCGTCGAGCTCCTGCCGGACGCTGGCGAGATCGCGGCCGCCAGCCTCGACCTCCTCCGCGAGCGTCCCCCGCTGCCGCTCCGCCTCCGCAAGGCGTTCGGCCAGGACTGCCCGTTCCGCGTCGTGCTGCCGCTCGACGTCGCGGTGCGCGCTTTCGGCGTCGCCGAAACGCTGCTCGAGGACCGCTCGGCCGGTCGCCTCTTTGGCGACCTGCTGCTCGAGAGCGATGCAGCGCTGGCCTGCCACCGCGAGATCGGCGGTGGCCCGCCGCGCCAGGGTCTCCGCGTCGGAGAGCCGGTGCTGCAGCGCCGAGCGCATCGCGACGGCGTCGGCCAGCGCTGCACCGAGCTCACCCTCTCGAATCGTGAGCCGTTCGATCGCCGCCGCGTCTGCGGCATGACGGCGGTCGGCGGTCTGCGTGGCCTCCTCGAGCGTCAGCAACCGCTCCTGGAGTGCGAGGCCAAGCCGGTTTGCCCGTGCCAGCGCCGCGTCGTGCTTCGCCTCACGCTCGGCACGATCGGCGCGCAGCGACGCCAGCTCCAGGGTGTGCCGGTGGCTCGTCTCCTGTCGCGTGCGCTCGGCCTCGGCAAGGCGTGCTTCCATCCCGCCGCGCACGGCTGTGGCCTCGGCCACTGCGGCCTCCAGTTCCGCCTCGTGCCTCGCCAGCCGTTCGGTGGCGGCTGTCTGGGCCTCATCCCGTTCCGCTGCAGCGCGGACGGCGGCCTCGAGATCCAGCAGGCGTTCCTGCAGCGCCGTGCACACGCGGCCCGTGCGCGCAAGCGCCGCGTCCTGCTCCACTCGCCGTGCCTCGAGCGCCTCGCGCTTTTTCCGCTCTTCCTCGATGACTGTGTCGAGATTCTGGCGAAGGGCGGACGACAGCCCGACCAGGTGGTCGGGCGCAAGCACCGCGATCGGCGTGTCCAGGGCGAGGTCGCGGACCTGGGTGAGAAGCACCTCGCAAAGCGGTGACCCGGCGTCGGCGGCATCGACAATCACCGCCCGCGCGTCGGGGTTGTCGCGGATCCAGCCGAGCGCGGCGTCGGGTTTCCGCGCCCAGCTCAGGCGGAGATCCGGGACGATCTGCCGCAGCGCACGGCCCGCGAGGCGGGCGGCACGACGTTCCTGTGCAAAATAGAGAATTTTCATGCAGTCGGCACGACGGAGCGGTCCCTTGTCTCCTATCGGCCGCGACTGCCAATTTGTGCACGGCTTGCCGGAAGTTTCTTGCCGGCGGGCAGAGGTGAGACGCGCGACGTTACGGCCGGGCCTGAGCGCGTTTGACGCCGGCCAGCAAGGCCAGCTCGCGCCACTTCCAGTAGCAGTCGACGTCGGCGAATCCGATGTCGCGCAGCCATTCGAGTTGCGTGTGGACGTCGAGCAGCTTGTTGGAAGGATCCTCGTCTTCCGGCGCGGTTCCCATCGCCTCGAGAAACCTCCGGTGGCCGTAGTCCGAGGCGGAGGCCACGTGCTCCAGGTTGCAGAAGACACCGGCTGGCGCGAGCAGCGCCCAGATCTCTTCGTACAGCTGGCGCTTGCGATGGTGTGTCAGGTGATGAATCGCGAAGCTCGAGATCACGGCGTCGAACGTGCCCAGCGGCGGCAGCGGATCGTCCAGGTCGTGCGCGACGATGGTGACGTGGCGGGAGCCGTTGAAGCGGCCGCGCAGCCGGTCGAGCATCGGCGGCGAGAAGTCGAGCGCAACGCCGGCCGCACCGGGCCGTGCCTCCAGCACCAGATCGAGCAGCCGGCCGTCGCCGGACCCGAGATCGAGTACGCGCGCCACGCCGGCCGGAATTTCTTCGAGCAACGCGCGCTCACCCGCGGTTCGATGCGGGACCTGGTCGGCCCGCGCGAGGTACGCGCCGGCGTGCTCCGCCGTCTGCCATTCGTTCATACGTTGAGTCTACGTTCCGGGCACGCCGTACACGCGCATGGCGTTGAACGCGACGGCGAGGAGGTACAGGACGGAGAGCGCGCCCACGAACGCGGTCGCGAGGACATCGCCCGCCGACTGGCCCCCGCCGCTCGATGGTTGAACCCATCGCCCGTGCCTGGTGATCGACGCACGCCCCTGCGCGCGAACCCGAGCCGATCGCGCCGGATCAGAGAGGAGCATCGGCAACAGGCGAACGGCGGCGTTCGCGCCGGCCGGGGTCTCGTCGCTCATGTGATCACCTCCTCGAGGATTCCCAACAGCGGGCGCTCGGATTCATCGAGCGATCGTGCGAGCAGTGCCCGGGCCCGGCTCAGTCGTTGCCGCATCGCCTCCGGCGTGATCCCACACACCGCGGCGGCGTCGATCGGCCGCAGCCCCTCGACGCCAATCAGCAGCAGCGCCTCGCGATAGACCAGCGGCAGCGCAGCGACTGCCGCCTCGAGGCGCCGGCTGGTTTCGTTCGCCATCGCCGATTCGAGCGGCGTCGGCGCCGTAGACGCGCACGGCCACAGGCCGACCAGCCCGGCCGCGTACGAGTCCTCGGTCAGCCGGGAACGGCAGTAACTCAGGTAAAGGTTGCGCGCGACCGTGAACAGCCAGGGACCGAGCCGCGTGTCATCATGCAGCCGCGGAATCTGCGCGACCAGCCGCATCCACGTCTCTTCCAGCAGATCTTCCGCGACGTCGCGCCGCCGCGACAGCCGCGCCAGGAAGTTGAAGACGCGTGCGTTGAAGGCGTCGTAGACCTCGTCGAAGGCGGCGGGATCCCCCGCCTTGAGACGGGCGACCGCGGCCAGCTCGGACTCCCGGTCCATGCCGGTCATAACGCGCGGCTCCATCGATCGTGACAGCGGTCACGATCGGAGGTCCGGTGCGTTGTACTCGCGCAGGAAGGGAGCCAGTGCATGTTCGAGATGTTGGGTCAGGCCGGCATGGTCGCTCTACTGAGCATCGTCGTTGGATTGCTGCCGCTCGGCGCCGGCCTCGTCTATGCCGCCCGCCCCACCGAGCAGCGGCTCGCGGTCATGCGGCCCGTCTCGCTGGCGGCGATCTTCGCGGGATTGGCGGGGATGCTATCAGGCTTCGTGTCCATCCTGCGCGGCATCGGCGCCACGGCTACGCCGATCCCCTGGCGGACCGTTGCCGTCGGCGTCGCGGAGGCATTTGTACCGCTGTTCATCAGTTTCGGCTGCCTGACGGTTGCCTGGCTCTGCGTGGCGCTCAGGTTGAGACATCAGGCGTAAGCCGCTGAGGCCGGCGCTGATCAGCCTTCCGCGGATCGTTCCCCGAACCAGTAACAGAGCCCGTCCGGCGCGACGACGTAGAAGACTCTCCATGCGGCGCCGCCATGCTGCTCGACGCTGAAGTCCGATTGCTCCTTACGAAGGCCGTTCCCTTTGAACTCGTCGAACAGCGCCTGCAGGTCTTTCACATGGAAAGCGCAGCCGTCCTGTGAGGAGTCGCCGCCGTTTTCCGCGAGGCCGATCTCAACCTGATCCCGGCCGAGCACGGCCGACCGATGCGGCGTGTCGGCGCGCGACCGCACCTCGAATCCCAGCACGGTTTCGTAGAACGGCAGCGCCGTCGCGAGATCGCCTACGGGCAGCTGCATCTGGTCGCCCTGGTAGCCAAAAGCCTTTTCGAGCGTCGCCTTCATTGCAGTCCTCCCGGATCCTGCTGCTTCCGTACGACCCAGGTTGTCATCGATCGCTGATGCTGGACAACGGTCGTCTTCAGCGGATCGATCCACTCGGCGCCGAGCTCGGCGGTGACGTCCACGAGCAGCTGTTCGTCGACGAGGTAGCGCTCGGATCCATCAGGCAGTCTGCACCGGCGTCCGTTGATCCGTACAAGCTGGTCTTCCATGCCGATGGTCGAAGCCAGCCGGCAGAAGAACAAACCGCCGGGCTTCAGGATCCTCCACATGCCGTGGACCATCTGGGTGAACTGTGAGTCGTCTCGAGCGAAGTGGAGGACGGCGCTGCTGAGGAGCACGTCAGCCATCGACTCGGGGAACGTCATGCGCTCGAGCGGCTCGGCTCGGAAGTTGTCCGCAGGCAGCCGTGGTGCCAGCGCCGCCGCCATGCGTCGCACCGCAGCGATGGAGGCGCTGTCGGCGTCGACGCCGAAGACCTCGTAGCCCGCGCGAAGCAGGTACACGAGGTTGCGCCCCTCACCGCAGCCCGCGTCGAACACGCGCATGCCGGCCCGAATCCGGCCGCGCAGGAGCTGATCAAAGAGGTAGATGTCGATGTCGCCGAATTCGGTCCGAAGATCCATCGGGTTGCTGACGAATGTTTCGCAAGAGTGACAAGAGATCTAGAGAGCCCCGGCAGCCCGTGGTGTAATCCCCGCCCTCACACGAGGCATCGTTGCCAAAGAGGGACAGGCACCATTCTCGCGGAAAATGCTCCGAGAATGGTGCCTGCCCCTTTCTGCGCTTCCGTCGAGCGACGGGCTGCTGCAGCCCGTTGCACTTTCACCATGGGCTGCCAGGCGAAGGCTACTGCGGCGAATCGGGCCCGTTCAGGAAGTCGTCGGTGAGATCCAGCGTCCCGGTCGAGGCGTGGCGGTTCGGCGCGGTCGCAGACGATGCGGCGGACACCGGCTTTTTCCTGCCGACGAACACATCCCACCAGCCGAAATGCATCGCGAGGAGATGATCCAGTTCCCGCGTCTCCGCGGTCGTCTCGTGTTGATCGGCGGCCGGGCGGCAATACGCGGCCCGGGTGGAGGCGCGAAGCATGTGCAGCACGCCGGCAGAAAAGCCCTTGCCGGCATAGGCGATGCAGCCCGCCATGGGCATCGCCTGGAGATCGTCGAGGCTGTAGGGAATCTTCTCGTCGACCGTGCCTTCGCTGTCCTGGAACTTGCACTCGATCGCGAAAGCCCTGTTGGTCTCTTCGCAGACGCAGAAAACGTCGATGCACCGGTTCTTGCCGATGATCGACTTGCCCACCCTGATCTCGCGGTAGACCTTGACGCCGCGGCCGCCGAAGCGCCGGGCGACGTACGTGGCAACGAGATTGGCGTACTCGGCGCCGCTCATGGCTGGGGCCGCATCAGTTCGAGCAGGTCCGGCGGAGTGTCTTCGCGTGTGTCGGCAGGTTGTGTGCCCTCGCCGAACTCACGCAGCCGTGCGGCCGCGAGTCGGACCGCTTCGGGATTGAGGTCGTTGCCGAGAAAGCGGCGGCCCGACTTCACGGCAGCCACGCCCACGCTGCCGGATCCCATGAAAGGATCGCCGACGGTGTCCCCAGGCACCGAGCTCTGGCCGATCAGGATCTCGGAGACTGCGACCGGCTTCTCGGCCGGGTAGCCGCCATGCACCCGCGGCACCGACAGGATGTCCGGAATCCCCAGATCGTTCAGGCGCCGCTTCCCCTTTTCGAAGAACAGCACGAACTCGTAGCGCGCGCGATAGTGGTAGCCCATGCCGATGGTCCGCTTGTCCCACACCAGCGGCTTCCAGAACTTGAACCCGGCGCCTTCGGCCTCTGGCTTGGCGATGAACATCGTTTCAGCATCGCACAGCAGGTAGAAATGCGTGTCGCGCCGGAGCACCCGGTAGACCTCGGCGAACAGCTCGCCAAAGCGGGCGTTCGGAAAGATCCGGAACCAGTCGTTGCTCGACGCCTTGCTATGCTTCAGCCGCGTCGTCGTACCCACGGCACGGTGCTTCTCGAGCGATTCGTACGCCGGATCCGTGATGAGCAGATCGAGTGAGTCCGACGGCTGATCCCGCAGCCAGGCGACGGCGTCCAGGTTTGAAAGCTCGAATGAAGGCGGCGGCACAGGTCCTCGACGTGACTTCGGATTCCCGTCATTCTACCCGCGCCATCGGTCGGCAGAACCAACCTGGCGCCGGTGGGAGGAATTCTCCTCCGCAGGGCTGACAGGGGAGGTCACGACCGCACCCGACGCGTGACACGCCGCTGCGCGCGAGGGGTATGCTTGACCTGTGAAGTGAGTTGATCGACCCATGACCACCACGATTCGCCACGTCTCTCGTCGGACGCTTGTTCTCCTCCTGGCCCTGTGCGGACTCATCTTCCTGGCCGGATCGTGGATTCGGCCGCTGCGCGCGCAGGAGGAGGCCGTGGTCATCCCGGCGCCTGCGGCGGACGAAGCTGCCGGGCAGAAGAGCTCCGAGGTCGCGGTGCTGGCCGGCGGATGCTTCTGGGGCGTCCAGGGCGTCTTTCAGCACGTGAAGGGGGTCACCGCCGCGGTGTCGGGCTACGCGGGCGGGGACTCGAACACGGCACGATACAACGTGGTCGGCCGCGGCGACACCGGCCATGCGGAGTCGGTGCAAATCACCTTCGATCCGCGGCAGGTCAGCTACGGACGCCTGTTGCAGGTCTTCTTCTCGGTCGCGCACGATCCCACGCAGCTGAATCGTCAAGGGCCTGACGACGGCACTCAGTACCGGTCGGCGATCTTTCCCGCCAACCCCGAGCAGGAGAAGGTCGCCCGCGCCTACATCGCGCAGCTGAATCGGGGACACGCCTTCAAGGCGGCGATCGTCACCAGCGTGGAATCGCATCGCGCCTTTTTCCAGGCCGAGGAGTATCACCAGGATTTCCTCGAAAGGAATCCGCGATATCCCTACATCGTGATCAACGACCTGCCGAAGATCGAGGCGCTGAAGAGGGTCTTTCCCGACCTCTATCGGAGTGCACCGGTGCTCGTGAGCGCGCGTTAGGGGGATCGAACCCGCGAACCCGCGAACCCCCGAACCCGAACCCGCGAGAACGATAATGAGCGAGGTGCCGCCGTCGCTCCCTATCACCCCGTGGATTCCTGAAATCCTTGCGCGCGTGCGCGAGCGGCGGGCGGCGGTCGTGACCGCAGCCCCGGGCACGGGCAAGACCACACAGGTGGCGCCGGCGCTCGCCGCCGAGGGACCGGTGATCCTGCTGCAGCCGCGACGGGTGGCGGCGCGCAGCATCGCCGCGCGGATCGCGGTCGAACAGGGCTGGACGCTCGGGCGCGAGGTGGGATGGCACGTGCGCTTCGAGCAGAAGTTCGCGCGCGACACCCGGCTGCTCGTGGCGACCGAGGGCATTCTCACCGCGCGGCTGCAACGCGATCCGTTGCTCTCGGATTTCCGCACCATCGTCCTCGACGAGTTTCACGAACGGAGCATTCACGCCGACCTCGGCATCGCGCTCGCGCGCCAGGCATGGCTGGCCCGCGACGACCTGCGTGTGGTCGTGATGTCGGCCACGCTCGACACCCTGCGGGCGGCGGCGTGGCTGGGTGACTGTCCGGTGATCGCCGTGCCGGGCACGAGCTTCCCTCTGCAGATCCTCTACCGGCCGGATGTCGCGATCGCCGGCGCGATTGCCGAAGCGCTCGCGGCTTCTTCAGGGCACGTCCTGGCGTTTCTCGCTGGCGCGCCGGAGATTGCGCGAGCGCTGCCCGACGTATCCCGCGCCTCTCCAGGTGTGGAGGCCGTTTTCCTCCACGGTGGCTTGTCCTCGTCCGAGCAGGACGCGGCGATCGCGGCCACCAGTCAGCGGCGGATCATTTTGTCGACCAACATCGCCGAGACGTCGCTCACCGTTCCGGGCGTGCAGGCTGTGGTCGATACCGGTCTCCATAAAGTCGCCCGCTACGATCCGGATCGCGGGATCGACAGTCTCGAGACCGAGCGGATCGCGACCGACTCGGCAGAACAGCGGGCCGGGCGCGCGGCGCGCCTCGGGCCCGGCATCGCGCTCCGTCTCTGGCATCAGGCCGACCGGCTGCAGGCGCACCGCGAGCCGGAGATTCACCGCGTCGATCTCTCCGGCCCCTTGCTGGACGTGATCGCCTGGGGTGGCGATCCGGCCACGTTCGAATGGTTCGACCGTCCCTCAGACGAGGCGATTGCGGCGGGCGTCGACCTGCTGGAACGGCTCGGCGCGATTGCCGCGAGTCGGCTCACGGCGGCCGGACGCCGGATGCACACCCTTCCCTTGCACCCGCGCCTGGCCCGGCTCCTGCTCGACGCCGAGGGCGCCCGATCCGCAGCCATCGCGTGCGCACTGCTCTCGGAGCGCCGCTTCGTTCCGCAACCGGCCGCGACGTCGACGAGCGATTTGCTGTCCGCGGTCGATCGCGAGCGCGACCTGCCGCCGCATGTGCTGCACACGGCTCGCGCGCTGCAGCGCGCCATCGGCGTCGAGAGCGATCGCGGTACGCTCGATGAACGCGCATTCCGCCGGGCCGTGTTTCACGGCTATCCCGATCGTGTCGGGCGCCGCCGCCAGCCGGGATCGCCCAGGCTGCTGCTCGCCTCGGGTCACGGAGCCGTGCTCTCGCCGCAAAGCGGCGTGCGCGACGGCGAGTTCGTCGTCGCCATCGATGTCCAGGCGGCGCGCCGCGGTGAAGGCGCGGAAGCGGCGATCCGGATGGCCAGCATCGTGGACCGCGACTGGCTGACGCCGTTACGGACCGCGACCGTCCACGAGTTCGATCGGGGCGCCGGCAAGATCCGGGCGTTCACGCGCGAGTATTACGGCGCCATCGTCCTGGCCGAGCGGCCGGTTGCGGCCGATCCAGAAGCCGCCGCGGCGTTGCTGCGCGATGCGTACCTCGAACGGGGATGGACCGATGCCGATGAGCAGCTCGCGCGACGGTTGCGCTTTGCCGGCGTCCCGCTGGACATGCCGGAGCTGCTCGCCCGCGCAACCGCGGGACGGATCGCGATCGCTGATGTCGATCCGGCCGCACACCTGACGTGGGAGGAACAGCAGCGCCTCGATCGCGGCGCGCCGCCGCGGCTGGCAGTCCCGAGCGGCCGCACGCACGCCTTGGCCTATCACGCCGATGACACGGTGTCGGCATCGGTCAAGCTCCAGGAACTGTTCGGGCTGGCCGAAACGCCGCGGGTCGGGACACGGCAGGAGCCGGTCCTGCTGTCCCTGCTCGCCCCGAACGGCCGGCCCGTACAGACGACGAGGGACCTTCGGAGCTTCTGGGAGCGGACCTACCCCGAGGTCCGGAAGGAGCTGCGAGGCCGATACCCGAGGCATCCATGGCCGGAAGATCCGTGGACCGCCACGGCGACAGCTCGGACGACGAAGCGGACCTAGGGTCGCGGGATCGCGGTTCGCGGGTTCGCGGGGTCTGCCGATCAGCGCGACGGCTGGGCGACGAGTGTGTTGTGGAAGACGGCGATACGCCACTCGCCGCGGTCGTCGACCAGCACCAGCGTCGCCAGCGCGTTCAGCTCGCCGGCGAGTGGACCCGACGGCACACGCAGGTGCCCCCTGACCTGTCCGACCAGGACCGTTGGCGCGACCGCACGCACGTCCTCGGGCTCGTAATGAATCCGGCTGTCCTTGTAGATGCCGTCGAAGATCGCCTGATGCCCCAGCGCGATCGTCGTCCGGCCGCGGAAGTAGTCGCCGCGGATGTTGATGAAGTCGGCGCCGTTCGTGAAGGGGCGTGCGAAGCCTTCGCCGTCGGCCGCATTCCAGGCCTGCTCGAGCTCGCCGGCAATCCTGGACATGATCTCGCGCTCGTTCGTCGCCATCCGTCGCTCTCTATTTCACCGCAAGGGTCGTCCGCAGCCAGGCGACCATTTCGGCCTTGTAGTGCTGCTGGTCGGCATCCTTCCACGAGCCCATGCCGTGGCCACCCGCTTCGATGGTGATGATGTTGCAGCGCACCGCGACCTTCGTCATCGCGTCGCACAGGATTGTGGACTGCTCGTACGGGACCTGGTCGTCGCGCGTGCCGTGGATCGCCAGGAATGGCGGCATCCCCTTGTGGACGGCATGCAGCGGTGAAATCGCCTTCAACTTCGCGAAGCTCGCCTCGTCATAGCCCTCGACGCCAAAGAACCAGATGCCGCCGCCGGTCTTCTGATGACCGTTGATCGAGGTCATGTTGAAGCGGGCGGGGTACGACTGGCGCTGCCGCGCAACCTTTTCGTAGTCGACAGGGCCGTAGATGTCGACCACGGCGGCGACGCTCGTCTCCGGCGTCGCGTGGGTGGCCGCATAGTTCACCAGGAACGCACCGGCCGATTCGCCGGCGAGCACGATCTTCGCCGGGTCGACGCGGTAGGTGCGCGCGTTCGCCTTCACCCACTTGATCGCGGTGTCGATGTCTTCCCTGGCCTCCGGAAACCGGAAGTCGGGCGCCATCCGGTAGTCGATGCTGAACCAGGCGAAGCCGGCGTCAGCGAGCGGCTGGAACGTCGGAGCCATGTTGGTCGCGCGACTGCCGCCGTCGAACCCACCGCCATGAACGAGGATGGCCGCCGGGAACGGTCCAGGACCGTCCGGCACGTGCAGATCCAGCAGCAGCGGGTGGCCGCCCGGACGGGCGTATTCGATCGCTTTCTGATCCGTCGGCCCCGCGGCGAGGATTACGGCAGTCGTGATGGCAGCGATGAGCAGTGTCACGGGCGGAACTGTATCAGGTCGCGGTTCCTCGAGACGGCATGGACGGGGACTACCAGCCCCTCGGCGGATTCTTGAGTTCTCCGGACAGCACGGCTTTCCGCACATCGGCGATGGTTGCCAGGCCGCCCGGCGCAGCGGCGCCCCAATCGACGCGCGTTTCCGCCGGGGTCCAGTGAAACAACGCCACCTGCCAGGTGTGCGCGATGCCGCCACGCTCGTAGTAGACGAGACAGTGATCACTCGAGCACCCTGCCGCAACCAGGCGACGGTTAGGCAGCTTCGGATTCACGACCACGTCGGTGGACTGGAACTCCGCTCCGGGTTCGGCAATGTCAAGTGTCGAACTGCCAAACAGGGACTGGAGCGCTTCGCGGACGCCGAGCGGCAAGCCCCTGATCGACGTGACGGGACTGAAGCGCTCCTCTTTCATATGCGCCAGCAGCGCCGCAGAGAGCGGTGCGGGAGCTGCCTGATCGAGCGCCACCAGCGCCGACCACACGCTCATGCCGACGGCTACGAAGAGCACTGTCCTTCGCATCCGGGTTCTCCCTCACTCACCGGCCAGGCTTGCACCGCGCCGGTGCCGCCTGGGTGTCAGCGGTCGCCGGCGCCGGCTTCACGGTGCCGGCTGCCGCAAGCTGATCGAAGGCGACCTGCTGGAGCGCCTTGACCTGCGGGCGCGAGAACCCGAGCTCGAACGCCGAACACTCGGTGTCCCCGAGCGAGCGAGGGTCGCGTCCGGTGAGGCTTCCGAAGATGACCAGCGCTTCGAGGTAGTAGCCGTACGAGCTCGCGTGATAGTGGTCGTAGGTCCACAGATCGAGCTTGCCCGCTTCGATGCCGTCGTAGGGATTGGCATCCGCCACGCCCGTTTGCATCGCGCGCGTCCACGCTTCGCCGACCGGGATCACTGCCTTCACGGTGGCACCGGCGGCAGCCTTGTCGTAGGCGGCTCGGACGTCGCGGGCCATCGCCTCGATGGGCTGTCCGGTCCAGGCGCCCTTCGGCGGATACGTCTGATCGGCGCGCGACCACGTCGCCATCAGGTAGATGCCAACCTTGGGATTGCGGGCCCGCAGCACATCGGCCATCTCCTTGGCAGTCGCGATCAGCTTGGCCGGATCGCGCGGCTTCTCGGAGTCGAGCGTGCTGAAGCCGTGCATCACCACGGTGTCCCAGCCTCGTTTGGTGATCACGTCGCGCTTGCTGGCGAGGTGAAAGTCGAGGCCGGCGCCACCGCGTGTTTCGAGAAACACGTCGTAGCCGAGGCCGGCCTGCTGGGCGAACGACTTGAACAGCGCCGGCACGCCGCCAGTGCCCTCATCGTTCAGATCGGTCACCGTCTCGGCGCGATAGAAGCGGACCGGCGACCCGGCCGCAAACGTGAAGCTGTTGCCGATGAACAGCACGCTCGGCGCGGATGGCGCCTGGGACGAGCCGAGGGCGAGGAGTGCAATCGCAGCCGTGATCACGGGCAGTTTCATAAGCATCCCTGTCGAGTCGACGGCCTCGACGGCCGGCGGATCCGTTCGAAACTGCCGGAGATGCTACTACGACGGGACCGGGGCCAGCGGCATTGACCCGCGTGTTCAGCGAGGTCAGGAGCTCCGCCGGCGGGTGATCCTGGCGGCAATCACCGCCAGCAGTCCGATCACCATTCCGGAAATCAGACCGATCACCGGCCCGACCATCAGCATCATCAGCCGGGGCGCATCGGGCCGCGGCATCGACGACATCATCGCGGCTTCCTCGGGATGGCCGGCGATGTATCGATCGAACAGCAGGACGTGCGCGGCCGTGACCACACCGAGTTGGCCAGCCCGACCAGGACGCCGTGGAGAAAGAACCGGTTCGCACACCGCTTGGCGAGGAAGTACGCGGTCGCCACGAACACGACCAGCCAGAACAGCGGTTCGATCCGGGACGGAATGAGGAAGACCGTCGCGACGCCCATCGCCAGCCCGAACAGCGACGCCTGAAAAACGACTTTCCAGTTCACGTGTCCTCCGGCCGCTTCTTACGTCCTCGTCTTCGCCTGCGGAAACGCCGCCTCCTCCATGACCCGGCGCGCCTGCTCGACGTGCCGGTGGCCGTGCGCCAGCACCAGCCGCCACCCGTCGAGAACGCTGTAACAGATGAACCCGATGAAGGGCGACGCCATGACGATCCGCGCGGCCCGATCCTGATCCGCGGCCTGCAGCCGCGTGATCGCCGCCTGCTGCTGGTCGATGAAGCGCTGGACGACGTCCGGGGAAATCTCGCTGCTCGAGGGGCGGCCGGGCACAGGGGCGGTGTATTTCCTGCCTGTGCCCGGCGACTGGGACCGCACCATCATCCGGCCGAACACGGACGGCAGAATCGGCAGGCGCTGCCATACGGTGCGCGGCCGCGGCGCCGCGAGCGCATCGTCGGCGGCCTGAAACATCAGTGCGTTCATCTTCAACAGATGCTCGAAGCACTGCGCGACGCTCCAGCGCGCGGAATCAGGCCGCCAGTTCACCTGCTGGCCGTCGAGCCGGCCGAACGTCGCTTCCACATCCCGAATGAGTTCAGCGATCCCCGCTCGCACCTCTGCGAGGGACAACGTCGTGTAATCCATCGGCACGCAGAATCTACACCAGCCGCCGACCGTACGGATCGCAGGTCGCAGCCCGAATTCGTCCGCTCGTACGCGCCCGCGAACGCCTCAGCCGCTCAGTCTGTGGTCAAACGATCTGGTCGAGGTCGATCAAGACGACGTGGCGTAGGTGTCGGCACCGAGGAAATGCAGTGACACGTATGGCTCGTCGCCGACCACCCAGCTATCGTGCGGCACCGGTGGCACGTAGAACACCTCGCCGGCGCGCAGCTCGATGACCCGGCCGTCCTCGAGCGCCGCCGTCGCGGTCCCCGACAGCACCATACCGACGTGCTCGACGGTGCAGCGCGACGCGCCGACGGTGGGCCCGACATGGAGCGACCATTTCCAGCCCGGCTCGTAGGACGCGCGCCCGAGCGTCAACCCGCCGATGCGGATGATCTCGAGCCGCCCCTTCACGAACTTGCGGACTTCATCCGGCGCTTCGAATCGTCTCAGGATCACGTCAGACAGCATGATGGTCGTCCGGCTCGGTGATATCCTGCGCGGCCCGCTGCACGCGGTCAAGCGGTGTCTCGAGCTGCCGCCCGGACACGGCTGGCCAGCGTCATAGCGCACCTCGGCTCAGCGGGGCGACCAGACCAGGGGGCGATGTTCGGCGTGAACGAAACGCTCCTCGACCGCCCATCAATCCGACGCTTCCGTCGCCGTAGACAAGACGCCTGCCCTGCGCGGCGAGGAGCGCGCCGAGCGCACTGGCAGCTCGACGATAGTCGTCGTTCGCGCCGGGGCTCGACCCACAGAAGACACAGATGCTGCGATGCACGTCACCTCTCGCCGGGCACCGGCTCCCCGTTCTCGACGACCGCGTCGGCCTCGAGCTCGATGAGCCAGTCCGGATCGATGAAGCGCGTCACCTGCATGACGGTGTTGGCAGGCCGGATCGCGCCGAAGAACTCGCCGTGCACCGCCGCGACTGCCTGCCAGTCGTCAATTCTCGTCAACAGCGTCCGCGTGCGAATCACCTGATCGAGCGACGCTCCCGCACGCTCCAGTGCCTGCTTGATGATCTCCAGGCACCTTCTGGCCTGACCGGCGGGATCGCCGACCGCGGCCGTTCGTCCATCCGGACCGATCGGCGCCGTACCCGACACCGCGATCACGGAACCAACCCGGACCGCCCGGGAGATCCCGATCCGAGGCTCGTATGGGCTGCCGCTCGAGATCAGCTGTCGCATGCGCTCTGGATCCTTTCGATGCGCCGAGGCTCAACGGCCGCCTCCGCGATTGGGGGTTACGCTGCCGATCCCAGAGGGCCAGAGCGATCAGACGTGCTGGTCCACGAGGATGGGATTGCCGTCCGGGTCGATGACCATGAACGAGGCGGGCCCGTTGCTGGTTTCGTCTGCCTCCGAGGCGAACGGCACTCCCTGCTCCTTGAGCTGCCGCTGAATCTCGCGAACGTCAGCGAAGCTTGCCAGGGCGCGCGCTTTCTGGTCCCACCCGGGATTGAAGGTCAGGATGTTCTTGTCGAACATTCCCTGGAACAGGCCGATGACGTGGTCGCCGTTCTTGAGGATCAGCCAGCGCTTCGCCTGATCGCCGGCGAACACCGTGAACCCGAGCTTTTCGTAGAATGCCCGCGACACTGCGATGTCTTTCACGGCAAGGCTGACCGAGAACGCGCCGAGTTCCATGCTCTCTCCTCTGTCGGAGCGTTTATACCAGAGGATTGGGGATTGGGGATTGGGGATTGGGGATTGGGGATTAGCGATTCGTCAGCTGCACTCGCTGAACCGGGCTGGCGAGCGTCGTATCGGAACAGGCGACGAAGACTTCGCCTTCGGCCACACTCAGCGCGAACGACATGCGTCGTTCGAGCCGCGCGACGAGGGCGGCCACGAACGCCGGATCGAACGCGCGAATCATCAACGCGTCGCGACGATGAATCACGGCACCTTCCAGCTGGCCTAGCCACTGCCGGTAGTCCTTGTGCACGTACACGACGACGAGATCGGCGGCCTTGCTCGCGCGGTGCAGCCGCTCCGCCGAGGGCGTCCCGACGTCGATCCATGCGCGCATCTCGCCGGTCAGATCGCGCACCCAGACGGGCGGATCGTCCGCATCGCACAGACCGCGGGAGAACTCGATCCCTTCACGGTACTCGAGGCAGTAGGCGAGCAGCCGGGCCACGAGGAATTCGTCCGACTCCGATGGGTGCCGCGCCAGCCGCAGCGACAGGTGTTCGTAGACGTGACGATCGCTGTCGGCGAGATCGATCTCGAACGCGAAGACGGTTGCGGAGAGGGCCATCGGTAGTGATGATGTCAAATCCGGGTCGCTTGACGTTGCAATTGTTCTCCGGTCTGAAGTACGAGATCCGGCCATGTACACGTCAGACACCAGCCAGACGATCAGCCGCCTCTTCTCGGAGCTCGCCGACGGGACCGCCGGCGACGGCAACGCCTTCATCCTGAACACCGGCGACATCGGTCTGCTGCGGTCGCTCGACAAGCTGTCGCCGGGCGAGGCGTCGGCGTCGACGAACCAGGGGGCGACCATCGCCGCGCACGCGCAGCACGTCCGCTACGGCCTCGCGCTGATGAATCAGTGGGCGCACGACGGTGGCAATCCGTTCGCGAACGCGCGGTGGGACGAGGCGTGGAAGGTCGCGGCGGTCGACGCGGCGGCCTGGGACGAGATCCGCAACGGCCTCCGGCAAGAGGCGCAGCAATGGTTGCAAGTGCTGCGAACGCCGCGCCAGGTCAGCAGCCTCGAGCTCACCGGGCTGTTCGCGAGCGTCGCCCACTTCGCCTACCATCTCGGCGCAATCCGCCAGATCAGCAAGGCCGTGCGCGGTCCGACAGAGGGAACGTTCTGACGAGCGTGTTCATCCTCGCCAGGAGTGACACGAGAGCGATCGCGCGAGGAAGCCCAACTCTCACGGCTGAATCAGCCTCGCAGGTCCCCCTCCGCGGACACGGCAGTCAGAGAGACGAGAGATGGGCGAGCAGAATGACGCCGAACAGTGCGAGCAGCGCTCCGATGAGGCCGCCCAGCAACCAGAACTGGCTCCATCCCAGAACGAGCAACCCCTGTCTGCTCGCGCGGCGGGCTGGCGATCGGCGCGGTTCCTCATGACGGAGCGCGTGTGCGGTCATATGGCGACCTGCAGGAGTACGAGATCCTCAGACACCGTTCTTCGGCGGTTGTTCCGCCGGTTTCGTAACGCCGGCGACCTCGTAGAACACGTCGGTCCGGATCTGTGAGGGATCGGTATCCCATTCGCTCAGCCAGTGGCCGTAGATCTCCCACCGGCGGCCGGTCAGGCGATGGCCGTGCACGCGACACCATTCGTGGATCGCGTCGTGCGCGAGGCCGAGGCCGCCGTAGGGACCATAGTAGGTGGTCATGGCCGTCGGACCCGCGGGCGTTTCAGAGCGCACGACTTGTCCGGTGTCGGTGAACGGCTGGAGCAGTTCCACGCCGACTTCGATCCGCACGGTGTCGTCCAGATACACCGCGACATGGCGGCCGCCGCGCATCCCCTGTGCGAGCAGCGCGTTCCAGACGCGTCCGCACATCTCGGGGACGGCTCTCGACAAGTCAGCGGCGTTGACCTGGCGGCGCATCACCGCGAGCGGCACGCCGGCGAGGTCCCGAAGTGTGACGGCGTAGGCAGGCATGACGAATGTGTGGGGAGTATAGCCGAGCGTGAGCGGGACGCGGAGGCGCCTTCCGGCGCGAACTCGTAAATCCCGAGCCGCGGCTACCACCGCGGTCCGACTCCTCGCGTAGAATTCCGCGCCATGAATCGACTTCTGCTCGTTGCCCTGCTGATCGCGGTCGCGAGCGTCGGCGAAGGCCGCCAGGCGCCGGCCCGGCTCGAATCGCAGGCGTTCGACTGGAACTCGCTGAAACCCACTCCGACGAAGACGGGTCAGCGCCGCGACGTCTTCGACGCGCCGACCGCCACGCTCGACAAGCTGCACGGGCATATCACCACGCTCGATCCCGGCCAGAACACCGGACCGCTGCATCGCCATCCGCAGGAGGAGCTGGTGATCATCAAGGAAGGTACCATCGAGGTGAACATCGATGGACGCAAACAGGTGGTCGGAGCCGGCTCGGTCATCTTCTTCGCGGTGAACGAGAACGAGAACATGACCAACGTCGGCAAGACGCCGGCCACCTACACCGTACTGCAGTGGTACACGCCGCTGACGCCAAAGAGTTGAGGATGGCTGCGCAGAGCGTCTGCACGCCACGGGGTGGGGTCAGCGCGCTTTCTTCTTCACGGTCGTCTTCTTCGCCGTCTTCTGCCGTACCTCCTCGACCCTGAATTTCACGATCCGTGCAATCAGCGGCAACGGCATTCGCTGGTCGAGCGGGAACTTGACCGACCCCTTCGCACCCTCGTAGGCCGACAGTTCTTTCTTGAACGCCTCGATGCCGGATGGCGACGGGTAGAAGCCGACGTGGGTCTTGAACCCGCCGAAGTGGACGAGATTCTCACCCAGCACGAACGTCGGAATCCCGTACTTCATCGCTTCGACAGCGTTGGGCGCCGCCTTCCGGATGGTCGTGCGGACGTTCTGCAGCACCTCTTGAACCTCGCCCGGGAAGGCGGCGATGTAGTCGTCGATGGAACCAGGTACCGGGTAACCGCTTTTCATCAGTAGGTCCTTCCGAGAGCGATACGTGAATCCGGAGGGTACACCGCTGACAACTCACTCGGAAGCGGCCTGTTCATGGCTGGATGCCGGCGAGCAGGCTGAGTCCGTAGTCTGCTATCGGCCCGCCTTCGTGGTCACGCCTTCCTGCAGAAATGCCACGAGCGGCGGCAGCGTCGTCGCCGGAGCTTCGAGGTGCGGCACGTGGCCGAGACCCGGCAGCAGCAGGACGCGGCCGTTGCCATTGGGGATGGTGCCGGCAAGCGTGCGCATCCGCTCCTGGAATCGTGCGGCCGGACCGAGCAGCGCGTCCTCGGCGCCGCCAAACGCCAGCGTCGGCACCTGGATGTGCGGCCAGTCGTAGACGACGGGATCGGCGTAGAGCATCTGGCTGACCAACGCCTGGACCATGGCCAGGCGTGGCCAGTCGGCGCTGAGCGTCCAGGAGTATCGGATGCGGGTGCAGGCTTCGAATTCCGCGTTCCATGCCTTCGGGTTGTGCGCGACGTATCGTCCCAGGCTGGCGCGGATGCTCTGGTAGTCGGCCTTCAACGTCTGCCGGTACAGCTCGTCGATTGACGGCATCGGCCGATCGAAGCGGCCATCGGTGAGACCGATCGGGTTGTAGAGGACGAGCCGCTCCACCGCCTTGGGATACTGCGTCGCGAAGCGCGCGGCCAGCATCCCTCCCATCGAGTGGCCGACGACCAGCACCCGTTCGATCTTTTCCGCCTGAAGAATCTGATAGGTGTTCCGGGCCTGCGAGCTGAGGTTGTACGGCGCCACCAGCTTGGATGAACGTCCGTAGCCGATCTGGTCCGGAACGACGACGCGGAATCCGGCTTTGCTGAGGGCGTCGATGACCGCGGTGAAATAGAACCCGCCGAAGTTGTTGCCGTGCAGGAGGAGGACGGTGTGGCCGTTGGCGGCTGCCGCGGCCGGCACATCCATGTACGCGATGCGCGCGTCCTGTGTGTAGACCTGGATGTCGAGGTACTTGCTGGGATACGGGTACGGGCACTCCTCGCAGTTGATGCTGCCAGGCTTGACGTCGGCGGGCGTCGGCACGCCTGGCGACCCGCCGGAGTCTTGAGCGTTCAGCGAGGTCGTCAACCGCAGCAGCAGGCCGAGGGCGGCGAGCCTGCACCAGCGATGTGACGGCCTCCGTGTGGGGAATGGCTTCGGGACTCTTACGTCAGCTTCCATGGCCGGCGGTAGTCGCGTCGCAGGAACTCGTTCGGATCGGTGACGGTCCCTCCCGACCCTTTGATCGTGTTGGTGACGCGCATACTGGCGCCGTCGTAGTGGATCTTGCTGTCCCCCGGCGTCTTCTGTCCGGCGCGCAGCGACACCACACCGAGGAGCATGACCTCCGTCAGCACCGCGGCGTACTCGAAGGGGGAGGAGATCTTCGCTTTGCCCTGAATCGCCTCGACCCAGTTCATCTCGTGCTCGTCGTGGCCGTACGCGATGCGCGGGAGCAGAGGCTTTGGTTCGCCAACGCGATCGTGCAGCGACCTGGGCAGCAGGCGCGGTTCGTGGCCGTAGGTCAGCTGCATCATCTTGCCCTTGCTGCCGACGTAGATGATGCCCCCCTCGCCGTTCAGTTTTTCGTCACCCAGCTCCTCAGGCCGCGGCGGCGTGAGTCCGCCGTCATACCACGTCAGCCTGACGGGAGGCATGTCGCCGCGGGCAGGGAACTGATAGTAAGTCGTCGACGCGTGCGGATAGCAGACGCCGTTGAACGGTGTGGACAATGTTTCGACCACGGTCGGCAGACCGAGGTTCAGCGCATTGAACGGATGGTCGATCAGGTGCGCGCCCATGTCTCCAAGCGCACCCTGGCCCCAGTCCACCCATCCGCGCCAGTGATGCGGATGGTAAACGGGGTGGTACTCCACGAAGGGCGCCCCGCCCAGGAACAGGTCCCACGAGAGCGTCGACGGGATCGACGCGGTTTCGCGATACAACGCGTCGGCGATCAGCGGTGTGACCCGTCCGGCGGGGAATCGCAGCGGCCGCGGCCCGCTCGGACGAGCCTCGAGCGGCGCCGGCCGTGGAATGCCCTGCGGCCAGTAGCCGAGTGGTCGATTGGTCCACACGTGGACTTCACGCACCTCGCCGATGGCGCCGCCGCGAATGTATTCGTAGCCGGTGCGCGAGCCGTCGCTCGAGTGTCCCTGGTTACCGTTCTGCGTGACGATGGTGGGCTTCTCTTTCGCCTTCTTCGCCAGCGCACGCGCCTCCTCGACGGACCAGCAGAGCGGCTTCTGAACGTAGACGTGCTTGTTCAGATCCATGGCGGCGAGCGCGATGACGGCGTGCATGTGATCGGGCGTCGCGACCACGATGGCATCGAGGTCTTTCTGCTTGTCGAGCATCTCGCGGTAGTCGCGATATCGCTTCAGCCGCGGGATCTGCTCGCTCGTGAAGCGCCGCAGCGCGGCCGCGTTGTCAACAGGAGGCCTGCGGCCATTGGCGGCCGCCTGCGCCTTCGACATCGCGGGCGGCGGCTGCGGCGTCGCCGGCATGTTCGCCGCATCGTCTCCCATCCGCTTCAGCTGTGCATCGACGAGCGCGTCGTCCACGTCGCAGATCGCGACGATGTTCTGACTCATGAGCCGGCGCGTGTTGCTGCCGCCCATGCCGCCGAATCCGACAGTGGCGATGTTGACCGTGTCGCTGGGCGGCTGAAGCCCGCGACCGAGGACGTGCCGTGGCACGATGGTCAGGCCGGCTCCCGCCGCGGTGGTGGTCAGGAACGTGCGTCTCGAGATGTCGCTCATGGAATCTCCTTGCGAGGACGGATTCTACCGCTGACGCGGCCGGCCAGTCGCATCCGCTAGGCGATCTTGTATTCGGCCACGAGTGCCGACACGATGCGGTGATTCGCGCGAAAGGCCGCCCACACCTGTCCGCACCACTCGTGAATGCCCTCGTCGCGTGAAGGTCCGATCGGCATGGCGAGAACGTCGGCCGCCGTCATCCCGCCACGTTCATCCGGCCACATGATGTCTGGCCACGAACGCTTCACTCTTCCCATGATCTTGTGCGCGTTCTGCACCTGCTTTCCAGTGAAGCCCTTCTCGACATGGAGGTACAGGCCGATCAGCGAGAAGATGACGCCGATAGCTGGTGGGTTGATGGCGGGCGCTGCCTGCGCGATGTGCGCGTCGACGACGTGCTGGAGAATGAAATTCGCCCGGCCCATGGTGTAGACGTAGAGCTCGTCATAGGCGTCCACCGGCACAAGTGTACGCCGGCGGAGAGCGCATGCTTCAAATGTCTCGAGCCGTTGGGGATCAATGAGTGGAGACCGGGCGACTCTCTCTCCGCCCGCGCCCACGCATCACTCGGGCATGCCCGGGCATCGCTCCGGCGCGCCCGATGCCCACACTCCTCCGGCCAGAACGCCCATCGGCCCGATGATGAAGTCGGAAGCGGCCACAAACACGAGGACCGGTAAGGGCATCCGATCGAAGACGGGAAGCCAGGCGTACATTGCGAACGCTACGGCACTCGCGACAAGGCAGAAGCCGGCATAACTGGCGACCATCGATCGAGAATACGACCGGCGCACGATCCAGCCGCTGGCGGCCGCGCTGACGAACACGAGCGGCAGGAACACCAAATACGCCGTGTAGCCGCCGACGAATCTCGCCGCCACGGCAGTCAAGAGATAACAGAGGGGCACCGCGGTGGCCCACCCGATGATGACGGCGCCGGCTGTCTGCAGCTTGCGGTTCCACGCTTCACGACCGGCACCAATCACGATGGCCTGGAGCACCTGGCGCCAGTACCAGGTGCGCGAGCGTCCGCCGCGATATTGCTCGATCAGATCGCCCAGCAGTGCTTCAGACGACGGCCCAGCGACAAGCGACTCCAGCAGTCTTGTGGCCAATGCGGGCGGGTTGAGTGGTTTCACGTCGTGCCTCCCTGGAGCTGGCGAATGCCCCTCCACATCTTGACGAGAGAGCCCTTTGTCTCGCGTACCCGACGAATCCCCTGGGTCGTCACACGGAAGTGCCGTTTCGCTCGTCCTCCGCGTTCCGCGGTGGCTTCGCCGACACGCGACGCGACCCACCCCCGTTCCTCCATTCGCTCGAGAGCCGCATAGACGCTCGCCAGCGCAACGCTCCGCCCCGTTGTCTGCTCGATCTCCGTGGAAATCGGCACGCCGTACGCCTGATCCTCGCCGAGCCGCAGAACGGCAAGAAGAACCAGCAGTTCGAGGCTTCCGGGGTGATCGGCCATATGATTTGTTCCAGTGTATGGAATTAATCGCGGGCGTCAAGCACGTTCTATGAGCGCACGCGCTCGACCAGAAGAAACATCCACGCCCGATGTGGTGCCCGGTGCTCGATGCCCGGCGATGAGGGCAACGCGAAAGGAGTCGCGACGGTGCTCGGAGCTCTGAATCTCCTGATCATCGTTGCCGTCTGCGCGTTCGCTGCTTCGTACATCATGTGGCGGGCGTCGAGCCGATCCGGCCTGTGGAGTGTGGTGGCTGGCGCGGTTCTCGGAATCGTGGCGTTCGGGTGTGCTGTGCTGATCGGCCTCGCGATCACGCGGGCCTGGTTTCGGAACTAGGTTCCGCTCAACCAGTTCTCGCCAACTGTGTCCGAGACGTGGGTCGAGCCAGGATTGCTCGGAAGCCACTCACCCGTCTCGGAGGCTCGAACACTATGCAGAAAATTGCTACCGCCGCGCGTACACGATGTAGTCGGTCGCGGCTGGAGTGCCGCCACCCTGGCGCGTGAGCAGTGCAATCTGGCCGCGATGGTAGCTGCCGTGCAGAGCAACCTGGCTGAGGATATCGGCCGCAGTGTTGCGAAACGCCTGTCCGGTGGTCGTCTGGTATTCGATGTTGCGGGCAAGCGCTTCGGGCGGCGCATCCGCAACGGCTCGTAATCCCGCCAGACTTTCCCTCGCCAGTGCGGCAGCCGCCTCGAGTGACAACTCGGGCCAGACCGGGTGCAGCGGGCTGCGCCCTTCCAGGCGCGAGAGCCAGATATGCTCGGCGCCGGCGATGTGGGCGTAGAGCCGCGTCGCCTGCGCGCGCTCCGCGCTCGCGGGGTCGAGGCTGAGTATTGCAGGCAGAACCTGCGCGTCAGCCCACGCGACGTGATCCATCATCCTCACAAGAGTGTTCATCCTTGCGGACGATGGTAGATCGATGATGCTGTTCACGCTAAGCCGGGGCCAGCGGCAGGGCTACACTTGTGGCATCAGCAGCGATGCGTCTCAGTCCTCGATCCCGTCGTCGCCGCGTATCTCAAGGATGTAGACCGCACGCTGTTGCGCGAAAACCTGAAACTCACGCCGGAGGCTCGGCTCAGCAAGTTACAGGACTTCGTTCGCCTGGCGGCCGCGCTGCGCGCGGCGAAGAGCGCCGCAGAAGAGGAGCGACGCTGAGTCGAGAGAGTGCAATGCCGATCCAGTTCCCACAAGCTGTTCCAGAAATCCCCGTGACGAACGTCGACACAGCGGCGGCGTATTACGTTAACGTGTTCGGATTCAGTTGGGACTGGGGCAATGATGAGGGCGGCATCGGCGGCATCTCGCAGGGAGATTGCCGGATGTTCCTCACCAACCCCGCGTTTCGCGCCGCCCACGGGCCGAAGAGTCCCGTGCCCATCTGGCTGAATCTCAACAGCAAGCAGGAAGTCGACGAACTGTTCGGGCGTTGGAAGGGCACCGGGGCGCAAGTGGTTGACGCTGTGGAAGACAAGCCGTGGAACCTGCGTGAGTTCAGAGTCGCGGATCCCGACGGCAATCAACTGCGTGTGTTCTACGACTTCAACTGGGAAATGAGCGGCGAGCAGCGACTGGAGCGGCATCGTAGGGCGGCCGAAGGCTGATAGCGACAGTTCACCATCGATCGAGTTCACTTACGACCGTTCGACACGAAGGCGCTGGGGGCCTTCAGAGGAAGGCGGCTGCGCAATTCGCCAACGCGCCTGTGAGATTGAGGTCGGGGCGATCGGCCAAGTGGGACGCGTGGGATAATCGGTGCTTGTCCAACGAGCGACGGACGTCGAGTCGCCCCATCACCGGGCGGCGCTTCAGCTCGAACGCCGACGCCGATCGCCACGACCGCGAATTCTGGAGTCGGATTCCGCCCGCCGAACGCGTCCTGCAGGCGTGGCGCCTGTCGGTCGAACTATGGCAACTCGCTGGCCAGCCGCCCCATGAATCCAGACTTTGTCGATCTGTTACGCGCATTACGCGACGCTGAGGTGCGGTTCCTGATCGTCGGTGCCTATGCGTTGGCGCATCACGGGCGTCCTCGTGCGACCGGCGACCTCGACATCTGGATCGACGCCACACCGGCGAATGCGCCGCTCGTCATGCGCGCGCTCGCCTCATTCGGCGCGCCGCTCGATGACGTCACGGAACAGGATTTCTCGCGGCCCGGCGTCGTCTTTCAGATCGGGGTTCCGCCGGGTCGCATCGACGTCGTCACCGAACTCACCGGACTGACATTCGATGAGGCGTGGCCAGACCGCGAGGTCGGACAGTTTGGCGAGATCATGGTCGACTTCATCGGACGGGAAGCGTTCGTCCGCAACAAGCGTGCGACCGGGCGAGCGAAGGATCTCGGCGACATCGAAGGTCTCTGACGGGCGTCTCCAGTCTCGCGTCCCGCAGTCGGCTGCTTCATCGCCTCTGACCCACGAAGAGGTCCGAACGCCGGCCCATTTTCCACAAAACCGTTCCCAAGATTCCCGTGAGCAACATCGACGCCAGGAAGCTGGTCAGTGACCTCTCGACTGGTCAAGACGCAATCAATGCGTATCGCTACCGGCGAGATGTCCCGCCAGCCACCCGGATGCCGTCAGTCTCTCGAGGCGCGTGAAGTACCGCGCGTTGGGATCTGACGGCGACTCCGCCTGCTGGATCAGCCAATTCAGGTGTTCGAGAAGGACCGAGCCGATGGCATGAACGGCAGCATGCCGGGTCAGTCCCTCACGCTGGAGCCGCTCGAGCGTCTCGACGACCACTGGCTCCGCGCTGGCCAGCTGGTTCTCCACGATGACATGGAGCGTCGCGTGTCCTTTGAGGCTGGGAAGGCGGACACCGGCGCGGCGATGGTATGACGAGACCAGCTCGATTCGGCGTGCCTCGTCACCAGCCAGCCAGTCAGCCGGATCGGGAGGTTTGTCAGGATTGTAGCGGCGCATCAAGCTCCTCGGCGTCGGGGCAGCGGTGGTGGTTGGTCCGTCCGGATCCGCACGTGCCGGTCGTACTCGAACCCGGTTCTAGTGTCCTGACACTAGGCTTCAGTCGACACACGTGAGGTCTTCGCCAGCCGCGCGCGCAACCACCGGATCTGACCGCGATGATTGATCTCGTCTTCCGCGACGTGAAACCAGGCCCAATGCGCGTTGATCCGTGGTGCCGGGCTCACGCTCTGCTCCAGCCATGCATCGTCGTGTGCGGCAAGCCCCTCCAGGGTGGCCCGCCGAACTGCGGTCAGCTCTTCCACATAGTGTTCGAGCGGATTACCGCGCAACCCGCGCCGGCCCGCCGCTCCAAGCTTCAGGGCCGTGGACATGCGCTCCTCCTCCTGCGGCGAGAGCCGCCGTTCCTCGAACGTCAGGATCTGAAAGGACTGCTCGACGGCCGCGATGTGGGCGAGGAGCGCCCCGATCGAGTTGCTGTCCGCATCGTGGAGGTGGTCGAGGTCCGCGATGGTCAGGCCGTCCACTGCTGCGAGCGTGGTGGACCTTGCGTAGGTCAGCATGCCGACGAGCCTGCCAATCTCCGGTGAATACCCCGCAATCGGTTCGATCCTCAGTGGCGAGGGTTGGATCATGTCGCGGCCACCAGACTCCACGCAAAGAAGGAAGGGCGCGGCCAGAATCAGCCGCGGCCCCATGATGGCTCAGAGTGACGAGAGATGGCTATCACCACGGTCAAGGCGGCGGACGTATCATCTGCCGCGAAGGACCGCGCCACTCCGTCGCCGGGCTGAGTCGAACAAATGTTGCCAGGACGATCGTTTCGATTGCTGCTCACGCTCGCCGCCCTAGTCCCGGCGGTCGTGGTGGCGCGAAGCGGCGCCGCGGCAGGGCCGTGGAATGCCGCAGAGCTGATCTCACACGTGAGCGAGCGTGTTGCCGAGTACTACCAGCGCGCGCAGCGGCTCATCTGCACCGAACGCTCGACCGTCGTGCCGCTCGACACCGACGGAAACATGCCGGCCTTCGCTCGCACGGTGGAATCAGAACTGCGCATCGAAGTCGACGGCTGGCGCGAACCCCGGATCATGCGAGAGGTACAACGTGTCAACGGGCGGGAGCCGCGCGAGCGTGACAAGACGGATCGCTCGGGATGCACCGATCCGGCGGCGGTCGGGCCGGAGCTGCTCGCATTCCTACTGCCCGGCCAGCGTGATGACTACATCTTCACCATGGTCGGCAGCGGCCGCGAGCGCAGCCGTCCGGCACTGATCATCGACTTCGCGTCGGCACGGCGATCCCGCTCACCCGTGTTGGTCGCCGACGAGTACGGACACGACGACTGCTTCGACTGGTCGGGACCGACTCCCGTGCACGGCCGGCTGTGGGTCGACGCCGATACCCACGACGTTCTGCGACTCGATCGATACATCAGCGGTCCGACGGACGTCCGGGTACCGTCGCGCCTGCAGAGCACGTATCATTTGCCGCCCTGGCTGACCATAGACCGCGACGACGTGACCCTGCGATTCAAGCCGGTGACGTTCGCCGAACCCGACGAGACGATGCTGCTGCCAGACGCGATAGACTCTCGCACCGTCGTGCGCACCGGCCTGCAGTCGATCCGGCGCAGCCAGGTGTTCAGCAACTATCGGCGATTCCTCACCTCCACCCAGATCAAGTAAACCCCAGCCAACCGGAGCCGTGCTGCGCTCACATGTCAGTCGCCTGGACTGGGCGCTTCACAGGGTCGGACGACGCGAGGATCCGTCGTCACATCCTCATGGCTGGCGCCATCGTTCAGAAAACGCAGCGCCACTGCCGCGATGTCGTCGACACATCTACAGATGACGCATATCTGTCGCCCCTCACCGAAACATTTGAGCATCGTTCCGGCCACCGAGCACTGTCGCGGAGGGACTGTCAACCAGACGGTGCTCCACAAACCCTTGCGAACGATTCGCGGCTGAATTGTGCTTCCGTGACGGCCGAGCGACTCGGAGAGCAGGGCGGCCTCGTAGTCTGTCGCCGAACCGAAGAAGGGTTCGATCGAGGACGCCGCGAGCGCGGCTTCGATCTTCGCGACAGCTTCCGGCAGGGAGCTGGGCACGTCGTCGACAAAATATGTCGCATGCCGCCCCGGGGAGACGACGGGGTATTCACCAACAAAGGGGTAGTGTGAGCTCGCTGAGAAGCACAGGCAATTCAGGCTTGAAAAACTGTAGAAGCGCGAGGCAATCGGACTCGCGATGAGCAGGCTGATAAGCGGGGCCAGGGCCGCCAGCGCGTCATCTGGATTCGCAGCACGATCGCGTACGCGAAGCCAGTGCCACCGAGCGGCGTCACCGCTCTCGAGCACGTCTGCGTGCGGCGCGAGTTCAACACCTCGACTTGCGAGTTCCGCCAGTGTTGCGCCTTCCAGAAGCCAGGCAGCGACAAGGTCAGGACATTCGATAGGGTCCAGAGCCTCGGCGATGGCTGCGTCGCCAATGAAAAACGTGCACGACTCGGTCTCGAGACGGCAGGCGCGCCGGTCGCCATAGGCCCAAATCGCGGCCGGAGACGTGATCAATTCCCTGCGCAGCCTGCGGTCGAGGCGAGCGCCGAGCGCGCGCAATTCTCGAGGGGCCCGATCGACGAAGGGAACGGCAGCGGCAAGTTCCTCCACGGACGCACCACTCAGCCAGATCTTCACGGCGGACGCTGCCTCGTGAATGAGGCCGGTGCGTCCGTCCCGCCGATGTCCACCGGGCTCCGTGATGACCACCTGGAACTCAGGACCTGCGTTGACAGCCGTTTTCTTGGGAAGACCGCTGGCCGTGTTCGCGGGATTCATTCCAAGCCGGAGGCCCGAGAGCGCCGCTTCGTACCAATAGCAGTGCACGTGGGCCGACCGGTCACGAACAGGTGCGAGGTCTACGCGCCAGTGCACGCCGCCGCCGTGAACCTGCGCGTCGAAACCGTCTGCCGTCAGCAGTGCGGCGAGCCGCCGCGCCTGGATCTCGTTCTCCCGCATCCGCCACGCTCAACGTCCGGATCGAACCACCCGAAGGGTCACACAGACTCACCAACCAGGTGACGGCAGATCCTAGCTGAAATGACCAGAGACAAAAAAAGCGCCCGGGTCTGAAGACCCGGGCGCCCACACTCAAGCACTAACCCTGCTGATCCGCACGGTAGCGGACCGCGGACCCGCGGTCCGCGGACTACTCGATCTCGTCGCGCGTGAAGGCTTCTTCGGGCTCGACGAAGTACTCCATCTCGCGCTCCAGCTCGAGCTCCTCCGGCGTCGGCGGCGGCGGCGGTGGCGGTTCGTCCGCCGGGATCCGCACGTGCCGGTAGTACTCGAACCCGGTGCCGGCCGGAATCAGGCGGCCCATCGTGACGTTCTCCTTCAGGCCGCGCAGGTGATCGACCTTGCCGGAAATCGACGCCTCGGTCAGCACGCGGGTCGTTTCCTGGAACGACGCCGCCGAGATGAACGAGTCGGTCGAGAGCGAGGCCTTGGTGATGCCGAGCAGCAGCGGCCGGCCCGACGCCGGACGTCCGCCGTTCATGATCACCCGCTCGTTCTCTTCCATGAACCGGAAGCGGTCCACCTGCTCCTCGATCAGGAACTCGGTGTCGCCGACATCCTCGATCTTCACCCACCGCATCATCTGCCGGACGATGACCTCGATGTGCTTGTCGTTGATGTTGACGCCCTGCAGCCGGTAGACCTCCTGGATCTCGTTGACCAGGTAGGCGTGCAGCGCCTTCTCGCCGAGAACCGACAGGATGTCGTGCGGGTTGCTCGGGCCGTCCATCAGCGGCTCGCCGGCGCGGACCCGGTCGCCTTCCTGGACGTTCACGTGCACGCCGCGCGGCAGCGAGTACTCTCTCGGCTCGCCGCCGTCCTCCGGCACGATGATGATCTTGCGCTGACCCTTGACGACGCCGCCGTGCTTGACGACGCCGTCGATCTCCGAGATCACCGCGGTTTCACGCGGCTTGCGCGCCTCGAACAGCTCGACCACGCGCGGCAGACCGCCGGTGATGTCCTTGGTCTTGGTGGTCTCGCGCGGAATCTTCGCGAGCACCTGGCCGGCATACACCGCCTCGCCGTCCTCGACCATGAGGTGCGCGTGCGACGGCATGTGGTACTTCCGCGCGACCTTGCCCGCCTTGTCGCGGATCTCGATCTGCGGCTGCTTCTTCTCGTCCGGGCTGTCGACGACGATCTTCCGCGACAGGCCGGTGACCTCGTCCAGCTCCTCGTGATACGTGAGGTCGGTGATGAGGTCCTTGTACTTCACCGTGCCGGCGTCCTCGGTCAGGATCGAGAACGTGTACGGATCCCACTCGACGAGAATCTGCCCCGGCTCGACCGCCTGGCCGTCGCGCACCTTGAGGCGCGCGCCGTAGACGATCGGGTAGCGCTCGCGATCGCGGCCCTTGTTGTCCTGGACCACCAGCGACCCGGTGCGGTTCATGACGATCAGCTCGCCCGGCGCCGCGTCCTCGGTCGCGCTCTTCGCCTCGACCACCTGCAGGCCCTGGTAGCGGACCGTGCCGGCGTGCTTGGCATCGAGCGTCGACTGTTCAGACACCCGCGACGCGGTGCCGCCGATGTGGAACGTGCGCATCGTCAGCTGCGTGCCCGGCTCGCCGATCGACTGCGCGGCGATGACGCCGACCGCGAGACCCAGTTCGACCAGCCGTCCGGTCGCCAGGTCGCGGCCGTAGCACTTCGCGCAGCAGCCGCGGCGGCTGGCGCAGGTCAGCACCGACCGGATGCGGACCTTCTCGATGCCGCCTTCCTGGATCGCCTCGGCCTTCTCCTCGTCGATCTCGTCGTTGACGTCGACAATGACGCCGCCCGACAGCGGATCGACGATCCGCTCGAGGGTGACGCGGCCGATGATGCGGTCGCGCAGCGGCTCGATGACCTCGCCGCTCTCGATGATCGCCCGGGCTTCGATGCCGTCCATCGTCCCGCAATCGATCTCGTGGATGATCACGTCCTGCGCGACATCGACCAGGCGGCGGGTCAGGTAGCCCGAGTCCGCGGTCTTGAGCGCGGTGTCGGCCAGACCCTTGCGGGCGCCGTGGGTCGAGATGAAGTACTCCATGACCGCCAGGCCTTCACGGAAGTTGGCGGTGATCGGGGTCTCGATGATCTCGCCCGAGGGCTTGGCCATCAGTCCGCGCATGCCCGCCAGCTGGCGGATCTGCTGCTTCGAACCGCGCGCGCCCGAGTCTGCCATGATGTAGACCGGGTTGAAGTTGCGACCTGACTGATCCAGGTCCTCCATCTCGGCGAACATCTCGTCGGCGATCTTCTCGGTGACGTCCGACCACACCGCGATGACCTTGTTGTAGCGCTCGCCGTTGGTGATCGCGCCTTCGAGGTACTGCCCTTCGACCTTGATCACCTCGTCTCGCGCGCGATCGACCAGCGCGTGCTTCTCCTGCGGAATGATCAGGTCGTCGATGCCGATCGACAGGCCCGAACGGGTCGCGTAGGTGAAGCCGAGGTTCTTGAGCGAGTCGAGCATCTCGACGGTGCGCTCGAGCCCGAAGTGGAGGTGGCAGTACTGCACCACCTGCTGCAGCCCCTTCTTCTTGAGCAGGCCGTTCACGAACGGCATCACCGGCGGCAGCGAGGTGTTGAACAGCACCCGGCCGACCGTGGTGTTGATGATCTTGTTCTTGACGGTCTGCGACTCGGCCTGGAGCACCGCCTGGTCGTCACGGGCCACCGTGAGATCGAGGATGTCGCCGGTGTAGCGCAGCCGGATCGGCGTCAGCGTCTCGAGCTCGCCGGCCTCGAGCGCCAGCACCACGTCGTCGGTGTTGCCGAAGACGCGGCCCTCGCCCTTGGCGCCGGCGCGCGCCTTGGTCAGGTAGTAGCAGCCGAGCACGATGTCCTGCGACGGGATCGCGATCGGCGCGCCGCTGGCCGGCGACAGGATGTTGTTCGAGGACATCATCAGCACCGATGCCTCGATCTGCGCTTCCGGCGCCAGCGGGATGTGCACCGCCATCTGGTCGCCGTCGAAGTCGGCGTTGAACGCGGTGCAGACCAGCGGATGGATCCGGATCGCCTTGCCTTCGACCAGCACCGGCTCGAACGCCTGGATGCCGAGGCGATGCAGCGTCGGCGCGCGGTTCAGCAGCACCGGATGCTCGCGGATGACCTCTTCGAGCACGTCCCACACTTCCGGACGCTGCTGCTCGACCATCTCCTTCGCCTGCTTGATGGTCGCGACCAGCTGCCGCTCTTCGAGCTTGTTGTAGATGAACGGCTTGAACAGCTCCAGCGCCATCTTCTTGGGAAGACCGCACTGGTGCAGCTTCAGCTCGGGGCCGACCACGATGACCGAACGGCCGGAGTAGTCGACGCGCTTGCCGAGCAGGTTCTGACGGAAGCGTCCCTGCTTGCCCTTCAGCGTGTCGGACAGCGACTTCAGCGGACGGTTGTTCGCGCCGCGCAGCACGCGGCCGCGGCGGCCGTTGTCGAACAGCGCATCGACCGCTTCCTGCAGCATCCGCTTCTCGTTGCGGATGATGACGTCCGGCGCCTTCAGCTCGATCAGCTTCTTCAACCGGTTGTTGCGGTTGATGACGCGGCGATAGAGATCGTTGAGATCCGAGGTCGCGAACCGGCCGCCATCGAGCGGGACCAGCGGACGCAGCTCGGGCGGAATCACCGGGATGACGTCGAGGATCATCCACTCCGGCTTGTTGGTCGACTTGCGGAACGAGTCGACCACGCGCAGCCGCTTGGCGTACTTCAGCTTCTTCTGCGCCGACGGCTCGGCGCGCATCTTGTCGCGCAGCTCCTGCGCGAGCTTGTCGACGTTGACGCGCTTGAGCAGCTCCTTGATCGCTTCCGCGCCCATCTGCGCCCGGAACTTCACCGGGCCGTGCTCTTCACGCGCCTTGCGGTACAGCTCCTCGGTCAGCAGCTGGTTCTGCTTCAGGTCGGTGTCGCCGGGCTCGATGACGACGTAGGCCTCGAAGTAGAGGACGCGCTCGAGATCGCGCAGCGAGATGTCGAGCAGGTGGCCGATGCGGCTGGGCAGCCCCTTGAAGAACCACACGTGGCTGACCGGCGTGGCCAGCGTGATGTGGCCGAGGCGCTCGCGCCGCACCTTGGCCTGGGTGACCTCGACGCCGCACTTGTCGCAGATCACGCCGCGGTGCTTCATGCGCTTGTACTTGCCGCAGAGGCACTCCCAGTCGGTGACGGGGCCGAAGATTTTTGCGCAGAACAGCCCGTCGCGCTCGGGCTTGAAGGTGCGGTAGTTGATCGTCTCCGGCTTGGTGACCTCGCCGTGCGACCACGACTGGATCTTCTCGGGCGACGCCAGGCTGATCCGGATGGCGTCGAAATCGCTGGTCAGTGAACCGCGAGTGTCGAAGCTTGGTCTCATTTATTTTTTGCTCTCGGTGTTGGCGGGTGTTCTCTCCCGCCTGACGTTGTCCGACCGACTCTGTCTGCTTTACTTTCTTGCGCGCGGGGCCGCACCCCCGCGCGCTGCTCGCTTCGCCCGCCCGGCCTCCGGCCGGTTGCTGCTGAGCAGCGGCGGGATAGCCAAATGCGCCTGGCACTAACCATCCGGTTGCTGCTGACCAGCGGCGGGCCGGAGGCCCGCTCTTCGCGGCCGGGGGTGGGGCCCCGGCCGCAACCAAGAAAAGCAGATCGGATGTCCGTAACTACCCCGCCCTTACGACTCCGCCAGCACCGGCTCGCCATCGCTCGCCGGTGCCGCTTCTGCCAGCAGCTTCTTCTTCGTCTTCATCAGCTCGACGTCCAGGCACAGCGCCTGGAGCTCGCGGATGAGGACGTTGAACGACTCGGGCAGGCCCGGCTGGAACGACGCGTCGCCCTTGACGATCGCCTCGTAGATCTTGGCGCGTCCGGTGACGTCGTCCGACTTGGCCGTCAGCAGTTCCTGGAGGATGTGCGCCGCGCCGTAGGCCTCGAGCGCCCACACCTCCATTTCACCGAAGCGCTGGCCGCCGAACTGCGCCTTGCCGCCGAGCGGCTGCTGCGTGATCAGCGAGTACGGCCCGATCGAGCGCGCGTGGATCTTGTCGTCGACCAGGTGCGACAGCTTCAACATGTAGATGTAGCCGACGGTCACGTCCTGCTCGAACTCCTGACCCGTCATCCCGTCGTAGAGCCGGGTCTTGCCGCTCTTCGGCAGGCCCGCCTTCTCGAGCCAGTTCTTGATCTCCCCCTCGGTCGCGCCGTCGAACACCGGCGTCGCGAACCACAGGCCGAGCGCGTGCGCGGCCCAGCCGAGATGGGTCTCGAGAATCTGGCCGACGTTCATTCGCGACGGAACGCCGAGCGGGTTGAGCACGATCTCCACTGGCGTGCCGTCCGGCAGGTACGGCATGTCCTCCTCGGGGAGGATGCGCGCGATGACGCCCTTGTTACCGTGGCGGCCGGCCATCTTGTCGCCGACCGACAGCTTGCGCTTCATCGCCACGTAGACCTTGACCAGCTTGATGACGCCGGGAGGCAGCTCGTCGCCGCGACGGACCTTCTCCTTCTTCTCCTCGAACTGGTTGCGGATCACCTCGACCTGGCGCTCGGTGCGCTCTTCGATCTCGCGGAGGTCTTCCTCGAGCCGCGGATCGTCGCTCGCCACCTTGAGCCGGACGATCGATTCGTAGGGCAGCGCCTGCAGCACGTCGGCGCCGAGGTCGGTGCCCTTCTTCAGCAGCCGCTCGCGGCCGTGCTCGTCGTAGAGATCGGCGCGCGACTGCTGGCCCTGCAGCATGCCGACCACGCGCTTCTTCACCTCGTCGTGAAGAATGCGGATCTCGTCCTGCAGGTTCTTCTCCATCATGTCGAGCTCTTCCTGCTCGATCGCCTTGGCGCGGTCGTCCTTCTCGATGCCCTTGCGCGAGAAGATCTTCACGCCGACGATGATCCCCTCGATGCCCGGCGGGCAGATCAGGGACGCATCGCGGACGTCGCCGGCCTTCTCGCCGAAGATGGCGCGGAGCAGCTTCTCTTCGGGCGTGAGCTGGGTCTCGCCCTTCGGCGTGACCTTGCCGACCAGGATGTCTCCCGGCTTGACCGACGCCCCGATGCGGATGATGCCGCTCTCGTCGAGATCGCGCAGGTAGCCCTCACCCACGTTGGGAATGTCGCGGGTGATCTCTTCCGGCCCGAGCTTGGTGTCGCGCGCCTCGATCTCGAACTCTTCGATGTGGATCGACGTGTAGTAGTCGTCCTTGACCATCCGCTCCGACACCAGGATGGCGTCCTCGAAGTTGTAGCCGCGCCACGGCATGAACGCGACCAGCACGTTCCGGCCGAGCGCCAGCTCGCCGAGCTCGGTGCAGGGACCGTCGGCGAGGATCTGCCCCTTCTGCACCTTCTGCCCGTCCCGCACAATCGCCTTCTGATTGATGCAGGTGTTCTGGTTCGAGCGCTTGAACTTGGTCATCGGGTAGATGTCGGCGCCCATCTCACGCGAGGTCGCCTCGGTCTCCCCTTCGACGCGCACCACGATGCGCTGGCTGTCGACGTAGTCGACGGTGCCCGACCGCCGGGCCACGACGACCGCGCCGGAGTCGCGCGCGGTGATGTACTCCATGCCGGTGCCGACGTAGGGCGACCGGGCGCGGAGCAACGGCACCGCCTGGCGCTGCATGTTCGATCCCATCAGCGCGCGGTTGGCGTCGTCGTTCTCGAGGAACGGGACCAGCGAGGCGGCGACCGAGACCAGCTGCTTCGGCGAGACGTCGATGAACTCGACCTTGTCGCGCGGCGCCAGGATGAAGTTGCCGGCCTGGCGGGCGTTGACGCGCTCGTTGGCGAAGCGGCCGTGGTCGTCGACCTTGGCGTTGGCCTGCGCGATGATGTACTGGTCCTCTTCCCACGCCGACAGGTAGTAGGAGTACGGCTCATACTCCAGCCCGCGCCGGCGCCGGCCCTTGCCGTCGTCGGCGACCTTGACGTCGGCGCCGATCTCCGATCCTTCGACAATGTCGCCGACCTTGAGCTTGGTGCTGCCGCCGGCGTTCGTGATGATCACGTAGTCGACGACGCGGCCGTCCTTGACTTTTCGGTACGGCGATTCGATGAACCCGAACTCGTTGATCCGCGCGTAGCACGACAGCGACGAGATCAGGCCGATGTTCGGACCTTCCGGCGTCTCAATCGGGCAGATGCGGCCGTAGTGCGTCGGGTGCACGTCGCGCACCTCGAAGCCGGCGCGCTCGCGCGACAGGCCGCCGGGCCCGAGCGCCGAGAGCCGCCGCTTGTGCGTGACCTCGGAGAGCGGGTTGGTCTGGTCCATGAACTGTGACAGCTGCGACGACCCGAAGAACTCGCGAATCGCGGCCATGACCGGCTTCGCGTTGATCAGGTCGTGCGGCATGGCGGTCGCCATTTCCTGGTAGACCGACATCTTTTCCTTGATCGCGCGCTCCATCCGGACCAGGCCGATGCGGAACTGGTTCTCGAGCAGCTCGCCGACCGAGCGCACCCGGCGGTTGCCGAGGTGATCGATGTCGTCGACGTTGGCGGGATTGCGCCGCAGCTTGAGCTGGTACTTGATCACCTCGTAGAAGTCCTGCGGGTGCAGGATCTTCTCGTCGAGCGGCGTGTTCAGGCGCAGCTTGGTGTTCAGCTTGAGCCGGCCGACGCGCGAGAAGTCGTATTTCTGCGGGTTGAAGAACATGTTCTCGAACAGCGACCGCGAGCTGTCGAGGGTCGGCGGATCACCCGGGCGGAGGCGGCGGTAAATCTCGATCAGCGCCTCTTCGTGAGTGTGGATCGGGTCCTTCTTCAGCGTGGTCGAGAGGACCGGGCCGGTCTCGTCGCGCTCCGGGAAGAAGATCTCGAGCGTGTCGACGTTCTTCTCCTGGGCCATCGAGATGACCCGCGGTTCGAGCGCCTCGTTGGCTTCGAGGATGACCTCGCCGGTCGACGGGTCGACCACGTCAGCCGCGGCGAACGCCCCTTCGAGCTCGGCGTCGGCGATCTCGACGTACTCGACGCCGGCCTTGCGGATGGCGGCGAGCGCGCTCGAGGTGATCTTGCGGCCGGCGTGAGTCACCACTTCGCTGCCGACGGTGATGTCCTTGGCGGCGCGGAGCCCCTGGATGCTGTCGCCGACCGCCCACTGGATCGCGCCGTCCTTCAGGTTCAGGCGATCGACGGTATAGAAGCTGCGGATGATCTCATCGGCGCCGCGCAGCCCGAGGGCGCGGAGGAACACCGTGGCGAGGAACTTCCGCTTGCGGTCGATCCGGACGTAGAGCAGGTTCTTGGTGTCGTACTCGAACTCCACCCAGGAGCCGCGGTACGGGATGATCTGCGCGATGTAAAGCGTCTTGTCTTCCGAATGGAAGAAGGCGCCCGGCGACCGGTGCAGCTGCGAGACGATGACGCGCTCGGTGCCGTTGATGATGAACGTGCCGTTGTCCGTCATCAGCGGGATGTCGCCGAAGTAGACCTCCTGCTCCTTGATGTCGCGGATGGTCTTCACGCCGGTCTCGGGGTCCTTGTTCCAGACCACCAGCCGGATCGTGACCTTCAGCGGCACCGCGTAGGTCATGCCGCGTTCCTGGCACTCGTCGACGTCGTATTTCAGCTTGAGGCCGACGGTGTTGCCGCAGATGTCACAGACGTCGCCGCGGGCCTCGTTGGGCTTGCCGCAGCGCGGGCAGAGCACGTCGTGCTCGCCGTAGGGGTCGGCGACCAGCGTATGACCGCAATTGACGCAGGGCTTGCCTTTCCAGCACATTGGGATCCTAAGCTTAGAATTCCACGTGGACAAGTTGTCG